>Ga0209676_1000418_pt1 | contig 75214 bp, 70 predicted proteins | sample AraplaCvi_mLB_r2_FD_184282 | JGI IMG/M metagenome (GOLD analysis project Ga0209676, IMG submission 184282) | Arabidopsis root microbial communities from North Carolina, USA - plate scrape MF_Cvi_mLB_r2 (SPAdes) (version 2) | ecosystem: Host-associated > Plants > Roots > Endosphere | place: USA...
GCCGGCGCTGCTGGACCGCATGGAAGTCATCCGCCTCTCGGGCTACACCGAGGACGAGAAGACCAACATCGCGATCAAGTACCTGCTGCCCAAGCAGATGAAGAACAACGGCGTGAAGGACGACGAACTGGCCGTCACCGAAGCCGCCGTGCGCGACATCGTGCGCTACTACACACGTGAAGCCGGCGTGCGTTCGCTGGAGCGCGAGCTCTCCAAGATCTGCCGCAAGGTGGTGAAGGGTCTGCTGCTCAAGCAACTGACGCCCAAGGTCACGGTCGACGGCGAGAACCTCAACGAGTTCCTCGGCGTGCGCAAGTACAGCTTCGGCCTGGCCGAGAAGCAGAACCAGGTCGGCCAGGTGGTCGGCCTTGCGTGGACCGAAGTCGGCGGCGACCTGCTGACGATCGAAGCCGTGACCATGCCCGGCAAGGGCGTGATCAGCCGCACCGGTTCGCTGGGCGATGTGATGAAGGAATCGGTCGAGGCCGCACGCACCGTGGTGCGCAGCCGCTCGCGCCGCCTGGGCATCAAGGACGAGGTGTTCGAGAAGCGCGACATCCACATCCACGTGCCCGACGGCGCCACGCCCAAGGACGGCCCGAGCGCGGGCGCGGCGATGACGACGGCCTTCGTGTCGGCGCTCACGGGCATCCCGGTGCGTGCCGACGTCGCGATGACCGGCGAGATCACGCTGCGCGGCGAGGTCACGGCCATCGGCGGCCTGAAGGAAAAGCTGCTGGCCGCCCTGCGCGGCGGCATCAAGACCGTGCTGATCCCCGAAGAGAATGCCAAGGACCTGCAGGACATTCCCGAGAACGTGAAGAACGGCCTCGAGATCGTGCCGGTGAAGTGGATCGACAAGGTGCTCGAGATCGCACTCGAGAAGATGCCCGAGCCGCTGTCCGACGAAGAGGTGGCCGCGTCGGCTGCTGCAGTGGCCGAACTGGCCAAGCAGCGCGCCGGGGCGCCGGCCGTCGAAGGCTCGGTCAAACATTGAACGATTGATTGCAGAACTTGTGGAGCCTCAAAAAACTGGTATATAATTTGAGGCTCGAAACGCGGGAATAGCTCAGTTGGTAGAGCGCAACCTTGCCAAGGTTGAGGTCGAGAGTTCGAGACTCTTTTCCCGCTCCAGTTTTGAAAAAGGGAAGCAAGCAGCTTCCCTTTTTTTCGCAGTTCGATTTCGTTATTCAGCGTGGCGCGATAGCAAAGCGGTTATGCAACGGATTGCAAATCCGTCTAGCCCGGTTCGACTCCGGGTCGCGCCTCCACCCTCTCGTCAAGACCGATCGGCTCCGATACACAAGCCCCGCCAACCGACGTTGCCGGGGCTTGTTTCATTTGGGTTATCGTCGATGTTCAACCCGAGGCCCGGATGGTGAAATTGGTAGACACATCGGACTTAAAATCCGCCGCTTCCTTAATCGGGGCATACGGGTTCGACCCCCGTTCCGGGTACCACCATATTTACAAGGGAGTATTTGATGCCTCGCTACAACGCTCCATTTGAGATCCATGTGCATGGCGATGTGCCGCTGCGCTCGGACGTGAGCTTCGAGCAGATCCAGGAGGCGCTGCGGCCGCTCTGGAAATACGCAGGCGCCAAATCGCTGGCCGACGGTGCCACCAGCACCTACGAAGAAGAACCCGGCATCCGCTTCGAGCAGAAGGACCACACGCTGCAGATCTGCTGGACCGTGCCGGGCGACGAAGACTTCCGCCAGGCGCTTGACGAGATGTGCATGGGCCTGAACGAACTCTCCGAGCGCGGTGCCGCGATCGAAGTCACCTTCTACGACACCGATTTCGACGAGGAAGAGGGCGACCCCGACGAAGAATCGCGCGACGACTTCCTGATGCTGTTCGTGGGTCCCAACCCGGCCGCGATCATGCAGGTGCAGCGCGACCTGCTGGTCGAAGACGTGGTCAACCTCATGGAACGCCACTTCGACGGCGCCGAGCTGGGCGGCGTGGTCGCCGAGATCGATCGCCTCTTCAGCGACCGCTTCGATGCCCTCGTGAACTCGCTCGAAATCGGCAAGCGTCCGCGCGGTGCCGGTGGGGCCGGCGGCGGCAGCGGTGGCGGCCACGGCGGTGGCCGTCGTCCGCGCCACCTGCACTGACCTTTCCCTTACCGCCCGGTCCCAAGGCCGCATGGCCCTGTTCCCAGCCTCCGCGTTGCGCCCCGGCGTGCGCAAGCGCGAGGTGTTCGGCTGGGCGATGTACGACTTCGCGAACTCGGGCTACACCACGGTCGTGATCACGGCGGTGTTCGCCGCCTACTTCGTCGGCGGCATCGCCAAGGGCGCGCCATGGGCCACCTTCGCGTGGACCGCGGCCCTCAGCACCTCGTACGCCATCGTGATGCTCACGATGCCCGCCATCGGCGCCTGGGCCGACCTGCGCGCCGCCAAGAAGCGCGTGCTGGTCATGACGACCACGGGCTGCGTGCTCGCCACGGCGGCTCTGGCGCTCACGCCGGGCTTTGCGGGCGGCGCGATGGGCGTTGCGCTCGCGATGGCGCTGGTGATCGTCTCCAATGCTTTCTATTCCTACGGCGAGTCGCTGACCGGCGCCTTCCTGCCCGAGCTGGCGACGGCCGACGGCATGGGCAAGGTGAGCGGCTGGGGCTGGGCCTTCGGCTATGTCGGCGGCATGCTGGCGCTGGGGCTGTGCCTGGCGTATGTGCTGTGGTCGCAGGCCCATGGGCTGCCGGCGGCGCACTTCGTGCCGGTCACGATGCTGATCACGGCGGCGATCTACGGCGTGGCCGCCTGCGTCACCTTCGCGCTGCTGCCCGAACGCGCCGTGCCGCAAGCCAGCCGCGGCCAGGACAGCGCCTGGCGGCAGTTGCGCGCCACCTTCCAGCAGGCCCGCGCCTACCGCGACTTCATGTGGCTGCTGGTCTGCACCGTCTGCTACCAGGGCGGCGTGGCGGTCGCGATCACGCTGGCGGCGATCTATGCGGAGCAGGTGATCGGCTTCGTCGCGAGCGAGACGATGGTGCTGATCTTCGTGCTCAACGTCGCGGCCGCGCTCGGCGCCTTCGCCTTCGGCTACGTGCAGGACCGCATCGGCCACAAGGTGTCGCTGGCCGCCACGCTGCTCGCGTGGATCGCGGTGTGCGTGATTGCCGCGTGGGTCACGACCAAGGGCGGCTTCTGGTGGGCCGCCGCCATCGCAGGGCTGGCGATGGGCTCGAGCCAGTCGGCCGGGCGCGCGATGACGGGCTACCTCGCGCCGCCGCAGCAGTTGGCCGAGTTCTTCGGCCTCTGGACCTTCGCCACGCGCCTGGCCAGCATCATCGGCCCGCTGAGCTTTGGCGCCATCACCTGGGCCACCGGCGGCAACCAGCGCATCGCGATCCTCTCGACGGCCGTGCTGTTCATCGGCGGGCTGTTGTTGCTGCTGCCGATCGACATGCAGCGCGGCCGCAAGGCGGCGCTGCACGACAAGGCTGCTGCGCGATAGCGGCGCCCCGGCGCCTCAGGGCGCTTGCTGCAGCGACTTCGGCACCTTGAAGCGCTCGCCGTCATAGCGCAGCGTCACGGTGCTGAACTTCGCGGGCAGCGCTTTCTCGACGCAACCCTGGTCTTCCTGTTCCTGCGCGCGGCTTTGCACCAGCGTGCGTGACAGCTGCAGGTCGGCCAAGCCGTTGCTCGTGGTGCGGGCGACCGACAGCATGGTGCGCAGCTTCTCGAAATGGCCGGTGCAGGTGGCGTCCCAGCCGCCGTTGTCGTGATCGAGCTCGATCTCCTGCAGCACCTGCTGCAGCTTGTTGCCGCGCTGCACGTACAGGCGCACGGTCTCGCTGGCCTGCGGGCCCGAGGTCGTGCTGTTGCCGCGGTAGCGCACGCGCAGGCCGAAGGCGCGCGTGTCGGGCGACAGCACATAGCGCGAGGTGTCGACGCGGATCTCCTGGATCGAGGTGGTGGCGTCTTCGTCGAGCGCCTCGGGCAGGAAGATCCGCCCGATCACCGTGTCGCGGTCGGTGTTACCGTTGTCGGGCCGCTGGATCAGCAGCAGCGCGAGGTCGAAGACCTTGGCGCCCTTGTCCGTGGTCTCGCGCGGCATGGGCAGCACCACGATGCTGCGGCCGGGAAACGCCGGCCAGACCTTGCAGGCGGCCAGCCGCTCATCGAGCGGCTGCTTCGGATAGAGCTTGGCGTGCATGCGCTCGGCCAGCCCGCTTTCGCAGGCGGCGTGGCCCAAGCCGGCGGCCGAGGCCAGGACCAGCAGGACCAGTGCATGACGCAAGAAGAAGAGGGCGCGCATGGCGGGTGAGTGGATGTCAGGCAGCGTTCGCCGCCGGCACCGAAGCGCCTTGCGCGCGTGCGGGCAGCCAGCGCGCCGCGGCGGCTTCGAGCACCGTCATGTCGCCGCTGCTCTCGAGCACCAACCCGCCTTCGCTGCCGTCGTCGGCCAGCCGGCCGAGCGATGCCAGCACGCGGCGCGTCTGCTGCGCGACCGGTGCGCCGGTGTCGATGAAACGCAGCGTCGGCGGTGCGTGGCGCTGCAGTTCGTCTTTCACGAGCGGGTAGTGCGTGCAGCCGAGCACCACGGTGTCGACCTGGCCCGCGCCGTCGCCGAAGGGGCCGGCCTGCGCCATGTAGCGCGCGCACAGCGCGGCGATGCCGGGGTTGTCGAAGCCTTCGATGGCCTTCACGAGGCCGTCGCAGGGCACGGGCTGCACCGTGGCCGAGCCGCCAAAGGATTCGCGCAGGGCCGCGTACCGGGCGCTGGCCAGCGTGCCGCGCGTGGCCAGCACCGCGATGTGGCCCGTGCGGCTCGTCGCCACGGCGGGCTTGAGCGCCGGCTCCAGGCCCACGATGGGCAGGGCGGGGAATTCGGCACGCAGCACGTGGATCGCCGCCGTGGTGGCCGTGTTGCAGGCCACCACCAGCGCCTTGATGTCGTGCGCGCGCAGCAGGTGTTCGACCACCTGGCGCGAGTGCGCGATGACGTAGGCGTCGCCGCGCTCGCCATACGGCGCGTTCGCGGTGTCGGCGAAGTAGACGAAACGCTCCGTCGGCAGCTCGGCCTGCAGCGCGGCGAGCGTGCTCAGCCCCCCGACGCCGCTGTCGAACACGCCGACCGGGTTCAAGCGACTTCCAGCGGAATGGTCTTGAACTCGCCGCTGGCGATGCGCTTTTGCCACTCGGCCGGGCCGGTGATGTGCGCGCTGGTGCCGCCGGCATCGACCGCCACCGTCACGGGCATGTCGACCACGTCGAATTCGTAGATGGCTTCCATGCCCAGGTCCGCAAAGCCCACGACCTTGGCGGTCTTGATGGCCTTGCTCACGAGGTAAGCGGCGCCGCCCACGGCCATGAGGTAGGCGCTCTTGTGCTTCTTGATGGCTTCGATGGCGACCGGGCCGCGCTCGGCCTTGCCGATCATGGCGATCAGGCCGGTCTGGGCCAGCATCATCTCGGTGAAGCCGTCCATGCGCGTGGCGGTGGTGGGGCCGGCGGGGCCCACGGCTTCGTTGCCGACCGGGTCGACCGGGCCGACGTAGTAGATGACGCGGTTCGTGAAATCGACCGGCAGCTTCTCGCCCTTGGCCAGCATGTCCTGGATGCGCTTGTGCGCGGCGTCGCGGCCCGTGAGCATCTTGCCGTTCAGCAGGATCGTGTCGCCCGGCTTCCAGCTCGCCACTTCGGCGGGCGTGAGCTTGTTCAGGTCGACGCGCTTGCTCTTCTTTTCGTCGGGTGCCCAGTTCACGTCGGGCCACAGGTCGAGCGACGGCGGATCGAGGTAGACCGGGCCGCTGCCGTCCATCACGAAGTGCGCGTGGCGCGTGGCCGCGCAGTTGGGGATCATCGCCACGGGCTTGCTGGCCGCGTGCGTGGGGTACATCTGGATCTTGACGTCGAGCACGGTGGCCAGGCCGCCCAGGCCCTGCGCGCCGATGCCCAGGGCATTGACCTTCTCGAACAGTTCGAGGCGCAGCGCCTCGACCTTGCTGAGCTCGGCGCCCGAGGCGGCCTTGGCCTGCAGCTCGTGCATGTCCAGGTCGTCCATCAGGCTTTCCTTGGCCATCAGCGCGGCCTTCTCGGCCGTGCCGCCGATGCCGATGCCCAGCATGCCCGGCGGACACCAGCCGGCGCCCATGGTCGGCACGGTCTTGAGCACCCAGTCGACCACGCTGTCGCCGGGGTTCAGCATGACCAGCTTGCTCTTGTTCTCGCTGCCGCCGCCCTTGGCCGCGACCGTCACTTCGACGGTGTTGCCGGGCACGATCTCGGTGAAGATCACCGCGGGCGTGTTGTCCTTGGTGTTCTTGCGATCGAACTGCGGGTCGCCCACGACCGAGGCGCGCAGCGTGTTGTCGGGGTGGTTGTAGCCGCGGCGCACGCCTTCGTTGATGGCGTCGTCCAGCGAACCGGTGAAGCCGCCCCAGCGCACGTCCATGCCCACCTTGAGGAACACGTTGACGATGCCGGTGTCCTGGCAGATCGGGCGGTGGCCCGTGGCGCTCATCTTGCTGTTGGTCAGGATCTGCGCAATGGCGTCCTTGGCGGCGGGGCTCTGCTCGCGCTCGTAGGCCTTGGCCAAGTGGGCAATGTAGTCCGCGGGGTGGTAGTAGCTGATGTACTGGAGCGCGGCGCTGATCGATTCGATCAGGTCGGCCTGCTGGATCGTGGTCGTCATGGTGGGGAGTCTTCTTGGAGGGGGAACGCCCTCGATTATCTCAGCCACCAATACCGCAGGCCGGCGCCGGGCGAAAGGGCGCCGACGCGGGGGGGAGGCCGTGTTACCGGGCCGCGGCGCGCGCCTGCGCAATCCACCCGTCGAACGTCGCCTGGTGCACCCGAATCCACCCGTCGGTGTGGCGTGTCACGTCCTGCATGCTGTTCGCGCCTTCGCTCATGCGCAGGTTCTGCGCGTTGATGTCGCTGATCGGCAGCTTCATCACCTCGAACAGGCGGCCGGCGGCGGGGTTCTTCTCGATGAAGGCCCGGTTGGCGACGATGCGCTGCTCGTTGGCCAGGAAGCCGTAGTTGCGGCCGTTGGGCAGCCGGGTGTCAACCTGCGCGCCGGCCTGCGCGGGCGAGAAGGGCACTTGCAGCCAGACCACGTCGGCGCCCGGGCGCAGCACGGCGCTGACCCAGTAGGGCGTCCAGGTGTAGTAGAGGATCGGCTTGTCCTGCTTGAAGCGCGCGATGGTGTCGGCCATGAGCGCGGCGTAGCTGCCCTGCTTGTGGGTCACGCTGTCGCGCAGCTGGTAGGCGTTCAGGTGGTTCTCGATGGCCAGTTCGCAGCCCCAGCCGGGGTTGCAGCCGGTGAGGTCGGCCTTGCCGTCGCCGTCGGCATCGAACAGCTTCGCGATGGCCGGGTCTTTCAGCTGCGCGAGGTTGGTGATGTTGTACTGCTCGGCGGTCTTGCGGTCGATCAGGTAGCCCTGCACCGCGCCGTCGGAGTAGGTGCCCTGGCGCCACAGCCTGGCGTCGCCGCCGCTGTTCTTGTAGAAGTCGGCGTGCAGCAGGCTCCAGTGGTTGGCCATGAAGGTGGCGTCGCCATTGGCAATGGCCAGGTGTTCGGTGGCGGGCTCCAGGTCTTTCATCGGCTCGACCTTGTAGCCGAGCTTCTCGAGCGCGCGCATCACCAGCAGCGTCTGGAAGGCTTCCTCGGCGAGCGAGCTTTTCAGCGGCTGAACGGTGATGCCCTGGCCGGGCAGGTCGTTGGCGGCCTGTGCGGTCGCACCGAAGGCGATAAGGCCCAGCGCCAGGAGGCCGCGGGCAAGGAAGAGGCGGGTGGTCTTCATGCGTGGTTGTCCTCCGTGACGGTCAGTGCGCTTGCGCGGAAAGGGCGGGCACGGCGTCGTCGGCGTGCGAGCCGCGCGAGGGCGTGCCCACGAGGCGCTGCAGCAGGCGTAGCGCGAAGCCGGCCGGACCGGTGTGCCACCAGCGGTGGCCGGCGCTGCGGCGCGACTTGCCCATGGCCTGCGTCAGGCGGTCCAGCGTGATCGCCAGCAGCACGATGCCCAGGCCACCGACGGTGGCCAGGCCCATGTCGAGCCGGCCGATGCCGCGCAGCACCATCTGGCCCAGGCCGCCCACGGCGATCATCGAGGCGATCACCACCATCGACAGCGACAGCATCAGCGCCTGGTTGATGCCCGCCATGATCGAGGGCATGGCCAGCGGCAGCTTCACCTTCACGAGCATCTGCCAGGGCGAGGCGCCGTAGGCGCGCGCGGCCTCGATGAGGTCGGGGCGCACCTGGCGCAGGCCGAGGTTGGTCAGGCGCACCAGCGGGGCGAGCGCGAAGACGATGGTCACGATCACGCCCGGCACGTTGCCGATGCCGAACAGCATCACCACCGGCACGAGGTACACGAAGGCCGGCGTGGTCTGCATGGCGTCGAGCACCGGGCGCATCACGCGCTGGGCCCGGTCACTGCTGGCCAGCAGCACGCCCAGCGGCAGGCCGATGACCATGCAGAACACCAGCGAGGTCAGCACCAGCGACAGCGTGACCATCGCTTCGGGCCAGATGCCCAGCACGGTCACCAGCATCAGCGACACGACGGTGCCGATGGCCAGCGCGCGGCCGGCGAACTGCCAGGCGAGCAGGCCGATGAGCGCGATCATCGGCAGCGCGGGCAGGGCGGTGAGCAGGCCCTGCACCGAGTTGAGCGTGCTGTCGATCGGTAGGCGCACGGTCTGGAAGAAGGGACGGAAGTGTTCCACCACCCAGCCCAGGCCCTGGTTGATCCAGGCCTCGACGGGCAGCGAGCCGTCCCACAGGCGGTGCAGCGCGAAGCCGTTGGTGGCGGCGTCGGCCTGCCCCGCGAGGGCGTGCGCGGTGTTCGCCGGGGCGTCGAGCCAGGCGCTGGCGCTCGAGGTGTCAGGCGCGGCCGAGATCGCTTCCCACGGATCGAGGGCCGGGGGTGCAGCGGGCGTGTCCAGGACGGGGGCGTCCAAGAGAGGGGCGTTCAGGTCGGAAGGCAATGTGGTGTCGTTCATCGTTCAAGGTCCTTCGTGAATTCAGTGCGGCTCGGCGGCGAGTGCGGGCGCGGCGTGCGGCGAGACGGGTTCGATCGGCGGCGTGTCGCGGTCGAGGAAGCGCAGCAGCGTCGTCTTGCTGATCGCGCCGCAGAAGCGGCCGTCGCTGGCCACGACCGGCAGTGCGCACGGCGCCTGCGCGAGCTGGCCGATGAGGCCGGCCACGGGGGCTTCGGCGTCGATGCGCGGCAGGTCCTCGAGGAAGGCGTGCTGCAAGCCGAGCGGGCCCGAATGCCCGTCGAGCGCGCCGCGCAGTGTGTCGGCCGACACCACGCCCAGGAAGCGCTTGGTCGGGCTGGTCACGTAGGCGAAGTCGCGGTCCTGGTCTTCCAGCAGCTTGAGCGCCGCGCGTGCGCCGCGCTCGGGGTGTTCGCACACCACGGTGAGCGACTTGCGCGCGATGTCCGCCGCCTTGAACACCGCCGCCGCGTCCACGCCGCGCACGAAGCTGCGCACGTAGTCGTCGGCCGGACTGCGCAGGATCTCGTCGGGCGTGCCGACCTGGATCACGTGGCCGTCCTTCATGATCGCGATGCGGTCGCCGATGCGCATGGCTTCGTCCAGGTCGTGCGAGATGAAGACGATGGTGCGCCGCTGCACCTGCTGCAGCCGCAGCAGCTCCGACTGCATCTCGGTGCGGATGATCGGGTCGAGCGCCGAGAAGGCCTCGTCCATCAGCAGGATCGACGGGTCGGACGCCAGCGCGCGCGCCAGGCCCACGCGCTGCTGCATGCCGCCCGAGAGCTCGTCGGGGTAGCTGTCGCCCCAGCCCGAAAGGCCCACCTGCGCGAGCGCGAGGTCGGCCTGTGCGAGGCGGTCTTTCTTGCGCGTGCCCGACAGCTCCAGGCCGAAGGCGGTGTTCTCGCGCACCGTCATGTGCGGCATGAGCGCGAACGACTGGAACACCATGCTGATGTCCTTGCGGCGCAGCGCGCGCAGCTTGCTGTCGGAGTGCTCGTTGATGTCGGCGCCGTCGATCACGATGCGCCCGGCGGTCGGCTCGATGAGCCGGTTGAGCAGCCGCACCAGCGTCGACTTGCCGGAACCCGACAGGCCCATGATCACGAAGATCTCGCCGGCCTGGATCTCGAAGGTGGCATCGAACACGCCGATCGACTGGCCGGTCTTCGCCAGGATTTCCTTCTTGGAAAAACCTTGGCGGACCAGCTCGAGGGCTTGTTCGGGCGAGTCGCCGAACACCTTGAAGACATGGTCGATGAGAATTCCTTTGGCCATATGCCGGGGCTCCTTGAGTGAAGGGTGGACACAGCACCGCCCCGGAGGGCGGCAACGGCCACGCCATCAGCCCGATGAGGGAGCTGCCCGACAGCGCGCATGAAGATTGCGCATGCGCATGCAATGGCCCGGCGAGCCCCGAGGGCTGCCGACAGGCACTGAAGACGACTTGGCGACGAAGCCAGTGCCCGCCGGATGCTTCATTCGCAGACAACGGGCCTGGTCGAGGGGCGCCGCCTGGATGAGCGTGACGTGGCAATGGGGCCGGAAAAAAGATCCGGCCGGTTTGCCGGGCTGGGCCCGGCGTGAAGGGCCTTGCACCGCGACGGGATTCGCTGATCCGCGAGTAGTGCAAGGGTGACCAACATGACTTGTTGGTCGTCGGAAGCCGCTAATTATAACTTTTTGGCATGACGCGAGTCAACCCACGGGCGTATCGTGTCTGTGGGACCCGGGCGAAAGGCCTCGTCAGATGCGAGCCATTCTTATTGAGACCATACTCGGCACCGCGCCCGGTGAGCGGGCGCAACCATCCAAGACTGTGGAGCCATTTTTCTCATGACGACTTCTCCCAAGACCCGTGCCGAGCGCGACACCTTCGGCCCGATCGACGTGCCGGCCGACAAGCTGTGGGGCGCGCAAACGCAGCGCTCGCTGCAGAACTTCGACATCTCCGGCGAGCAGCAGCCGCGCGAAATCATCAAGGCGCTGGCCCAGGTCAAGCGCGCATCGGCGGTGGTCAACCACGCGCTGGGCCTGCAGGACGAGAAGAAGACCCACGCCATCGTGGCCGCGGCCGACGAGGTCATTGCCGGCAAGCACCCGGGCGAGTTCCCGCTCGTGGTCTGGCAGACCGGCTCGGGCACGCAGAGCAACATGAACGTCAACGAGGTGCTGGCCAACCGCGCGAGCGAGCTGCTCGGCGGCGAGCGCGGGGAAGGGCGCCTGGTGCACCCGAACGACGACGTGAACCGCAGCCAGTCGAGCAACGACGTGTTCCCCACCGCCATGCACGTGGCGGCCGTCGAAGCCATCACGCACAAGCTGCTGCCCGCCATCGCCAAGCTGCGCGGCACGCTGGCGAAGAAGGCTGAAGACTTCGCCGACATCGTGAAGATCGGCCGCACCCACCTGCAGGACGCCACGCCGCTCACGCTGGGCCAGGAGTTCTCGGGCTACGTGGCGCAGCTGGCGCACGGCGAGGCGCATGTGCGCGCCGCGCTGCCGCACCTGTGCGAACTGGCGCTGGGCGGCACGGCCGTCGGCACCGGGCTCAACGCGCCCAAGGGTTACGCGGAGCAGGTCGCGGCCGAACTCGCGAAGCTCACGAACCTGCCGTTCGTGACCGCGCCGAACAAGTTCGAAGCCATGGCCAGTGTCGACGCGCTGGTGCATGCCCACGGCGCGCTCAAGACGCTCGCCGCCAGCATGAACAAGATCGCCAATGACGTGCGCTGGCTCGCGAGCGGCCCGCGCAGCGGCATCGGCGAGCTGAGCATTCCCGAGAACGAACCCGGCTCGTCGATCATGCCGGGCAAGGTCAACCCGACCCAGAGCGAGGCCGTGACGATGCTGGCCGCGCAGGTGTTCGGCAACGACGTGGCCATCAACATCGGCGGCGCCTCGGGCAACTTCGAGCTGAACGTGTTCCGCCCGATGGTGGCGCACAACTTCCTGCAGAGCGTGCGCCTCTTGGCCGACGGCATGGTGAGCTTCAACGACCACTGCGCCGTGGGCATCGAGCCGAACCGCGAACGCATCACGGAACTGGTGCAGCGCTCGCTGATGCTGGTGACGGCGCTGAACACGCACATCGGCTACGACAAGTCGGCCTACATCGCGAAGAAGGCGCACAAGGAAGGCACGAGCCTGCGCGAGGCGGCGATTGCGTCGGGGCACCTGACGGCCGAACAGTTCGACCAGTGGGTGGTGCCGGAGAACATGACGGGCCGTTGATCCGCTCCGCAGCCCCCATGAAAAAAGGACCCGCGAGGGTCCTTTTTCGTTGCCGGCCGGTCGATCAGTAGCCGATCGTGTAGCGCTGGCGCGAGTGCGCGGGCTTCTCGAGCTCGTCGATGAACGCGATCGCGTAGTCCTCGAAGGTGATCCAGCTGCGGCCCTCGGCGCTCACCAGCAGGTCGTCCTTGCCGAGGCGGAACTTGCCCGTGCGCTCGCCTTCGACGAATTCGGCGGAGGGCGACAGGAAGGTCCAGTCGAGGTCCTTCTCGTTGCGCAGCGCGTCCAGGAACACGCCGCCGGCCGTGGCTTCGGCGCGGTAGGCATCGGGGAAGTTCGGCGTGTCGATCACCTTCAGGCCGGGCGCGGCGAACAGGCTGCCGGCGCCGCCGACCACCAGCAGGCGCTTCACGCCCGCGCGCTTCACGGGCTCGATGACGGCCGCGGGCGGCACGGTGGCGAAGTGCGCGGCGCTGAACACGGCGTCATGGCCGGCCACGGCCTTTTCGAGGGCGGCGGCGTCGAGCGCGTCGACATCGACGGTCTTGACGTTGGCACGGCCGGCCAGCTTGGCGCTGGCGTGGCGGGCGATGGCCGTCACGGTGTGGCCGCGGCGCAGCGCTTCTTCGAGAAGGCGACCGCCGGCACGTCCGGTGGCGCCGAGGATGGCGATGTGGCTCATGAGGGACTCCAGTCAAAAGTTGGGAAGGGGATAAACCGCATCTTAGGTTTCTGGTTTCGAAAGAAATACCTCGAATTCCGCGCTTCTTTATTCCTAAAATCGTTCGAATGGACCGATTGAACGCAATGCGGGTGTTCGTGACCGTGGTGGACGCGGGCAGCCTCTCGGCCGCGGCCGACAAGCTCGACCTGTCTCGCCCGGTGGTCACGCGCTATGTGGCCGAGCTGGAGCAATGGACCGGCGCACGCCTGCTGCACCGCACGACGCGCCGGCTGAGCCTCACGGCGGCGGGCGAAGAGCTGTTGCCGCGCTGCCGCCAGGTGCTGGAACTTGCGGGCGACATGCAGGCGGCGGTGCGCCATCCGGCCGAGGCGCCGAGCGGGCAGCTGCGCATCACCGCCAGCACCTCGTTCGCGCAGGCGCAGCTGGCCGGCGCGGTGGCCGACTACGTGCGGCGTTATTCGGGCGTGGCGGTCGACCTGGTGCTGCTCGACCGTGCGGTGAACCTGGTGGACGAGCGCATCGACCTCGCCATTCGCGTGTCATCCGAGATCGATCCGAACCTCATCGCACGCCGGCTCTCGGTGTGCCGTTCGGTGGTCTGTGCGACACCCGATTACCTGAAGACGCACGGCCAGCCGCAGCGTGTGGAAGAGCTGGCGCAGCGCAACTGCCTCACGCATTCGTATTTCGGCCGCAGCCTGTGGAACTTCACGCGCAAGGCCGACGGCCTGCCGGTCTCGGTGGCCGTGGCCGGCAACCTCTCGACCAACGACGCGGCCAGCCTGATGGCGCTGGCGCGGGCCGGGGCGGGCATCGCGATGCTGCCCACCTATCTGACGTCGGGGTTGTTGCAATCGGGCGAGCTGGTGTCGCTCTTTCCCGATCACGAACCGCAGGTGCTGGGGGTGTATGCGGTGTACGCCTCGCGCAAGCACATGCCGTCTGCGCTGCGCACCTTGCTCGATTTCCTGGCCGAGCGCTTCACCGAAGTGCCGGCCTGGGACACGCCTTCCTAGTGGTGGGCGTTGGCGGCGGCCGCCTCGTTCATCAGCTTGTCGGTGTAGGCGATGGCCATGGCCGAGAACAGGAACGCGATGTGGATCACGGTCTGCGCGATCAGCACCTTGTCGGTGTAGTTGTCCGCGTTGATGAAGGTCTTGAGCAGGTGGATCGAGCTGATGCCGATGATGGCGGTGGCCAGCTTCACCTTGAGCACCGAGGCGTTCACGTGGCTCAGCCACTCGGGCTGGTCCTGGTGGCCTTCGAGGTCCATGCGGCTCACGAAGGTCTCGTAGCCGCCCACGATCACCATGATCAGCAGGTTGGAGATCATCACCACGTCGATCAGCGCCAGCACCACCAGCATGATCACCGTCTCGTTGAGCGCGCCGACCGGGGCGGTGGTCTTGTAGCCGATGCTCGCGATCAGGGCCTGCAGCGCGTCCTTGTTGCCGAAGGCGGCTTCGACCAGGTGCAGCAGCTCGACCAGGAAGTGCACCACGTACACGCCCTGCGCCACGATCAGTCCCAGGTACAGCGGCAACTGCAGCCAGCGGCTCGCGAAGATGAGCCGGGGCAGGGGCTTCAGCGGGGAACTGCGCGCTGGTACGGGCGCGTTCCGGGCGTCGAAAGGATCGGGGGCGGACATGAAGTAAGAAGACAGATGTAAAAAGTCGGGCGATTCTAGAGGTCTCCCAGTGACGCACTCGTGATAACCCTGCGAACTAACATCGACCCCCGTCAGTGGCCCGTAAGTGCGTGCCCCGACATTACGGCCGCATTCAATCAGGAGACAAGAGCATGAGCAGCGCATCGAAGAACATTGAATCCGTCCTGGTCGAGAACCGCGTGTTCCCGCCCGACGCCCGCGCCACCGAAGGCGCCCGCATTGCCGGCATGGCCGCCTACGAGGCGCTGTGCAAGGAAGCCGAACAGGACTTCGAAGGCTTCTGGACCCGCCTGGCCAAGGACAACCTGCAGTGGACCAAGCCTTTCACCCGCACCCTGGACGAATCGAAGGCGCCGTTCTACGAATGGTTCGGCGACGGTGAGCTCAACGCCAGCGCCAACTGCCTGGACAAGCACATCGGCACCCCCGTCGAGCACAAGACCGCCATCGTCTTCGAAGCCGACGACGGCGCCGTCACCCGCGTCACCTACAAGGAACTGCTGGCCCGCGTGAGCCAGTTCGCCAACGCGCTGAAAGCGCAGGGCATCCAAAAGGGCGACCGCGTCATCATCTACATGCCGATGACCATCGAGGGCGTGGTCGCCATGCAGGCCTGCGCGCGCATCGGCGCCACCCACAGCGTGGTGTTCGGCGGCTTCTCGGCCAAGGCGCTGCAGGAACGCATCATCGACGCGGGCGCCGTGGCAGTCATCACTGCCAACTACCAGCTGCGCGGCGGCAAGGAACTGCCGCTGAAGGCCATCGTGGACGACGGCATCGCGCTGGGCGGCTGCGACACGCTCAAGACCGTGCTCGTGTACGAGCGCACGCCCACTGCGTGGAACCGCGTCGAGGGCCGCGACAAGACCTTCACCGAAGCGCTGGCCGGGCAGAGCACCGAGTGCGCGCCCGTGCCGGTCAATGCCGAGCACCCGCTGTTCATCCTCTACACCTCGGGCTCCACCGGCAAGCCCAAGGGCGTGCAGCACGCCACCGGCGGCTACCTGCTGTGGGCCAAGCTCACGATGGACTGGACCTTCGACATCCGCCCCGAAGACCTGTTCTGGTGCACCGCCGACATCGGCTGGATCACCGGCCACACCTACGTCGCCTACGGCCCACTCGCGGCCGGCGCCACGCAGGTCGTGTTCGAAGGCATCCCGACCTTCCCGCATGCGGGGCGCTTCTGGGAAATGATCCAGAAGCACAAGGTCTCGATCTTCTATACCGCGCCCACCGCGATCCGCTCGCTCATCAAGGCGGCCGAAGGCGACGAGAAGGTGCACCCGAAGAACTGGGACCTGACCAGCCTGCGCATCCTCGGCTCGGTCGGCGAGCCGATCAACCCCGAAGCGTGGATGTGGTACCACCGCAATATCGGCGGCGAGCGCTGCCCGATCGTCGACACCTTCTGGCAGACCGAGACCGGCGGCCACGTCATCACGCCGCTGCCGGGCGCCACGCCGCTGGTGCCGGGCTCGTGCACCTTGCCGCTGCCGGGCATCATGGCCGCCATCGTCGACGAGACGGGCAAGGACCTGCCCAACGGCGCGGGCGGCATGCTGGTCATCAAGCGGCCGTGGCCCTCGATGATCCGCACGATCTGGAACGACCCCGAGCGCTTCAAGAAGAGCTACTTCCCCGAAGAGATGGGCGGCACCATCTACCTGGCCGGCGACGGCGCGGTGCGCAGCGCCGACCGCGGCTACTTCCGCATCACGGGCCGCATCGACGACGTGCTCAACGTGTCGGGCCACCGCCTGGGCACGATGGAAATCGAATCGGCGCTGGTGTCCAAGACCGACCTCGTGGCCGAAGCCGCGGTGGTGGGCCGGCCTGACGACGTGACGGGCGAGGCCGTGTGTGCTTTCGTGGTGCTCAAGCGCGCGCGCCCGACCGGCGAGGAAGCCAAGCAGATCGCCAACGAGCTGCGCGCGTGGGTCGCCAAGGAAATCGGCCCCATCGCCAAGCCCAAGGACATCCGCTTCGGCGACAACCTGCCCAAGACGCGCAGCGGCAAGATCATGCGGCGCCTGCTGCGCAGCATCGCCAAGGGCGAGGCGATCACGCAGGACACCTCGACGCTGGAGAACCCGGCGATCCTCGATCAGCTGTCCGAGACGAACTGACCCCCGGGATTGGCCGAATCCGGCCATTCCGGAACAGTTGTCACGAACCTGCTGTATCGAGGTGTAGGACATGGCCGTTTGTGCGGCCATGTGCACCAAAGCGGGCTCCTTGCTGAGGTAAAACCGATGTCGTCACCGCGCGCCACGACAGGCGCGCGGCTTTTGTCATCGTGACCGGTTGTTTGCAAGGAGGCGCCACATGGGCGTGAGATCCGCTTTTCTTTTTGTCATCGTGCTGCTCATCGCGGGGCTTGCCGCGCTGAACTGGGGCACGTTGTCGGCACCCACCGACGTGTGGCTGGGCTTCATGAGCGTGTCGGCGCCGCTGGGGCTGATCATGCTGGGGCTCACGGCCGTGCTCGCAGCCTTCTTCCTCGTGTACGTGCTGTACCTGCACAGCTCGGTGCTGCTGGAGACCAAGCGCCACACGAAGGAAATGCAGACCCAGCGCGACCTCGCCGACAAGGCCGAGGCCTCGCGCTTCACCGAACTGCGCAACTTCCTGGAAGCGCAGGAGAAGCAGCACATGTCGCACAACGCCGACCGGCACACGGCGCTGCTGGCGCGCATGGATCAGCTGGAAAGCGCGGTCAAGCTGCGTTCGGACCAGACCGACAACACAGTGGCGGCGCACATCGGGCAGCTCGAGGACCGCATCGAGCGCCGCCCGGTGCCCAGCGACATCAACCCGAGCATCTGACCGGGCGCGCCGCGCGCTTCGTTTTTCTGCCGCTTACTTCGTCGACAACACCCAGGCCGCGAGCTTCTTCGCATCGGCTTCGCTGACCTGGTTGTTGGCCGGCATCGGCACCGGGCCCCACACGCCCGAGCCGCCCTTGATGATCTTGGTGGCCAGCGAGTTGGCTGCGCCCTTGTCGTCCTTGTACTTGGCCGCGATGTCCTTGAACGACGGCCCGAGCACCTTGCGTTCGACCGCGTGGCAGCTCATGCAGTTCTTCGACGTGGCAAGGGCCAGGTCGGCAAAGGCGGGCGCCGCGAGGCCGAGGCCCAGGGCTGCCATCAACATCGTTCTTTTCATGGGGACTGTTTTCGTAAGGGCTGAGTTACATTCGATCCAACGCGATTGTAGGTAGCGCGGTGCACACGCACCGGCGGCGATACCGACCAACTCGGAGGGTATTCGCGATGTGGTTTCTGCTCTTGGGCCTGCTCGGTGTAGCCCTCAAATATTTCGAAGTAGGCATGGTCGCCGGCTGGAGCTGGTGGATCGTGCTGAGCCCGTTCGCGCTGGCGCTGGCCTGGTGGGCCTGGGCCGATTCGTCGGGCTATACCAAGCGCAAGGTCATCGAGCGCGAAGAGCGGCGCAAGCAGGCGCGCATCGTCCGCCAGAAGACCAACATGGGCCTGCGCACCAGCAACGGGCAGCAGCGCCCGCGCCGCTGACCACGCGGCTCCGTCACCCGCGCCGCATGCCGACAGGACGCGCGCCATGGACGACGAAGCCGCCACCCACGCCTTGCTCGTCTTCGGGCTGTCGCTGCTGGTCGGGCCGGCTGTCGGCGCGCTGGTCGGGCGTTTCAAGACTTTCTTCTGGGGCGCAGGCATTGGCGCCTTGCTGATCGGCTGCGCCGGCCTGTACGGCGCGGTCACGGTGGGCTGGCAGCGCTACCAGTCGATTGCGGGCACGGCCAGCACGCAGGGCAGCCTGGTCGAGTTCGTGGAAGAGCGCAGCAAGGACAGCAAGGGCTACGTCACCACCACGCGCGCGCCCCTCGTTGAATACACCGCAGCCGACGGGCAGAAACGCCGCGTCAAGGGGCTGGGCGGCAGCCTGTCGGACAAGGAATGGGGCGATGCGGTCGAGGTGCGCTACAGCACCACTGACCCGGCCCAGGCACTGGTGGCCGACTTCCAGAACATGTGGGGCATCGTCTGGGGGCTCGGCCTATTCGGCGGCTTTCCGACGATGTTCGGCCTGTTCTTCACCGGCATGGCGCTCAAGGAGGGCCGCAAGGGCCGGCCGGCGCCGGTGCGCGAGCCGACGCCCATGCAGAAGAAATGGCGCACGCGCGGCACGGTGCTGGCGAACGTGGTGTTCCTGGCCGGCTTCGCGCTGGTGTTCCTCTATCCCGACGACAGCGCGATGAAGCAGTTCGGTGCGGGTTTTCTCACCATCGGCGCGGGGGCGCTGCTGCACTTCGTCGTGCAGAGCTTTCCCCCGGCGATGGATTTCGAAGCCCGGGCCATCTTCGCGATCGTCGGCCTGGGCTTCATGGCCTTCGGCTACGGCGCGTGGATGATGGGCTGATGCCGCTTCAGAACTTGTCGAGCACCGCACCCGAGCTCGCGCTCGAGGCATTGAACGCGAACTTGGCCTGCACGCCGCGCGTGTAGCGCGGGGCCGGCGGCGTCCAGCCTTCGCGGCGCTTGGCGAGTTCGGCTTCGGGCACGTTGAGTTCGAGCTTCAGTTCGTGCGCGTCGATGGTGATCGAGTCGCCTTCGTTCACGAACGCGATGGTGCCGCCCGCCGCCGCTTCGGGCGCGACGTGGCCGACCACCATGCCCCAGGTGCCGCCCGAGAAGCGGCCGTCGGTGATGAGGCCGACGCTTTCGCCCAGGCCCGCGCCGATCAGCGCGCCCGTGGGGGCCAGCATTTCCGGCATGCCCGGGCCGCCCTTGGGGCCGAGGTAGCGCAGCACCATCACGTCGCCGGCGACGATCTTGCCGGCCAGGATGGCCTGCAATGCCGACTGCTCGTCGTCGAACACGCGCGCCGGGCCGGTGATGACCGGGTTCTTCAGGCCGGTGATCTTGGCGACCGCGCCTTCGGGCGACAGGTTGCCCTTCAGGATGGCCAGGTGGCCTTCCTCGTACATCGGGTTGTCGATCGGGCGGATCACGTCCTGGTCGGCGCGCGGCACGTCGGGCACGTCCTTGAGCACTTCTTCGATGGTCTGGCCGCTGATGGTGATGCAGTCGCCGTGCAGCAGGCCGGCCTTGAGCAGCACCTTCATGACCTGCGGAATGCCGCCGGCCTGATGCAGGTCGACCGCGAGGTACTTGCCCGAGGGCTTCAGGTCGCAGATCACGGGCACCTTCTTGCGCATGCGCTCGAAGTCGTCGATGGACCATTCGACGCCGGCGGCGTGCGCGATGGCCAGGAAGTGCAGCACCGCGTTGGTCGAGCCGCCGGTGGCCATGATCACGGCCACCGCGTTCTCGATCGCCTTCTTGGTCACGATGTCGCGCGGCTTCAGGTCTTTCTTGATGGCCTCGATCAGCACCTTGGCCGATTCCTTGGCCGAGTTGGCCTTCTCGTCGTGCGGGTTCGCCATGGTCGACGAGTAGGGCAGCGAGATGCCCAGCGCCTCGAACGCGCTCGACATCGTGTTGGCCGTGTACATGCCGCCGCACGAGCCGGTGCCGGGAATGGCGCGCTTCTCGATCTCGTGCAGGTCCTCGTCGCTCATGTTGCCGGCGGCGTTCTGGCCCACGGCCTCGAACACGCTGACGATGTTCAGGTCCTGGCCCTTGTAGCGGCCCGGCAGGATGGTGCCGCCGTAGACGTAGATGGCGGGCACATTGGCGCGCAGCATGCCCATGAGGCCGCCGGGCATGTTCTTGTCGCAACCGCCGACCACCAGCACGCCGTCCATCCACTGGCCGCCGACGCAGGTCTCGATGCAGTCGGAGATGACCTCGCGGCTCACCAGCGAGTACTTCATGCCTTCGGTGCCCATGGCCATGCCGTCGGAGATGGTGGGCGTGCCGAACACCTGCGCGTTGCCGCCGGCTTCCTCGATGCCCGCGATGGCCGCGTCGGCCAGCTTCTGCAGGCCCGAGTTGCAGGGTGTGATGGTGCTGTGGCCGTTGGCGACGCCGACCATCGGCTTCTTGAAGTCGCCTTCCTCGTAGCCCATGGCGTAGAACATCGAGCGGTTGGGGGCACGGCTCTTGCCTTCGGTGATGTTCGCGCTGCGGCGATTGATCTGGATGGTCTTGGTGTCCATGGTGTCTCTTCTGTCGTGGGGAGATCGTGAGGGGGAAGCGCCAAGTATCGGACTTCTGATTGATTGGTTCCAATCCAATTTGAGGCATGGATTGATATGCTTGGCATATGAATGAAGCTCTCATCGATCTGCGTGCCTGGCGCCAGTTCGTGGCCGTGGCCGAAGAACTGCACTTCGGTCGCGCCGCCCAGCGCCTGCACATGACGCAGCCGCCGGTCACGCAGGCCATTGCCCAGCTCGAGAAAACGCTGGGCGTGGTGCTGTTCGACCGCACGCGCCGCCGCGTGGCGCTCACGCCGGCCGGCGAGGCGCTGCTGCCCGACGTGCGCGAGCTGCTGGCGCGCGCCCAGGCGCTACCGGCGCGGGCGCGCGCGGCGGCGGCGGGGCAGGTGGGGCGCGTGCGCATCGCCTTCGTCTCGACGGTCGGTTTCGAGCAGCTGCCGGCCTGGGTGCGCGAGTTCCGCGTGCTGTGCCCCGAGGTGGCGCTGGAGCTGGTCGAGGCCACCGGCGACGTGCAGCTCGAAGCTTTCGCGCGCGGCGAGATCGACGCCGGCCTGATGCTGCATTCGCCGGGCGCCGCGCCGCCGGGGCTGGCCTGCCTGCCGGTCGAGGTGGAGCCGCTGGTGCTCGCGCTGCCCGCCCAGCACCGGCTGGCCGAGGCGCGGCCCGTGCCGCTGGCCGAGGTGCTGGACGAGCCGCTGGTGATCTTTCCGCGCCGCATCGTGCCTTCGCTGCACGACGCGATCTTCGACCTGTACCACGCGGCCGGGCGCACGCCGCAGGTGGCGCAGGAGGCGATCCAGATGCAGACCATCGTCAACCTCGTGTCGGGCGGCATCGGCGCGGCCTGGGTGCCGCACAGCGTGATGCAGTTCCGGCGCGCGGGCGTGGTCTACCGGCAGGTCCACGAGTTCAAGGGCGTGGGGCGCCGCCGCGTGACGCTGCCGGTGTGCGAGACCAGCCTCGTGTGGCCCGCGCAAGCCTCGCATCCGGCGCTGGCGCGCTTCGTGGCCTTCGTGCGCGAGCGGGCCGGGCGCGTGCCGGCGTAAGGCTCAGGCGCTGCGCGCCGCCCGGCCAACGGGCGAGGGCGCATCGAGCGTGGCCGCCAGCAGCGCGTCGAGCCAGCCCGCGAAGGCCTGCACCCGCCGCGACAGATTGCGTCGGTGCGGGTAGACGAGGTGCACCGGCAGCGGCTCGGCGCGCGCGTCGGGCAGCACTTCCACCAGCTCCCCGGCCGCGAGGTGCTCGCGCACGTCGTAGGCCGGGATCTGGATCAGGCCCAGCCCCGCCAGCGCGCAGGCGATGTAGGTCTCGGCGTTGTTCGCCGCCACCTGGCTGCGCAGGCGCAGCACCTGCGTCTCGCCGTCGCGCAGCTGCCATTCCCAGGGCGCGGCCCGGCCGCTGGTCGGCGAGGCGTAGTTGACCGCCACGTGCTGCGGCAGGTCGGCCGGCGTGCGCGGCGTGCCGTGGCGCGCGAGGTAGGCGGGGCTGGCGCAGTTGATGAGCGTGAATTGCCCCAGCGGGCGGGCCACGAGGCTGCTGCTGGCGAGTGGACCGACGCGCAGGGCGCAGTCCACGCCTTCGAGCACGAGGTCGACCGCGCGGTCGCTGGAACCGAGTTCCAGTTCGACCGCCGGGTGGCGCGCGAAAAAGTCCGGCAGCGCCGGCGCGATCAGCAGGCGCGCGATGCGGCTGGGCACGTCGACCTTGAGCCGGCCGCTCACGCTGCTGTGCGCGGGCTGGAACTGCTGCTCCATGTCTTCCATGTCGGCCACCAGCGCGCGGGCCCGCTCGAGCAGCACCTCGCCGTCGGGCGTGAGGCCCACGCGGCGCGTGGTGCGGTGCAGCAGGCGCGAACCCAGGCGCGCCTCGAGCTGCTGGATGGCGGTCGAGATGGTGGCGCGCGGCAGCGCCAGCCGGTCGGCGGCGCGCGTGAAGCTGCCGGTTTCGGCCACGCGCAGGAAGACCTGGAGGAGTTCGATGCGGTCCATGGCGGCGGGGCTGATTGTTCGTGGTTTTCAGAACAGTCTAGCCTCGAATGAATGATTTATCTGCAACTTGGCGATCAATAGACTGGCAGCTCGTCACACATCCCGTCCCGGGTCTTTCACTCACTCAGAGGAATCCATCCATGTCCGCACGCACGCTCACGAACAAGGTCGCCGTCATCGCCGGCGGTGGCAAGAACCTCGGTGCCCTCATCGCCCACCAACTGGTCGACGGCGGCGCCCGCGGCATTGCCATCCACTACAACAGCGACGGCTCGCGCACCGAGGCCGAGCAGACGGCCGCCGCGCTGAAGGCCAAGGGCGCCGACACGCTGCTGGTGCAGGGCGACCTCGCGGTGGTCGAGAACAACGTGAAGCTGTTCGACCAGGCCGTGAAGCACTTCGGCCAGGTCGACCTGGCGATCAACACGGCGGGCGTGGTGATCAAGAAGCCGATCCTGGACATCACCGAGGCCGACTACGACAAGAGCTTCGACGCCAATGCCAAGGCGGCCTTCTTCTTCATCCAGCAGGCCGGCCGCACCATGGCCGACGGCGGCAGCATCGTGACGCTGGTGAGCTCGCTGCTGGCGGCCTACACGCCGTTCTATGCCATCTACCCGGCGGCCAAGGCGGCGGTGGAGCACTACACGCGCGCGGCCTCCAAGGAGTTCGGCGACCGCGGCATCTCGGTGAACGCCATCGGCCCGGGCCCGATGGACACGCCGTTCTTCTACGGCCAGGAAAGCCCGGAGGCCGTGGCGTACCACAGCAGCGCCGCCGCGCTCAGCAAGTACTCGAAGAAGGGCCTCACCGACATCGAGGACATCGCACCCATCGTGCGCTTCCTGGTCACCGAAGGCTGGTGGATCACGGGCCAGACGATCTTCGCCAACGGTGGCTACACCACGCGCTGAAGCGCCGATATCCGGCAAGATGCGCCCAGGAGGACAACGCAGATGCACACAGTCATGGTGATGGGGGGCGGCTTCGCGCTGCTGGTGGTGTTTCTTCTGGCCGGCCGCTTCATGGGCGACGGCTCCACGATGGCGCTGGCCGCGGCGGCCAAGTGGTTCATTCCGGCGTGGTTCGTCGGCGCGGGCATCAACATGGCCGTGGGCGTGCTCAAGGCCGGGTACTCGGTGGCCGAGGAGCTGCCGATCTTCCTGTTCATCTTCGCGGTGCCGGCCCTGGTGGCGGGGTTGCTGTGGTGGAAGTTCGGGCGCTGACATTGCCCTGAATGCCCCCGTGGCGGCGGCGTCATTGCGCCACGGCACAATCGTCGGATGCTCATGTATCCGCAGATCAATCCCGTCGCCTTGCAGCTGGGGCCGGTGGCCATCCACTGGTACGGCCTGACCTACCTGGCGGCCTTCGCGCTGTTTTACTTCCTGGGCACGCGCCGCCTGCATCACGAGCCGTTCCGCTCGCTGGCCACGGCCGGCGTGTGGCAACGCAAGGACATCGAGGACATCCTGTTCCTGGGCGTCATGGGCGTGATCGTCGGTGGCCGGCTCGGCTACTGCCTGTTCTACAAGCCCGAGTACTACCTCACGCACCCGCTCGAGATCCTGTACGTGTGGCAGGGCGGCATGAGCTTCCATGGCGGCCTGCTCGGCGTGATCGGCGCCATGGTGTGGTTTGCGCGCTCGCGTGCGCGGCCGTTCTGGCAGGTGATGGATTTCGTCGCGCCCTGCGTGCCGACCGGCCTGGCCGCGGGCCGCGTGGGCAACTTCATCAACGGCGAGCTGTGGGGCCGCTTCAGCAGCCCCGATCTGCCCTGGGGCATGGTGTTCCCGCAAAGCGGCTCGATGCTGCCGCGCCATCCGTCGCAGGTCTACCAGTTCCTGCTCGAAGGGCTGCTGCTGTTCGTCGTGATGTGGCTCTATGCGCGCAAGGAGCGCAAGCAGGGCCAGGTGGCCGCCGTGTTCCTCATCGGCTATGGCGCGCTGCGCTTCGTGGCCGAGTACTTCCGCGAGCCCGACGATTTCCTGGGCCTGCGCGCGCTCAGCCTGAGCCAGGGCCAGTGGCTCAGCGTGCCGATGGTGATCGCCGGCATCGCGCTGTGGTTCTGGTTCGGCCGCGCCGGCAAGACGGGCAGCACCGCGCGCGCCTGACCTCTCCACACCGCGCACAACGCGGCGCAGCACCTTCGGGTGGGCGCCGCTTTTTTTCGTCGGTCTCAGGGTAATTCCGGGCCGCAAGGGCAGGGCGCGGCCCTTGCATTGCGTTAACCATGCACTCACAATTATGCGTAATTACAGGAAATTACGCGAAACGCCCACCGACTTTCCGAGTCCTTCACGCATGCGCCTGGTCCCCAATTCCCTCCACGACGAAGTCGCCGCCACGCTGCGCGAGCAGATCTTCGACGGCACGCTGTCGCCCGGCAGCTTCGTGGACGAGGTGGCCCTGTGCGAGCGGCTGTCGATCTCGCGCACGCCACTGCGCGAGGCGCTGAAGGTGCTCACCGCCGAAGGCCTGCTGCGCCACGAGCCGCGCCGCGGCTGCTTCGTGAACGAGGTGACCGAGCGCGACCTCGACGAGATCTTTCCGGTGATCGCGCTGCTCGAAGGACGCTGCGCCTACGAGGCCGCGCGCAACGCCAGCGACGCCGAGCTGAACGAGCTCGACGCGCTGCACGAGCGCCTGGTGCGCCACGCCAAGGTGCGGCGCATCAACGACTACTACGCCACCAACCACATCATTCACGAGGCGATCATCAAGCTCGCCGACAACAAGTGGCTGGCCCAGGTGATCGGCGACCTGCGCAAGATCCTGAAGCTCGCGCGGCTGCAGCAGCTGCACGCGCCGGGGCGGCTCGACCAGAGCCTGTCGGAGCACCTGGCCGTGTTCGCCGCGCTCAAGGCGCGCGACAGTGAGGGCGCCGACGCCGCCATGCGCACGCACATGACGCGCCAGCGCGAAGCATTGCGCGAAGTCATGCAACAGCAGAAATCCCGGGTGATGCCGTGACAGGCACCGCCCACATAGCTAACGGCACAGGAGCAGATCGATGAGTGCGACCGAGTGGTTCCAGGCGCGCCTGCGCATGGGCGAATCGTCCAAGGTTCCCGTGGCGAGCAACGGCGCCACGAAAGGCCCGGCCCGTCACACGCCCAAGCCCAGCGCCCGCACCACCGCCGAGCGGCTGCAGGCCACGCTGCGCAAGGCCGACGAGGCGCTGTCGCCGCGCACGCTGCGCCGCGTGCTGGCCGAGCTGCAGGCGGTGATCGACCCGCGCGTGAGCGAGGTCGAGGGCGGCCGCCGCGCCCATGCCATTGCGCAGGCCTACGCCGGCGCCTCGCCCGAAGAACGCCGCGACTACTGGGCGCTCATGAGCGAGCATTTCGCCGCCGACGCGGGCAAGCTCAAGAGCGCGCGCGACCAGCACCAGAGCGCCGTCGGCACGCCCGACGAAGGGCAGGCCGAGTTGCGCCTGCGCCGCGCGCTGGTGTCGCCGCGCATGCGGCTGCTGCAGCGCTTTGCGGTCGAGCCCGGCGGCATGCGCTTTCTGGTCGACCTGCGCGCCGACCTGCTGCCGTGCCTGAAGTCCGACAAGCGCCTGCTCGCGCTCGAGGCCGAGCTGGAGCATCTGTTTTCCACCTGGTTCGACGTGGCTTTTCTCGAGCTGCGCCGCATCGACTGGAACTCGCCGGCCTCGCTGATCGAGAAGCTCATCCGCTACGAGGCGGTGCACGACATCAAGAGCTGGTCCGACGTAAAGAACCGGCTGGATGACAGCGACCGCCGCTGCTACGGCTTCTTCCATCCGCGCCTGCCGAACGAGCCGCTCATCTTCGTCGAGGTGGCGCTGGTCGACCGCATCAGCGAAGGCATCATGCCGCTGCTCGACGAGGCCGCCGTGCCGGTGCAGCCGGCCAAGGCCACCACCGCGATCTTCTATTCGATCAGCAACACGCAAACCGGCCTGCGCGGCGTGAGCTTCGGTGACTCGCTCATCAAGCGCGTGGTCGAGACCCTGCAGGACGAGCTGCCGCGCCTGAAAACCTTCGCCACGCTGTCGCCCATTCCGGGCCTGCGCGCGTGGCTCGCCAAGAACGCTGGCGAACTGCTGCCGCGCCTGGACGAGAAGCGCGAGGCCGAACTCGGCCGCCTCGTCGGCTCGGTGCCGCCCACGGCCGAGCGCCTGCTGGCAGCGGTCGATGCAGCAACAGAACTCGACGCGAAATCGCCGCTGCGCCAGTGGCTGCTGCAGGCCACCGCCGAGTACCTGGGCCGCACGCTGGTCGACGGCACGCCGGCCGACCCGGTGGCGCGCTTCCACCTGGGCAACGGCGCGCGTGTCGAACGGCTCAACTGGGCCGGCGACCCGTCGGCCAAGGGGCTCAAGCAGTCGTACGGCCTCATGGTCAACTACCTGTACGACCTCAAGCGCCTGGACCGGCATCGCACCTGGCTGGCCGAAGGCAAGATCGCGGTTTCGGGAGACATCGAAGGCCTGTTCCTCAAAAAAGGCTGAGTCCGTTCGCTTTGCCGCGGCAGCGCTGCGGCCCGCACCTTGACCGCCGGAGGGCGGCAACATCTACAACGACGACGACAGGAGACGAGACAGATGACGCAACAGAGTTTTCAACGACGCGATGTGCTGCGCGTCGCCGCAGCAGCCGGGGCCGTGGCCCTGTGCGGTGGCGCACGTGCCCAGGGCTGGCCGACCAAGCCCGTGACCATGGTGGTGCCGTTCCCGGCCGGCGGAGGCACCGACGCCTTCGCGCGCCCGCTGTCGGCCCAGTTCTCCCGCGCGGCGGGCCAGACGCTGGTCATCGACAACCGCGGCGGGGCGGGCGGCACCGTGGGCGCGAGCATCGCGGCCAAGCTGCCGGCCGACGGCTACTCGCTGTTCATGGGCGCGGTGCACCACGCGATCGCGCCGTCGATCTACCCCAAGCTCGACTACGACCTCGAGAAAGACTTCGTGCCCCTGATGCTGCTGGCCAATGTGCCGCAGGTGGTGGTGGTCAACCCGAAGCGGGTGCAGGCTGCGACCATCCAGGAGCTCATTGCCACCGCCAAGCGCAACCCCGGCAAGCTCAACTACGGCTCGGCCGGCTCTGGCACCTCGCACCACCTGGCGGGCGAGCTGTTCAAGCTGCAGACCGGCACCTTCATCACCCACATCCCGTACCGCGGCGCAGGCCCGGCGCTGTCCGACCTGATCGCGGGCAACGTCGACCTGATGTTCGACGGCCTGGGTTCTTCGGCGCAGCACATCAAGGGCGGCCGCATCAAGGCGCTGATGGTCGCCGGCGCCAAGCGCAACCCCGCGTTCCCCGACGTGCCCTGCGCCGCCGAAGTGGGGCTGCCCGACTACACCGTCACCACCTGGTACGGCCTGTGGGCGCCCAAGGGCACGCCGGCCGAAGCGCAGACGCAGATCATCGACACGATGAAGAAGGCGCTGGGCACCGACGAGCTGAAGGCCATCTGGGCCCAGAACGGCTCCGAGATCCCGAACGTCACGAACGCCGCCTACGGCCGCTTCGTCAACGCCGAGATCAAGCGATGGGCCACCGTCGTGAAGGCCTCGGGCGCCAAGCTCGAATGACCGAACGGCAGGTCTCGCTGCGCCGCGAAGGCGCCGTGGCGCTCGTCACGCTGTCGAACCCGGGGCGTCTCAATGCGATGACGCGCGCCATGTGGCGCGAGTTGCGCGCGGTGTTCGACGGGCTGCACGGCGACACCGCGCTGCGCTGCGTCGTCGTGCGCGGGGAGGGCGGTGCCTTCTGCGCGGGCGGCGACATCTCCGAGTACCCCTCGTTCCGCTTCGAGGAAGCGAGCCTGCGCGAGTTTCACGAGAACGAAGTCTGGGCTGCGCTGCAGGCGATGCTCGACTGCCCGCTGCCGCTGGTGGCCCAGATCGAAGGCGCCTGCATGGGCGCCGGCGTCGAGATCGCCAGCTGCTGCGACATCCGCCTGGCCGGCGCGTCGTCGAAGTTCGGCGCACCGATCGCGAAGCTGGGCTTTCCGATGGCGCCGCGCGAAGCCGCGCTGGTGCATGGCGCCATCGGCGACGTGCTGGCGCGCGACATGCTGCTGGCCGCCGGCGTGCATGGTGCGCAGCGGCTGTACGACGCCGGTTTTCTCTTGCAGGTGCTGCCCGACGCCGAAGTGCCGGCCGCCGCGCAGGCGCATGCGGCGCGCATTGCCGCGCTGTCGCCGCAGGCCGCGCGCTTGCACAAGGCCACCTTCACCGCACTAAAGAGTGGCGGCGCGGCGGCGCAACAGCTGCTGGCCACCGCGTATGACTATGCCGACACCGCCGAGCACCGCGAAGGCATCGATGCCTTCCTGGCCAAGCGCCCTCCGAATTTCCGACCTTCCTGAGCCTGCCGTTCGATGATGACGAAGATGATGAAGACGAAGTCCTCCCCCAACGCCAACCTGTTCGCCGCCTTGCGCGCCGCCTTTCCCGCCGACCTCGACGCCATCGCGGTCGAGACCGAGAGCGGCCTGCATTACTCGTGGCGCGACCTCGACCGCGCCAGCGCGATGATCGCCAACCTGCTCGACGGCCTGAAGCTCGAGAAGGGCGCGCGCGTCGCCGTGCAGGTCGAGAAATCGGTCGAAGCCATGCTGCTGTACCTCGCGACCCTGCGCGCGGGCTACGTGTTCTTGCCGCTCAACACGGCCTACCAGAGCGCCGAGATCGAGTACTTCATCGGCAACGCCGAGCCCGCCGTGGTCGTGTGCACCGGCCGCAACGCGGCCTGGGTGCGCCCCATCGCCGAAGCGGCCGGCACGCGCCATGTGTTCACGCTGGACGACGACCGCACCGGCACGCTGCTCGACGCGGCGGCGCGCTGCAGCGACCGCCACACCGTGGCGCTCAAGAAGCCCGACGACCTCGCCGCCATCCTGTACACCAGCGGCACCACGGGCCGCAGCAAGGGCGCGATGCTCACGCACCGCAACCTGCTGTCGAACGCCGAAGTGCTCAAGGACTACTGGGGCTGGACGAAGGGCGACGTGCTGATCCACGCGCTGCCGATCTTCCACGTGCACGGCCTGTTCGTGGCGCTGCACGGTGCGCTGCTCAACGGCAGCAAGATCCTGTGGTTCTCGAAGTTCGACCCCAAGCGCATCGTCGCCAAGCTGCCCGAGGCCACCGTGTTCATGGGCGTGCCCACGCTCTACGTGCGCCTGCTGGCGGAGCCGGGCCTCACGCGCGAGGCGGTGCGCACCATGCGCCTGTTCGTCGCGGGCTCGGCGCCGCTGCTCATCGAAACGTTTGATGAATGGCGCGAGCGCACCGGCCACACCATCCTGGAACGCTACGGCATGAGCGAGACCGCCATGCTCACGTCCAACCCGTATGACGCCAAGAAGGGCGAGCGCCGTGGCGGCACCGTGGGCTTCGCATTGCCCGGCGTGCAGCTGCGCGTGCGCGACGACGAGGGCAAGGACCTGCCGGTCGACGAGATCGGCGGCATCCAGGTGAAGGGCCCCAACGTGTTCGCCGGCTACTGGCGCATGCCCGAGAAGACGAAGGAAGAGTTCACCGCCGACGGCTTCTTCAAGACCGGTGACGTGGGCAAGATCGATGGGCGCGGCTACATCACCATCGTCGGGCGCAGCAAAGATTTGATCATCAGCGGCGGCTACAACGTCTACCCGGCCGAGATCGAGGGCTACATCAACGAGATGGCCGGCGTGGCCGAAAGCGCCGTCATCGGCGTGCCGCACCCCGACTTCGGCGAGGTGGGCGTGGCCATCGTGATCCCCAAGGGCGGCGCCACGATCGACGCCGACGCCATCGTGGCCGAGCTCAAGGCCAAGCTGGCGAACTTCAAGATCCCGAAGCGCTGCTTCGTCGTGCCGGAACTGCCGCGCAACACGATGGGCAAGGTGCAGAAGGCGCTGCTGCGCGCCGAGCACAAGGGGCTGTTCGCCGCCTGAGTCCCGCCGCGCGCCCGGGCTTCAGGCGGCGGGTGCGAGCCCGTTCATCAGCCCGCTGCGCGCGTGGCAGTTGATGTACTCGTAGCTTTGCTCGTCGGCCTTCAGCACCGACACCTCGTGGTACAGGCGCAGGCGCAGCTCGAAGTTCAGCGCCTGCACGTAGCGCATGAAGCTGCCGAAGATCGCGACGTGCGTCGGGTGCGACTCGGCCCAGCGCTCCATGTCGGCCAGCGAGCGCCAGTAGCTCAGGCCGAAGGACTTCTGCAGCGGTGCACCGTGCGCGTCGAGGTGGTGCATGAAGCGGTTGCTGTAGCAGCCGATGGGCAGACCCTGGTCGCGCAGGAAGTCCATGCCTTCGCGCAGCACCGGGGCCATGTCCTCCAGGTAGCGCTGGCGTTCCTGGCCGGTGGTCTCGGTCCATTCCTGGCCCGAACGGATCATCGCGAGGTGCGTGTGGCCCGCGATGCGCACGCGCTGGCCTGACGCAGGCGTGCCGGCGATCACCGCGCGCGTGCCCCAAGGCGCGAGCGCGTCTGCCTGCGCGAGCGGGAGTCGATCGCGCATCGAGCCCCAGTAGCCGTGCTCCTGCAGTTCGCCGCTCACACCGCCCATCACCACGCCGATGCCCTCGAGGCGGTCGGGCGTGCTGAACAGGGTCTCGAAGTGCGCAGCACGCGGGGACGCGATTTCGCGGAAGTAGCCGAGGCCTTCATGCAAGCGCTCGTCGGCGTTCCACCAGGCCTCGATGGCGGGCGTGGCACACCAGCGCGCGAACGCCGCCGCATCGCGCCAGTAGGCGATCGCGATCATGTTGTCGTACCCGTCGGCGTCAACGCAATGGGCCAGGTCGTGGTGGCCGGGGCCATCGGGCAAGGCGAAGTCGCCAGCGATCTTCAGGAGCGCGGCGCAGGCCCGGCCCTGCATCGCCGGGCCGCGCGATTGCACGCCGAAGTAGCCCATCACGACCTGGGTCGTCGTCACGGGCGCGCGCGCCGACCAGCCGGGGTAGGGTGGCGTGTGATCGTCTGCCACGCGGCGCTCGCGGGTGCGCGGGCAGCGCAGGTGCTCGGGGATGGCCGATTCCATGGTGCGGCTCCGTGGTCGGCTCAGGCCACGACCGGCTCGGGCACGCTGCCCTCGGGCTCCGGCGTGAGCTGCACCACCACGGGTGTGCGCCGCGTCTTGTTCAGCAGAAGCTGCGTGACGTCGGGCCGCGAATAGTGACCGCTCGGATCGGCCGCCGCCTTGGCGAGCGCGATCATGCCGAGGTCGATGTCGGCGACCACCAGGCCTTCGGCGTCTTCGGCCAGCGGCGTGCCCAGTGGCGAACCGTCCGGGCCGTAGATGCGCGCATGCCCGCCGCCGACGCCCAGCATCTGCCGCTTGCCGTCGTCGGTGCACATCAGCTCGCTCATCGCCTTCGACACCGTGGCGCAGGGCGCGATGACGAAGCAGCCGCCCTCGACCGCATACACCTGGCTCGCGGCGTTGTTGACCTCATGGCCCAGCGCGTAGGCCGCGCCGCGGTAGAGCGAAAAGCTCGGCCATGCACCGCAGTGGATCTGCTCGTTCTGCGCGTACATCGCGTACTTGCTCAGCGGCTGCAGGTGTTCCCAGCAGCACAGCGAGCCGATGTTGCCCAGCGGCGTCTGGACCACGTGCAGGTCGGCGCCGTCGCCTTCGCCGAACACGGTGCGTTCCACGTGCGTGGGCTTGAGCTTGCGGCGCGTCTGCACGGTGCGGCCCTGGTCGTCGATCAGCGCCTGCGCGATGTACAGGCTGCCCGCCGCTTTCTCGCTGTAGCCGAGCGAGAGCCAGATCCTGTGCTGGCGCGCCGCCGCCTGCAGGCGTTCGAACTCGGGCGAGCCGATGACCAGCGAGTTGTCGTGGTAGCGCTGCACGAACTGCATGCCCCAGGCCGGCGAATCGAGCCAGACCCACCACGGGTAGCCCGGCACCCAGGTCTCGGGAAAGGCGATGAGCTGCACGCCCTGTTTCGCGGCCTGCGCCATGAGGTCGATGGTCTTGTCGATGGTGGCGTCGAGGTCGAGGAAAACAGGCGCGGCCTGCACGGCGGCGACGCGCAGCTGGGGGTGGACGGTGGTCGGCATGGGGTGTTCTCCAGGGGGCAATGAACGTAACGAAATCCCCACTGTACGCACCGGGTTTGCGCGGTGGCATGCGGGTTGCATGAAGCGTAAATTCGCGCCGCCGGAACGCCTTGACCCGGATTGGCGGCGTTCTTGTTCCAGCGTTGCATGTGCCTTGCGAAGGCCTTCCGAGGACCCCGATGACCCCCTTGCTCAGCACCGATGCCGTCCCGCGCGACCAGCGGCTCGCGTACTGGACCGACATGATCTGCAACGTCTACGTGCAGCTCGAATGCGACGCGGTGCGCACCGGCGACGGCGGCGACTTCGAGGGCAGCATCCGCCAGCACGCGCTGCCCGGCCTCGGCATGTCGGTCGTGACCTCGCGGGCGCAGAAGGTGATGCGCACGCCGGGCCACATCGCCGCATCGAGCGACGACTGCTTTCTCGTGAGCATCCAGGCGCGCGGGCAGGGCGTGGTGCGCCAGGACGGGCGCGACGCCGTGCTCGGCGCCGGCGACTTCGCGCTGTACGACAGCACGCGGCCTTATCAGTTGCTGTTCGACCAGCCCTTCGAGCAGATCGTGCTCAAGCTGCCCGGCGAGCGGCTGCGCAGCGAACTGCGCGACACCGAAGCGCTCACGGCCACCACGGTGTCAGGGCGCGAGGGCGCGGGGCACCTGCTGCTGGGCATGATCCGCACGCTGCGCGAGGACTTCGACGCGCTGCAGCCGGCCTCGGCGCTGGCGGTGGCCCATGGCGTGCAGAACATCCTCGTGGCCGGCCTGCAGACGCTGCCTGCGGCGCACGCACCGGCGCTCAGCAAGCTCACGGCGTACCACCTGGGGCGCGTGAAGCAGCGCATCGACGAGCAGCTGGCCGATCCGACGCTGTCGGTGGGCACGCTGGCGGCGCAGCTGGGCATGTCGGTGAGCCACATCCACCGCGTGTTCAAGAGCGAGCCGCTGACTCCCTCGCAGTACATCTGGGAGCGCCGGCTCGACGCATGCAGCCGCGACCTCCTGGAGCCGCGCCTGGCAGGGCGGCCCGTGGGAGAGATCGCGTACGGGAGGGGGTTCAACGACGCGGCGCATTTCAGCCGCGCGTTTCGCGAGCGCTTCGGGTGTTCGCCGCGCGAATGGCGGCAGCAGCGCTCGCCGCAATGACCGCGGCCACGGCGCATTGGCCGTCGCCGGGGCGGTCGGGTCTTCTTACTGGACCAGCAGCACCGAGATGTCGGTCTCGGCCACGACCTTGGTCGCGACCGAGCCCATCAGCGCGCGGCCCAGGATGCCGTGGCCGTGCGTGCCGAGCACGATCAGCTCGGCCTTCGATTCGGTGGCCGACTTGAGGATTTCCTCGGCCGCGTGGCCGTGGCGCGCGTCGGCGGTGAAGTTGGCCACGCCTTTCTCGGCGAACCAGGCCTTCACCGGGTCGAGCACCTTGGCGTTTTCCTCGGCGTAGTACTCGGTGACGATTTCCTTGCTCAGGTGGCGGGCCACGTGGCCGGAGATGCCGGTGCAGACATTGACCACCACCAGCTCATGGCCGTCCACGAACATGGCGCGGTTGGCGAGCAGGTAGTTGAGGGCCTTTTGCGTGTAGGCGCTGCCGTCGACTGCGATGAGGATTTTCATGGCTTTCCTTGTACGACTGTGAAGAACTGCCACATAGGATGGCACAGGAAAGCCAGCGAGTGTTTGATATGCCTCAGCCCCGCAGGCCCTTCCAGAGCATGTAGGCGGCCAGCAGGTACAGGATGCTCGCGAACACGCGCTTGAGCTTCTTCACCGGCAGGCTGTGCGCGGCCCTGGCACCCAGCGGCGCGGTGAACACGCTGCAGGCCGCGATCACCACGAGCGCGGGCAGCCAGATGTAGCCGAAGGCGCCGGCCGGCAGGCCCTGCACCGACTGCCCGCTGAGCACATAGCCCAGCACGTTGGCCACGGCAATCGGAAAGCCCAGCGCCGCGCTGGTCGCCACCGCGTTGTGGATCGCCACGTTGCACCAAGTCATGAACGGCACGCTGATGAAGCCGCCGCCCGCGCCCACCAGGCCCGAGATGAAGCCGATGATGCCGCCCGCCGCGAGCTGGCCGCCGGTGCCCGGCATCTGCCGCGTGGGCTTGGGTTTCTTGTCGAGGAACATCTGCGTGGCCGAGAAGCCCACGAACAGCGCGAAGAAGATGGCCAGCGCCGTGCCCTTGAGCAGCGCGAACACGCCCAGGCTGCCCGCAAGGCTGCCGATGACGATGCCGGGGGCCAGGCGCTGCACGATGTCCCAGCGCACCGCGCCGCGCTTGTGGTGCGCGCGCACGCTCGATACCGACGTGAAGATGATCGTCGCCATCGAGGTCGCGATGGCCATCTTCACCGCGAGGTCGGCCGGCACGCCGCGCTGGCCCATGATGATCGTGATGAACGGCACCATCAGCATGCCGCCGCCGATGCCCAGCAGGCCTGCGAGGAAACCGGTGCCCAGGCCGAGCGCGGCGAGTTCGGCGATCAGGAGCGGGTCGAGCAGGGCGGTGAAGTTCACGGGGAGTTGGGAAAAAGAGCGGCTGAAAAAGCAACGGCCCCGTGCGGTGAAGCAGGGGGCCGTGGCGGAAAAAGGTGTCTGCAGATGGTGTGCCGGACCCGCATCCTGAACCAGGGTTCAGGTGGGCGAGGGCAGCAGGACTTCGGGTTCATCTGACGCGAGATGATCACGCCCGTCAAGCGATGTACCAAGCCCGGCTCCGGAGAGCATTGGAACAAGGAAATATTAAGCCCGACACGTCTGCAGACAAAACGGATTTTACGCCCCGGATGTGCCGGGCCGCGTGCCTTCAGAGCAAATGTCCATCGCCCGCCAGGGCCTGATCGAGTCTTTGAATGAGCTGGGCGGCCTGCGGGTCGGTGTCACCGGAGGTTTCGTCGGTGCTCGTTGCAGGTGCAACAGCAGGGGCCGGTGCGGCGGCAGCAGCGGCAGAACTGGCCTGTTGGGCCGCGAGATCGAAAGCCAGGTTCAGCGAGGCGAGCACGGCGATGCGGTCGCGTGCCTTCACCTTGCCCGCGTCGCGGATCTTGCACATGGCCGCGTCCACGCGGTCGACGGCCTCGCGCAGTTGCGCTTCGCCGCCGTCGGGACAGCCGAGCAAATAGCTCTGGCCCATGATCTGTACTTCAATCTGCTTCATGCGTGATGGGAATCTTCGGAAGGGGGTTCGGCCGGCAGCCGTTCGAGCAGGGCATCGAGGCGGGTGCGGGCCGCGGCGAGCCGCGACTTCAGGCCGTCGCGTTCACGCGTGAGCGCATCGACCTGTTCCTGCAGCAGCGCGTTGGTGCGCTGCACCTCTTCGTGACGCACGAGCAGGCGTTCCACACGCTCGGCGATCTGGTCGATGGGGCTGGAGGCGGGCATGGTTGGCGATTGTAGTTTCCCGGGAATTCGGAACATCCGGCGCACCGCGCGGGGCGCGCACCGGACGTGGCCGAGATTCTGGGGCCTGCGCGGTCCGTGATCAAACCCGGTGTGGCGTGCCCGCCCCGTGGGCCTAAAATCCTGCCCGTTGGTGCTCGCGGCGTGGTTCGCACGGCGCAGTTCAACGGGAAGCAGGAGTGGACGCCCCCCGGGGCCGAAGCCGCCTGCGCTGCCCCCGCAACGGTCAAGCAGACGACGCCGCAACGCGTCACCCCTTTCCATCCAGCCACTGGGCGCCCTGAAACAGGTGCCTGGGAAGGCGGCAAAGGGTCGATCTGCCAGCCCGGATACCGGCCAACAAGGCGGCTGCCGCATCGGCAGCCATGACGCCCATGGCGCCGGCGGGGAAGCCGGCCAGGGCATAGAAGTTCGTTCGGTTCACCCCATGATTTCCTGTGTTTCCCTCTCCAGCGGCCGCGCCAGCGTGCGCCGCCACCGTCCCGCGTGCCTGCCGCTGACGCTCGCCCTGGCCTCGGCCTTCGGCGGCCTGGCCCTGGTGCCGCTGGCCGCGCAGGCGCAAGCCGCCGCAGCAGCACCTGCCACGCTCGACGAGACCGTCGTCACCGCCAACCGCACGCCGCAGGCGCTGTCGGACCTGGTGGGCGATGTCTCCATCGTCGACCGCAAGACCATCGAGCGCAGCGGCGCGACCGGCGTGGCCGACGTGCTGGCGCGCCTGCCCGGCATGGAGATCTCGCGCAGCGGCGGCGTGGGCAACGCCACCAGCGTGTTCATCCGCGGCGCCGAATCGCGCTTCACCGCGGTCTACCTGGACGGTGTGCGCATCGATTCGCAATCCACCGGCGGCGCCGGCTGGGAGGGCATTCCGCTCGCGCAGATCGACCGCATCGAAGTGCTGCGCGGCCCGGCTGCCGCGGTGTACGGCTCGGACGCCGTGGGCGGCGTGATCCAGCTCTTCACCAAGCGCGGCGAGGAGGGCGTGTCGCCCTACGCCGGCATCGGCTTCGGCAGCCACGGCCTGCGCCGGATCGAAGGCGGCGTGAGCGGCAAGTCGGGCCTGCTCGACTACTCGTTCGGCGTGGCGCATGAGGAAAGCAAGGGCTTCAACATCCAGCCCATCGCCAAGCGCACGCCCTCGAAAGACGGCTTCACCAACCCCGACCGCGACGGCTACCGCAGCACCTCGGGCAACCTGAAGCTGGGTTTCCAGATCACGCCCGACCAGCGCATCGACGCCACCTTGCTCACCAGCAACACCGAGGCGGCCTACGACCCGTCGGTGAGCTTTCGCACCAAGCCGCCGATCACCTTCCGCAACGACGTGTCGACCAACGAACTGCGCACCGCCGGCCTGACCTGGTCGGCCAAGTGGAACGACATCTACAGCACCCGCCTGCAGGTGACCGATTCGCAGACCGTCTACAAGACCCAGCCCTCGTTCTACCGCACCGAGACCCGCCTGCGCGGCTACCTGTTCCAGAACGAGTTCCGCTTCGGCGCGCACCTGGTGACCGCCACGCTCGAGCGCCGCGAAGACGCGCTCGAGAACGCGCCCACCACCTCGGCCAAGCTGTTCTCGCGCGACCGCTCGCAGAACGCCGCCGCACTGGGCTACGGCTACGTGAAGGGCCCGCATTCGCTGCAGCTGCACGTGCGCCATGACGACGACAGCGAGTTCGGCGGCAAGACCACCGGCAGCGCCGCCTACGGCTACGCCATCACGCCGAGCCTGCGCGCCACCGTGTCGGCCGGCACCGCGTTCCGCGCGCCCACGCTGTACCAGCGCTTCAGCGAGTACGGCCTGGCGAGCCTGCAACCCGAGTCGAGCCGCAACGTCGAGCTGGGCCTGCAGTACACGGCTGGCGCCACGCAGGCCGGCATCGTGCTGTACCGCAACCGCGTGCAGAACCTGATCGTGTTCGACGGCAGCGCCAAGGGCTGCCAGTCGTCGTTCGGCTGCTATGCCAGCACGGCGCGCGCACGCTACCAGGGCGTGACGCTCACGGGCGGCCACCGCATCGGCGACGTCACGCTGCGCGCCTCGCTCGACTACCAGGACCCGCGCGACCTCGCCACCGACCACCTGCTGGCACGCCGCGCCCGGGCCCACGGCACGCTGGGCGCCGACTGGCGCATCGCCGGCTGGACGCTGGGCGCCGAGCTCCAAAGCTCGGGCAAGCGCTACGACGACGCGGCCAACACCGTCAAGCTCGGCGGCTACACGCTGCTGAACCTGTCGGCCAGCAAGCAGATCATGCGCGACCTGAACCTGGTGGCGCGCGTGGACAATGTGGGCGACAAGGACTACCAGTTCGCACGGCTCTACGCCACCGGGGGCCGTACCGCGTACGTCGGACTCAAGTGGACTCCGCAGTAAACACCCGCCGCCCTTTGCCCGGCGCAGCCGTCACCTGCGCCGCGGTGCTCGTGGCCGCGCCGGCCTCGGGGCAGGGCAAGACCACGGTCGCGGCCGCGCTGGCGCGGCTGCACGTGCGCCAGGGCCGCCGCGTGCGGGCCTTCAAGTGCGGTCCCGACTTCCTCGATCCGCACTGGCTCGCGCTGGCCACCGGCGCGCCGGTGCATTCGCTCGACCTGTGGATGACCGGCGAGGCCGACTGCCGCGCGCGCCTGCATGCCGCCGCATGCGAGGCCGACCTGGTGATCGTCGAAGGCGTGATGGGCCTGTTCGACGGCACGCCCAGCGCAGCCGAGCTGGCCGAGCGCCTGGGCCTGCCCGTGCTGGCCGTGATCGACGCCCAGGCCATGACCGGCACCTTCGGCGCGCTGGCCTACGGCCTGCAGAACTTCCGCCCGGGCCTGCCTTGGGCCGGCGTGCTGGCCAACCGCGTGGCCGGCGAGCGCCACGCCGACATGCTGAAGGACGCATTGCGCGAGCCCGGCGACTGGCTCGGTGCCTTGCCGCGCAGCGCCGATTTCGCGCTGCCCGAACGCCACCTGGGGCTGGTCGGCGCCGCCGAACTCGGCGATGCGATGGTGCGGCTCGACGCCGCGGCCGACGTGCTCGCCGCCACGCCGCTGGGGCAGCGCGCGCCCGGGCAGCTGCCGCAGGTGCGCTTCGAGCCCGCGCCGACGGCGCCCATCGCGCCGCTGCTGGCCGGACGCACCATCGCCATCGCGCGCGACACGGCGTTCTCGTTCATCTACCCGGCCAACCTCGAGGTGCTCGAAGCCCTCGGCGCGCGGCTCGCGTTCTTCTCGCCGCTGGCCGACGAGCCGCTGCCGCCCTGCGACGCCGCCTGGCTGCCCGGCGGCTACCCTGAGTTGCATGCGGCCGTGCTCTCGGCCAGCGACCGGTTGCGGCTCTCGCTCGCCAACCACGTCACGGCCGGCAAGCCGATCTGGGCCGAGTGCGGCGGCATGATGGCGCTGTTCGACGAACTCGCCACGCGCGACGACGCCGAGCCGACCGACGTGCACCGCCTCTGGGGCGTGCTGCCGGGGCGGGCCGTCATGCAGAAGCGGCTGGCTGGCCTCGGCCCGCAGCAGCTCGACCTGGGCGCACATGCCTTGCGCGGCCACACCTTCCACTACTCGCGCTGCGAGACGCCGCTCGCGCCCGCCGCGCGCACCGTCGGCACGCGCGGCGGCGAGGCGCTGTACGTGCACGGCCCCGTGCGCGCGAGCTATTTCCATGCGTGGTTCGCGTCCAGCCCGGAAGCGACCGCGCGGCTCTTCAGCGCCATGCCCCTCGAACTCGACAGCCACGCCGCACAGGCGCCCCCCGATGCCCCTCACTGAGCACGAATTCATCCTCGGCGGCCAGAAAAGCGGCAAGTCGCGCCGCGCCGAACAGCGCGCGGCCGACTGGCTGGCGTCCGGGCCTGCATCGCGCCGCGCGGTGCTGATCGCCACCGCGCAAGCCCACGACGACGAGATGCGCGAGCGCATCGCGCGCCACCAGGCCGACCGCGCCGAGCGCGTGCCCGGCCTGCAGACCCTCGAGGAGCCGATCGAGCTGGGGCGCGCCATCGTCACGCAGAGCGCGCCCGACACGCTCGTGGTGGTCGACTGCCTCACGCTGTGGCTCACCAACCTGCTGATGCCGCTGCGCACCGAAGGCGCCGCGGTGGTCACACGCACGCCCTCGGCGCACGCCACGCTGCTGCTCATCGCGCTGCGCGAGGCGCGCGGGCCGGTGGTGCTGGTGGGTAACGAGATCGGCCTGGGCGTGATCCCGCTGGGCCGCGAGACCCGTGCCTTTGTCGACGTGCTCGGCCGGCTGAACCAGGACGTGGCGGCCGCCTGCCACCGCGCGACGCTCATGGTCGCCGGCCTGCCGCTGACGCTGAAGGCGCCCGGCGCATGAGCTTCGACCGCATGAAGACCTGGCTGCGCGCGTCGTTGCTCGGGCTCGCCCTGGTGGTGGGCGCGCAGGCGGCGCAGGCCGTCGATGTAGTGGATGAGCGGGGCGTCACCGTGCACCTGGCGCAGCCGCCGCAGCGCATCGTCTCGCTGCTGCCGTCGCTGACCGAAGGCGTCTGCGCACTCGGCGCCTACGACCGCCTGATCGGCGTCGACCGCTATTCCAACTCGCCCGCGCAGGTGCGCGCGCTGCCGCAGCTCGGCGGCGGGATCGATCCGAACGTCGAAGCCATCGTCGCGCTCAAGCCCGACGTGGTGCTGCTCGCCAGATCGTCGCGTGTCACGCAGCGGCTCGAAGCGCTGGGCCTGAAGGTGATCGTGCTCGAACCCAAGAGCCATGCCGACGTGCGCCGCGTATTGGGCGCGCTCGACCAGGTGCTCGGCACGCACGAGGCGCCCGCTGTTTGGCGCGCCATCGATGCGGCCGTGTCGGCCGCGGCGCAGTCGCTGCCCGCCAGCGCCAAGGGCCTGCGCGTGTACTTCGAAGTCAACACCGGCCCCTACGCGGCGGGCGATTCGTCCTTCATCGGCGAGACGCTCGCGCGGCTGGGCGTGAAGAACATCGTGCCGGCGTCGCTCGGCCCCTTTCCCAAGCTCAACCCCGAGTTCGTGGTGCGCGCGAACCCCGACCTCATCATGGTCAGCGTGCGCAGCGCCATGGGGCTGGAGCAGCGACCCGGCTGGGGCGGCATCCGCGCGGTGCGCGAAGGGCGCGTGTGCCGCTTCGACGCCGAGCAGACCGACGTGGTCGTGCGCCCCGGCCCGCGCATGGACGAGGCCGCGCGCCTGATGGCGCAGTGCCTGTCGGACAAGGGGCGGTGAGCGGCATGCATTCCGCGCACCTGCGTCGCGTGTTGCTGCTCGGTGCCGGCTTGCTCGTGTTGGGCGCGGCGTTGCTGCTCTTCGGCCTGGGCATCGGCAGCACCGGCTTCCAGAGCCTGCTGTCCGCGCGGCACGACCCGGTGGCGCTGCAGATCGTGTGGGACATCCGCCTGCCGCGCACCCTCGGCGCATGGCTGGCGGGCGCGCTGCTCGGGCTCGCGGGCGCGGTGGCGCAGGGCCTTTTCCGCAACCCGCTGGCCGACCCGTACCTGCTGGGCAGCGCCTCGGGCGCGTCGCTCGCCGTGGCGTTGGCGCTGATGCTGTTCGGCGGCTCCGTCACCAGCACGCAATGGGTGATGCGTCTGGGACTCACCGGTGCGGCCTTTGTCGGTGCCGTGGCCGCGGTGCTGCTCACGCTCACGCTGGCGCGCGGCGTGCAGCAAACCCTGCGGTTGTTGCTCGCAGGCGTGATCGTCGGCGTGGTGCTGGGCGCCGCCAAAGATCTGATCACCATCGCCTCGGCCGACATCCTGCAGGCGCTGCAGGGCTTCGTGCTCGGCAGCACCGGGCTGGTCGGCTGGGCCGCCTGCGCCGTGATGGCGGCGGTCGGCGCGGTCTGCCTGCTGCTGGCCTGGGCGCTCGCGCCGGTGCTCGACGGGCTCGCGCTCGGCGAGGCCACGGCGCGCAGCCTCGGGTTGCCACTCGGCGGCATGCGCGCCGCGCTGGTCGCGGTGCTGGCGCTGGCGACTGGCGCCGCCGTCGCGCAGACCGGGCTGATCGCTTTCGTTGGCTTGGCCGCGCCGCACCTGGTGCGCTCGGTGGTCAAGACCACGCATGCGCGGCTGATCGTGCTGTCGGCATTGATGGGCGGGCTGCTGCTGATGGCGGCCGACCTGCTGGCGCGTTGGCTGATCGCGCCGCAAGAGCTTCCGGTGGGCGTGCTCACCGCGGTGCTCGGCGGCAGCTACCTGCTGTGGCTGATGCACCGGCGCGGCGCGAAGGGAGGTGGCCTATGAGTCGCACGCCATCCGCCGCGCTCGAAGCGCATGGCCTCAGCGCCACGCTTGGGTCGGTCGAGGTGCTGCACGGCATCGACCTGGCGCTTGCGGCTGGTCGTTGGACCAGCATCGTCGGGCCGAACGGCGCCGGCAAGTCGACGTTGTTGAAAGCGCTGGCTGGGTTGCTCGCACATCGCGGCGAAGTGCGGCTTTTCGGCGAGGCGCAGGCTGCCGTGTCGGCCCGCGTGCGCGCCCGGCGCCTGTCATGGCTGGGCCAGAGCGGCACGGGCGAGGGCAGTGCCGACGATTTGATGGTCTACGACGTCGCCATGCTGGGGCGCCTGCCGCATCAACGCTGGCTGGCTGCACCCAGCGGAGCCGATCGCGATGCGGTGGAGCGCGCATTGCGCAGCACCCAGGCCTGGGACTGGCGCGACCGTCCGCTGGGGCAGCTGTCGGGCGGCGAACGCCAACGCGTGCTGCTGGCGCGTGCGCTGGCGGTCGAGGCCGAGCTGCTGCTGATGGACGAGCCGCTGGCCAACCTCGATCCGCCGCATCAGGCCGACTGGATGCAGACGGCGCGCGCACTGGTGGCCCAAGGCCGCACCGTGGTCAGCGTGCTGCACGAACTGCCGATGGCACTGGCCGCGGACGAATTGGTGGTGATGAACCGGGGGCGGGTGGTGCACCACGGTGCTTGCGCCGATCCTGCGACGCATGCTGCGCTCGAACAGGTGTTCGACCACCGGATTCGAGTGCATCGCGTGGCAGATCAATGGATCGCATTGCCGCTATGAAGCCTCGCGCATCGAGTCATTCAGGGCGCGCTCCCGCCGACGGGGCACCTTGCTCCGCGAATGTCCCCCGGCCTGCGGCCTCCTCCTTGATTTCGCTGCGCAAGGCACCCCATCGACGTGAGCGATCAGCGCGGTCGTTGATCCGCCCGCACCACGACAGCGCTCATCGTGCGCAGGACACTGGGTGCTTCCCGCAGCGAAATCAAGGAGGAGGGCGAAGCCCGGGGGACATTCGCGGAGGGAAGTACCCGGTGGCCTGCGCACAAGCCCTGAACCACAAGAACACCCAAGAACGGAACCCCTCATGCAAATAGAAACCCCTCCCAGCGAAAAGCCCTACGAAAAGCCCGAAGGCGAACGCCGCGGCATCGTCATCGTCAACACCGGCGACGGCAAGGGCAAGAGCACGGCCGCCTTCGGCCTCGCGCTGCGCGCACACGGTCGAGGCAAGGCCGTGAAGATCTACCAATTCATGAAGGTGCCCTCGGCGCGCTTCGGCGAGCACCGCATGTTCGAGCAGATCGGCATTCCCATCGAAGGCCTGGGCGACGGCTTCAGCTGGAAGAGCCAGGACCTCGAACGCTCGGGTCAGCTCGCGCGCGACGGCTGGGAGAAGGCCAAGGCCGCCATCCTGTCGGGCGACTTCTTCCTCGTGGTGCTCGACGAGATCACCTACCCGTTGATCTACGGCTGGCTGCCGCTCGAAGGCGTGCTCGAGACCTTGCGCGCGCGCCCCAAGCACGTGCATGTCGTGCTCACCGGCCGCCGCTGCCCGCCCGAGATCATCGAGCTGGCCGACACCGTCACTGAGATGCAGATGGTCAAGCACGCGTTCAAGGCCGGCATCCCGGCGCAGCGCGGCATCGAAGACTGACCCCGATGACGGCGCATGCGTTCGCGGCCGACGAGGCCAAGGCGGTGTACCGCGCCATCCACGAGCGGCGCGACATGCGCCACTTCGCAGGCGGCGAGGTGTCGCCCGAGGTGCTGCGCCGCCTGCTCGACGCCGCGCACCACGCGCCCAGCGTCGGCTTCATGCAGCCGTGGCGCTTCATCCGCGTGCGTGGCGGAGGGCTGCGCCGGCAGTTGCACGAGGTGGTCGAGCGCGAACGCGTGCTCACCGCCCGCGCGCTCGGCCAGCGCGAAGACGAGTTCATGCGCCTCAAGGTGCAGGGCGTGCTCGACGCGGCCGAGCTGCTGGTGGTGACGCTCGCTGACGGCCGCGAGCAGCATGTGTTCGGTCGCCGCACCCTGCCACAGATGGACCTGGCCTCGGCCTCCTGTGCGATCCAGAACCTTTGGCTCGCGGCGCGTGCCGAGGGTCTGGGCATGGGCTGGGTGTCGCTGTTCGACCCCGCCGAGCTGAGTGTGCTGCTCGGCCTGCCCGAAGGCGCCGAGCCGATCGCCTTGCTGTGCCTGGGCCCGGTGCATGCGTTCTACGAAGAGCCGATGCTGCAGCGCGAACGCTGGGCCCGGCGCGCGCCGCTGGCCTCGCTGGTGTTCGACGAAAGCTGGGGCCGGCCGTCGGACCTGTTCGATCCTTCTTCCGCTTCATCTTCTTGCGTGGAGCCCACCTGATGCTGGCCTTCGACACCGTTCTCTTCGAGCTCGCGCGGCTGTTCCTGTGGCCCGTGACGCTCGGCGTGCTGCTGTCCTTCGTCTATGCGGTGTACTGCCTCGGCGCCTTCGGCATCGAGTGGTGGCAGCGCCGGCGTGACCCGTCGCGTGCGCTGGTGCTGCAGCGCCACGCCCAGGCCAGCCAGGAACAGATGGAGCTGGTCGTGCTCAAGCAGCTCGAAGGCGTGCGCCTGTGCAGCCGCGTGGCGCCGATGCTGGGGCTGATCGCCACCATGATCCCGATGGGCCCGGCGCTCGTGGCCGTGGCCTCGGGCGAATCGCAGGGCGTGGCGCAGAGCCTGGCGCCCGCGTTCGCGGCCGTGATCGTGGCGCTGGCCTCGGCCTCGATCACCTTCGTGGTCTACACCGTGCGGCGCCGCTGGCTCATGCGCGAGCTGGTGATGCTGCTCGATGCGCGGGACCGGCTGTCATGAGCCGGCGCCAGTTCTCCATCCTGAGCAGCCTGGACAGCGACGACGACGACCCGGTGCTCTCGACCATCAACCTGATCGACGTCTTCATGGTCGTCATCGGCATGCTGATGATCGCGGTCATCAACAACCCGGTGAACCCGTTCTCGCAGGACAAGGTGACGGTCATCCGCCACGAGGGCCAGCCCGACATGGAGATCATCACGCGCGAAGGCCGGAAGGTGACGCGCTTCAAGGCCAGTGGCGCGACCGGGCAGGGCGACGGCGAAAAGGCCGGCACCGCCTGGCGCCTGAAGGACGGCACGATGATCTACGTGCCGGCGGATGCGGTGCCGGCGTCGGGCGGGAAGTGACGCAGCTTTTCGTCTTCTGGCTCGGGTTCCTGTGCCTGATGGCGCAGCCTGCGGTAGCGGCCGGGTCGCGTGTCGTGGTGTTGAGCACGGCGCTGGTGTCGCCTGCGCGCGTGGTGCGGTTGCAGACGGCGGCGCGTGAAGCCGGCGTGCCGCTGCAGGTGATGTCGGCTGCGCAGGACACGCCCGAGGCGTTGGCTACCGCGCTCGATGGCGCGCGCCTGCTGGTCATCGATGCGCCGCACCTCAGCGTCGCCCAGTCGGCGGCGGCGCGCTTCGGCGATGTCATTGCGCGAACCTCCGTTCCTTATGTGCAGATCGGTGAATTCGCCCTCGTGGCGAAAGGCCAGAAACCGCCCGAGGTGCCACCGCTCGCGGCCGAGCGCGGCGTCGATGCGGCCTGGGCGCAGCGGCTGCGCGCCTACTGGCGCTTCCCGGGTGAGGCGAACCTGAAAGCCTCGGTGCAGGCGATGGCACGCGTCGGCGATGCCGCCGGGCTGCCCGATCCCGTGCCGCTGCCGCTCGCGGGCTTCTATCACCCCGATTGGCCGCGCGTCGAAAGCAGCATTGCTGCGGTCGAGGCACTGCCGAGCGGGCAAGGCACCGTCGCCATCGCCGTCAACAGTGCCACGCTCACCAGCGACGACACCGACTGGCTCGACCGCCTGATCGGCACGCTCGCGCAGCGTGGCCTGCGCGCCTACGCCTTCTACGGCCCGCGCCAGCAGAAGGACCTGTTCTTTCGCATGACGCACGCGGGGGAGGGTGACCGTCGTGTGGCCGACCTTCTCGTCAATGCCGCGTTGGTGTTCAGCCCGAACGAACGCAAGGCCGAACTCGAACGCATCGGCGTGCCCGTGCTGCAGACGCTGCCCTCGCTGGCCATGGACGCGGCGCAATGGGCGCGCAGCAAGGACGGCCTCGCGCAGACCGACATCGCGGCTTACTACAGCCCGAGCGAACTCGCGGGCATGACCGACCCGATGCTTGTGACAGCACGCGACGCCGCCACCGGCAGCCTGCAGCCGCTGCCCGCGCAGATCGACGCCGTGGCCGACAAGGCTGCCGCGCTGCTGCGCTTGCGGCGCACGCCCGCCGCCGAACGCCGCGTGGCGATGCTGGTCTACAACTACCCGCCGGGCGAGGCGAACTTCGGCGCGTCGTTCCTCAACGTGCCGCGCAGCGTCGACCGGATGCTGTCCGCGATGCGGGCGGCCGGCTACCGCACCGAGGCGCCGGGCGCGGACAAGGTGATCGCGCAGGTGCAGGCCACGATGAAGGCCTACTACCCGACCGCGCAGGGCGGCGACGCGCTGCAGCCGCTGCTCGAGCAGGGCCTGGCCGACACGCTGCCGCTGTCGCAGTACCTCGCGTGGTTCCGTGCGCTGCCCACCGACACGCAACGCCGCATCGAAGCCTACTGGGGCCCGCCCGAGACCTCGACGATGCTGCGGCCCGTGGCCGGCGCACCGGCCTTCGTGGTGCCGCGCGTGCAGTTCGGCCAGGTGGTCGTGCTGCGCCAGCCGCCGCGCTTCGAGCCCGGCACGCAGGTGGCCGACAAGGCGCAGCAGGTGTACCACCGCGCGGCTGTGCCGCTGAGCCACGGCTACCTCGCGACTTATCTCTGGCTGCGCAGCCGCTTCGGCGCCGACGCGCTGGTGCATGTGGGCACGCACGGCACGGTCGAATGGTCGTCGGGCAAGGAACGCGGGCTCTCGGTGCAGGACGATCCGCTGCTCGCGCTGGGCGACGTGCTCAACGTCTACCCGTACATCATGGACAACCTCGGCGAGGCGACCACCGCCAAGCGCCGCGGCCGCGCGACCATGGTGAGCCATTCGACGCCCATGTTCGCGCCCGCGGGCTTTCGCCCCGGCGTGCGAGACATGCACGAGCGCCTGCACGACTGGGAAACGCTGTCGCCCGGCGCGGTGAAGACCGCGCTGGAACGGCGCCTGACCGCCGAGTTCGTTGCCCAGCACTACGACCGCGACCTGCAATGGACGCCCGCGCGCATCCGCGCCGATTTCGCGGGCTTCATCGCCGTGCTGCACCCGTACCTCGACGAGCTGGCGCAGACCGCGCAGCCGCTGGGCCTGGCCACCTTCGGCGAGGCGCCTGATGCGCAGCGGCGGCGCCAGACGATCCTGCAGATCCTCGGCAAACCCGTGGCGCAGGCGATGGGCGAAGACCTCGACGAGATGTTCCTCACCGACGCGCAGGGCATCGCGGCCTCGAAGCCGGCGCGCTGGCTGGAGGCCGTGCTGGCGGGCAACGACACGGCCGACTCTGAACTTCTGCGCGCCCTGGCCGCAAGGGCCCGCGCGCTCGACGCCGTGCTGGCCCATAACGAGGAAATCGAAGGCCTGCTCACCGCGCTCGACGGCCGCTACCTGAAATCGCGCTACGGCGGCGACCCGGTGCGCGACCCTGACAGCCTGCCGACCGGGCGCAACCTCTACGGCTTCGACCCCAGCCGCGTGCCCACGCGTGCCGCCTGGGACACCGGCGTCGCCGCGATGGACGACTGGATCGCCGCGCACGCCCGCACCCACGGCGGCCGTGCGCCGCAGAAGATCGCCTTCACGCTCTGGGCCGGCGAGGCCTCGCGCCACCAGGGTGTGACCGAGAGCCAGGCCTTCCACGCGCTGGGCGTGAAGCCGCGTTGGGACGAGGCGGGGCGCATGGTCGGCATCGAGATCGTGCCGGCCGCGGTGCTGAAACGACCGCGCATGGACGTGCTGGTCAGCGTCACCGGCTCGTACCGCGACCAGTTCCCGCACGTGATGCGCTGGCTCGACGAGGCCGTGCAGCAGGTGGCCGCGCTCGACGAACCCGGCAACGCCGTCGCGCAGCACAGCGAGGCGATGGCGCGCACGCTGCGCGCCGGGGGCGCGACGGCGGCCGAGGCGCGGCGCTGGTCGACCGCGCGCGTGTTCTCGAACGAGCAGGGCAGCTACGGTGCCGGGCTCGAGGAAGCGGTGCTCGCCACCGAACTCTGGAAAGGCCAGCAGCGCGGCGGCGGCGACGCGCAGATGGCAGGGCTCTACATGGACCGCATGGGCCATGCCTACGGGCGCGGCCTCGACGGCGCCACGCGCCCGGGCGCATTCGCGGGCAACCTCGCGCAGGTCGATGCGGCGCTGATGGCGCGAACCTCCAACCTGTATGGCGTGCTGACCAACGACGACCCGTTCCAGTACCTGGGCGGCATCGCGCTGGCCGTGCGCCACCTCAGGGGCAAGGACCCGGCGTTGTACGTGCAGAACCTGCGCGACGGCGCGGCCGTTCGCACCGACACCGCCGCCGGCGCCATCGCGCGCGAGATGCAGACGCGCTACCTGCACCCGCAATGGATCGAAGCGCAGAAGGCCGAGGGCTACAGCGGCGCGCTGCAGGTGCTCAAGACCGCGCAGTTCCTCTGGGGCTGGCAGGCGACCGCACCCGCGGTCGTGCGCGCGGACCACTGGCAGTCGCTGCACGAGGTCTATGTGCGCGACACCTACAAGCTCGGTACGCGGCAGTGGCTGGAGCGCGAGAACCGCGCTGCCTTCGCGCAGACGCTGGAACGCATGCTCGATGCCGTGCGGCTGAACTACTGGGCGCCCGATGCCGCGACGCGGCGCGAGCTGGCGCAGGCCTACACGGAGGCGGTGCGCGCCACGGGGCTGCGGGAGCGGAACGAGGCGGTGCAGCGGTTTGCGCAGGCTGCGTTGGTGGCGTCGCCTGTCACTGCTTCTGCACCGGTCGTCGTCGCGTCCCCCATCGCGCCCGTCGAAGCGACCCAACCTGCACCCGAATCACCCGCCGCAGCGGACCTCGCACAACCGGTGGCCGGCCTCCAGCTGAAGCCCGTCGCCGACACCCCATCGCCCCCGCCACCATCCGCCGTGCTGCCGCGCCTGCTCGCCGCTTTCGGCGCTGCCTTGCTGCTGGCCGTCGGCGCGCTGGTGCAGTGGCGGCGCGGTCGGGCCGTGCCTGCCGCCTGATTCACGAGAATGCCTGCCATGCCCGCGCTCGATCCCTTCGCCGTCTTCGCCCTCGTGCTGGTCGCCGCCCTGTGGCTGGCGCTGGCCGTCGACCGCTGGCTGGGCGAGCCGCCCGCCGCACTGCATCCCGTCGTGTGGATGGGCCGCTACCTGGACTGGATCGGCAGCCGCCTCGCACCGCGCGCCGCCGACGCGAAGCCGCGCGACCTGCCGGGCTTCGCGATGGGCGTGCTCGGCTGGTGCGTGGGCGCGATGGCCGCGTTCGCCGTCGCGTCGGCGGTGCAGAGCCTGGCGATGCAATGGCTGCCGGTCTGGGCCATGGCCGTGGTGCTCGGACTCGCGTTCAAGCCGCTCTTTGCGTGGCGCATGCTGCGCGACGAGGTGCTGGCGGTCGAGGCCGCGCTGGGCGAATCGCTCGACGCGGGCCGCGCACGGCTCGCGCGCCTCGTGAGCCGCGATGTCTCGGTGCTGAGCGAGCGCGAGGTGCGCGAGAGCGCCATCGAGTCGCTGGCCGAGAACCTCAACGACTCGCTGGTGGCGCCCGTGTTCTGGTTCGTGCTGTTCGGCCTGCCGGGCGCGGCGCTCTACCGCTTCGCCAACACCGCCGATGCCATGTGGGGCTACCGCGGCGAACGCGGCGGGCGCGACTGGACCTGGTTCGGCAAGTGGGCGGCGCGCGCCGACGACGTGCTCTCGTGGCTGCCCGCGCGCCTCACCGTGCTGCTGCTGGCCCTCGCGGCCGGCCGCTGGCCGCGCGGTGTGGCCCGCGAGGCGCGCCGCACGCCGTCGCCGAACAGCGGTTGGCCGATGGGGGCGATGGCGCTGCTGTTGGGGGTGCGGCTTGCGAAGCCGGGTGTGTATGCGCTGAACGGGGAAGGGCGCGCCGCCACGTCGGCCGACACCGCGCGCACCGCACAGCTCGGTGAACGGGCGGCGTGGGGGCTGGCGGTGATCGCTTCGCTCGCGATGCTGTCGCCGTTGCTGGCGAGGTGGGCATGACGAATCCAAGCATGGTGCACGGCGGCCCCGACGAGACCGGCGCCGCGCCGCACGACTTCTCGACCAACGGCAACGCGGTCGGTTCGTGCCCCGTGGTGCTCGCCGCGCTGCGCGAGGCCGACGCGGCGCACTATCCCGATCCGCGCTACACCGCGCTGCGTTCCGCGCTTGCCGATTTCCACGGCGTGTCGGTGGAGCGCATCGCGATCGCTGCGAGCGCGAGCGAATTCATCCACCGCATCAGCGCCGCTGTGGCGCAAGCAGGCGGCGGAGAGGTCTGGCTGCCCGCGCACAGCTACGGCGACTACGAACGCTCGGCCCAGGCGTGGGGCCTCGGCGTGCGGCGCGCACCCGAGGAGGCCGACGGCGCCGCGCTGCGCTGGTGCTGCGAACCGTCGAGCCCGTTCGGCCAGCCGCAGCCCGACATCGCGCAGCATGCCGCCAGCGATGCCGTCTGCGTGCTCGACATGGCCTACGAGCCGCTGCGCCTCGAAGGCCAGCCCTCGCACGACGCCGCGCAGCGCGACCGCCTCTGGCAGCTGTGGACACCGAACAAGGCGATGGGCCTCACGGGCATCCGCGCCGCCTACGCCATCGCACCCGCGAACAGCGACATTGCAGGTCCACTGCTGGAACGATTCGAACGTCTTGCCCCGTCGTGGCCGCTAGGCACGCACGGCGTCGCGCTGCTCACGACCTGGACCACCGACGAAGCGCAAGGTTGGCTCGCGCGCAGCCTCGACATCCTGCGCGACTGGAAGGCGCGGCAGCGCGCCGTGTGCGAATCGCTGGGCTGGCAGGTGCTGCCGGGCGACGCCAACTTCTTCGGTGCGCAACCCGACGTGCCATACCCGCCCCGCGCCGCCGCGCTGCGCGCCGAGGGCATCAAGCTGCGCGACTGCGCCTCCTTCGGCCTGCCGGGGCACCTGCGCCTGGGCGTGCTGCCGCCGGCCAGCCAGCAGGCCTTGAAGGCCGGGTGGGCGAGGGCCAGCGCCGCACGACACAGCGGCTGAACGCACCTCGCACCACAATAGGGCCGTCTCAAGAAAAGGATAACGAACAGGCCCATGCTCTACGCCATCACCACGCTCTTCCTGTGCCAGCTTGCCGGCGAACTGCTCGTGCAGTGGCTGTCGCTGCCGATTCCCGGTCCGCTGATCGGCATGCTGCTGCTGTTCGTCGGCCTGCTGGTGCGCGGCGGCGTGCCGCAGGAGTTGACTGACACCTCGGGCCACCTGCTGCGCAACCTGATGCTGCTGTTCATTCCGGCGGTGACCGGCGTCATGCTGCATTTCGAGCGCGTGGGACGTGAGTGGCTGCCGTTCCTCGCGGCCGGCGTCGTGGGCGGCGCCTTCACCATGGCGGTGACCGCGCTCACGCTGCGCTGGATGATCCGCATCACCGGCAAGGACGCTGAATGAACGCGCCCGCCAAACTCTCCGAGATCTGGGTCTTCCTGGCCCAGTCGCCGCTGCTGTGGCTGTCGCTCACGCTGCTGGCCTATCTGGGCGCGCTGTGGCTGCACGCGCGCAGCGGACGCAACCCGATGGTCAATCCGGTGCTGGTGTCGGTGATCGTCATCGTGGGCGTGCTGCTGCTCACACGCACGCCCTACGACACCTACTTTGAAGGCGCCAAGTTCGTCCACTTCCTCATCGGCCCGGCCACCGTGGCGCTGGCCGTGCCGCTGTACAGCCAGGTCGGTCGCCTGCGGCGCCTGTGGCTGCCGATCGGCGTGGCGCTGCTGGTGGGCTCGGTGGCTGCCATCGTGTCGGCCATCGGCATCGGCTGGGTGCTCGGTGGTTCGCACGAACTGCTGATGTCGCTCGCACCCAAGTCGGCCACCATGCCGATCGCGATGGGCGTGGCCGAGAAGATCGGCGGCCTGCCGTCGCTGGCCGCCGTGGCCGCGGCCATCGCCGGCATCTCGGGCGCGATCATGGCCACGGGCTTGCTGAATCTGCTGCGCATCAAGGAACCCGCGGTGCGCGGCTTTGCCGTCGGCATGGCGGCACACGGCATCGGCACCGCGCGTGCCATCCAGGTGAACGAGACCGCGGGTGCGTTCTCTGCGCTGGCGATGGGGCTGAACGGCATCGCGACCGCGCTGCTGGTGCCGCTGATCGTGAAGCTGATGAGCGTCTGACATTCGATCATTCATTCATTCCATCCATCGAGGAGCACGACCCATGTCCGAGTACACCGCCGAGATCGTCTGGGAGCGGGGCGACCAGGACTTCCTGGCCAACACCTACAGCCGTCACCACGTGCTGCGCTTCGACGGCGGCGCGCAGGTGCCGGGCTCTTCATCGCCGCACGTGGTGCCGTTGCCGTTCTCCGACGCGTCGGCGGTCGATCCGGAAGAGATGTTCGTGGCCTCGCTGTCCAGCTGCCACATGCTGTGGTTCCTCACCATGGCGGTGAAGCGCAAGTTCGTGGTCGACCGCTATGTCGGCGCGGCCACCGGGGTGATGGAGAAGAACGCCGAAGGGAAGATGGCGATGACTGTCGTCACGCTGCGTCCGCAGGTGAGCTTTTCAGATGCGAACCTGCCTACGCGGGAGCAGATCGAGCACATGCACCATCGGGCGCATGAGGAGTGTTTCATTGCAAATTCGGTGAAGACCGAGGTGCGGTGCGAGCCGGTCTTCTTGCCCTGACGCCGTTCAATTTCGTGCTTTGTTTGCGGTTGCAAACAAGTGTTGTAGTGCCTTCGAATTACTTCTGAAAAACGCCGCTGCAAGCTTCGTCAAACCGTGACGAAGTGCCGTGTGCGTGGTGTTCCCCCTTCCCATAATCGGCCGCGACTGCTGCGTCTTGTCACAGACGGCGTCGCGAGATACCAACTATCAGGGGAGCACCAAAACAATGAACCGTCATCTGCATCGCATCGTCTTCAACGCCGCCAGAGGCATGCGCATGGTGGTTCAGGAGACCGCGAACAGCACTGGCAAGGGCGCCTCCAGGGCCACGACGGTGGCGGCGGCCGGTGCGGTTGCGTTGAGTCCCATGGTGGTCGGTGCAGCGCTCGCGGGCTTGCTGGGTGCGGGGCCGGCGAGTGCGCAGATGACGGGGGCGTTCAACGTTCCCGGGGCCCAGCGGCCGACCGTGCTGGTGGCTCCCAACGGCGTGCCGTTGATCAACATCCAGACGCCATCGGCCGCGGGCGTCTCGCGCAACATCTACAACCAGTTCAACGTCGGCCCGAATGGGGCGATCCTGAACAACAGCCGCACCAACGTGCAGACGCAACTCGGCGGCATCGTTCAGGGCAATCCGTTCCTCGCGACGGGGCCCGCGCGGATCATCCTGAACGAGGTCAACGGCGGCAATCCGAGCCAGTTGCGCGGCTACATCGAAGTCGGCGGGGCGAGGGCCGAAGTGATCATTGCCAACCCGGCCGGCATCAGCGTCGACGGTGGCGGCTTCATCAACGCGAGCCGCGCCACGCTCACCACCGGGACACCCCAGTTCAACGCGATGGGCGGGCTCGACAGTTTTCTTGTGCGTGGCGGCACGGTCACCATCGACGGTGCAGGCCTGGACGCTAGCAAGACCGACTACGCAGCCATCCTGGCCCGCGCCGTACAAGCCAATGCGGGCATCTGGGCCAGCGAGTTGAAAGTGGTGACCGGGGCCAACCAGGTCTCGGTCGATCACAGCCAGGTTGCGCCGACCGCCGGCACCGGCGCCGCGCCCACCTTTGCACTCGACGTGGCGGCGCTGGGCGGCATGTATGCCGGCAAGATCACATTGATCGGCACCGAAGCGGGCCTGGGCGTGCGCAACGCAGGAACCATCCAGGCCGCGCCGGGGACGCCTGTACTGGGCGGTGCCGGCCAGCTCGTCGTGACGAGCGCCGGCCGTCTCGAGAACATCGGAACCCTTCAGGCCACGGCCGATGCGAACCTGGTCGTGTCGAGCCTGGCCAATAGTGGCCGCATCAGCAGCGGCGGCAAGCGACGGGGCGGTTGCGGTTCATCGAAGACACCGCCTGGCTGCGCTCGCATCTCGAAGCGCTGACGCGGTCGCAGGAAGCGGGGCGCGACGAGCCCTGGTCATTGGCCGACGCATCACCCGAGTTCGTCGATGACGCGCTACGGCGGCTGGTCGGGTTCGAGATCGACATCCTCGCGCTGAGCGGCAAGCGCTTTCTCTCGCAGCAGCGCACCGAGGCCGACCGGCTCAGCCTGGTCGAGCACCTGGGGCGGGAAGAGTCACCGTCGGCGCGCGCGCTGGCAGCACTGATCCAGCCCTGAGAAGAGGACGGAAAGGCGCCCCTCAGCGCCGCTGCAACCGCGGATTCTTCGCAAACAGATCCGCCGCCCAGTCCACAAACGCCCGCACCTTCGCGCTCAGGTGCCGGTTCGGCGGGTACACCACGTGGATCGGCAGCGGGTCGCGCTGCCAGTCGGCCAGCACCTCGACGAGTTCGCCGGTTTCCAGCAGCGGCTCGGCCGAGAAGGTGATGCACTGCGACAGGCCGAAGCCCGCGAGCACGGCCGTCATGTGGGCGTTGCTCTCGTTGACCGACACGCGGTAGGGGCCGTTGAGCTCGATGTACTCGTCGCCCTTCTTGAACTCGTGCGGGTACACGCGCCGGGTGGTGCCCGAGAAGTAGCTCACGACGTGGTGGCGCTTCTCGATGTCGTTCGGATGCTGCGGCGCACCATAGCGCTTGATGTAGGCCGGCGAGGCGACGGTGACGAAGTGCAGGGTGCCGATGCGGCGCGCCACCAGCGACTGGTCGCTGAGTTCGCCGGCGCGGATCACGCAGTCGACGTTGTCGCTGATCAGGTCGACGGTGCGGTCGCTCACGCCCAGGTCGACCTGGATGTCGGGGTAGCGGTCGCAGAAGCTGGCCAGGTTGGGCAGGATGATCTGCTGCGCCACCGAGGTGCCCACATCGATGCGCAGCCGCCCCGTGGGGTTGGCCTGCGCATTCGTCATGCTGGCTTCCATGTCGTCGAAGTCGTTCAGCAGCCGTGCGGCGCGCTCGAAGTAGGCCGCGCCGTCGGGCGTGACGGTCACGCGTCGCGTCGTGCGGTTGAGCAGCTTCACGTGCAGGCGCGCTTCCAGCGCCTGGATCTGCTTGGTGACGGTGCCCTTGGGCAGGGCCAGAGAGTCGGCGGCACGGGTGAAGGTGCCGGCTTCCACCACGCGGACAAAGATCCGCATTGCCTGGATTTGATCCATCGAATGCCTGTTCAGGGAGACCGGCGTATGCCGGAAGGAGGCGGATTCTCACACAAGGAACGCACCCCTATGGTGTGTCCGATTGTTCTCCGTTTGGAAACAGAGTAGGGCTGTGTTTCCTGTTTCAACGCGCATGTAGCGCCTTATATTTCAACCATCGCCCATATCCCTGAGGTCGCCCATGTCACCCCGTCCATCGTCCCGGTCCGCTGAAGCTGCTGCGCTTGCCGCGGCACAAGGCGTGGAGTCCGATCTGTCGATCGAGCTGCCCGGCCGCGAGCCCGTGGCTGCCCGTGTCTACGGACAGCGTCCACGGGGCGAGACCGTGCCGCTGGTGCTGCACTTCCATGGCGGCACTTTCATCTGCGGCAACCTCGACAACGGTCGCAACGTGGCCCGGCTGCTGGCCGGCGCGGGTGCGGTGGTGGTGTCGCTCGACTACCCGTTGGCCCCGGCGGCCCCGTTCCCGGAGCCGGTCGAGGTGGGTTATGCGGCGCTCGAATGGCTCTACAAGCAGCGCGTGAAGCTCGGCGGCAAGGGCGCCCAGGTGTACCTGGCCGGCGAAGAGGCTGGCGGCAACCTGGCGGCCAGTGTGGCCCTGGTGGCCCGCGACCGCGCCCATCCGCCGCTGGCAGGCCAGATCCTGCTGTCGCCCATGCTCGACCCGTGCGCCGGCACCGCCTCGCTGCGCAATGCCACGAACGATGAGGCCGAATGCCGCTGGGCAACGGGCTGGGCCAAGTACCTGAGCTGTCCGTCGAACGCCACGCACCCCTATGCGGTGCCGAGCGGATCGCTGCGGCTGGCTTCGCTCGCACCGGCGCTGGTGCTGGTGGGGCCCGATGACGCGATGCGCGACGAGGCCATGACCTTCGCGGGCCGGCTGCGGTCGGCCGGCATCGAGGTCACGAGCAGCGTGCTGACCGGCGCCGACAACTGGCCCAAGGCGCTGTACGACACCGAGGCCGTGGGATGCGCATCCTGCGAGGCCAGCGTGCAGCAGCACTTCCGCGAGTTCTTCAGCGCCACCACACCGCCCCCGGCGGTCCCTGAGCCCAGCTAGACCCGCGAGGGTCGGCTCCGCCCCTTGAGCCAAGCCGCCGCCTCCACAGAGGCGGGTGGCAGGGCTTTCTGTTCTCTGAATTCCGCCTCCTGACGCCGCCGGCGCCGGGATGGCCTGTTGCATCCCGAAAAAGTCATCGAGAAGGACGAACCATCATGTCGAACAAGAACGAACACACGCTGTCTTCCACCGCCCGCAAGGGGCTGTGGCCCGCCGTGACCGGCCTCACCGCGGTGCTGGCCGTGGCCGCCGCGGTGGTGGGCATGTACAGCTTCAAGGCCGAGGCCACGGCCCCGGTCGCCGCGCAACAGGGCACGCCGGTGTCGGTCGCGACCGTGGCGTCGAGCGAGATCAACGCCTGGGACGAGTTCTCGGGCCGCCTCGAAGCCGTGGAGCGCGTCGATGTGCGCTCCCGCGTGGCCGGCGCCGTGCAGTCGGTGCACTTCCGCGAAGGCGCGCTGGTGAAGCAGGGCGACCTGCTGATCACCATCGACCGCGCACCGTACGTTGCCGAGGTGGAGCGTGCCGAAGCGCAGGTCGCGTCCGCACAAGCCCGCCAGGCCTTCAGCCGCAGCGAACAGGAACGTGCCAAGCGCCTGTGGGACGAGCAGGCCATCGCGCAGCGTGAACTCGACGAGCGCGTGAACGCCGGCCGCGAAGCCGAAGCCAACCTGCGTGCCGCGCAAGCCTCGCTGCAGACCGCACGCCTGAGCCTGGGCTACACCCAGGTGCGCGCACCGGTCTCCGGCCGCATCGGCAAGCTCGAAGTGACCGTGGGCAACCTGGTGGCCGCGGGCCCCGGCGCACCGGTGCTGACCACGCTGGTGTCGGTGAGCCCGATCTACGCGAGCTTCGACGCCGACGAGCAGGTGATCACCCGCGCGCTGAAGGACCTGCCGGCCAACGCCGGCGCCCGCGGCCAGATCGACACCATCCCCGTGCAGATGGGCACCGCCGGCCTCGAAGGCACGCCCTTCACCGGCAAGCTGCAGCTGATCGACAACCAGGTCGACGCCCGCAGCGGCACCGTGCGCGTGCGCGCTTCGTTCGACAACAAGGACGGCGCGCTCATTCCCGGCCAGTTCGCCCGCATCCGCATGGGCCAGGCCCGCAACGACACCGCGCTGCTGGTGAGCGAGCGTGCCATCGGCACCGACCAGAACAAGAAGTTCGTGATGGTCGTGGGTGAAGACAACAAGGCCATGTACCGCGAGGTGACGCTGGGCGGGCCCATCAACGGCCTGCGCGTGGTGAGCAAGGGCCTGAAGGCCGGCGATCGCGTGGTGGTGAACGGCCTGCAGCACATCCGCCCGGGTGCGCTGGTGGTGCCGCAAACCGTGACGATGGACGCCAAGGCGGACACGAAGCAACAACAACCGGAACGCGTGGCCGAGGCCGCGAAGTCCTGATTTCGGAGGAGGGCGCCCTGGCGCCCGCCGGAGAACCAACATGAATCTCTCAAAATTCTTCATCGACAGGCCGATCTTTGCCGGCGTGCTGTCGCTACTGATGCTGATCGCCGGCCTGATTGCGCTGCGCGGCCTGCCGATCTCGGAGTACCCCGAAGTCGCGCCGCCTTCGGTGGTGGTGCGCGCAACGTACCCCGGCGCCAACCCGAAGGTGATCGCTGAAACGGTGGCCACGCCGCTCGAAGAGCAGATCAACGGCGTCGAAGGCATGCTCTACATGGGCAGCCAGGCGACGACCGACGGCGTGATGACGCTGACCGTCACCTTCCGCCTCGGCACCGATCCCGACAAGGCCCAGCAACTGGTGCAGAACCGCGTCTCGCAAGCCGAGCCGCGCCTGCCCGAAGAAGTGCGGCGCCTCGGTATCACGACCGTCAAGAGCGCACCCGACCTGACGATGGTGGTCCACCTCGTCTCGCCGAACAACCGCTACGACATCAACTACCTGCGCAACTACGCGGTGCTGAACGTCAAGGACCCGCTGGCACGCATCGAAGGCGTGGGCCAGGTCCAGATCTTCGGCGGCGGCGACTACTCGATGCGCGTCTGGCTCGACCCGCAGAAGGTTGCGCAGCGTGGCCTCTCGGCTTCCGACGTGGTGGCTGCGATCCGTGGCCAGAACGTGCAGGCCGCGGCCGGCGTGGTCGGCGCATCGCCGGGCCTGTCAGGCGTGGACATGCAGCTGTCGATCAATGCACAAGGGCGCCTGCAGAGCGAAGAAGAGTTCGGCGACATCATCGTCAAGAGCGGCACCGACGGCGCCGTCACGCGCCTTCGCGACATCGGCCGCCTCGAAATGGGCGCCGCCGACTACTCGCTGCGTTCGCTGCTGAACAACGACCCGGCCGTCGGCATGGGCGTGTTCCAGGCCCCGGGCTCCAACGCGCTCGACATCTCGTCCAACGTTCGCAAGACGATGGAAGAGCTGAACAAGAACATGCCGGAAGGCCTGGAATACCGCATCGCCTACGACCCGACGCAGTTCGTGCGTGCATCGATCGAATCGGTGATCCACACGCTGCTCGAAGCCATCGCGCTGGTGGTGCTGGTGGTGATCCTGTTCCTGCAGACGTGGCGCGCCTCCATCATTCCGCTGCTGGCCGTGCCGGTGTCGGTGATCGGTACCTTCGCGGTGCTGCACGTCCTCGGTTTCTCTATCAACGCGCTGAGCCTGTTCGGGCTGGTGCTGGCGATCGGCATCGTGGTGGACGACGCCATCGTGGTGGTGGAGAACGTCGAGCGCAACATCGAGGCGGGGCTCACGCCGCGTGAAGCAACTTACCGCGCCATGCGCGAAGTGTCGGGCCCCATCATCGCCATCGCGCTGGTGCTCGTGGCCGTGTTCGTGCCGCTGGCGTTCATCAGCGGTCTCACGGGCCAGTTCTACAAGCAGTTCGCGGTGACCATCGCGATCTCGACGGTGATCTCGGCCATCAACTCGCTGACGCTGTCGCCCGCGCTCGCCGCCTTGCTGCTGCGCGGCCACGACCAACCGAAGGACGCGTTGACGCGCGGCATGGACAAGGCCTTCGGCTGGCTGTTCCGCGGCTTCAACAAGTTCTTCCATCGCGGCTCCGAGGCCTACAGCGGCGGCGTCAAGCGCGTGATCTCGCGCAAGACGCTGATGCTGGTGATCTACCTCGCGCTGGTCGGCGTGACCTTCGGCCTCTTCAAGGCAGTGCCCAGCGGCTTCGTGCCGGCGCAGGACAAGCAGTACCTCATCGGTTTTGCCCAGCTGCCCGACGGCGCCACGCTCGACCGCACGGAAGAGGTGATCACCCGCATGGGCGAGATCATGAAGAAGAACCCGAACGTGGAAGACGCCATTGCCTTCCCGGGCCTGTCGATCAACGGCTTCACCAACAGCTCGAACTCGGGCATCGTGTTCGCCACGCTCAAGCCCTTCGACCAGCGCAAGCGCGCCGACCAGAGCGGCGGTGCGGTGGCCGGCCAGCTCAACGGTGCGTTCTCGAGCATCCAGGACGCGTTCATCGTGATGTTCCCGCCGCCGCCGGTGGCAGGCCTGGGCACGACCGGCGGCTTCAAGCTGCAGATCGAAGACCGTGCCTCGGTCGGCTACGACCAGATGGACGTCGCGGTGAAGGCCTTCATGGCCAAGGCGTATGCAGCGCCTGAGCTGACAGGCATGTTCACGAGCTGGCAGGTCAACGTGCCGCAGCTGTACGCCGACATCGACCGCACCAAGGCGCGCCAGCTCGGTGTGCCGGTGACGGACATCTTCGACACGATGCAGATCTACCTCGGTAGCCTGTACGCCAACGACTTCAACAAGTTCGGCCGCACGTACAGCGTGCGCGTCCAGGCCGATGCGCCGTACCGCGCCCGTGCCGAAGACGTGGGCATGCTGAAGGTGCGCTCGACCTCGGGTGAGATGGTGCCGCTGGCCGCGCTGATGAAGGTCAACTCGACCTTCGGCCCGGAACGCGCCATGCGCTACAACGGCTACCTGGCCGCCGACATCAACGGCGGCCCGGCCCCCGGCTATTCGTCGGGCCAGGCGCAGGACGTGATCACCAAGATCGCGGCCGAGACGCTGCCCAAGGGCGTGAGCTTCGAGTGGACCGAGCTGACGTACCAGGAAATCCTGGCCGGCAACTCCGCCTTCCTGGTGTTCCCGCTGGCGATCCTGCTGGTGTTCCTGGTGCTGGCCGCGCAGTACGAAAGCCTGACGCTGCCGATCGCGATCATCCTGATCGTGCCGATGGGCATCATGGCCGCGATGGCGGGCGTGTGGATCTCGGGAGGCGACAACAACGTCTTCACGCAGATCGGGTTGATCGTGCTGGTGGGGTTGAGTGCGAAGAACGCGATCCTGATCGTGGAGTTCGCACGGGAGCTGGAGTTCGCCGGACGCACGCCGATCCAGGCCGCGATCGAAGCCAGCCGCCTGCGTCTGCGCCCCATCTTGATGACCTCGCTGGCCTTCGTCATGGGTGTGCTGCCCCTCGTGCTCTCGACCGGTGCCGGCTCCGAGATGCGCAAGGCGATGGGCGTGGCGGTGTTCGCCGGGATGATCGGCGTGACAGCCTTCGGCCTGTTCCTGACGCCGGTGTTCTATGTGCTGATGCGCCGCCTGGCGGGCAACCGGCCGCTCAAGCTGCATGGCGAAGTGCCGCACGGTGACGACTTCGTGTCGGCCGACCACCCCGTGGCCTCGTCGCACGGTGGCGGCGGTGGCGGGCTGCACCCGGTGCCGGCCTCGCCGCGCCCCTCGCATGGCGCGCATGACTGATCGACAAGAAGAAAGAAGGTTGTCCATGACATTCGCAATCCCAACCCTGATGCGCCCCTTGCGCGCCGCCGTGCTGCCGCTGGTGGCGGCCCTGGTGCTGGCCGGTTGCGCCAGCGTGCCTTCGGGCATGCCCACGGTGCCGACCGCGGCCCAGTTCAAGGAACAGCCGGGTGCCACGGCGCCGGCCGGATTCACCCGGGCCACGCCCGCCGAGGCGCAGCCGCGCGGCGAGTGGTGGCTGGCGTTCAACGACCCGGTGCTCAACACGCTGATCCAGCGCGCCGAGGTCGACAACACCAACATCCAGGCCGCCGCCGCGCGGCTGGCCGAGGCCCGCGCGCTGGCGCGCAGCGCCCAGGCCGACCGCCTGCCGCAGATCGGCCTGGGCGCCGGCGCCAACCGAGGTGCGGGCCTGGACAAGGCCACGGCCAGCACCCGGCCGGGCACCATGACCAACATCGGCGCCACGTTCTCGTACGAGGTCGACCTGTTCGGCCGCCTCTCGGGCGCGGCCGATGCGGCCAAGCTCGACGCGGCCGGCCGCGAGGCGCTGCTGCAGAGCACGCGGCTCGCCGTGCAGGCCGAGGTGGCGCAGACCTACCTGCAGCTGCGCGCGCTCGACGCCGAGCGCGTGCTGGTGCGTGAATCGGTCACCGCCTACCGCGACACGCTGCGCCTGACGCAGCGCCGCCAGCAGGCCGGCGACATCGCCGAGCTCGACGTGGCGCGCGTGCAGACCGAGGTGTCGTCCACCGAGTCGGACGCGCTCGCACTCGATCGCCAGCGCGCCCAGGTGGAACACGCACTGGCCGTGCTGGTGGGCGATTCGGCCTCCAGCTTCGGCATGCGGCCCGACGACTGGGGCACCGCGCTGCCGGTGATCCCGCCGGGCGTGCCGTCCACCGTGCTCACGCGCCGGCCCGACGTGTCGGCCGCGCAGAGTGCCGTCATGGCGGCGCAGGCCCGCGTGGGCGTGGCGCAGACCGCGTGGTTCCCGAACATCTCGCTGACCGGCGCGGCCGGCTACGCCTCGCCCGAGATCGGCGACCTCTTCAAGTGGTCGGCCCGTTCGTGGGGCGTGGGCGCGCTGCTGTCGCTGCCGATCTTCGACGGCGGGCGCCGCGAAGCCGGCGTGCAGGGCGCCAACGCCCAGCTCGACGGTGCGCTGGCCAGCTACCGCTCGCAGGTGCTGGTGGCGTTCCAGGAGGTCGAAGACCAGCTGGCCGCCATCCGCATCCTGCAGGAGCAGTCGGTGGTGCAGGCGCAGGCCGTGACCTCGGCGCAACGCGCCACCAGCCTGTCGGACACGCGCTACCGCAACGGCTACGTGAGCCAGCTCGACCTGCTCGACGCGCGCCGCAGCGAGCTGCGCAACCGGCGCCAGGCGCTGCAGGTGAAGTCGGCCCAGTACCAGGCGACGGTGGGGCTGATCCGCGCCATCGGCGGCGGCTGGGACGTGCCGGCGGCCGAGAAGGTGGCGGCCCGCTGATCGGGTCGATCCGGGCTCAGGCGCCGTCGCCAGCGCCCGGATGCGTCGCCGTGGCGGCCGCCTGTTTCAGCGCCACCGCCCCCAGCGCGAGCGCGCTCGAATAGCTGGATTGCGGGCGCGCAGCCACCCGCAGCGGCCGGTAGTCGAGCGTGTCGGAGGTGCTGCCGGTGTCGTGGACGGCTTCGAGCAGGAGCCAGTAGAACCGGCCCGGCTCGCGTTCCTCGACCGTCAGCGCCAGATCGTTGAGGGCGGACATGGCTTGGCGGATGCGGCCCGCAGCGGGCCGCATCCCTTCGTACGTCCGACTCGGCTTTCCGGATTCGGTTCAGCGCTCAACGACAATCCGCGGATGAGTTCTAGAGCGACAAGCGGGCCGGCGCGCTGCGTCATGGTCCTGGGCACCACCAGCGGTGCCGGCAAGAGCTGGCTGGCCACCGCGCTGTGCCGGTGGTACGCCCGCCAGGGGCTGCGGGTGGCGCCGTTCAAGGCGCAGAACATGAGCAACAACGCCCGCGTGGTCGAGGGTGGCGAGATCGGCAGCGCCCAGTACTTCCAGGCCCTGGCCGCCAACGCCGTGCCCGACGTGCGCATGAACCCGCTGCTGCTCAAGCCCGAGCGCGACACCCACAGCCAGGTGGTGCTGATGGGGCAGGTGAGCGAGGCGCTGTCGACCCTGCCGTGGCGCGGGCGCAGCGAGCGCGTCTGGCCGCAGATCGCGCAGGCCTTCGACGAACTGCGCGCCGAGAACGACGTCGTCGTCATCGAAGGCGCCGGTTCGCCGGCCGAGACCAACCTCATGGCCAGCGACATCGTCAACCTGCGCGTCGCCCGCCATGCCCAGGCCCGCTGCCTGCTGGCAACCGACATCGACCGCGGCGGCGCCTTCGCCCACCTGTACGGCACCTGGGCGCTGCTGCCCGAGGCCGACCGGGCGCTCATCACCGGCTTCGTGCTCAACAAGTTCCGGGGCGACGCGTCGCTGCTGGCCCCCGCGCCACAGCAGCTGCAAGAACTGACCGGCGTGCCCACGGTGGCCACGCTGCCCATGTGGTGGCAGCACGGCCTGCCCGAGGAAGACGGCGTGTTCGACGACCGCAGCCGCGCCAGCGGCGTGGTCACGCGCACCGTGGCGGTGGTGGCCTACCCGCGCCTGAGCAACCTCGACGAGTTCCAGGCCTTGAAGAACGTGCCCGGCGTGCGCCTGGTCTGGGCCCGCACGCCGGCTGACGTGGCCGGCGCCGACTGGATCGTGCTGCCCGGCTCCAAGCACACGAGCGGCGACCTGGCCTGGCTGCGCGCGCAGGGGCTGGACCGCGCGGTGGCCGAGCACGCCGGGCGCGGCAGCGCGGTGCTGGGCGTGTGCGGCGGGCTGCAGATGCTGGGCGAGGCGTTGGTCGATCCGCACGGCATCGACGGCAACGCGCCCGGGCTCGGGCTGCTGCCACTGGTGACCGTGTTCGAGCGCGAGAAGACTGTGCGGCACCGCGAGGCGACCTTTTCCGGCGACCTCGTGGCCGGCCCCTGGTCCGCGCTGGCGGGCGTGCGCATCGCCGGCTACGAAATCCACCACGGCCAGACGGCCGCCCATCAGCAACTGGCCCACGACGGCCACGCCGTGATGCCCGAGGGCCTGGCCTGGCAGAACGCGCGCGGCAACGTGCTGGGCCTCTATCTGCACGGCCTGTTCGAAGACCCGGCCGCGCTGCAGGCGCTGTTCGGCACCACGGCGCCCACACTGGACGCCACCTTCGACGGCCTGGCCGACTTCATCGACACCCACTTCGACGCCGGCGTGCTCGCCGGCCTGATCGTATGACCGACACCGATTTGATTCCCGCCATTCCAGACATCGCGGACGCCGCACTCGCGGCGCGCCTGCAGGCCGCGCTCGACAACAAGACCAAACCGGTCGGCGCGCTCGGCCGCCTCGAAGCGCTGGCGCTGCGCATCGGCACCATCCTCGGCACCGAGCAGCCGGTGCTCGACGCACCGCAGATGCTGGTGTGCGCGGGCGACCATGGGCTGGCGGCGCGTGGCGTGTCGGCCTATCCGAGCGACGTGACCTGGCAGATGGTCGAGAACTTCCTGGCCGGCGGCGCGGCCGTCAGCGTGCTGGCGCGCCAGCACGGCCTGGCGCTCACCGTGGTCGATTGCGGCGTGCGGCGCGACTTCCAGCCGCGCCCCGGCCTGGTGTCGCGGCGCATCGGCGCCGGCACGGCCGACGCCTCGGCTGGCCCCGCCATGACGCCCGAACAGTGCGCCCAGGCCATCGCCAACGGCCGCGAGGTGGTGCGCGCGCTGCCGGGCAACGCGCTGCTGCTGGGCGAAATGGGCATCGGCAACAGCTCGTCCGCCGCGCTGCTGCTGTCGCGCCTGGCCGGGCTGGACATCGGCCTGTGCACCGGCGCCGGCACCGGGCTCGATGCCGACGGCCTCGCACGCAAGCGCGAGGTGCTGCGCGAGGTGCTCGCGCTGCACGCGGGCGCGACCGCGCCGCTCGATGCGCTGGCCGCGTTCGGCGGCTTCGAGGTGGCGACGCTGGTCGGCGCGGTGCTGCAGGCGGCGCAGGAGCGGCGCGTGATCGTGGTCGACGGCTTCATCGCCAGCGCCGCCGTGCTGGTCGCCCAGGCGATTCGCCCGCAGGTGACGCAGCGCTGCGTGGCGGCGCACAGCTCGGCCGAGCCCGGGCACACGCTGCTGCTGAAGCACCTAGGGCTCGAGCCCTTGCTGAACCTCGACCTGCGCCTGGGCGAAGGCTCGGGCGGCGCGCTGGCGTGGCCGCTGCTCGAATCGGCCTGCCGCATCCTGCGCGAGATGGCGAGCTTCGAATCGGCGGGCGTGTCGCGCCAGCAATGAACGGCGTGCGCCATTTCCTGCTGGCGGTCCAGTTCTTCACCCGCGTGCCGGTGACGGGAGAACTCGCCGCCTGGGTCGGCTTCAGCCCGCAGATGCTGCGCGCTGCCGCGGCGCACCTGCCGGCCATCGGCTGGATCGCCGGCGGGGTGGCGGCGGCCGTGTTCGTTGCCGTGGGGGCGGGTCTGCCGGGCGTGGCAGGGGCGCTGGTCGCCGCCGTGCTGAGCACCGTCGCCACCGTGATGCTCACGGGCGCCTTCCACGAAGACGGCCTGGCCGACGTGGCCGACGGCCTCGGCGGTTCGGCCAGCCGCGAGCGCGCGCTGGAGATCATGAAGGACTCGCGCATCGGCGCCTTCGGCGCGGTCGCGCTGGTGCTGGCGCTGGGCCTGAAGTTCGGCCTGCTGGCCGCGCTGGCTGCGCGCGGGCTGGACGTGGCGGCGGTGGCTATCGTCGGCGCGCATGTGCTGTCGCGACTCGTGCCGCTGTTCCTGATCCGCTGGCTGCCCTATGTGGGCGACAGCAGCGGCAGCAAGGCCAAGCCGCTGGCCGACGCGATCAGCGGCGGCGCGCTGCTCGTCGCCGTGCTCTGGGCCGCGCCCGCTGTGGCGTTGCTGCTGTGCGCGCACGACGCGGTGCATGTGGGCGCGGCGCTCGTGGCGCTGGTGCTCGCGGGTGGCTGGATGGCGCGGCTTTTCGTGCGTCGGCTGCAGGGCTTCACGGGCGACGGGCTCGGCGCGACGCAGCAGGTGTGCGAGCTGGCGATCTACCTCGCGCTGGCGTGGAAGGCATGAGCACCGCGACCGCCCAGCTCTGGCTGCAGCGCCACGCGCCGGTGATCGCGCCGTCGGGCCTGTGCTACGGCGCGACCGACCTCGATGCGCACGCGGACGGCACTCAAGCCGCAGCCGCGCGCATCGCGGCGGTGCTGCCGGCCGGCATCGCGTTGTGGAGTTCGCCGCTGCGGCGCTGCGGCATGCTGGCGGACGCCATCGTCGCACTGCGGCCCGATCTGTCGGTGCGGCGCGATGCGCGGTTGGCCGAGATGAGTTTTGGCGCCTGGGAAGGGCGCCTCTGGTCGGCCGTGGCCCGTGAAGAGTTCGAGGCCTGGACGAATCGTTTTGCCGATGCCCCCGCAGGAGGCGACGGCGAGAGCGTGCGCGCCTTCATGCAGCGCGTGGCCTCGGCGCATGCCGACTGGCTGGCGACCGGCGCCGATGCACTGTGGGTCACGCATGCGGGCGTGCTGCGGGCGGTGCAGCTGCTGTCGCAGGGCGTGTCGTGCCCGGAGCGGGCCGATCAATGGCCCAACGACGCGGCGGCTTTCGGCGACTGGCGCGTGGTCGCCGCGCCGACCTGAGGGGAACTCGTCAGTTCTTGGCGCGCCACTGCTCGCGCCAGAGCCGGTCGAGCTGCCCCGCGAACTGCGGCGACGGGCCACCCAGGAGCTGGTTCTGCCCGTTGCGCTGCACCAGGCCATAGAGCCGGCCCGAGCCCTGGTCGTACAGCGCGATCGCGTTGTGGTCGTAGCAGTCGTGCGGCTTGCAGAAGGCGTGCAGCAGGTAGCGCGTGCCGTCCACCGTCACCCATTGCGGCTCGGGCGCCGGGCCTTCGCGGCGCACCAGCCAGCGTTCGGTTTCGCGCGTGCCCAGCGCGGCGCGCCAGGCTTTGTCCATCGCGGGGCCCCGGGCGAGGGCGGCCGGGCTGCCCGTGGCGGGTGCCGGCGGCTTGGGGGCGGCGGTCGCGGGTTCGGCGGGCGGCGCCGCGGCGCGCGCCGGACCGTCGCAGCGCCAGTAGCGCGGCTTCATCAGTTCCGGGCCCAGCTGGCCCATGACCGGCTTGTCGGCCTTCAGCGTGATCGACTGGCCGCGCGCATCGCGAAAGACCAGGAAATTCATCATCGCGTTGTCGCCCTTGTCCACGCGGCTCATCAGCGCCACGTCGAAGTTCGGCGGCGGCGCCTGGTTGCCGAAGAAGCTGTGAGCCGTGTCCGGTTGGCGGCCCACGACGCGGCGCTTGCCGCGCTCGGCGATCAGCATGTCCTCGCGCACCTGCAGCGTCGGTGCCGCTGCGTCGGCGCAATTGGTGGACCAGCGCCCGCCATAGAGCGCCATCGTCTCTGGCGGCAGCACGCCGTCGCGCGACCAGGCGGCGCCCGCGCTGCACAGCGCTGCGAGAAAGAGGAGGGCGGCGGAAGGCGTCTTCTTGAAAATCGTTGTCGTCGTCATGTGCGAGGTGGTGTGTGCCGCTCAGGCGGTCTTGGGGGCCGGTGTCTTGGGCTTGAACGAGCAGAAGGTGGAGACCGCGCATTCCCAGCAGCGCGGCTTGCGCGCCACGCAGACATAGCGCCCGTGCAGGATCAGCCAGTGGTGCGCGTGCAGGCGGAATTCGGGTGGGATGCGCTTTTCGAGCTTGAGTTCCACGTCCAGCGGCGTCTTGCCGGGCGCGAGCCCGGTGCGATTGCCGATGCGGAAGATGTGCGTGTCGACCGCGATGGTCTCCTCGCCGAAGGCCACGTTGAGCACCACGTTGGCCGTCTTGCGCCCCACGCCCGGCAGCGCCTCGAGCTCGGCGCGCGTGCGCGGCACCTCGCCGCCGTGCAGCTCGACCAGCATGCGGCAAGCCTCCATCAGGTGCTTGGCCTTGCTGCGGTACAGCCCGATCGTCTTGATGTACGACTCCAGCCCTTCCACTCCGAGGTCGAGGATCGCCTGCGGCGTGTTCGCCACCGGGTAGAGCCGGCGCGTCGCCTTGTTCACGCCCACGTCGGTGGCCTGCGCCGACAGCAGCACGGCGGCCAGCAGTTCGAAGGGCGTGGTGTATTCGAGTTCCGTGCGCGGCTCGGGGTTGGCGGCCTGCAGGGTGGCGAAGAAGAGGGGGATGTCGGATTTTTTCATGGGTCGTGGGGGCCGCCGTTCACTGCGTGGGGCTCGCGGGGCGCATGCCGCACAAGGCAGGGCGAGCACCGGCGTTTGCGGCGATGGATGCAATATATCGTCGAAAAGCCATGGCCCTACGCAGCTTTCCTGCCCGGGCTTTCGCGACAATGACGCCCAGAAAGTGAGACTGACCATGCAATTCGCCTCCCGCCTCGACAACGTCGAAACCTCCGCCATCCGCGAACTCTTCAAGTTGCTGGGCAAGCCCGGCATCATCAGTTTTGCGGGCGGCTTTCCCGACAGCGCGATGTTCGACGTCGAGGGCCTGAAGGAGGCGAGCCAGAAAGCGCTCACCGAGGAGCCCGGCGCGGCCCTGCAGTACGGCGCCACCGAAGGCTACGAGCCGCTGCGCAACCAGCTCTCCGATTTCATGAAGACCAAGGGCGTCGACGTCGACCCCAGCGGCCTGATCGTCACCACCGGCAGCCAGCAGGCGCTCGACCTGCTCGGCAAGACCATGATCTCGCCCGGCGACAAGGTGATCGTCGAAGGCCCGACCTTCCTGGCCACGATCCAGTGCTTCCGCCTGTACGGCGCGCAGCTCATCAGCGCACCCATCGACGCCAACGGCGTGAAGACCGACGAACTCGAGAAGCTCATCGCGGAGCACAAGCCCAAGTTCGTTTACCTGATCCCCACCTTCGGTAACCCCAGCGGCGCGATGCTGACGCTGGAGCGTCGCAAGAAGGTGCTCGAGCTGGCCGTGAAGTACCAGACGCTGATCGTCGAGGACGATCCCTACGGTGACCTGTACTTCGGCGAGGCGCCGCCGCCGTCGATCATGTCGCTGAGCAAGGACGTGCCCGGCAGCCGTGAGCTGCTGGCGCATTGCGGCAGCCTGAGCAAGGTGCTCAGCCCCGGCCTGCGCATCGGCTGGATGATCGCGCCGCCCGAGCTGCTGGCCAAGGCGACGATGTGCAAGCAGTTCAGCGACGCCCACACCAGCACCTTCGCGCAGGCGACGGCCGCGCAGTACCTCAAGAGCGGTCGCATGCCCGGCACGCTGGCGCATGTGCGCGAGGTCTACGGCCAGCGCGCGCAGGCCATGGGCGCCGCGCTGAAGCGCGAGCTGGGCGATGCGGTGAGCTTCACGCAGCCCAACGGCGGTTTGTTCTTCTGGGCGCGCCTGACGGGTGCCAACGGCAAGCTGGCCGATGCCAACGAGCTGGCCAAGCGTGCGATCGAGAAGCTGGTGGCCTTCGTGCCCGGCGCGCCGTTCTTCGCCGAGAAGCCCGATGTGGCGACGCTGCGCCTGAGCTTTGCCACGGCCGACATCGAGAAGATCGAAGAGGGCGTGAAGCGCCTCGGCCAGGCCCTGTAACGCCGACGTTCAGGGGGACCGGTGCAGGCGGGGCGCCGCCAGCAGGTCCAGGTTGTCTGAAATGGCCGCATCCACGTTCGGATAGCGGCCTTTCATTTTGGAGAGCGTCATGATGGTCTGCAGCGCCTTCAGGTCCTTGACCGAGGGCGCGACCTTGATCTGCGCAATGGCCGCCGGGGCGTTGCCGCCGTTCACCAATGCCATCACCTTGCTTGCCCAGTCGTTTGCGCGTGCCATGTCTTCACCTGCTTTCCATTTGAACCGCCGACTTTACACAGCGGGTTACCATCACCCATGAGAAAAACCTTCCAGCTTCAGGTCGAGGGCAAGCACCCCGACCGTCTCCTCGAAGCCGTCAAGCACGAGATTCGCAAGTACATCAAGCGCGAGCGTCGCCGCGACCTGCCCGAAGGCGCCGACTTCTGGGACTTCGACTGCCGGTTCGGCAGCGCCCAGGAATCCGCCGAAACCATCCACCTCACGGCCATCACCGGCCTCATCGACGGTGTGGTGAAAGAGGGCGGCAAGCAGTTCTACATCGAGATCCTGGCCAAGCCCGGCAAGCGCCAGCCGCGGCCCGAGGGTGCGGCCGATCGCACCGCCGCCGAGAACGACGAGAAATAAGCCCCGTCAGATCAGCGCCTGCGCCAGCCGCAGGCCATGCCGCTGCTCCGCTTCCTGCAGCGAGCGCGCAATCGACGGGTGCAGCCGCACCCCGTTCGCCGATTGCGCTTCCCGACGCTTCAACCCGCCTTCACCCGGCAGCCGCACAGGCCTGGCCGGGTCGATGGGCGCGTTGTCGCGGCATTTCTCAGCCACGTGGTCCATCTGGCGCAAGAAGGCGTCCTTGCCGCCGAAGGCGTGCAGGTCGTGCAGCGTGAGGTGCACCGTCGCGCCCCAGCCTTCGGGCGGGTCGGCGCGGCCGTGGCCCGCGAGGCCGGCCGTGAGCGTCTCGACCAAGAGCGCCATGCCGTAGCCCTTGTGGCCGTGGCTGAGGCCGCCCACGGGCAGCAGCGTGCCGGGCGGCTGGTCGAACAGCACCTGCGGGTTGTTCGACGGCTTGCCTGATGCATCGATGAGCCATTCCTCGGCGAAGGTCTCGCCGGCCGCGCGCTTGCGGTTGCTCATGCCGTTGGTGGTGATCGAGGCCGAGATGTCGACCATCACGCCGCCCTGCGACAGCGGAAAGCCCATCGCCAGCGGGTTCGGCGTGAACACGGCCTGCGTGCCGCCGAAGGGCGCGACGCTGGCGGTGTTGGGGTCGGAGCAGGCCAGCAGCATCAGCATGTCTTCCTGCAGCGCGCGCAGCATGTAGACGGCGAGGCAGGCGATGTGGTGGCTGCGGCGGATCACGAGCGAGGCGGTGCCCAGTTCGCGCGCACGCGGCACCAGCAGGTCCATGCCCTGGTCCATGAGCCAGGGGCCGGGCAGGCGCTTGCCGTCCCACAGCACGGCGGCGGGGCGGTCGGACAGCGCCTCGGGCGCACCGTCGCGCGTCATGCCGCCCGATTCGATCTCTTTCACATAGCCGGCCAGCAGCGCGAGGCCGTGGGTGTCGTGGCCCAGCAGGTCGCCCTCGACCAGCGTGCGCGCCACGCTGTCGGCCATCGAGGCCGCGAGCCCCGCTTTCTGCAGCAGGGCGCTGGCGTAGTCGCGCAGCGCGTCGGCGCGGTACAGCGGGGCGGCATCGGTCATTTCAGGATTTCCAGCACGCGGTCGAGCCCGCCTTCGTTGATCGCCACCGTGGCCTGTTCGCGCACCTTCGGCTTGGCGTGATAGGCCACCGACAGCCCGGCTTCGCCCATCATCGGCAGGTCGTTGGCGCCGTCGCCCACGGCGATGGTTTCCTGCGGCGAAATGCCCATGAGCGAGGCCACTTCGAGCAGCGTGCGGCGCTTTTCGGCGCCGTCGCAGATGTCGCCCCAGCTCTGCGTCACGACCTGGCCGGTGAGCTGGCCGTCGGCTTCGTCGAGCAGGTTGGAGCGCGCGAAATCGATGCCCAGGCGGTCCTTCACGCGGTTGGCGAAGAAGGTGAAGCCGCCCGACACCAGCAGCACCTTGAGGCCCGCCTTCTTGCACGCGGCGACCAGCTCGGTGGCGCCGGGGTTGAGCTTCAGGCGCTCGTCGTACACCTGCTGCAACGCGGCCACGGGCACGCCCTGCAGCAGCGCCACGCGGCGGCGCAGGCTTTCCTTGAAGTCCTTGATCTCGCCGCGCATCGTGGCCTCGGTGATCGCGGCCACCTCGGCCTTCTTGCCGACGGCATCGGCGATCTCGTCGATGCACTCGATGTTGATGAGCGTCGAGTCCATGTCGAACGCGATCAGCTTGAAGTCGGCGAGCTTCAGCGGCGGCTTCACGCGCTGGAGGACGAGGCCGGGAGAGATTTCTGTCGTAGCGCTCATGCGGGGGCGGTTTCCTTGACGAGGGGTTGTCCGAGGCTGCGCAGCACGTCGCGCACCATCTGGGCGCGGTCCTTCGGCTCCTTGAGTTCGCGCTCGATGCGCAGCTTCTCGTTGCCGGCGAGCTTGATGTGCTTGTTCTTCTGGATCAGCTGGATGATGGCCATGCCGTCCACCGGCGCGTCCTTGCGAAAGGTGATGTTGATGATGCCCGGCGCCGCATCGACCTTGACCACGCCGTAGGGCCGCGCGAGCACGCGCAGCCGGTGCGTGTCGATCAGCGTCTGGGCCTGCGGCGGCAGCTTGCCGAAGCGGTCGACGATTTCTTCCAGCAGCGTGTCGATCTGGTCGGGCGTCTTCGCGGTGGCGAGCTTCTTGTAGAACGACAGCCGCAGGTGCACGTCGCCGCAGTAGTCGTCGGGCAGCAGGGCCGGGGCGTGCAGGTTGATCTCGGTCGTGACCGACAGCGGCGAGAGCAGGTCGGGCTCCTGCCCGGCCTTCAGCGAGCGCACGGCTTCGCTGAGCATCTCGTTGTAGAGCTGGAAGCCGATCTCCATCATGTTGCCGCTCTGGTTCTCGCCGAGCACCTCGCCGGTGCCGCGGATCTCCAGGTCGTGCATCGCGAGGTAGAAGCCCGAGCCCAGCTCTTCCATCTGCTGGATCGCCTCGAGCCGCTGCGAGGCCTGCTTGGTCAGGCCCTCGGTGTCGGGCACCATGAGGTAGGCATAGGCTTGGTGGTGCGAGCGGCCGACGCGGCCGCGCAGCTGGTGCAGCTGCGCCAGGCCGAACTTGTCGGCGCGGCTCATAACGATGGTGTTGGCGGTGGGCACGTCGATGCCGGTCTCGATGATGGTCGAGCACAGCAGCATGTTGTAGCGCTGGGCGACGAAGTCGCGCATCACGCGCTCCAGCTCGCGCTCGGGCATCTGGCCGTGGGCCACGGCGATGCGGGCCTCGGGCAGGATTTCTTCGAGCTTCTGGCGCCGGTTCTCGATGGTCTCGACCTCGTTATGCAGGAAGTAGACCTGCCCGCCGCGCTTGAGCTCGCGCAGCACGGCTTCGCGGATCACGCCCGTGCCCTCGTTGCGCACGAAGGTCTTGATGGCCAGCCGGCGCTGCGGCGCGGTCGCGATCACGCTCAGGTCGCGCAGGCCTTCGAGCGCCATGCCCAGCGTGCGCGGAATCGGCGTGGCGGTGAGCGTGAGCACGTCGACCTCGGCGCGCATCGCCTTCATCGCCTCTTTATGACGCACGCCGAAACGGTGCTCCTCGTCGATGATGAGCAGGCCCAGGTTCTTGAACTTGACCGACTGCGAGAGCAGCTTGTGCGTGCCCACCACGATGTCGACCTGGCCCTCGGCCAGGCCCTTGGCGGCAGCCGTGATTTCCTTGGCCGAGCGAAAGCGGCTCATCTCGGCCACCTTCACCGGCCACTTGGCAAAACGGTCGACCAGCGTCTGGTAGTGCTGCTCGGCCAGCAGCGTGGTCGGCGCGAGAAACGCCACCTGCTTGCCGCCGGTGACGGCGATGAAGGCGGCGCGCAGCGCGACCTCGGTCTTGCCGAAGCCCACGTCGCCGCACACGAGGCGGTCCATCGGCTGGGGCGAGATCATGTCCTGCACCACGGCGTGGATGGCGGCCTTCTGGTCGGCAGTTTCCTGGAAGCCGAAGTCGTTGGCGAACACCTCGTAGTCGGCCGGCGAGTAGCGGAAGGCATGGCCCTCGCGCGCGGCGCGGCGGGCGTAGATGTTGAGCAGCTCGGCGGCCGAGTCGCGCACCTGCTCGGCGGCCTTGCGCTTGGCCTTTTCCCACTGGCCGGAGCCGAGCTTGTGCAGCGGCGCCTCGTCGGCGCTGACGCCGGTGTAGCGGCTGATCTGGTGCAGCTGGCTCACGGGCACGTAGAGCGTGGCCTTGTCGGCGTACTCCAGGTGCAGCATTTCCTGCAGTAGCGGCTTGCCGTCGGTGCCCGTGCCCTGGCCCAGGTCCATGTGGATCAGGCCGCGGTAGCGGCCGATGCCGTGCGCGCTGTGCACCACCGGGTCGCCCACGTTGAGTTCGGACAGGTCCTTGATCAGCGCTTCGACGTCGCTGACCTGTTCCTGCTTCTTGTTGCGCCGGCGCGTGGTGGGCGCGGTGGCGAACAGCTCGGTCTCGGTGACGAAGTCGATCGCCTGTTCGCGCCACGCGAAGCCCGAGGCCAGCGCCGCGGTGGCGATGCCGATCTTTTCGTCGCCCGAGGCCTCGAACTCGGCCAGCGAGTCGAAGGCCGGCGGGTTCACGCCGCTGGCGCGCAGGAAGTCGAGCAGGCTCTCGCGGCGGCCGTCGCTCTCGGCGATGAGCAGCACGCGGTGCGGCGTGGCGGCGATGTGGGCCTTCAGGCCGACCAGCGGGTCTTCGGCGCCGCGCACGACGGCAAAGGGCGGCAGCTTGTCGAACTCGGCGTAGGGCGCGTCGGTGGCGATGTCACCGCGAATGGCGAGTTGCGCGTGCGGCTTGGCGCGCTGGTAGAACTGCTCGGCATTGAGGAACAGCGCGTCGGGCGGCAGCGCGGGGCGCTCGGGGTCGCCCTGCACCAGGCGGTAGCGCTCGTTGGTGTCCTGCCAGAAGTGCTGGAACGCGGGTTCCAGGTCGCCGTGCAGCACGACGGTGGCGTCGGGGCCGAGGTAGTCGAACACCGTGGCCGTCTCGTCGAAGAACAGCGGCAGGTAGTACTCGATGCCGGCGGTGGCCACGCCGTTGCCCATGTCCTTGTAGATGCGGCTCTTGGT
>Ga0209676_1000419_pt1 | contig 74831 bp, 59 predicted proteins | sample AraplaCvi_mLB_r2_FD_184282 | JGI IMG/M metagenome (GOLD analysis project Ga0209676, IMG submission 184282) | Arabidopsis root microbial communities from North Carolina, USA - plate scrape MF_Cvi_mLB_r2 (SPAdes) (version 2) | ecosystem: Host-associated > Plants > Roots > Endosphere | place: USA...
TTCAAGGATGACGCTTCCGAAGTACGTGCCGGCATGGAATGCGGTATCGGCGTGAAGAGCTACAACGACGTCAAAGTCGGCGACAAGATCGAAGTCTTCGAGAAGGTTCAGGTTGCTCGCAGCCTCTGACTCGCGCACTTCAAGGGCCACGATGGGCCGTAGCATGCGAATGCACGGCACAGCGTCCGGACTCTAAACGCAACGCCCGGTCTGGCTTTTGTCAGGCCGGGCGTTTGCCGCTTTCAGACCTTGCGGGTTTCACCGCTGGGCAGTAACAGGTAACAAATCATGGCAAAAGAATACAGCCGTACCCAACGTATCGGCGATCAGATGCAGCGCGAGCTGGCGCAACTGATCCGTCGCGAAGTCAAAGACCCGCGCGTCGGCCTGGTCACCATCACTGCTGTGGAAGTGTCCCGTGACGTCGGTCACGCGAAGATTTTCATCACCGTGATGGGTCAGGACAACGCTGAAGACATCGCGCAAAGCATCAAGGTGCTCAATGCCGCCGCAGGTTTCCTGCGCATGCAACTGGCCCGCGAAATGAAGCTGCGCAGTGTGCCGCAACTGCACTTCCACTACGACGAATCCGTCGTGCGTGGTGCGCACCTGTCGGCACTGATCGAGCGCGCCGTGGCTGAAGACAATCAGCACGTTACCGCTCCAGCACCTGAAGACACCAAGGAGTAATTCGGTGGCTCAGGTCAAACGTATCCGTCGTAACGTCAGCGGCATCATCCTGCTCGACAAGCCGTTGGGTTTCACCTCCAACGCCGCGTTGCAGAAGGTGCGCTGGCTGCTCAATGCCGAGAAGGCCGGGCACACCGGCAGCCTCGACCCGCTGGCCACCGGCGTGTTGCCGCTGTGCTTCGGCGAGGCGACGAAGTTCTCGCAGTACCTGCTCGATTCCGACAAGGGCTATGAAACCCTGGCGCAACTCGGCAAGACCACCACCACGGCCGATGCCGAAGGCGAGGTTTTGCAGGAGCGTCCGGTGACCGTTGGTCGCGCCGATGTCGAAGCGGTTCTGCCGAAATTTCGCGGACAAATCAGTCAGATACCGCCGATGTACTCGGCGCTCAAGCGTGATGGCCAGCCGCTGTACAAACTGGCACGTGCAGGCGAAGTAGTGGAGCGCGAACCGCGTTCTGTTACTATTGCGCGCTTGGAATTGCTGGCCTTCGAAGGCGATACTGCGCGGCTTGCGGTGGACTGCAGCAAGGGCACCTATATTCGTACCCTGGTGGAGGATATCGGTGAGCAACTCGGTTGTGGTGCGTACGTCGCAGAATTGCGCCGGACCCAGGCCGGGCCTTTCACCCTCGCGCAGACCGTGACCCTCGAAGAGCTGGAAGCGGTACATGCCGAAGGTGGCAACGAAGCGGTCGACCGTTTCCTGATGCCTTCGGACAGCGGCCTGCAGGATTGGCCGTTGCTGCACTTCTCCGAAGCTAGCGCGTTCTACTGGCTCAACGGCCAGCCGGTGCGTGCCCCGGATGCGCCGAAGTTCGGCATGGTGCGAGTACAGGATCACAATGGTCGCTTCATCGGTATCGGTGAAGTGAGCGAAGACGGGCGCATCGCGCCGCGTCGCTTGATTCGGTCAGAATGACCGGAACCGGTCTGCGTCAAGCGGGCCGGCGAGTGTGGCTGTTAACAGGCATGGTCACTACTCATTTATAGATACAGGGATTTGTCCCTGGCCTGTTGAAGCTGTTTCCCTGAAACAGTTTCCTGATAAGGAAGGATTGCCTCATGGCTCTCGACGTTCAAGAAAAAGCTCAAATCGTTGCTGACTACCAGCAAGCTGTTGGTGACACTGGTTCGCCAGAAGTGCAGGTTGCACTGCTGACCGCCAACATCAACAAACTGCAAGGTCACTTCAAGGCCAACGGTAAAGATCACCACTCCCGTCGTGGTCTGATCCGCATGGTTAACCAGCGTCGCAAGCTGCTGGACTACCTGAAAGGCAAGGACGTGAGCCGGTACGCCGCTCTGATCGCTCGCCTGGGTCTGCGTCGCTAATCAGCGATTGCGCTATGAGGTTGGTGGTCTGTCGGGCGTCAGCGGTTTTCCGCTGGCGCCTTGCAGGCTCCCAGCCTCAAGTTTTATCTGCAGCATGGCTTTACCTGTAACACCCGGACAATTGCCATCGGGCCGATTCCCGAGATTGCCCAAGAATTCGCAAGAAACCGTTTCCCCCAAGAGCCACAAAGAAGGTAGGACACCGTGAACCCGGTAATCAAAAAATTCCAGTTCGGTCAATCGACCGTTACCCTCGAGACAGGCCGTATCGCCCGTCAGGCCTCCGGCGCAGTATTGGTCACCGTTGACGACGACGTCAGCGTGTTGGTGACTGTCGTCGGTGCAAAGCAAGCCGATCCGGGCAAGGGTTTCTTCCCTCTGTCCGTTCACTACCAGGAAAAGACTTACGCTGCCGGTAAGATCCCTGGCGGTTTCTTCAAGCGTGAAGGCCGTCCTTCCGAGAAAGAAACCCTGACTTCCCGACTGATCGACCGTCCGATCCGTCCGCTGTTCCCAGAAGGCTTCATGAACGAAGTGCAGGTTGTCTGCACCGTCGTTTCCACCAGCAAGAAGACCGATCCGGACATCGCTGCGATGATCGGTACCTCGGCTGCCCTGGCCATTTCCGGCATTCCATTCGATGGCCCGATCGGCGCCGCTCGCGTGGCTTTCCACGAAAGCACCGGCTACCTGCTGAACCCGACTTATGAACAGCAAGCCGCTTCGAGCCTGGACATGGTCGTTGCCGGTACTTCCGACGCCGTGCTGATGGTTGAATCGGAAGCCAAAGAGCTGACCGAAGACCAGATGCTGGGCGCGGTACTGTTCGCTCACGACGAATTCCAGGTTGTGATCAACGCAGTCAAGGAACTGGCTGCCGAAGCCGCCAAGCCAACCTGGAACTGGGCTCCACAGCCTGAAGCCACCGAGTTGCTGGGCGCGATCCGTGCCGAGTTCGGCGAAGCGATCTCCCAGGCTTACACCATCACCATCAAGGCCGATCGCTACGCGCGTCTGGGCGAGTTGCGTGACCAGGTGGTTGCCAAGCTGTCCGGTGAAGAAGGCCAGCCTAGCGCTGCTGAAGTCAAAGCAGCCTTCGGCGAAATCGAGTACCGCACCGTTCGCGAAAACATCGTCAACGGCAAGCCACGTATCGACGGCCGCGACACCCGCACCGTACGTCCGCTGAACATCGAAGTCGGCGTTCTGCCGAAGACTCACGGTTCGGCGCTGTTCACCCGTGGCGAAACCCAGGCACTGGTTGTGGCAACACTGGGCACCGCCCGTGACGCGCAACTGCTGGACACCCTGGAAGGCGAAAAGAAAGACCCGTTCATGCTGCACTACAACTTCCCGCCGTTCTCGGTAGGCGAGTGTGGTCGCATGGGTGGCGCCGGTCGTCGCGAAATCGGTCACGGCCGTCTGGCCCGTCGTTCGGTTTCGGCCATGCTGCCAGCCGCTGACGTGTTCCCGTACACCATCCGCGTGGTGTCGGAAATCACCGAATCCAACGGTTCGAGCTCGATGGCTTCCGTGTGCGGCGCTTCCCTCGCGCTGATGGACGCCGGTGTACCGATGAAAGCACCGGTGGCCGGTATCGCCATGGGTCTGGTTAAAGAGGGCGAGAAGTTCGCCGTCCTGACCGACATCCTCGGCGACGAAGATCACCTGGGCGACATGGACTTCAAGGTAGCCGGTACCGCCAAAGGTGTGACCGCGCTGCAGATGGACATCAAGATCAAGGGCATCACCGAAGAGATCATGGAAATCGCTCTGGGCCAGGCCCTTGAAGCGCGCCTGAACATCCTCGGCCAGATGAACCAGATCATTGGCCAGTCGCGTACCGAGCTGTCGGCCAACGCTCCGACCATGATCGCGATGAAGATCGACACCGACAAGATCCGTGACGTTATCGGTAAAGGTGGCGCGACCATCCGTGCGATCTGCGAGGAAACCAAGGCTTCGATCGATATCGAAGACGACGGTTCGATCAAGATCTTCGGCGAAACCAAGGATGCCGCAGAAGCCGCGCGTCAGCGCGTTCTGAGCATCACGGCAGAAGCCGAGATCGGCAAGATCTATGTCGGCAAGGTAGAGCGCATCGTTGACTTCGGCGCGTTCGTCAACATCCTGCCGGGCAAGGACGGTCTGGTGCACATCTCGATGCTGAGCGACGCTCGCGTAGAGAAAGTCACCGACATCCTCAAAGAAGGCCAGGAAGTCGAAGTGCTGGTACTGGACGTGGACAACCGCGGCCGTATCAAGCTGTCCATCAAAGACGTGGCAGCTGCCAAGGCTTCGGGCGTTTAATCACCCCAACGCTTTAGCGCAATGAAGATGCCCCCGCCGTGCAAACGGCGGGGGCTTTTTTTTGCCTTGAATAAAGAGCAAAAGATCGCAGCCTGCGGCAGCTCCCACAGAAGCGGTTTGATAATCCGATCATGTGGGAGCTGCCGCAGGCTGCGATCTTTGCTTTTGTGAAAACCGATGCTAGGTTTAGCCCATCGCCCGTGTAGCTCAGCCGGTAGAGCAGCGCACTCGTAACGCGAAGGTCGCAGGTTCGATTCCTGTCTCGGGCACCATCCTCGTTTATTTCACCTTGCGGCTCAGATCCTCGACAGTACGTTTAAGCTGATCCATGTCCCGATCCTGATTGTTGACCATCTGCTTCAAATTCGAGATCTCGCTGCTGTTCGAGTTGGAGCTGGAGCCGCTGTTTCGCTTGAGTTCTTCAACCTGGCGGCCGAGGCTTTCCAGTTCGCGGTCCTGTTCCTTGACCCTGTTCTTCAGTTCGTCGATCTCCTTGGCGCTGGCGCTTGAACCCGAACCGCTGCTACGTTTGAATTCTTCGATCTGGCGCGACTGGTCATTGAGGGTGTCGCGCATCTTTTGCAGCTCATCAATGCTGATATCGCTTTTGATCACGACGTCCTTGCCATAATCGTTGTGGATGAGTGAAACCTTGTCGCCATAGGACGCGCTGCTCGAACTCAGCTCAACGGCCATGGCGCTGGCGGGAAAGGCCAGAGCTGCGATCAAAGTGGTAGTAGAGACAATCGCGGAGATTTTCAAGAAGCTGCGCATCACTGGTTTTCCTTGTGAACAGCATGTTGTGTACCGAAGTGGCACATCGCTATGACTGGGATTACGCGTTTATGTTCCGCAGGTCAGCTTTTTGTGCAAGAGATGTAAAGAGCCGTGTAATTCGTCATGCAAACGTCCTATATTCTGTGCCTGCATGAGCATCGCTTAGCAGTTTTCAGATGATCCCGAATGGTTCCGAAGGCCGGCCAGTCCGCGTCAGAGAGATCCTTGATGATCCAGATCCATCCTCCATTCCTAAGATCAGCGAGAACCCCATGACTGAATTGACCCAAGAGCAACGCCACGAACAAGCGCTGGAAAAATACCTTCTGGATGTGCCGGACCTGAAGGAAGAGATCAAGGACTTGAGTCCCGATGATCAGAAAGACCAGATCCAGTGGGCCTTCGAAGACGAAGCCGAAGCGCAGGGCTTGCAGCCGTGGGAGCTGACCCTCAAGTACACCAGCACGCCGGAAGACTTCGAAGCGCAGCGCCTCGTACTGCACAAGGAAGCGGCTGAAGTCTTGGGAGTCGAGTGGGATGAGTACTGCGAGATGAATAATCTCGTCGTTTAAAAGCAGCTACAAGTTTCAAGCTGCAAGCTACAAGTAAAAGCACAATCGCTCAGCTTGCAGCTTGCAGCTTGCAGCTTGCAGCTTGCAGCTTGTAGCTTGCAGCTTGTAGCTTGTAGCTTGTAGCTTGTAGCTTGCAGCTTGCAGCTCAGAGACTCAGTCTCATCGACAGATCCACCGCTTTGACATCCTTGGTCATCGCGCCAATCGAGATGTAATCCACGCCCGTTTCGGCGATCGGCAGCAGCGTGCTTTCGTTGATGCCGCCGCTGGCTTCCAGTTTCGCTTTGCCGGCGGTCAGGCGCACCGCTTCGCGCATGTCGTCCAGACTCAGTTCGTCGAGCATGATGATGTCGGCGCCGGCTTCCAGCGCTTGCTGCAACTCCTCAAGGCTTTCCACTTCGATCTCCACCGGTTTGCCCGGGGCGATCTTGTGCGCGGCGGCCACGGCTTCAGCGATGCCACCGCTGGCGGCGATGTGGTTTTCCTTGATCAGGAAGGCGTCGTACAGACCGATGCGGTGGTTGTGGCAGCCGCCGCAGGTCACCGCGTATTTCTGCGCCAGGCGCAGGCCCGGCAGGGTCTTGCGGGTGTCGAGCAACTTGACCTGCGTCTCGCCGACGAAGTCCGCCAGGTACTGCGCGCGCGTCGCCACGCCGGACAGCAACTGCAGGAAGTTCAACGCGCTGCGTTCACCTGTCAGCAGTGAGCGAGCCGGGCCTTCCAGGTGGAACAGCGGCTGATTGGCCTTGACCCGCTGGCCGTCGACCACTTGCCAATGCACCGCCACACGCGGATCGAGCTGGCGAAACACCGCATCGACCCACGCGGTGCCGCAGATGACGGCGTCGTCACGGGTGATGATGGTGGCTTTGGCCAGGCGTTCGGCCGGGATCAGTTGCGCGGTGATGTCACCGCTGCCGACGTCTTCGAGCAACGCACGGCGCACGTTGTTTTCGATTTCGGCGGTCAGATCGGCGAGACGTAGATTCGGCATAACGGACTCCACAAACAAAGTGATTCGATTATAGGGGCAGGGCGCGAGCCAACCCAAGGCGAGAACGCGCGTGCCTGCCTGCATCTGGTCGATTTTCTCAGCCGAGTGCGGGGTTCCTGGCGTATAGGGGAAACCCTGAGGCCTATAGCATCGCCGCCATCTTTTGCCAGATAATCCGCCTTGTATTTGACGTCATGGCTTTGACGAACGACTCTGCGGCAGGCGGTGTCAAAGCGACGAACCGAATCACTGTTCCAGGAGGCTTGGATGCGTAACGACGGGAAAGTGGTGCCTCTGCACCGGGCGACTGCCGATCTGGCGGAGCACTCGCCGCTTGCCCGCCTGCCGGTGATTCTGCTGCAGGTTCGCGACAAGGCTGCGCAGCAGCTGCGCCACGATCTGCAGGAACTGTTCGATAACGCCGACGACACGCTGTTCGAAATGGCCGACCGGGCGCGCAACGACGTCGATCAGAACATCTTTTTCGAAGCCATGCGCGACCTGCGCCTCAAGCGCAAGAACATCGAGCGCGGCTTTCTCGAGCTGTTTTTCGAAGCCTTCGCCGGTCTCACTCAATACGACCCTGCCGCCATTACCTTGCCACGCACGCTGGTGGTTGAAGATGCGGCGCCGCGCACCGATGCCATGGAACGCACCGTCGCCGTGCAGACCATGGTCAGCCGCGTGCTCAAGCGCGACGGCTTCGCCCTCGATCAACTGACCGCGCGGTTCAGCTCGATGCTCGGCAAGCGTCTCGACGATCAGCACAATCCGCTGAGTCCGGCGATGCTCTGCGAATATTTCCTGCAGGCCGGGCGTAATCTTGGCGTCGAGATCAAGGTCAAGCTGATCCTGCTCAAGCTGTTCGAACGCTACGTGCTGGCCGACACCGAACAGCTGTATGCCGAGGCCAATCAGTTGCTGCTCGCCACCGGCGTATTGCCGCATCTGAAACCGGCCACAACGCGGCGTCCTGTTGAACGTGGTGAAGGCGACCCGTTCGTTGAAGAACTCGACGCGCCGCCGCCATCGGACGAAGGCGTCGAGGAAGTATTTGCCGCGCTGCAGCAACTGCTCGCTCACGTGCGCGGCCGTGTCACCCCGACACTGGAGCCCGGCGCTCCGGCGCATCCGATCAATACCCGCGACCTGCTGCGGTTGTTGTCGCACTTGCAGCAATACGTACCGGCGCTGGAGGCTCAGGAAGATTTCGATCTGCGTCATCAGCTCGAACAGCTGCTGACCCGGGTCAGCGTCAAAAGTGGCCGCTCCCGCGTCGTCGCGACTGCCGATGAAGATGTGATCAACCTGATCGCCATGGTCTTCGACTGCATCCTCGAGGATCGCAATGTGCCCGACGCGCTCAAGGCACTGATCGCCCGATTGCAGATTCCGATGCTCAAGGTCGCCGTACTGGACAAGAGTTTCTTCAGCCGCAGCACCCATCCGGCGCGGCGCCTGCTCAATGAAATCGCCGAGGCCGCAATGGGCTGGAGCGATTGCGATGGTGCTGAGCGGGACAGCCTCTACGTGCGCATCGAGCAAGTGGTGCAGCGCTTGCTGAGCGAGTTCGTCGACGACCCGGCGATCTTCTCCGAACTGCTTGCCGATTTCCTCGCCTTCACCCAGGACGAACGCCGCCGCACCGAATTGCTCGAACAACGCCTGCGCGATGCCGAGGAAGGTCGGGCGAGAGCCGAGCTGGCTCAGCGTCGCGTAGCGCAGGCGCTGCAGCAGGCGTTATCGGGCAAAGTGCTGCCGGCCTCGGTGGTCGGTTTCGTTCAGCAGGCCTGGAGCAACGTGCTGTTGCTGACCTGTCTGAAGCATGGCGATCAGTCCGCCGAATGGCACGCCGACGTGCAGACCATGGAACAGTTGATCTGGAGTGTGCAACGCCATGACGACGGCGAATCCAGCCTGCGTCTGTTGGCACTGGTGCCCGGCTTGCTCAAGTCGCTGCGCGATGGCCTGAGCAGCACGGCGTTCGACCCGTTTGCCACCAGCGAATTCTTCAGTGAACTGGAGGCGCTGCACGTGCGCGTGCTGGAGCGCTCCGACGACGCCGATCACAGCCTGATCGAAGTCACGCCGCAGCTCTTGCAGCACAGCGCCGACCTGGCTGATGCCGCCACGCCATCGCCGCGCCCGGCGCAAGACGATGCCGGTCTGTGTCAGGTCGAGCAGTTGCGTGTGGGCAACTGGGTGGTGTTCGACGAGAACGACGAGCAGACCTTGCGTTGCAAGCTCGCGGCGATCATCGATGAGACCGGCAAGTACGTTTTCGTCGACCGCACCGGCATGAAGGTACTGGAGCGCGATCGCACCGATCTGGCCATGGCGTTCAGCCGTGGTGGCGCCCGCGCGCTGGAGGACACTTTGCTGTTCGACCGCGCACTGGAAACGGTGCTGGGCGACCTGCGGCGACTCAATCGCGGCAAGTGATCGCGCGGCGAGGGCGGATCGCGGCATACTGGGCGCCCACATGGTCGGCGTTGAAGGAATCGGTATGCAGTTGGATCCCGCGAGCGGGTGGTGTCATGGCGTGCAGATCTGCCCGTCACCCAACTTCAATGAGCGCCCGGCGGGCGAAGTGTCCCTGTTGGTCATCCACAACATCAGCCTGCCGCCGGCGCAATTCGCCACGGGCAAGGTGCAGGAATTTTTCCAGAATCGTCTGGATGTCACCGAACACCCGTACTTTGCAGGCATCGCTGACCTGCGCGTCTCGGCGCATTTTCTGATCGAACGTGACGGCAAGGTCACCCAGTTTGTCTCCTGTCTGGAGCGGGCGTGGCATGCCGGCGTTTCGCTGTTCGAAGGTCGTGAAACCTGTAACGATTTTTCCGTGGGCATCGAGCTGGAAGGCACCGATGATCTGCCGTTCACCGACGAACAATATCGCTCGCTGATTGCGCTGACCCGGCAGTTGCAGGAGCGTTTTCCAGCGATCACCGATCAGCGCATCTGCGGCCACAGCGATATCGCGCCGGGGCGCAAGACCGATCCGGGACCGGCATTCGACTGGGCACGCTACCGCGCGGCCCTGGCAAAAGAGGAAGGACAATGAGTTTTCTGGTGTTACTGCTGGCGCTGTGGATCGAGAAGTTTTCGGCCCTGCGCCATCGGCTTCAACGCGATGGCGGATGGATCCGCGAACTGCACAAACTCGAAGCCAGTGAGCGGCTGGCGAAACAACCGTGGCTGGTGCTGACGATACTGGTGCTGTTCCCGGTGGCGTTGCTGGCGCTGTTGCTGCTGGTGCTGGAACCGGTGGCCTATGGTTTGCTGGCGCTGCCGGTGCATTTGCTGGTGGTGATTTACAGCCTCGGACGCGGCGATCTGCTCGGCGGCCTCGGGCCGTTCCGCGATGCCTGGCGCCGTGAGGATCTGCAAGCGGCGGCGCACGTGGCCAAGCGCGACCTGAACATCTGCGCCGACAGCGGCGAGCAATTGCTCGAGCGGGTGCAAGGGCATCTGCTGTGGCAGGCCTATCAGAGTTTCTTCGCGGTGATCTTCTGGTACTTCCTCCTCGGCCCGGTGGCGGCATTGGCCTATCGCTTGCTGGCGCTGGCCGAAGAGCACGGCAACAATCCGGCGCTGGTCGAGCGGGCTGCGCAGTTGCGTCATGCCTTCGATTGGGTGCCGGTGCGTTTGCTGGCGGCGAGTCTGGCCCTGGTCGGCAACTTCGTCGCGGTCAGCCGAGTGATGCTGCATGAGCTGCTCAACTGGAACATCAGCGCTGCACAGTTGATCAACAAGGTCGGCCTGGCCGCCGGGGAAATCCCGCCGCCAGCGGTCGGCCCGGACGGCATCAACACCCTCGACTGCCTGTGGGAACTGCTGCTGCGCGCGGCAGTGCTGTGGTATGCCGGGTTTGCCTTGTGGACTGTTCTGGTTCACTGACGATCTGAAATGAACATATTGTGGCGAGGGAGCTTGCTCCCGCTGGGTGGCGAAGCCGCCCTCGCTGTTCGTCACCTGCAACGCTTTTGTCTGATTGGCGACTGCTACGCAGCCGAGCGGGAGCAAGCTCCCTCGCCACAGTGTTCTGTTGCTGGTCCTTGCGTTGTTAACCTTAAGTTACAAAACCCCCCGCCGATTTGCGCTATACAGAGTTAGCGCCCGATAGTGGCTATCTGCTGTCGCCCCGCGCCTGCCAATAAAAACAAGAAAAACCAAGGGAGACTTCCAGTGAAGAGCTTGCTCTATCCCGCCGTCTCGCTGATGAACCGTCTGAGCTTCGGCATGAAGTTCAGCCTGATCAGCGTGCTGTTCCTGGTGCCGATGCTGGTGACCAATTTCTATCTGGTGCGCGACTCCTATCGCGAATTTCAGGGCACCCGCGTCGAACTGCAAAGCCTCGACCTGCTGGGCAGCAGCCTGAGCCTGCGTCGCGATCTGGAAACCCTGAACAATCTGGTGCAGATCGACGTCACCCTCGGCCAGTCCGGCAAGGCGGGCAATGTCGAAGCGCAGATCCAGACGCTGGAGCAGGCCGTGCTTGCGCGCCTCGAAGGGCTGACGGCGATGACCGAAGACCCCGAGCAGATCAGGCAATTCGAAGCCAAACGCGATGAAATGATCGCCGCGTTCAAAGCCCAACAAGCGGAAAGCTCGCTGCAAAGCAAAAGCGCGTTGATCGGCAAGTTGCTGGCCAGTGCGCAGATTTTCAGCCAGATCATCACCAGTCAGGCCGGGCTGAGCCGCGATAACCAGAGTGATATTCGCCAGCTCAGCGAACTGGTCACGCTGATCACCCCGAGCGTCACGCAGACGCTCGGCGAAGGCCGGGCGATGGGTTCGTATTCGTTGGGCCAGGGCTTTCTCAACAGTTCTTCCAGCACGCGTTTTGACGAGTTGCTGGTGCAGATCGAAAAACTCCAGGCCGAGTACGCCCTGAAGCTGCAAGACGCCCTCGGTTCCAGCAGCGCTGCCCGTGAATCGCTCAGCGCCCAGGCCGACAGCAGCAAGGCCTCGCTCAAGCAGGCCAGCGAATTGTTCGAAGAACAAGTGGTGATGGCCGACACCCTCGATGCGCCGTGGCAGGGGTTTTACGATCAGGTCACCGGCCTGATGGAACACACCTATCAGCTGAATCAAGCCACGCTGAAATTTCTCGACAGCCAGTTGCAGCAACGTCTGGCGCAGAACCGCATGCACATGGTTCTGCAAGCGTCGGCGCTGTCGGTGGTGTTCGTGCTGATTTTCTATCTTTATGGCGGTTTCTACGCCTCGACCCGCACCACCCTGAAAAGCCTGGGGGCGATGATGGACAGAGTCGCGGCCGGAGACATGACCGTCAACTTCAAGGCCAGCAGCCGCGATGAACTGGGCGAATTGGGCGAGGTGTTCAACGGCACGGTGAAGAAGATTCACGACCTGATCGAACGCGTCGGCCACACCGTTGGCGAAGTCGAGCGTCAGGCCGGGCAAGTGGAGAGCGTGTCGGCGCAGAGTAATCAGGCTGTCGCCGGCCAGCGTACGCAAATCGAACAAGTGGCGACGGCGATGAACCAGATGTCGGCGACCTCATTGGAAGTTGCCCGCAGTGCTGCGGCAGCGGTGAGCAGCGCCCACAGCGTCAACGACGAAACCCTGAGCGGGCGCGGTCTGGTGGAATCGCAGCAGGGCAGCATTGCCGCGCTGGCCAGCGAGATTGATCAGTCGGTGCTGGTGATCAATCAACTGGCCAGTGACAGCCAGTCGATCAGCCGTGTACTGGAAGTGATCAAGAGCATCGCCGAGCAGACTAACCTGCTGGCGCTCAACGCCGCCATTGAAGCGGCCCGGGCCGGCGAGCAGGGGCGCGGCTTTGCAGTCGTGGCTGACGAAGTGCGCACCCTGGCCAAGCGCACCCAGCAATCGACCGAGGAGATCGAGCAGATGATTGCCAAACTGCATGGCGGCGTCGGCGCGGCGGTGAAGGCCATGGGCGTCAGCCATCAGATGGCCAATGGCACGGTCGGGCAGTCGGAGAAGGTTCAGCAAGCGCTGGAAAATATTCTCGGCGCGGTGGGCATGATCGTCGACCAGAACCAGCAGATCGCCGCTGCCGTGGAACAGCAAACCGCCGTGGCCCATGACATCGATCAGAACATCGTCGAGATCAACCGCGCCGGCGAACGCACGGCGCAAGGTGCACACCAGACCGAAGATGCCAGCCGCGCGCTGTCGGCGCAGGTGGTTGAACTCAAACAACTGATCAGCGCATTTCGCGTCTGAGAGGCTGGTGCCGGATCAAAAATGTGGGAGCGAGCCTGCTCGCGAAGGCGGTGGGGCAGGCACTGACGATCTCACTGACAGATCGCTTTCGCGAGCAGGCTCGCTCCCACAGGGAATAGCGGTATTACCAGCCGAAGACTTCGCAGCAGTTGGTGGTGCTGACGTTGGCGAGTTGTTCAGGGGGGGCGTGGCCAGGTTGGTGCACCGCCCAGACCCGGTTTGAAACCGAGCTTGATGTATTCCCGCGCTTTTTCTCTCGCGTCCAAGCCCCCATCGTTGTCATCAGTAAGCTACGCCAGCGGAGCATGCCAGCGGCTTCGAGATTCCACCGTGGCAGAGCGGAACCGCTTGTCGGGACTGTCAGGTTTTACAGTAGTCCGCGGTGGGGTAGTCGGATTTACTAAGTTGGCCTGAAAAAAACCGACGTAAGTTCATAGTATGTTTACTGTGTTTCAAGGAGCGATCATGAGAGACAATGAAATAAGTTCCGGCGGCAAACCTGCGACTGGTGTACCGGACGTCTCGAGAAAAAACACTCTTGATGAAGAGGAATTTGAACGGCTTTCCAAGCATGCGACTGTCTATGGCGGGCTCCTCCAAGTGGTCTGGGGCGCCTACTTTGGCCAGATAAGATTTCAATATTGGTGGGGTAACAGCGGAACCATGTTTTATTGTTATTCCAGACAGTACAGAATTAATGATCCAGACGGAAAGGGTAGGAATAAAGCCGAGATCCATTTCAGCTTTGATTCTCTTCAATGGTGGGGTGTGGATTCACCAGACAGTATGCGGCAGGACGATCAGTGGAATAGTTGGGCCGTCGGAGGATATATAGCAGCAAACAAACGAGTCCGGGTTTATGTCAGATTCAAGTTTGATCTTCCCTTTTTAGATGAATCAAAAGAGAACTCAAGATACTTTAATTATCCTGGATAGTGATCTGCTGTTTAGAACTGGCAGGTTGAGCCAAGCGTTAGAGCAGGCTCGCTGTCACAACAAGTGCGGTGTTACCAGCCGAAGACTTCGCAGCAGTTGGTGGTGCTGACGTTGGCGAGTTGTTCAGGGGTGATATTCATCAGCTCGGCCAGCGCCGCGCAAATCGCCGGTAGATGCGCCGGGCTGTTGCGCTGGCCGGGGAACATGGCGGGGGCCATGTCCGGTGAGTCGGTTTCCAGCACCACCGAGTGCAGTGGCAGTTCCGGAAGGACCCGATGCATGCGCAATGCCTGCGGCCAGGTCGGTGCACCGCCAAGACCCAGTTTGTAACCGAGCTTGATGTATTCCCGCGCTTCTTCGCGGCTGCCGGCGAAGGCGTGGATGATGCCGGCGCGTTTGAGCTTGAAGCGTTTGAGCGTGGCGATCACCGCCGCGTGGCTGCGGCGTACGTGGATCAGCGCCGGCAAGTCGAAATCCGCCGCCAGTTGCAGTTGCGCATCGAACAACGCTTGCTGGCGCTCGCGGTCGAGGGTTTCGATGAAATAATCCAGACCGATCTCGCCCACCGCACACAACTGCCGATGCCCGCGCAGGCGTGTCAGCCAGTCACCCAGTGCGAGCAAATCCTCGCGGCGGTGCTGATCGAGGAACACCGGATGCAGACCGAACGCCGCATACAGGTCGGCATCGCTCTGCACCAGGTCCCACACCCGTTGCCAGTTGCCCTGATGCACGCCGAGCACGACCATGCGCCGCACCCCGAGGGCGCGGCTTTCGGCCAGCAGCGCCGCGCGATCGGCGTCGAAGTCGGGAAAGTCGAGATGGGTGTGACTGTCGATCAGCTCCACGCTTCAGTCCCGATGAATACGCTGCTTGAAGGTCCGCGCAATGGCTTGCACGCCCGGCTGGTAATCGTCCTGCTCGACCGCGGCCAGTGCCAGTTCCAAGGCCTTGTCGGCAATCAACTGGTGTTGCTGGGACATGGCGTTGACCGGCAGCGGCAGGAAATCCAGCAACTGCGTGTCGCCGAAGGTGCCAAGGCGCAGCGGCCGCGATTTCAGCGGGAAATCATGCAGTGCATCGAACACGCCCTGCAGCAGCACGTAAGAAGTGGTCACCAGCGCGTCAGGCAAATGCCCCAGGCGCTGCAGGAGTTCTTCCATCAGTTGCTTGCCGCACTCGCGGCTGAACGACTCGGCGTGCTCGATCAGCACCTCGCCTTGGAAATCTTTGAGCGCTTCGCGGAAACCGGCAGCACGTTCCTGGCTGATGCTCAATTCCGGGCGGGCGCCGAGCAGCACGATCTGTTTCGGCTGCGGATCGAGCAGGCTCTGGGTCAGATGCAGGCTGGCCTCGCGGTCGTCGCTGATCACCGAGCAGAAATGCTCCGGTTCCATGACCCGGTCGATGGCGATGATCGGCAGACCCTTGGCCTGCAACTGGCGATAGCTGTCATCACCAGCGGGCAGGCAACTGGCGACGATCAGCGCGTCGCAACGACGGGCGCGGAACAGTTGCAGGAGCTGGAGTTCGCTGTCCGGCGCATCGTCGGAACTGGCGATCAGCAATTGATAACCGCGCGCCCGCGCGCCTTGTTCAAGCAACTTGGCGATCCGCGCGTAACTGGGGTTTTCCAGATCCGGCAGGATAAAGCCCAGGGTGCGCGTGTGCCGACTGCGCAGGCCGGCCGCTTGCGGATTGGGCGTAAAGCCGTGCAGATCGACCACCGCGCGCACGCGCTCAACGGTCGCGTTGCTGATGCGTTGCTGTTCGGCCTTGCCGTTGATGACGTAGCTGGCGGTGGTGACGGAGACGCCGGCCAACCGCGCGATATCACTGAGTTTCAACCCGGTATTTCCTTGTTTTTTCGAGCATGCCGCGACATTTTCGCCAATCCTACCCGATAAGGGCAGCCGACTTATTGCCTGGGCAGATCCGACCAGTTGGACTTCAAGGATGAGACATTATCGAGTAACGTGCCGATCAATCTAGATTAAACGTTTCAGCAAGCGTATTTTCTACGTTTTAGACGCCTTTGGCCGGTCCTGCCGTGAAACCGCCAAAACTGCCGCTGAAAAGCGCGGCAGAGCGCCTAAGCTGTGAACCATTCAAAACAATACCTGGCGTTGAACTGCGCCAAAAAGGAGATCGCATGCTCGAGCTCACTATAGAGCAGATATCCATGGGCCAGTCGGCCGTGGATAAACCCGCCGCCCTGCAATTGCTCGCCAGTCATCTGGTCGCCGACGGTCTGGTGGCCGACGGCTACCTCGCCGGCCTGCAGGCTCGGGAAGCCCAGGGCTCGACCTTTCTCGGTCAAGGTATCGCCATTCCCCACGGCACCCCGGAAACCCGCGATCAGGTATTCGCCACCGGCGTGCGCCTGATGCAGTTTCCTGACGGCGTCGACTGGGGCGATGGCCAGATCGTCTATCTGGCGATCGGCATCGCGGCGAAATCCGACGAACACCTGCGTCTGCTGCAACTGTTGACCCGTGCCCTCGGCGAGACCGATCTGGGCCAGGCGTTGCGTCGCGCCAGCTCGCCCGAAGCGTTGCTGAAGTTGCTGCAAGGCGCGCCGCAGGAACTGGCGCTGGACGCACAGATGATCGGCCTCGGTGTGTCGGCCGACGATTTCGAAGAACTGGTCTGGCGCGGCGCGCGTCTGCTGCGTCAGGCCGACTGCGTGAGCAACGGCTTTGCCGGCGTGCTGCAGCAAGTCGAAGCGCTGCCATTGGGCGATGGCCTGTGGTGGCTGCACAGCGAGCAAACCGTGAAGCGTCCGGGGCTGGCGTTCGTCACGCCGGACAAACCGATGCGCTACCTTGGCCAGCCGCTCAGCGGCCTGTTCTGCCTGGCGAGCCTGGGCGAGGCGCATCAGGCACTGCTCGAGCGTTTGTGCGCGTTGCTGATCGAAGGTCGCGGCCACGAACTGGGCCGCGCCACCAGCAGCCGCAAAGTCCTCGAAGTATTGGGCGGTGAGTTGCCGGCTGACTGGCCGAGCGCGCGTATTGCCCTGGCCAATGCCCACGGTTTGCATGCGCGCCCGGCGAAGATCCTCGCGCAACTGGCGAAAAGTTTTGATGGCGAAATTCGCGTGCGCATCGTCGACAGTCAGGACAGTGCCGTGTCGGTGAAGAGCCTGAGCAAACTGCTCAGCCTCGGCGCCCGGCGCGGTCAGGTTCTGGAGCTGATCGCCGAACCGAGCATCGCCGCCGATGCCTTGCCGGCCCTGCTCGCGGCGATTGAAGAAGGCCTCGGTGAAGAGGTCGAGCCGCTGCCGGCCGTGAGTCAGCAGCGCGAAGTGATGGCTGACATCGCCGAAGTGCTGGTCGCTCCGGCCTCCGGCAGCCTGTTGCAAGCGATCCCCGCCGCCCCGGGCATCGCCATCGGCCCGGCGCACATTCAGGTGCTGCAGGCCATCGATTACCCGTTGCGCGGCGAGTCGGCGGCGATCGAGCGCGAGCGCCTCAAGCAAGCGCTGAGCGACGTGCGCCGCGACATTCAGGGCTTGATCGAACGCAGCAAGGCCAAAGCGATTCGGGAGATTTTCATCACCCACCAGGAAATGCTCGACGACCCGGATCTGACTGACGAAGTCGACACCCGCCTCAAGCAAGGCGAAAGCGCTGAAGCGGCGTGGATGGCGGTGATCGAAGCCGCCGCCAAACAGCAGGAATCGCTGCAGGACGCTTTGCTCGCCGAGCGAGCCGCGGATCTGCGTGACATCGGTCGCCGGGTGCTGGCGCAGTTGTGTGGCGTGCAAACCGCGAACGAGCCGGAGCAGCCGTACATTCTGGTGATGGACGAAGTCGGCCCGTCCGATGTTGCGCGTCTGGATCCTGCACGGGTCGCGGGGATTCTCACCGCGCGCGGTGGCGCTACCGCGCACAGCGCCATCGTCGCCCGTGCCCTCGGAATTCCGGCATTGGTCGGTGCGGGTGCGGCGGTGTTGCTGCTCGAACCGGGCACGCCACTGTTGCTCGACGGCCAGCGTGGCCGTCTGCATGTCGACGCCGATGCCGCGACGCTGCAACGCGCCGCTGAGGAACGCGACACCCGCGAGCAACGCCTGAAGATTGCCGCCGAACAACGCCATCAACCGGCACACACCACCGATGGTCATGCGGTTGAAGTGTTCGCCAACATCGGCGAAAGCGCAGGCGTGACCAGTGCGGTGGAGCAGGGCGCCGAAGGCATCGGTCTGCTGCGCACCGAACTGATTTTCATGGCTCACCCGCAGGCGCCGGACGAAGCCACGCAGGAGGCCGAGTACCGTCGCGTCCTCGACGGTCTCGCCGGGCGTCCGCTGGTGGTGCGTACACTTGACGTCGGCGGCGACAAACCGCTGCCGTATTGGCCGATCGCCAAGGAAGAAAACCCGTTCCTCGGTGTGCGCGGCATTCGTCTGACCCTGCAGCGTCCGCAGATCATGGAAGCGCAACTGCGTGCCTTGCTGCGCTCGGCGGATAACCGCCCGCTGCGGATCATGTTCCCGATGGTCGGCAGCGTCGAAGAGTGGCGTCAGGCCCGCGACATGACCGAGCGTCTGCGCAAGGAAATCCCGGTCGCCGATCTGCAACTGGGGATCATGATCGAAGTGCCGTCGGCCGCATTGCTCGCGCCGGTACTGGCCAAGGAAGTGGATTTCTTCAGCGTCGGCACCAACGACCTCACGCAATACACCCTGGCGATCGACCGTGGTCATCCGACCCTGTCCGCACAAGCAGACGGCTTGCACCCGGCGGTGCTGCAACTGATCGACATCACCGTGCGTGCCGCCCATGCCCATGGCAAATGGGTAGGCGTCTGCGGCGAGCTGGCGGCCGATCCGCTGGCGGTGCCGGTGCTGGTCGGCCTCGGTGTCGACGAGCTCAGCGTGTCCGGCCGCAGCATTGCCGAAGTCAAGGCGCGCATCCGTGAACTCAGCCTGACCCAGGCGCAAACCCTCGCTCAACAGGCCCTGGCCGTGGGCAGCGCCAATGAAGTGCGCGCATTAGTGGAGGCCCTGTAATGGCCAAGATTCTCACCCTGACCCTCAACCCGGCACTCGACCTGACCGTCGAGCTGTCACGGCTGGATGCCGGTCAGGTCAATCGCAGCGACGAGATGCACACCCACGCTGCGGGCAAAGGCGTCAACGTCGCCCAGGTGCTGGCGGACCTCGGCCATCAGCTCACCGTCAGCGGCTTTCTCGGCGAAGACAATCTGCAAGCGTTCGAAACCCTGTTCGCCAAGCGTGGTTTTGTCGACGCGTTCATCCGCGTGCCCGGCGAGACGCGTAGCAACATCAAGGTCGCCGAGCAGGACGGGCGCATCACCGACATCAACGGCCCGGGCCCGGTGGTCGATGCAGATGCGCAGCAAGCGTTGCTTGATCGCCTGCTGCAGATCGCGCCGGGGCACGATGCGGTAGTGGTCGCCGGCAGTTTGCCGCGCGGGGTCACTGCGCAGTGGCTGCGCGAGCTGATCGACAAGCTCAATGCACTCGGCTTGAAAGTCGCCCTCGATTCCAGCGGTGAAGCCCTGCGCGCCGCGTTGCAGGCAAGCCCCTGGCTGATCAAACCGAACACCGAAGAACTGGCCCACGCACTCGGCTGCGAAGTAGTGTCGCCAATCGCCGAAGCACAAGCCGCCGCACGCTTGCATGCGCAAGGCATCGAGCACGTGGTGATCTCCCACGGCGCTGACGGCGTGAACTGGTTCAGTGTCGGCTCGGCCCTGCATGCCTCGCCGCCAAAGGTCAGCGTGGCCAGCACGGTCGGTGCCGGCGATTCATTGCTCGCCGGCATGCTCCACGGTCTGCTCAGCGCCGACACCCCCGAACAAACCCTGCGCACCGCCACCGCGATTGCGGCGATGGCGGTGACCCAGATCGGTTTTGGCATCAACGACCCTGCGCAACTGGCGCAGCTCGAACAGGGCGTGCGCGTGCGCCCCCTGACAGAACAATAAGAGGGTTTGTCATGAAGTTAGCCATTGTTACGGCTTGCCCGAACGGCATGGTCACCAGTGTCCTGTGCGCGCGTCTGCTCGATGCAGCGGCGCAGCGCCAGGGCTGGAGCACCAGCGTCGAAGTGGTCGATCCAGCGCACCCGGAACGCGAATTGTCGGCCGCCACCATTGAAGCGGCGGAGTGGGTCTTGCTGGTCACCACTGGCGCGGTGGACATGAGTCGGTTTGTCGGCAAGCGCGTGTTCCAGATTGCTCCGGCGCAGGCCTTGCAGGATGTCGAAGCGGTGTTGCGTCGCGGTGCTGAAGAAGCAGAAGTCTACGTGGCGAGCGAAGTCGAACCGGCGATCGATACGCCGCGTGCGCCGCGCATCGTTGCTATCACCGCGTGCCCGACCGGTGTCGCCCACACCTTCATGGCCGCCGAAGCGTTGCAGCAGACTGCCAAGCGTCTGGGCTATGAATTGCAGGTCGAAACCCAAGGCTCGGTGGGCGCGAAAACCCCGCTCAGCGCAACGGCCATCGCCGAGGCCGATGTGGTCCTGCTGGCGGCGGATATCGACGTCGCCACCGAGCGTTTCGCCGGCAAGAAAATCTATCGCTGCGGCACTGGCGTTGCGCTGAAGCAATCCGAAGCGACGCTGAAAAAAGCCTTGGCTGAAGGCGCTGTAGAAAGTGCGGCAAGCGACGGCAAGGCTCCGGCCAAGTCGGAGAAAACCGGCGTCTACAAGCACCTGCTCACGGGTGTGTCGTACATGCTGCCGATGGTGGTGGCGGGTGGTTTGCTGATTGCGTTGTCATTCGTGTTCGGCATCACCGCGTACAAGGAAGAAGGCACGCTGGCGGCGGCGCTGATGCAGATCGGCGGCGAAACTGCGTTCAAATTGATGGTGCCGCTGTTGGCCGGGTACATCGCCTACTCGATCGCCGACCGCCCGGGCCTTGCGCCGGGGATGATCGGCGGTCTACTCGCAGGCACCTTGGGCGCCGGGTTCATCGGCGGGATCATTGCCGGTTTCATTGCCGGTTATGCCGCCAAAGCCATCGCCCGCTATGTGACATTGCCGCAGAGCCTGGAGGCGTTGAAGCCGATTCTGATCATCCCGTTGCTGGCCAGTCTGGTCACCGGTCTGGTGATGATTTACGTGGTCGGCAAACCGGTCGCCGGCATGCTCGCCGCGCTTACCCAGTTTCTCGACAGCATGGGCACCACCAACGCAATTCTGCTCGGCGTGTTGCTCGGCGGCATGATGTGCGTCGACCTCGGCGGGCCGATCAACAAGGCTGCCTATGCGTTTTCGGTGGGGCTACTGGCCTCGCAGAGTTACGCACCGATGGCCGCGACCATGGCGGCCGGCATGGTGCCGCCGATTGGCCTGGGCATCGCCACGTTCATTGCCCGGCGCAAGTTTGCCCAGACTGAACGTGAGGCCGGCAAAGCGGCTTTCGTGCTGGGTCTGTGCTTTATCTCCGAAGGGGCGATTCCGTTTGCCGCCAAAGACCCGCTGCGGGTGATTCCGGCGAGCATCGCCGGCGGCGCGCTGACCGGTGCCTTGTCGATGTATTTCGGCTGCAAACTGATGGCGCCGCACGGTGGCTTGTTTGTGCTGGCGATCCCGAATGCGATCAACCATGCGCTGCTGTATCTGCTGGCGATTGTTGCGGGGAGCCTGGTCACGGCGGTGGTGTATGCGCTGCTCAAACGGCCGGAGGCTGTCGAACTGGCAGTCGAACCCGTCAACGCCTGACAACGCGATCCCCTTGTAGGAGTGAGCCTGCTCGCGATAGCGATGTGTCAGTGAGTGTTGAAGTTACTGACCCACCGCAATCGCGAGCAGGCTCACTCCTACATTTGAATTGTACTGTGGCCAATGTCATGGCGAGTTCATATAGGCGTGCTTAAGTTTTCCCTTTTGCAGGGAGAACACCATGAGCGATTTCAATCTCGGCCGGCGTCGCGTCATGCAAGCGGTTGGTGCCGGGCTGTTGCTGCCGGGGCTGGCGCCGGCGGTGATTGCCTCGGTCAAGGATCGTCCGCAGCTCACCGACGGCGTGCAGTCCGGCGACCTGCTCGGCGACCGCGCGATGATCTGGAGCCGCAGCGATCGCCCGGCGCGCATGGTGGTCGAGTGGGACACCGGCAGCCTGTTCGGCAACCCGCGCAAATTCGTCTCGCCGTTGGCCGATGCGCGCAGTGATTTCACCGCCCGCGTTGAACTCACCGGCCTGCCGGCCAACCAGGCGATCTTCTATCGCGTGCACTTCGAAGACGCCCAGACTGGCGTCGCCAGCGAACCGTGGTTCGGTCATCTGCGCAGCGTGCCGACGGCCAGGCGTGACATCCGTTTTGTCTGGAGCGGTGACACCGTCGGCCAGGGCTTCGGCATCAACCCGGACATCGGCGGCATGCGCATCTACGAAGCCATGCGCCTGCGCCTGCCGGACTTCTTTATCCACAGCGGCGATACCATCTACGCCGACGGCCCGGTGCCTGCGCAACAGACCACCGAGAGTGGCCGCATCTGGCGCAATATCACCACCGAAGCCAAGAGCAAAGTCGCGCAGACTCTCGACGACTATCGCGGCAACTATCGCTACAACCTGATGGACGAAAACATCCGCCGCTTCAACGCCGAAGTGCCGCAGATCTGGCAGTGGGACGATCACGAAGTGGTCAACAACTGGTCACCAGGCAAACAGCTGGATGAGCGCTATCAGGAGAAAGATATCCACAAGCTGGTGGGGCGCGCGCGGCAAGCATGGCTCGAATATGCGTCGATGCGCTTACAGGCGGCGGACGGTGGCGGGCGGATCTATCGCAAGCTCAGTTACGGGCCGATGCTCGAGGTATTCGTGCTGGATATGCGCAGCTATCGCGAGGCCAATGATGCCAACCTCGGCGCGGCAAAACCGTTTCTCGGCCGCGAGCAACTGGACTGGCTCAAGCGCGAATTGCAGGCGTCGAAGGCGCAGTGGAAAGTCATCGCCGCCGACATGCCCATCGGCCTTGGCGTCCCGGACGGCGAGGTCAGTCCGGGCGTTGCGCGTTGGGAAGCCGTGGCCAACGGCGACCCTGGACCGGCGCAGGGGCGCGAACTGGAAATCGCCGAATTGCTCGGATTCCTGCGCGCGCAGCAGGTGCGCAATTTCGTGTTTTTGACGGCGGATGTGCATTACTGCGCCGCGCATCACTACCATCCGGATCGCGCCGCGTTTCAGGATTTCGAACCGTTCTGGGAATTCGTCGCCGGGCCGCTGAATGCCGGCAGTTTCGGGCCGAATCCGTTGGACAAGACGTTTGGCCCGGAGGTGGTGTTCGAGAAAGCGCCGCCTGCGCAGAACACCTCGCCGTTTGCCGGGTTTCAGTTTTTTGGTGAGGTGAATATTGAAGGGCAGAGTGGCGAGATGAGTGTGGTGTTGCGGGATCTGGATGGCATCGCTGTTTACGAACAGAAACTCCAACCGGTCTGAGCACGCGTCCCCTGTGGGAGCGAGCCTGCTCGCGAAAGCGGACTTACAGCCAACACCAATGTTGACTGTTAAATCGCCTTCGCGAGCAGGCTCGCTCCCACAGGGGGATGGTGTTGGGTCAGTAAACATCCCGGCGATAGCGGCCCTTTTCGATCAGGCGTTCGACTTCGGCGCTGCCGAGGATATCGTTGAGAGCCTGGTCTACGCCTGAGGCCATCCCTTGAAGGCTGCCGCAGATATAGATGACGGCACCATCAGCCAACCATTTCTTCAATTCATCCGCTGACTCACGCAAGCGATCCTGCACATAAACCTTCTCGGCCTGATCCCGGGAAAACGCCAGGTCCAGGCGCGCCAGATCACCATTGACCAGCCATTCCTCCAGCTCGGCGCGGCAGAGGAAGTCGTGCTCGCGGTTGCGCTCGCCGAACAGCAACCACTGCCGCTGCTGACCGTCGGCAATGCGTGCCTTGAGCAAGCTGCGCAGGCCGGCCAGGCCGGTGCCGTTGCCCAGCAGGATCATCGGCACCGGCTCGTTCGGCAGGTGGAAGCCGCTGTTGCGCCGCACCCGCAGGCTGATGCTGCCGCCCACGGGCGCATGCTCGGTGAGCCAGCCGGAGCCGATGCCGAGGCTGCCGTCGTTGTGCTGTTCCTGACGCACGATCAGCTCCAGCATGCCGTCGGCGGCGATCGAGGCGATGGAGTATTCGCGCATCGCCAGCGGCACCATTGCGTCGACCAGCGATTGCGCATGCAGGCCGACCAGATGCGCACGATGTTCAGGCAACTGGCGTGAAGCGAGTGCCACTTCCAGCGGCTCGTCGATGCCGTTGACCTTGACCGGAGTTTCGCCACGGATGCCGAGGCCGTCGAGGAAATGTTCGATGGCCCACGGGCAATTGCGTGGCAGCACTTCGACCAGGTCACCGGCCAGCCAGCTGCGCGTATCCGGCGCCTTGAGGCCGAGCAGATAGACCGGCGCACCGCTGCTGTCAGGGTTCATCAGTTCGCGGCGGACCAGTGTCCAGTTGTCGTAGCTGGGTGCTTGCCAGGTTTCGCTCGGCGCCTGTCCGGTGAGCTGGCCGAGTTGCGTTTGCCAGTGGCGCAGCGCGTAAGGATCGCCGCTGTCGACTTCCACCGGGGCGAACAGGGTTTTGCCGCCGTGTTCGCCGAGCCATTGATGCAAGCGTTTGGCGAAGCCGCAGAAGTGCGCGTATTGCCGATCGCCGAGGCCGAGCACGGCGTAGTTGAGGCCGTCGAGTGTCGAGGCCTTGGCCAGCACTTTGCGTTCGAAGCCACGGGCGCTGTCCGGTGCTTCGCCGTCGCCGAAGGTGCTGACCACGAACAACGCATTGTTCGAATCGCGCAGATCCTGTTCGCTGAGATTGGCCAGCGGCTGCACGTTGACCGGCAGTCCGGCGGCCTGCAATTGCCCGGCGGTCTGCCACGCCAGTTGCTCGGCGAAACCGCTCTGACTGGCGAAGCCGATCAGCCATGCCGACGCATCAGCGGACGGTTGCGCCAGGCCCTCACGGGCATCCTTGATCTGCTTTTTCTTGCGCCGGCGATCCAGATAGAGCAGCCAGCCGGTGATGAAAAACAGCGGCATGCACACCGCCGCCATCGTCACGATGATCCGCCCGACCAGGCCGAAATAACTGCCGACGTGCAGTGCGTAAATGCTGGTCAGCAGTTGTGCCTTGAAGCTTTTGTCGGCATAGCGGTCGACGCGTTTGACCACGCCGCTCGCCGGGTCGAGGGTGATCTGGTTCAGCGCGCGGTCATGGGGCGAGCTGTCGAGCAGGTAGAACACCGTCGCCGGCTGGCCGGCCACCGCTGGCATGCGGATGTTGTACGCCGCCAGACCCGGGCCGGCGGCGCTGTAGATGCTGCTCCACATCGCTGCGTAGTCGGCCGTCGGTGCCGGGCCTTCTGGCGCCGGTCCGCGACCGCCGCGTACGCGCTCGTTCTGTGGTGCGTCGGAAAGCAGCCGGGTCAGGCCCTTGTTGTACCACTCGTACGACCACGACAATCCGGTCAATGCCAGCAGCAGATAGACCAGCAGGCACCAGGTGCCGGCGACCGAGTGCAGATCCCAATTGAACGCGCGACCCTTCTTTTTCCAGTCCAGCGTCAGCCAAACGCGCCAGCTGTTCCACTGGCGTGGCCAGCGCAGATAAAGGCCGGAGAGACAGAAGAACAACAGCATCAGTGTGCAGGCACCGGTGATGTTGCGCCCGGTGTCGCCCATGGCGAGGAAGCGGTGCAGTTGCAGCATCAGGCCGAAGAAATCCTGGCCAGTGGCGTCGCCCTTGAACTCGGCGGTGTACGGATCGAAGTAGCGCATCTCGCCCCGCCGTTCACCCTTGGGCGGGGTGAAGTAAACCCGTGCGGCGTGACCGCTGTCGGTCTCGACCCAGAGCATGGCGACTTTCTTGCCGGACGCGGCTTCGATGCGCTCCACCAATTCCACCGGCGGCAACACGCCGGCGACCTGCTTTTCCACCTGCAAAACGGACGGATTGAGCGCGCGCAGGATCTCGTCCTGAAACGAATACGCCGCGCCGGTGATACCCATCAGGGCCAGCACCAGCCCTGCGGTGATGCCAAAAAACCAGTGCAACTGGAACAGGGTTTTCTTCAACACGTCACTCGCCGTCCGTTCGGAAATTGTCATCACGGCGGGCATTATGCCGTGGGTTATCAAGAAGCGTTTTGCGTAACACACAAAAGCCCCGTTCAACTGAATGAACGGGGCCGAGCCTCGCGGCACATTCCCTGTGGGAACGAGCCTGCTCGCGAAAGCGGTGTGTCAGTCAGCATCGATGTTGCTGAAAGATTGCCTTCGCGAGCAGGCTCGCTCCCACAGGTTCCAAATCGTCAGAAGTGGAAGTTGGTACTCAACAGCGCCGTACGTCCCGCCGCCTGATTGGCGAAGTGGGTCGAGAAGGCTTTGTCGTAATAGGTTTCGTCGGTCAGGTTCTGCACGTTGAGTTGCAGGTCGACGTTCTTGGTCAGCTTGTAGGCCGCCATCGCGTCGTAACGTACGTACGAGTCGACCATCGTTGTATTCGCCACACTGCCGTAGACGTCGTCGACGTAGAACGCGCCACCACCGATGGTCAGCTTTGGCGTGACCTGATAGGTGGTCCACAGGCTGGCGCTGTTTTTCGGTGTGTTCGGCAGATCGTTGCCGTCGTTGGCGCGACCCAGCGGGCCGCCGTCGACCTGTTCGCTGTCCATGAAGGCGTAACCGGCGAACACCTGCCACTTGTCGGTGATCCTGCCGCTGGCCGACAGTTCGAAACCTTGCACGCGGGTCTTGCCGGCGTTCTCGTAGGAGCTGGTATCGACCTGCACGCGAGCGTTTTCCTTCTCGGTGCGGAAGATGTCGGCGGTCAGCGACAGGCGATCATTGAGCAGATCCCACTTGGTGCCGATCTCGTAGTTCCTGGTGGTTTCCGGCTCCATGTCGCTGCTCAGCAGGTTGCCGCTGCGATCCGGCGTACCGCCCAGCGGATTGCCTTCCTGACCTTCGCCCAAGGTGTTGCCCGGCGGCGTCGCCGAGGTCGCGTAGGAAGCATAAATGCTGCCGTTTTCCGCTGGTTTGTAGACCACGCCGAACTGGCCGGTGACGAACTCGCTGGTGTCATCGCCCTTGGAGGTGGTGCGGCCAGCGGCGTTGTAGGTCTTGTAATCGGTGTCGAAGTGGTCGTAGCGCAGGCCCATGTTCACCAGCCATTGCTCGGACAATTCCAGCGTGTCGAACACGTACAGCGCGTAGGTGTCGGCCTGGGTGTCGGTGCCGGCGTAGTTGCGCGAAATCGCGCCGTTCCATGGATCGTTCGGGTTCGGGTTCGACAGCGAGGTGCAGTTGTAACCGCTGGCCGCGCCGATCAGACCCGGGTTGCAGTTGGTCGTTACGGCGCTGGTGCGCGGTGTGGTGTCGGTGTTGACGTTGTACGAGGATTTTTCGCTCTGCTCACGGGTGTACTCGACACCGGTGGAGAAGCTGTTCTTGAAACCGGCCACGTAAAAGGTGCCGAACAGGTCGGTCTGGTTGGTGGTGGTTTCGGTGTTGCTCACCCGTGTGTTGGCGCGACGCCAGACGCTGCCATTGTTGACGTTGCCCTTGCTGTCGTCCGGCTGGGTGAGGATGTAATCCTGCATGCTGGTGCCGTGGCGCAGGGTGTTCTTGATGGTCAGCGCATCGTTCAGGTCGTGCTCGATGGCGAAGGTCGCGGTGTCGGTGCGGCCCTTGCGGAAGTCGCGATCCAGACCGTAGAAGTTGTCATGGTCGCCACCGGCGTACGGCTTGTCCGGGTTGGACTTTGTGCGTGCGGCCGAACCACCGGTTGGAATGGTGTACGGGATGCCCGAGTCCGGAGTGTCGTTGCTTTCCAGGTGGTAGTAGTCGAGGTTGACGCGGGTATCGGTACCCAGGCCGAAAGCCAGGGAGGGTGCGATGCCCCAACGGTCGTAATCGACCTTGTCGCGACCGGCGACGTTGCTCTCATGGCTCATCAGGTTGAGACGGCCGGCAGCGCTGTCGCTGAACTGGTAGTTGCCGTCGAGGGTGTAGCGTTGGGTCTGGTCGGAGCCGTAGGTGAAGCCGCCGTCGAACGAGTTGCCCAGGTGCGCTTTCTTACTCACCAAGTTGATGCTGCCGCCGGCGGCGCCACGACCGCCAATCGCCGAGTTCGGGCCTTTGCTGACTTCGATGTTTTCAACAGCGAAGATTTCGCGGCTCTGCGAACCGGTGTCGCGCACGCCGTCCAGGTAAGTGTCACCCTGAGCGTCGAAGCCACGAATGAACGGACGATCGCCCTGGGGGTTGCCGCCTTCACCGGCACCGAAGGTGATGCCCGGCACGGTACGCAGTGCGTCCTGCATGTTCAGCGCGCCGGTGTCCTTGAGCACTTGTTGCGGGATGACGGTGACCGAGCGCGGCGTGTCGACCAGCGGCGCGGTGTACTTGGGGGAGGAGGCTTTTTCGACCTGGTAGGAGGTCGCGTCCTGGGCTTCGCCGGTGATGGCGGTAGCGTCCAGGGCGATGGCATTGCCGGACGCTTTGCTCTCGGTTTTTTCCGCTGCAAAGACCATCTGCCCCGCAGAGCCGGCGGTGATTGCGACACCGATTGCCGAGGCGAGCAGACGTGGTGAACTGACCGGTAGTTGTGCGTGTTGACGTGCCATTTTTATTCCCCTCCCCAAGGATTTGAGGCGGCGGAATATAGGGTAAACAGGTATTCGTATCAATTGCGAAACATTGTTATTCGCATTGAATTTACATTCTTTACAATTTGCCCTTACGGTTTCTGTTCGTTCATTCGTCTTGCGGGTTTTACACGGTCAATAAGAATCAATACCATTGCCGCCTTCTTGCCATCAGGTGACATTGCCATGCTGCTGCACATTCCCGGGCTGTTCGCAAAAGACGAAGTGCAGCGCATCCGCCGGGCCCTGGAGCAGGCGGACTGGGCCGATGGCAAGATCACTGCGGGCTTCCAGTCGGCCAAGGCCAAGCACAACCTGCAATTGCCCGAAGGCCACCCGCTGGCCAAGGAAATCGGCGCGGCGATGCTGGAGCGGCTGTGGAAAAATCCGCTGTTCATGTCCGCCGCATTGCCGCACAAAGTCTTTCCACCCTTGGTGAACTGTTACACCGCCGGCGGCAGTTTCGATTTCCATATCGACAATGCCGTACGCCAGCCCAAGGGCAGCATCGAACGGGTGCGCACCGATCTGTCGGCGACGCTGTTCTTCAGCGAGCCTGAGGATTACGACGGCGGCGAACTGGAAATCCAGGACACCTATGGCAGCCAGCGAGTGAAGCTGCCGGCCGGTGACATGGTGTTGTATCCGGGCACCAGTTTGCACAAAGTCAATGCGGTCACTCGCGGCGCACGTTATGCGTCGTTCTTCTGGACACAAAGCCTGGTGCGCGAAGACAGCCAGCGCGCATTGCTGTTCGAGATGGACGCGGCGATCCAGCAGCTGACCCTGGACGTCCCCGATCATCCCTCGCTGATCCGCCTCACCGGCACTTATCACAACCTGCTGCGGCGGTGGGTCGAGGTATGAGTTTCCACGTGCGTCGCGAGGAAGTCCTCGACGCCGCCGGGTTGGCGGCGATGCTTGAAGAAAGCCCGGCTCGAGCGGCGCAGGCGATTTTGCTGGCGGCGGGTGAGGGCGAGGTTGAAGCGCAGGCGTTGCTCGGGCAGATCCTGCTCGACGGCCAGGGCATCGCGCAGGATCAAGCGCTGGCGCTGCGCTGGTTCGCCATCGCCGCCGGACGCGGGCACCTGATGGCGCGCAACATGCTCGGACGTTGCCATGAGCATGGTTGGGGTTGTGCGGCGGATGCTTCAACTGCGGCGCAGCATTATCGAATCGGCGCCGAGGCGGGCCTGGACTGGGCGATGTACAACCTCGCCAACCTGCTGGCGACCGGGCGCGGGGTGACGGCTGATCATCTGCAGGCGTTGGTGTTGTATCGACGCGCGGCTGAGTTGGGCCATGCCAAATCGATGAATCTGCTTGGGCGCTATCTGGAGGAGGGGCAGGTGTGTCCGGCGGATCCGCCAGCGGCGCGTGACTGGTATCGGCGCTCGGCTGAAGCGGGGGATTTTCGTGGGCAGTTCAGTTATGCGGCGGTGTTGACGGCTGAGGGGCGGGTTGATGAGGCAGTCGGTTGGCTTGAGAAAGCCTTGGACGGCGGTAATCTGAATTTCTTGCGGGTGGCGAGTCAGACGCTGGCTGATGCGACAGATCTGCGGATTCAGGTGATGGCTAGTCAGTATGCCGCTCGGTATGCAGAGTTGCAGCGCGGCTGAAACCGCAAAGCCCTCACCCTAGCCCTCTCCCAGGGGGAGAGGGGACTGACCGCGTCGTTCCTGCGCTATACATCGACCTGAAATATCCAGTCGAACTCAATTTTGAAAAGCATGCACATCGGCTCCCTCTCCCTCGGGAGAGGGCTGGGGTGAGGGGCTTCGGTCTCAAGTGCAAATGAACCCCCAGCCGAACACCCACAAAAAAAGCCCACAACATCGCGGGCTTTTCTCTTGCAGCTAGCAGCTTGAAACTTGCCGCTGCCCCTTAAACGTAAAACGACTTCAACGGCGGAAAGCCATTGAATTCAACCGCGCTATAGCTGGTGGTGTACGCACCGGTCGACAACCAGTACAGGCGATCACCAATCGCCAGATTCAGCGGCAGACCGTACTTGTAGTTCTCATACATGATGTCGGCGCTGTCGCAGGTCGGGCCGGCGATCACGACTTCTTCCATCTCGCCTTTCTTCTCGGTCCAGATCGGGAACTTGATCGCTTCGTCCATGGTTTCGATCAGGCCGGAGAACTTGCCCACATCGGTATACACCCAGCGCTCGACGGCAGTGCGCGACTTGCGTGCAACCAGCACCACTTCGCTGACCAGAATACCGGCGTTGGCGATCAGCGAACGGCCCGGCTCGAGAATGATTTCCGGCAGATCATCACCGAAGTCTTCCTTGAGGAAGCGGATGATTTCTTCGGCGTAGGTTTCAAGGCTGTTGGTGCGGGTGATGTAGTTGGCCGGGAAGCCACCGCCCATGTTGATCAGCTTCAGATGAATGCCGTCTTCTTCCTTCAGCCGTTCGAAAATCACTTTGACCTTGGCGATCGCCGCGTCCCAGACGCTGATGTCGCGCTGTTGCGAGCCGACGTGGAAGGAGATGCCGTACGGCACCAGACCGAGGTCGCGGGCGAGGATCAGCAGGTCCATGGCCATGTCGGTCTGGCAGCCGAACTTGCGCGACAGCGGCCAGTCAGCTGTGGTCGAGCCTTCAGTCAGAATACGCACATAGACTTTCGAGCCCGGGGCAGCCTTGGCGATGTTGCGCAGGTCGGCTTCGGAGTCGGTGGAGAACAGACGCACACCCTTCTCGTAGAAGTAGCGGATGTCCTTGGATTTCTTGATGGTGTTGCCGTAGCTGATGCGGTCCGGGCTGACGCCACGATCCATCACTTTGTCCAGCTCGTAGATCGAGGCGATGTCGAAGCTCGAACCCTTGTCTTTGAGCAGGTCGATGATCTCGACGGCAGGGTTGGCCTTGACCGCATAGTAGACCTTGGCGAATTCGAAACCGGCACGCAGGTCATCGTAGGCCTGGGCGATCATCGCGGTGTCGATCACCACGAACGGGGTTTCCTGTTTGTCGGCGAACGCCTTCATTTTGTCGAATGTAGCGCGCGCGAAATAGTCTTCGACCTGGATCGACATGCTGGGAACTCCTACTGGCAAACTGTAATTAACAATGGGTGCATGAACGTCCTCCGTATCCCCACTTTGGTTCGCCTACTTCCCAAGGCATGTCGCCGAAAGCAAAAAGGCCCAGAGATGTGCCGCTATCCCTTGGCCTTGCTGTCTCGTCGTCAGTACTTGAGCCGGATGGATCGTTTCCAGCATGGACGTTCGGCGCGAACTTTAGGGCGTGAGGGGCGTGAGATCAACTAAAAATGTCGCGTTTTTGCACGCTTCTGACGTGCGTCGCGTTCATCACTCCTTGTACCCGACCGAGATGACGGACAGATGTTCCCGAAGGATTTCCGAGTGTTAAACATATCTGCACGTTCGGGGTTTTTGTCAGCCAAGTTGTCGATAAGTCTGATGACTACAACATCGGCGACGTTCCCGGCATTAGTGCTGATTCAGAGGCTTTTCAGCTGAAACGCTGAAGACGATGGCGAGAGCAAAAGACCCCGGGTTGTTGAGATTCTTTTCCAGCCATTGCATTCGCCGAAAAACCTGTGGCGAGGGAGCTTGCTCCCGCTGGACTGCGAAGCAGTCCTCGCTTTTTTTCAAAGAAGGGCCGCTGCGCGACCCAGCGGGAGCAAGCTCCCTGGCCACAGGTGCAGTATTCGGTCCGGAGGATTACGCGACCACGGTCTCAGCCGGCGAGACGATATTGGTCTTCATCCCTCGCGAACGTCCCGAGCTCAGGTACGCCGCGATCGACTCCTGCGTCACCTCGCCGAGGAACACCCGTTCCGCGTCCATCACCGGCAGCCAGGCGCGGTTGAACTCGTACATGCGCGACAGCAGGATGCGCAGATGCTCGTCGTACGCCGCCGTGGCGTTGAATTCACGCAGGAATTGCGCACAGGTGCCGGTCTGGCGATGCAGGTCGCGACGACGCACGTAACCCAGTGCCTTGTTCTCTGAGCAGGTGACCACCACGTAGCGACGGTCGTGCTCGTCCATCAATTCCAGCGCATCGGCCACTGGCGTTTCCGGGCTCACCGACGGCGCGTTGTCCGCCGCGTCTTCAGCCTTCACCAGCAGCAGGCGTTTGAGGGTGCTGTCCTGACCGACGAAATTGCTGACGAAATCGTCCGCCGGATGCGCCAGCAGGGTGTCGGGATGATCGATCTGCAGCAGTTTGCCGGCGCGGAAAATGGCGATCTTGTCGCCCAGCTTGATGGCTTCGTCGATATCGTGGCTGACCATGATCACGGTCTTGTTCAGCGCGCGCTGCATCTCGAAGAACTCGTTCTGGATCATCTCGCGGTTGATCGGGTCGACGGCGCCGAACGGCTCGTCCATCAACAGCAGCGGAGCATCTGCCGCCAATGCGCGGATCACGCCGATCCGCTGTTGCTGACCACCGGACAGTTCCCGCGGATAACGATGCAGATACTGCTTGGGCTCGAGCTTGATCATGCTCATCAGTTCGCGGGCGCGGTCGTGGCATTTCTGTTTGTCCCAGCCGAGCAGTTTCGGCACGACGACGATGTTCTCTTCGATGGTCATGTTCGGGAACAGACCGATCTGCTGGATCACGTAGCCGATGTTGCGACGCAGGGTCACCTCATCGAGATCGGTGGTGTCTTCGCCGTTGATGAGGATCTTGCCCGAGGTCGGTTTGATCAGGCGGTTGATCATCTTCAGCGTGGTGCTTTTGCCGCAACCCGATGGCCCGAGGAACACGCAGATCTCGCCTTCATTGACGGTCAGGCTTACCGAGTCCACGGCTTTGACATCTTTGCCGTTGCTTTGGAAGGTCTTGCTGAGGTTTTGAAGTTCGATCATTTCAGGAGTCCTTTTGGAGTCAGCGAGCGTTGCAGCCACTGCAAAACGAGATCGGCGAAAATCGCCAGAAGACTGACCAGCAGCGCGCCGACGATAAGCATCGACATGTCACTGCGGCTGATGGAGGCGAGGATCAACACACCGAGGCCGCCGGCGCCGATGGTCGCGGCGATGGTCATTACGCCGATGTTCATCACCACGGCGGTGCGCACGCCAGCGAGGATCACTGGCACCGCAATCGGCAGTTCGACCATGCGCAGGCGCTGGCCGAAGGTCATGCCAATACCCCGTGCAGCTTCACGGATGCCCGGTTCAACGCCAGTCAGGGCGAGATAGGTGTTGCGCATGATCGGCAGCAACGAATACAGGAACACCGCAGTGATCGCCGGCAGTGGCCCCAGGCCCTGGCCGAACTTGGAGTAGAACGGCAGCAGCAGGCCGAACAGGGCAATCGACGGCACGGTCAGCAGCACCGTGGCGCTGGCCTGCAAGGGGCCGGCGAGGCTCGGAAAGCGCGTCATCAGAATGCCCAGAGGCACGCCGATGACAATCGCCAGGGTCACGGCGATGCCGACCAGAGTGATGTGCTGCCAGGTCAGGTGCATCACCTGCTGCCAGTCGAGATGGGAAAAGGCGTTCAGAAATTCCATGACTTCTCCTCTCTTAATTCAGTGGATGCTGGCGCAGGAAATCGGCGGCAACGGACGATGGGCTTTCATGATCGACATCCACCCGCGCGTTGAGCTGGCGCATGGTTTCGTCATCGAACAGTTCAGCCAGCGGCTTGAGTTGTTCGGCCAGTTTCGGATTGGCATCCAGCGTGGCCTGACGCACCACGGGAGCTGCGGTGTAGTCGGGGAAGTAATGCTTGTCGTCTTCCAGCAATTTCAGGCCGAAGGCGTTGAGGCGGCCGTCGGTGGTGTAGACCAGGCCGGCAAACACCTGACCGTTACGCAGCGCGGTGTAGACCAGTCCGGCGTCCATCTGACGGATATTCTTGCGGGTCAGGTTCATGTCGTAGAGCTTGACCATGCCATCGAGACCGTCGGAGCGATTGGCGAACTCGGTATCCAGCGCCACCAGATGATTGGTCTTGGCTTCCGCACGCAGCACTTCGTTGAGCTGGCTGATGTTGTTGATCTGCGGATATTCCTCAGCCACTTTCTTGGGGAGGGCGAGGGCGTAGGTGTTGCTGAATTTCGACGGCGTCAGCCAGATCAGGCCTTTTTTTGCGTCGAGTTCTTTGACCCGGGCGTAGGACTGCGCGCTGTCGAGTTTTTCAGTGACATGGTTGTACGCCACCAGTGACACGCCGGTGTATTCCCAGAGCAGGTCCAACTGGCCGCTTTCGTGGGCGCTGCGAGCGAGGTTGCTGCCCAGACCGCCAGTGATCTGCGCGTCGTAGCCTTTGCTGCGCAGGTATTGCGCGGTGATTTCGGCGAGCAGGGTCTGCTCGGTAAATACCCGCGCGCCGAGGCGGATAACCGGTTTTTCGGCGGCTTGCGCCAATCCTGCGAATAGCAGGACGCAGCCTAAGATCAAACTAAGACGTTTCATGAATATTCCTTCGCAAGAGCCTTAAGACGGGCGCAAACCGCGTTCCAGCCAGAGACGGCTGGCGAGGGTGACCACGCCATCGAGCAACAGCGCCAGCAGCGCGGTGCACGCGGCGCCGAGCAGCAGTTGCGGCTGGTTGTTCAGGGCGATGCCGGGGAAAATCAGGCTGCCAAGGCTGTTGGCGCCGATCAGGAACGCCAGCGGCGCGGTGCCGACGTTGATGGCCAGTGCGACACGCACGCCACCGACGATGATCGGCACGGCGTTGGGCAATTCGACTTTCCACAACACCTGGCGCGGGGTCATGCCGATGCCGACGGCGGCTTCTTTTAGTGAGCCTTGAACGTTTTTCAGGCCTTCGTAGGTATTGCGCACGATCGGCAACAGCGAGGCGAGGAACAGCGCAAAGATTGCCGGGCCACTGCCGATGCCGAGGATGCCCAGCGCGATCGCGAGCACGGCCAGCGGTGGCACGGTGTTACCGATATTGAAGATCTGCATGAAGCGTTCGGCGCGGCCGACCATGGTCGGGCGGCTGAGGAAGATGCCGGCGGGGATGCCCACGACAAGGGCGGCCAGCATGGACGCGAGGACAAGAATCAGATGAGCTTGCAGGTAAAACAACAAATCGTCGCGGTAGTGTTCGATCGTGTTGATGCCGATCCAGTGGACCAGCAGGGCCAGGAGCGCGATCACCACCGCACCTCCCATCAGCCCTTTGCCATAGCGGATAGCCACAGGCGGACTCCTTTTTTTGTAGTCGGCGAGCGCTGCTCCGCGTGGCAAGACCATTTCTGGTTGCCGAAGTCAGCGTTCGCGAAAAGTAGCCGTTTTCCAGCACCGGCCAAGCGGCGTGAAAGCGAGCCATGAGCGCAGCCTCGTCAGGCTAACTTGCTGATTTTTCAGCCCCTGACGAAGATTCGTAACAGGGGATGGACGTCTCCAGGCTTTAAAAGGTTCCCACGTTAGACACTATTTGGCCACCCTGTTGGAGCTGCCGAAGGCTGCGATCTTTTGACTTTACTGCTGAAAACAAGATCAAAAGATCGCCGCCTGCGGCAGCTCCTACGGGGTTTCGCGCGGCCGAGGGACGGTGGTTTGGCGATCACTTTTTAAGCTATACTCGCCGCCCTTTTTTGAATCACCGCCAGGCGATTTCCCATGACCCAACAGGCCGCCGAAGTCGCGAAACGCCGCACTTTCGCCATTATTTCCCACCCCGATGCCGGTAAAACCACGATCACCGAAAAGCTCCTGTTGATGGGCAAGGCGATTGCAGTGGCCGGTACGGTGAAATCCCGTAAATCCGATCGCCATGCGACATCCGACTGGATGGAGATGGAGAAGCAGCGGGGTATTTCCATTACCACGTCGGTCATGCAGTTCCCCTATCGCGAACACATGATCAACCTGCTCGACACCCCGGGCCACGAAGACTTCTCCGAAGACACCTACCGCACCCTGACGGCGGTGGACTCGGCGTTGATGGTTCTCGACGGCGGTAAGGGTGTAGAGCCACGGACCATCGCGCTGATGGACGTCTGCCGTCTGCGTGACACGCCGATCGTCAGCTTCATCAACAAACTTGACCGCGACATCCGCGACCCGATCGAACTGCTCGACGAAATCGAAGCCGTTCTGAAGATCAAGGCGGCGCCGATCACCTGGCCGATCGGTTGCTATCGCGACTTCAAAGGCGTCTATCACCTGGCCGATGACTACATCATTGTCTACACCGCCGGTCACGGTCACGAACGCACCGAAACCAAGATCATTGAAAAACTCGACTCCGACGAAGCGCGCGCGCACCTGGGCGACGAGTACGAGCGCTTCATCGAACAGCTGGAACTGGTGCAGGGCGCCTGCCACGAGTTCAACCAGCAGGAATTCCTCGACGGTCAACTGACCCCGGTGTTTTTCGGTACCGCACTGGGCAACTTCGGTGTCGACCACGTGCTCGATTCTGTCGTCGATTGGGCGCCGCGCCCGCTGGCCCGGGTGGCCAACGAGCGCACCGTCGAGCCGGTGGAAGAGAAGTTCTCGGGCTTCATCTTCAAGATCCAGGCGAACATGGACCCGAAACACCGCGACCGCATCGCCTTCATGCGTATCTGCTCCGGCAAGTACGAAAAAGGCATGAAGATGCGTCATGTGCGTACCGGCAAGGACGTGCGCATCGGCGACGCCCTGACGTTCTTCTCCTCCGAGCGTGAACAGCTCGAAGAAGCCTACGCCGGCGACATCATCGGCCTGCACAACCACGGCACCATCCAGATCGGCGACACCTTCAGCGAAGGCGAAGTCCTCGGTTTCACCGGCATCCCGCACTTCGCCCCGGAACTGTTCCGTCGTGTGCGTCTGCGTGATCCGCTGAAATCCAAGCAATTGCGTCAGGGCCTGCAGCAGTTGGCGGAAGAGGGCGCGACCCAGGTGTTCTTCCCCGAGCGCAGCAACGACATCATTCTCGGCGCCGTGGGTGTACTGCAGTTCGATGTGGTCGCCAGCCGTTTGAAAGAGGAATACAAGGTCGAATGCTCATATGAGCCGATCACCGTGTATTCCGCGCGCTGGATCGAGTGCGACGACAAGAAGAAGCTTGAGGAATTTTCCAACAAGGCGGTGGAGAACCTCGCGCTGGATGGCGGTGGTCATCTGACCTATCTGGCGCCGACGCGGGTGAATCTGGCGTTGATGGAAGAGCGCTGGCCGGATGTGAAATTCCGCGCGACGCGTGAGCATCATTAAGCGCTAAGCTGGCTTGATCGAAAGCCCCCTAGGTGAATGCCTTGGGGGCTTTTTGTTGCCTGCTGTTTTTGGCGGCTTGTCCCGCTACCTCAGAGAGCGGCTATTCATCTGTGTATCAAAGAGGAACTGTCGCTTTGAAGTTGCCATGGAAACAAAAAAAAATCAGCCAAATGGACATTCAATCTAGTGCCTTTTGCATGTTTCAAATGAGATGTCAACTGTCAGGTCTTACAGTGGCGCCAATACGGTATAGCGATTATAAGCATCAAGGGGTATAGCCCCTGAAACTACTCGGAGAAACACCATGAAAGTCACAACGTCTAACATTAATGAACTCCCTCCGCATCGTAAACCGATTGGTCAGATGGAATTCTCGATCGATGGAGTTGCATACAATCCAGTAGTGGGCGCGGGCTGGTTTGTAATCGACCCTAATGGTCGAGGCCAAGTGGGAGGGGTCATTCGAAATGATGATTCTGTTTTTTTTGAGTTCGACGATATTGAACAAAGCCAAGATGTCGAGGGGGCTTTTGGTACAGATCGGAAGTTTCATGCGTTTTTCAATCCTCATGATCCTTTGGAGACATGGGAAGCGGCGTCGGGCAATTATAAAGGCTTGATCAATTTGGAAGAGCGTGTAGTTCAAATGGACTTTGAATTTATTGCAAAGGCCGCGAATTCTGACCGGCAAAGCAAAATAACAGCATCGATGAAATTCAGGTTCGACGGGCCCGAGAACAAATCATTCGAGCGAGATTTTCGTCGTAAGAACTAATCAATGAAAGAATTTCCTCGGTTTTATGCCTGCGGCTTAATGTGGTCAGCCGCAGGTTTATATGAGTGCATCAACGTTGGGTATTTACCGTTAACAATGAATACGCCTGGACCCGCTCGCAGTTTTTTTCAATCCGCCGGTTTTCTGCTGTTTGCTTGATTAAACTTGTTCTCGCTGCGTTTAGCTGCGCCAGACTGTCTCAGCACTCCCACGCCCGGATCAATCCCTCCGCCCAGCCTCCCGAAGTCGCCCGTGGATCAAGATCAATAGCAACTCGAGCTAACGCTCATCGAGTAGGAGCTGCCGAAGGCTGCGATCTTTTGATCTTGATTTTCTGTGGGAGCGAGCCTGCTAGCGAAGGCGTCTTTATTGCCGGCCCGTCTACTACCGAATGCACGCCATCCATTGTGGGAGAGCTTGCTGAGAGAGAGCTATACGTCGATTGAAACCCATTTTGAAGACACGACATTCGCACATGTGGTTTTCAACGGAAATCGGAACGTGTCGTCAAAACCAAAAAAAACGGAGTTCCCAGCAAGGCTTTGGAAAAACGGCGTCGATAGAAGAGCGCTGGCGGGTGTGATACTCCGCGCGACGTGTGAGAATCATTAATAAAATTTGATGTTGAGCAAAAGACGAAGGCTTAGGGCTTCGTCTTTTCTTACTGCTTATTTTGGCCCGAGTTTATATTTGCCTGCTAAATCTGAAGAGTCCCGATCAAATCCACTGATATCAGTCTTGCCCTCGATTGAAACTTTAGTACCTGTTGTCGACGTAACGGAAAATCTAAAATCAGCAGTGATAATTTGTTTGGTTAATTCGTAGTTTATGATGTCAATTGTGCCTGAGTTGACGATCCACCCGTTTTCAGTGTTTGACTCTGTATACCAGATGCTGATCTCTACCTCGGGGGTATAATTTTTCAGTTCGTAAGTTTTTCCAGGTTTTATGGACTCGGCATCGTTCATATTGAAAGTAATAACATGTATTTCTTTCGTCCCATAAATTCCTGAAAGCGTAAGGAAGTTATCTCTTATGGTTACGAGAACATAGAAGGCTTCCTGTGCGGGGGCTGAGTTTTTTTTAGCGGAAAAACTTTTTGAAAGGGCTGAATTTGCCATTTTTCTCTCCTGTCTTTGCTCTCGGTATAGGTAATTTACAAGAAAAATCGTACGCCCGTTGTAAGCTGCTAACTACTGTCAATGTTGACAGTTAAACGTTTCAGCACATATGTGGTGTGAAATGCAGTTCGCGCTGAGCAGTACAAAGTTCGGGCCGCCCCAGCTTTTTGGATTGAGTGGATATCCGTTGCCTGCCGGTTTCGCCCTTGCGGCGATTCCTTTTCCGAACAGGGTGAGAGTGAGGGGCGTTTGATCTTCAGCGCCGCGTGAAAAATGAATTCGGAATCCGGGTGCGGCGATTTCTCTGTAAGGCATTTTCCTTCAGCGTCGTAGCCCTACTCTGCTTTTACTTCGCCTGACCCCACCCCCACGACATTCCAATCCAACCCGTCTACTGTTCAGCGAACCCTCGCCCACAGCGGACGTTACATGCTCAAAGGACTGACTCATCTGTTGCACCCCAACGGCTATTTCACCCCCATGGCCTGGGTCCTCGCGGCGCTGCTGTTCATCAATCGCCTCAGCGCCATGGTCAAGCTGTTCATGGCGTTGTACCTGCGTCAGGAACTGGGGTTGGCGATTGAAACCGTCGGCTGGCTGCTCTCGGCGTATGGCGCGGGGTTGTTGGTTGGTTCGATGCTTGGCGGTTGGCTCAGTGATCACGTGCGCACGGCGCGGCTGACGGCGGCGCTGTTTTTCGTTTCGGTGTGGGTGCTGGTGCTGTTGGGGCTGGTGACGCAGGTGCCGTGGCTGGCCGGTTTGTTGCTGCTCAGCGGAGTCATCGACGGGGCGATTCGGACGTTGCACCAGCGGCTGATCATGGAATATTGCGAAGTTGCGCAGCGCTCGCGGGCGCAAGCATTGAGTCGGGTGGCGCGCAATCTGGGCATGGCGGCTGCCGGGGTGGCGGGTGGGGTGTTGGCGCAGGCGGATTTTCGATGGGTGTTTTTTGTCAGCGCGGCGATGACGATGCTGGCACTGCTGTGGTTCGTGCGCACGACGTGGCGGCGGCCGGTGCTGGTGCTTGAAGACGAATCCGCCGATGGCTCGAACGTGCCGCTTCGCGACAAGCCGTTCCTCTGGCTGCTGGCGGCGACGGCCGTGCTCGGCATTGCGTTCGACACGGTCTACAGCACGCTGGGCAATTATCTGCGTGACTACTACCACCTGAGCACAGAGGCGATCGGTTGGCAGTTCGGGCTCAATGCGCTGTTGGTGATCGCGCTGCAGATCCCGCTGTCGCACTCGGTCGAACGCTGGGGCTCGCGTTGGCAGATGCTTGTCGGCAGCGTGCTGTTGGCCTGTGGGCTGGGCATGTTGCCGTTCGGATCCGGGTTGGCATTTGTCTGTCTGTCGACACTGATCTGGACCTTGGGCGAGGCCTTGTTCATGCCGCCGTTGAATGTACTGGCGATGCAGTTTGCGCAGTGCGGCAAAAGCGGTCAGTACTTCGGCTTGTTCTTTATGAGCTGGAGTGCCAGCGCGCTATTGTCGCCGGTGCTCAGCGGTCAGCTCTACGGCCAGTTTGGCGGGCACAGCGTGTGGCTGATGAGTGCGCTGCTGGTGCTGTTCTCCATTCCACTGACTTGGCAGGCCACGCGAGCCGCTTAGCTGCATCGGTTATTACTGTTATTCGAAAGCAATCTGTGACTCCAGGGCATTTCTGTCCGCGTCGCCGCGTCCTAAGTGGTGAGCCGGGCGGATCGCGACTAGATTTCACACGAAGCCAGTCCGGCAAGCATGTCTTAGCGCAACAGGATGGAGTCGGCCATGAAAAGCAGATTGCTACGGATTTTGATGTTGTTGAAAGTGATGGTGATGCTGTCCCTCGGCACTGCAACGGCCTGGGCCGAGTGCGAGGATCACGATTCACAGGCGTTCAACGGCCAGGCCGGGCATAGCGGGCTGATGCTCGCCAAGTCCGAGGCGGAGCCGGGGGATATGAATCAGGGCGGCAGCGCCGATGATGACGACTCGACCACTGACGAGCCGGACACCGATGACCCGGATGACGAAGGCGATAGCCAGACGTAAATCACCGGGCAAAGAAAAACCCCTTCTGCCTCGATTGATGCGCAATCGAGGTGGAAGGGGTTTGGTTAACACATGAATTCTTGAATCAACACGAACTCCCTGTGGGAGCGAGCCTGCTCGCGAAAGCGGTTAATCGGTCACCGATGATGTTGACCAAGGTGACGCCTTCGCGAGCAGGCTCGCTCCCACATGAGATATGCCGTGCGCTTACGCCGCGCCGTCGAGGAACTGCTCGGCGTAGTGGCAAGCCACCTGCCGGTTATCCAGTTCACGCAACAGCGGTTCTTCCGTGCTGCAACGCTCGGTCGCGTACGGGCAGCGCTTGTGGAACGCGCAACCCGGTGGCGGGTTCAGCGGGTTGGGCAGTTCGCCGATGATCTTGATTTTCGGCTTGTGCGGATCCGGGTGAATGGTCGGGGTCGCTGACAGCAGCGCCTGGGTGTACGGGTGCAGCGGGCGCTCGTAGATGTCGTTCTTCGGACCCAGTTCAACCGGGCGACCCAGATACATCACCATCACATCATCGGCCACGTGCTGCACCACCGCGAGGTTGTGCGAGATGAACACGTAGGCAGTGTTGAACTCCTGCTGCAGGTCCATGAACAGGTTGAGCACCTGGGCCTGAATCGACACGTCCAGCGCCGAAGTCGGTTCGTCTGCCACCAGCACTTTCGGCTGCAGCATCATGGCCCGGGCGAGGGCGATACGCTGACGCTGACCACCGGAGAACATGTGCGGATAGCGCTGGTAATGCTCGGGACGCAAGCCGACCTGCTTCATCATCGCCTGGACTTTCTCGCGACGCTCAGTGGCCGACAGTTTGGTGTTGATCAGCAGCGGTTCGGCCAGTTGATCACCGATTTTCTGCCGTGGGTTCAACGACGCATACGGGCTCTGGAACACCATCTGCACGTCTTTGCGCAGTTGCTTGCGCTCGGCCTTGTCGGCGCCGGCAACTTCCTGGCCGGCGATCTGCAGCGAGCCCGACGATGGCTCTTCAATCAGCGTCAGGGCGCGGGCGAGGGTGGATTTGCCGCAGCCCGATTCACCGACCACGGCGAGGGTCTTGCCGGCTTCCAGTTCGAACGACACGCCGTTGAGCGCGCGCACGGTGGCGTGGCCCTTGAACAGGCCACGGGAGACTTCATAGTGACGGGTCAGGTCGCGGGCGGTAAGTACGACGGCCATTACGCCACCTCCTGGTTCAGCGGGTAGAAGCAGCGGGCGAGGCTGTTGGCTTTCGGATCGAGGCCCGGACGCTGGGTGCGGCAGTTGTCCTGCACGTACGGGCAGCGCGGCGACAGCAGGCAACCCTGCGGACGGTCGTAGCGGCCCGGGACGATGCCCGGCAGGGTCGACAGACGCGAGGCGCCGAGGCTGTGCTCGGGAATCGCCTTGAGCAATGCTTCGCTGTACGGGTGCGCCGGAATGTCGAACAGTTGCGGCACCTGGCCGACTTCAACGGCCTGGCCGGCGTACATCACGCAGACGCGCTGAGCGGTTTCGGCAACGACGGCGAGGTCGTGGGTGATCAGCACCAGGCCCATGTTCTGCTCTTTCTGCAACGCCAGCAGCAGATCCATGATTTGCGCCTGAATCGTCACGTCGAGGGCCGTGGTCGGTTCGTCGGCGATCAGCAGTTTCGGCTCGCCGGCGATCGCCATGGCGATCGCGACACGCTGGCTCATACCGCCAGACAGTTGATGCGGGTAGGCGTCCATACGGCTGGCGGCGCCCGGGATTTCAACTTTTTCCAGCAGTTCGATGGCACGCTTGCGCGCTTGCTTGCCGGACATTTTCAGGTGCAGGCGCAGCACTTCTTCGATCTGGAAACCGACGGTGTAGCTCGGGTTCAGCGCGGTCATCGGGTCCTGGAAAACCATCGACAGGTCTTTGCCGACGATCTGCCGACGCTGACGATTGCTCAGTTTGAGCATGTCCTTGCCGTCGAAGCTGAGTGAGTCGGCGGTGACGATGCCGGGATGCTCGATCAGACCCATCAGCGCCATCATGGTCACGGATTTACCCGAACCCGACTCGCCAACGATGGCCAGTACTTCGCCTTTGTCGACTTTCAGGTCGAGGCCGTCGACCACCGGCGTGGCGGTCTTGTCGCCGAAGCGGACGTTGAGATTCTTGATTTCTAGCAGTGACATTTGAATCTCCTCAGGCGGCGTTCTTGAGTTTCGGGTCCAGCGCATCGCGCAGGCCGTCGCCCATCAAGTTGATTGCCAGCACGCTGAGCAAAATGGTCAAACCAGGCAGACTTACCACCCACCAGGCGCGTTCGATGTAGTCGCGGGCCGAGGCCAGCATGGTGCCCCACTCAGGGGTTGGCGGTTGTACGCCGAGACCGAGGAAGCCCAGTGCGGCGGCATCGAGAATTGCCGAGGAGAAGCTCAGGGTCGCCTGCACGATCAGCGGCGCCATGCAGTTGGGCAGCACGGTGATGAACATGAGACGCGGCAGACCGGCACCGGCCAGACGCGCGGCGGTGACGTAGTCGCGGTTCAATTCGCCCATCACGGCAGCACGGGTCAGACGCACGTAGGACGGCAGGGAAACCACGGCAATCGCGATCACGGTGTTGATCAGGCCAGGGCCGAGGATGGCGACGATCGCCACAGCCAGCAGCAGCGACGGCAGGGCCAGCATGATGTCCATCAGACGCATGATGGTCGGGCCGACCACTTTCGGGAAGAAACCGGCGAACAGACCCAGCAGGATCCCCGGAATCAGCGACATCACCACCGACGACAAACCGATCAGCAGCGACAGGCGCGAGCCCTGGATCAGACGCGACAGCAGGTCACGGCCAAGTTCGTCGGTGCCGAGCAGGAACTGCATCTGCCCGCCTTCGAGCCACGCCGGCGGCGTCAGCAGGAAGTCACGGTATTGCTCGCTCGGGTTATGCGGCGCGACCCATGGCGCGAAAATCGCGCAGAAGATGATCAGCAGCATGAACAGCAGGCCGGCAACCGCGCCCTTGTTTTTCGAGAACGCTTGCCAGAATTCTTTGTACGGCGATGGGTACAGCAGGCTTTGATCCACGGCGGACGTGGCGGTGGCTACTGAGGATGTTGGAGTGCTCATGGTATGGACCTCAGCGCTGATGACGGATGCGTGGGTTGGCAAAGCCGTAGAGGATATCCACCACGAAGTTGACCAGAATCACCAGGCAGGCGATTAACAGGATGCCGTTTTGCACCACCGGATAGTCCCGGGCGCCGATGGCTTCGATCAGCCATTTGCCGATGCCGGGCCAGGAGAAAATGGTTTCGGTCAGGACCGCACCGGCCAGCAACGTGCCGACTTGCAGGCCGACCACGGTCAGCACCGGAATCAGCGCATTGCGCAGACCATGCACGAACACCACGCGCGACGGCGACAGGCCTTTGGCCTTGGCGGTGCGGATGTAGTCTTCGCGCAGCACTTCGAGCATCGACGAACGGGTCATCCGCGCGATCACCGCCAGCGGAATGGTGCCGAGTACGATGGCTGGCAGGATCAGGTGATGCAGGGCGTCGAAGAACGCGCCGACGTCATCGGCCAGCAGCGTGTCGATCAGCATGAAGCCGGTTTTCGGCTCGATGTCATACAGCAGGTCGATGCGCCCGGAAACCGGGGTCCAGCCCAGGCTCACCGAGAAGAACATGATCAGGATCAGGCCCCACCAGAAGATCGGCATCGAGTAGCCCGCGAGGGAGATGCCCATCACCCCGTGGTCGAACAGCGATCCTCGTTTGAGTGCCGCGATCACCCCGGCCAAGAGCCCGAGGATGCCAGCGAACAGCAGGGCGGCCATGGACAGTTCCAGGGTCGCCGGGAAAAGAGAGGTGAACTCGGTCCACACACTTTCACGGGTACGCAACGACTCACCGAGATCGCCCTGGGCCAGTTTGCCGATGTAGTCCAGATACTGGGCATACAGTGGCTTGTTCAGCCCCAGGCGTTCCATTGCCTGAGCGTGCATTTCGGGGTCGACCCGACGTTCGCCCATCATCACTTCCACGGGGTCGCCCGGAATCATGCGAATCAACGCGAAAGTCAGCAAGGTGATGCCGAAAAACGTGGGGATCAACAACCCCAGTCGGCGGGCAATAAAACTAAACATCTTGTGTGGTACCTCATCAGCCGGTTAGGCGTGTCCGGCGTCCCTCAGGTCAGGGACGCCGGGCGTTTCTTATCTACTTCACCTGGGTGGTGGCGAAGTTATTAGTGGTGAGAGGGCTGATGTGGTAGCCCTCTACATTTTTGCGCATTGCAGTGAACATCCGAGTATGGGCCATGCTGATCCATGGCTGGTCCTGATTAAACAGCACTTGAGCCTGTTCGTAGAGCGCGGCGCGTTCGGCCGGATCTACTTTAGCCCGTGCTTCATCCAGCAGTGCCTGGAATTTCTCGTTGCACCAGCGTGCGTAGTTTTCGCCGTTCTTGGCGGCCTCGCAACTGAGCATAGGCGTCAGGAAGTTATCCGGGTCGCCGTTGTCGCCCGCCCATCCGGCCGAGACCATGTCGTGCTCGCCGGCCTTGGCGCGCTTGAGCATCTCGCCCCATTCCATGACGCGGATGTCGATCTTGATCCCGACTTTCGCCAGGTCAGCCTGCATCATTTGTGCGCCGAGCATCGGATTGGGGTTGGTCGGACCGCCGCCGTTACGAGTGAACAGGGTAAACGTGGTGCCTTCCGGAACCCCGGCTTCCTTGAGCAGGGCGCGTGCCTTGTCGAGATCGCGTGGCGGGTTCTTCAGGTCATGGTTGTAACCGAGCAGGGTCGGCGGGTACGGGTTGACCGCCACCGACGCGTTGCCCTTGCCGAACAGCGCGTTGACGTAGGCTTCCTTGTCGAACGCGATGTCGATGGCTTTGCGCACACGCACATCGCTCATGTACTTGTGCTGAGTGTTCATCGCGACGTACGAAACGGTCATCGCGTCGAGCTCGTCGACTTTCAGGTTGCTGTCTTTCTTGATGCTCGGGATGTCATCCGGTTTCGGATACAGCGCAACCTGACATTCGTTGGCCTTGAGCTTCTGCAGACGCACGTTGTTGTCGGTGGCGATCGCCAGGATCAACGCGTCGGCCGGTGGCTTGCCACGGAAATAATCCGGGTTGGCCTTGAAGCGTACCTGGGCATCCTTGGCGTAGCGCTGGAAGATGAACGGACCGGTGCCGATCGGCTTGTTGTTGAGGTCGCCGGCCTTGTTGGCCTTGAGCAACTGGTCGGCGTATTCGGCCGGGTAGATCGACGAGAACGCCATGGCGAGGTCGGCGAGGAACGGCGCTTCGCGGCGGGTCAGGGTGAACTTGACTGTGTTGTCGTCGATTTTCTCGACGCTTTTCAGCAGTTCCTTGAAGCCCATGCTCTCAAAGTACGGGAAGCCCACGCTCGACAGTTTGTGCCACGGGTGATTCGGGTCCAGCTGGCGCTGGAAGCTCCAGACCACGTCGTCGGCATTCATGTCACGGGTCGGCTTGAAATATTCGGTGGTGTGAAACTTGACGCCTTTGCGCAGGTGGAACGTGTAGCTCAGGCCGTCTTCACTGATGTCCCAGGACTCGGCAAGTGCCGGGATCACTTCAGTGGTGCCGGGCTTGAAATCGGCGAGCCGGTTGAAGATGGTTTCGGCCACAGCGTCCGCCGTGACTGCAGTTGTGTACTGGACCATATCGAAGCCTTCCGGGCTGGCTTCGGTGCAGACCACCAAGGGTTTGGCCGAGGCGCCGACAGCGACGCTCAGCAACGCAGCCGCGATGGCCGCACGTAGGGGAAGCATTTTCATCGATAACCCTCTGCAATCGGTTGAAGACAGAAAACCGAACGGCCGACTCATCATGAGTCAGCCGCCGGTTGTGTTTTTACAGAATGTTGAACGGGATGGTGGTCACGAGACGGAACTCGTTGATGCTGCCGTCAGCCTGGTTTTCGCTGGCACGGTGCGCGGTGTAGGTGCCGCGAATCGTCGTGGCTTTGAGCGGGCCGCTTTGTACTGCATAGGCTGCACCGACGCCGTATTCATAGTGGTGTTCGCCGTCCATCGCCTGCACGCCATCGTAGCCGCCACCCTTGTAGTGAGTGCCGTCGATGCCCCAGCCGCGTGCCTGGTAGATGTTGAATTTCAGGCCAGGCACGCCGTATTCGGCCATGTTGATGCCGTAGGAAACCTGGAAGGACTTCTCGTTCGGGCCGTTGAAGTCCGAGAGCAGGGAGTTGGCCAGGTAGATACCGTTGGTTTCGTGCAGGTAGTCGAAGTACTCGTTACCGTTCACTTCCTGATAGGAGAAGGTCACGGTGTGCGCCTGATGCGTCAGGCCGAACGACAGCGAGTAGGTGTCGTTATCGATGTCCCCCAGCAGTTTTTTGCCTTCGTCGACGGTCTTGTAGTAGTTCAGGCCGGTGGTCAGGCTCAGCACCGAGCTATCGCCCAGCACGTGGGTGGCGCCGAAGTAGTACTGGTTCCACAGGTCTTCGGCCTGGGTGCCCCACAGGCTGGTGGTCAGGCTGGCGAACGGCTGGTAAGAGATACCGGCGGTGTTGACGTGATCGGCTTCGGCGTTGATGTCACCGTATTCCGAGCGGAATTTGCTCAGGCTTTCTTCGGTACGTGGCGAAACGCGGTCGAAGGTGGCGACGTCGAACGCCAGGTTGTTCAGCTCTTCGCTGTGGATCGCGATACCTTCGAAGCTCGATGGCAGCGGACGGTTACCGATCACATCGACTTGCGGGCTGCTGAAGTTCATGCGACCGGCGGTCAGGGTGGTGTTGGAGATGCGCGCCTTGACGTTGGCCAGGCCCAGCTTGCTCCACTGGCCTACCGCGTCACCGCCTTCACGGGTCAGGGTACGGTTGTTGCCCGCGCCTGGGCGGGTGCCCGGAGCGCCGCCGTTGTTCGCGGCGAGGTTCTCGCGGTCGCGCTCAAGGGCGATTGCGTTGTAGGCAGCCACTTCAGTGCTGAAGCCGACAGTACCTTCGGTGAAGCCCGAGTTGTACTTGATGATCGTGCCTTGCACCCAGTTGATCCGGCGATCGGTTTCGGTCGACTGGCCGTTCTTGCGGTAAGCGAACTTGCCGCCACGCTTGAGTTGTTCGTTGGCGTACCAGTTACGGGTCGAACCGCTGATCGATTGCCCTTCGAGGAAGCCGGTGGCTTCGGCCTGGGCGCTCTTCTCGTTGACCGTTACCGGGGTAAACGCCTGGCTCTGGGTTTCCGCATAAGCCGTGGCGGTGATGCTGCTGATGGCCAAGGCCAGTATCGCGGTGCTGCTCAGTTTCATGGGTGAAGCTCCTTTACTTTCTTTTTATCCCGGCTTTTTTTGGTATGCCGGTTATTGGTTTAGAACTCGTTCACACATCGCAAACGTTTGCAAAAGGCCGGATTGGCGAATTTCGGCAAAGCGCTTGCGTGAGGGGAGTAGACGGCTCCCCTCAGCATTGCGGTTAATCGGTTGGTTTAATCGATACTGACACCCGAGAACACATTGCGGCCGAACGGGCTGACTTTGAACCCTTCGACCCTGGTGCTTAACGGCTGGTTGACCGTCGAGTGGGCGACAGGCGTGATCGGCACTTGCTGTTTAAGCAATTGCTGGGCCTGTTTATAAAGCTCGGTGCGCTGGTCACGATCGGTGACGACTTTGGCCTGTTTGATCAGCTTGTCGTACGCCGGATCGCACCACATGGAGTAGTTGTTGCCGCCGATCGCGTCGCAGCTGTACAGCGTGCCCAGCCAGTTGTCCGGATCCCCATTGTCACCGGTCCAGCCGATCAGGCTGATGTCATGCTCGCCGTTCTTGGTGCGCTTGATGTACTCGCCCCATTCGTAGCTGACGATCTTCACTTTCAGACCGATCTTGGCCCAGTCGGACTGGAGCATTTCAGCCATCAGTTTGGCGTTCGGGTTGTACGGGCGCTGCACCGGCATCGCCCACAGGGTGATCTCGGTGCCTTCTTTCACACCGGCAGCCTTGAGCAGCTCTTTGGCTTTTTCCGGGTTGTAGGCAGCGTCCTTGATGGTGTCGTCGTAGGACCACTGGGTTGGCGGCATGGCGTTGACGGCCAGTTGGCCGGCGCCCTGATAAACAGCGTTGAGAATCCCCTGTTTATTCACCGCCATGTCCAGCGCCTGGCGCACTTCCAGTTGATCGAACGGCTTGTGGCGCACGTTGTAGGCGATGTAGCCAAGGTTGAAGCCAGGCTTGGTAATCAGTTGCAGCTTCGGATCGGTTTTCAGCGCTTCAACGTCGGCAGGGCGCGGGTGCAGGGTGATCTGGCACTCGTTGGCCTTGAGTTTCTGCACGCGGACCGAGGCGTCGGTGTTGATCGCGAAAATCAGGTTCTTCAGTTTGACCCGGCTCGGATCCCAGTACTGCGGGTTGCCGGTGTAGCGGATGTTCGAGTCTTTCTGGTAGCTCTTGAACACGAACGGCCCGGTGCCGATCGGCTTCTGGTTGATGTCGCTCGGCTTGCCGTCGGCCAGCAACTTGTCGGCGTATTCGGCGGACAGAATCGAGGCGAAACTCATGGCGATGTTCTGGATGAACGCGGCGTCGACGCTGTTGAGCGTGAACTCCACGGTCAGCGGCCCGGTCTTTTCGACCTTGGCGATGTTCTTGTTCAGGCTCATCCCGTTGAAGTACGGGAACTCGGTGGGGTAGGCCTTACGGAACGGCTGTTGCGCGTCAAGCATGCGATTGAACGTGAACAACACGTCGTCGGCGTTGAAATCGCGGCTCGGCTTGAAGTAAGGGGTTGTATGAAATTTCACGCCTTCACGCAGGTGAAAGGTGTATTTCAGGCCATCTTCGGAAATGTCCCATTGGGTCGCCAGACCCGGTACGACGTTGGTCGCGCCCTTTTCGAACTCGACCAGACGGTTGTACAGCGGCTCGGCGGCGTCGTTGTCGGTGGCCGTCGTGTATTGCGCGGTATCGAAACCCGCCGGACTGCCTTCCGAGCAAAACACCAGGCTGTCGCTGGCGGCGTAGCTTGCAGACGTGGCGGCCAACAGGCCGGCGCCCAACAGTGCGGAAAAAACCAAGGTATGGCGCATGACGCTCCCTCTTTTTTAGTGTTGTGCAATGCGCCTCGGCCCGACCCCGGGACTTTTTGGCCGCATTGAGCTCAATCCAATACGTACGGCAAAACCGGTGGCCCACGCAGACACTGGTCAGTACGCGACGGTAGGCACCGTGCTGCTGGCAGTAAATACGTAATTGCCTTAATGCTCGTAGGAAAAGTCGACGCGCCTATACCGAAGCAATCATCTGCGGCGGATTTGGGTGTAGGCCTTTTCCTTTTTTCCCGGTAGATAAAGCAACGGCGACGTCAGAAACGCCGCCGCTGCAATGTCTTACTTGCTGACGCTGACGCCGTAGAAGGAATTCAGGCCAAATGGGCTGATCTTGAAATCCTGCACGTTGGCGCGCATGGGTTGATACACCGTCGAGTGAGCGATAGGTGTCATTGGGACTGCATCTTTAAGGACGTGTTGCGCCTGTTTGTACAGCTCGGTGCGCTTGCCCTGGTCGGTGGTACGTTTGGCTTCTTTCACCAGTCCGTCGAACTTCTTGTCGCACCACTTGGAGAAGTTGTTGCCGCTCAGCGAATCGCAGCCAAACAGCACGTTGAGCCAGTTGTCCGGATCACCATTGTCACCGCTCCAGCCAATGATCATGGCCTGGTTCTCGCCACCTTTGGAGCGCTTGATGTACTCGCCCCATTCGTAGCTGGTGATCTTCACTTTCAAGCCGATCTTGGCCCAGTCGGACTGGAGCATCTCAGCCATCAGTTTGGCGTTCGGGTTGTACGGACGCTGCACCGGCATCGCCCACAGAACGATTTCGGTACCTTCCTTGACGCCGGCTTCCTTGAGCAGCTGCTTGGCTTTCTCAGGATCGTACTTGGTGTCTTTGATGGTGGTGTCGTAGGACCACTGGGTCGGCGGCATGGCGTTGACGGCCAGCTGGCCAGCGCCCTGGTAAACCGAATCGATGATCTGGGGCTTGTTCACGGCCATGTCCAGCGCCTGGCGCACGCGCAGGTCAGCCAGCGGGTTGGCCTCGTTGCTGCCCTTGACCTTGTCCATCACGTTGTAGGCGATGTAGCCCAGGTTGAAGCCGGCCTGATCCGGCATCTTCAGCGACTTGTCTTCTTTCAGCGCTTTCAGATCGGCCGGACGCGGGAACAGGGTGACCTGGCACTCGTTCTTTTTCAGCTTCTGGATACGCACCGACGGGTCGGTGGTGATGGCGAAGATCAGGTTGTCGATCTTCACGTCTTCAGGCTTCCAGTAATCCTTGTTGCCGGTGTAACGGATGTTCGAGTCTTTCTGGTAGCTCTTGAACACGAACGGGCCAGTGCCGATCGGCTTCTGGTTGATGTCGGCGGCTTTGCCATCCTTGAGCAACTGGGCGGCATATTCGGCGGACTGTACCGAAGCGAAGCTCATGGCCAGGTTCTGGATGAACGCGGCGTCGACTTCTTTCAGCGTGAACTTGACGGTGTGGTCGTCGACTTTGTCGATCTTGGTGATGTTGGTGTCCATCCCCATGTCGGTGAAGTACGGGAATTCGGTCGGGTACGCCTTACGGAACGGGTCGTCCTTGTTGATCATGCGGTTGAACGTAAACAGCACGTCGTCGGCGTTGAATTCACGGGTCGGCTTGAAATACGGGGTGGTGTGGAACTTGACGCCTTCGCGCAGGTGGAAGGTGTAAGTCAGGCCATCGTCGGAAATGTCCCACTTGGTCGCCAGACCAGGAATCACGGCGGTGCCGCCGCGCTCGAACTGGGTCAGGCGGTTGAACATGGTTTCGGCTGAGGCGTCGAAGTCGGTTCCGGTGGTGTACTGGCCTGGATCAAAACCGGCCGGGCTCCCTTCGGAGCAGAACACCAGGTTAGTCGCAGCGGTGGCGAAAGGTGCGGAGGCTAACAAGCCTGCGCCGACTAGAAACGGAATGACCGCGTGTTTAAGCATGTTGGCCTCATGATTTGTTGTCATTTTTTAGTAGTGAGGTACGACCTCGTGAGTCGTGCCTGCGGATACTTATGCAGGGCCCATACCCAATGCAAGATCCAGAGCGGTCGGCGGCGTTAAACGGTGGCACGTACGTACCTTAATGTCGCATCCGTGTAACTTTTGACGCATTTGACCGTTTGCGGGTGGTTTTTAAGGTGCAAACCGAGCCCCAAAACGGTGCAGCAGTCATCTTCTGCGCGCCGCCTTGGGGCTGGGTGTTACTTATTTATACCCACGCCATAAAAAGGGGTTAGACCGAAAGGACTGATACGGAAGTCAGTGACCTCTTTGCGCAACGGCTGGAAGACCGTGGAGTTGGCGATCGGTGTGATCGGCACTTGCTGTTTAAGGATCAGTTGCGCCTGTTGATACAGTTTTACCCGTTGCGCTTTATCCGTGGCCACTTTGGCCTGCTGCACCAGTTTGTCGTAGGCGGGATCGCACCATTTCGCATAGTTGCTGCCTTTGACGGCCGCGCAGCTGTAAAGCACGCCGAGCCAGTTGTCCGGGTCGCCGTTGTCGCCGGTCCAGCCGTAGATCATGGCGTCATGTTCGCCATTCTTGGCGCGCTTGATGTACTCGCCCCATTCATAGCTGACGATGTTGGCCTTGATGCCGATCCTGTCCCAGTCCTGCTGGATCATCTGCGCCGACATTCGCGCATTCGGGTTCGAGGCACGCTGCACTGTCATCGCCCACAGGTTGATGGTTGTACCGGGTGCAACCCCGGCTTCCTTGAGTAGCGCCTTGGCTTTGACCGGGTCGTAAGGTGCGTCTTTTATGTTCGGGTCGAACGACCATTGCGCGGGTGGCAAAGCGTTCTGCGCCAGTTGGCCGGCGCCCTGGTAAACCGCCTTGATGATTGCCGGTTTGTCGATGGCCATGTCCAGCGCCTGACGCACCTTGAGCTGATCAAGCGGCGGGTGGGTGGTGTTGTAGGCGAGGAAGCCAAGGTTGAATCCGGCTTGTTTAAGCACGCGCAGGTTCGGGTCTTTTTCCATCACCTCGATATCGGCCGGGCGCGGGTAACCGCTGACCTGGCATTCACCGGCCTTGAGCTTCTGCAGGCGCACGGCGGCATCGGGTGTGATCGAGAAAATCAGGTTGTCGATTTTCACGTCTTCGGGTTTCCAGTAGGCCTTGTTCGCTGCGTAGCGGATCTGGGAATCCTTCTGATAGCGCTTGAACACGAACGGACCGGTGCCGACCGGTTTCTGGTTGAGGTCGGCGGCTTTGCCTTCCTTCAACAGTTGGGCGGCGTATTCGGCTGATTGCACCGAGGCGAAGCTCATGGCGAGGTTCTGCACGAAGGCGGCATCGACGTTGTTGAGGTTGAAACGCACGGTGTGGTCGTCGAGTTTTTCCACCGATTGGATCGTGGTGTTCAGGCCCATGTCGGTGAAGTAGGGGGATTCGGCGGGGTAGGCCTTGCGGAAGGCGTTGTCCGGGTCGAGCAGGCGCTGGAAGGTGAACAGGACGTCATCGGCGTTGAAGTCGCGGGTCGGCGTGAAGTGGTCGGTGGTGTGGAATTTCACCCCTTCGCGCAGGTGGAAGGTGTAGTGCAGGCCGTCGCTGGAGACGTCCCATTTGGTCGCCAGGCCAGGCTCGATGTCGGTGCCGCCGCGCTGGAATTGGGTGAGGCGGTTGAAGACGGTTTCGGCGGAGGCGTCGAAGTCGGTGCCGCTGGTGTATTGGCTCGGGTCGAAGCCGGCGGGGCTGGCTTCGGAGCAGTAGACGAGGGTTGTGGCGGCGTTGGCGATCGGTGCGGTGGCGGCAAGGGCCAGGGAGATCAAGAGCGGTTTGAGGGTGGATCTTGGCATGGAGTCCCCGGGGAATTGGCGGTGGTGGTGGATTGAGATTAGCGGGGATTCGGGGGCGTCCGGAAATATCGTTTTTCTCGTGGGAGTGTCTATCTCGGTATATGTGGCTGTGTTTTGGGTGCATATCCGTTGCTGCGGTAACGGCTGCTTAGGGTTTCGCCCTTACGGCGACTTACTTTTTTACAAGCGCCAAAAAAAGTAAGCAAAAAACGCTAGCTCCTACGTTCGGCCCACTCGCTGGGGCTCGGGGTTCCTTCGCTCCGGGATCAATCCGGGCGCAGCGGCTCCGGTTTGCTTCGCTGCACCTCCTTCCGCTGTGTCTGGCTGCGCCAGACGGTCGCTGCGCTCCCACCCCCGGATCAATCCCGCCGCTCAGCCTTCCGACGTCGCCCGTGGATCAAGATCAAGAGCAGGCGAGCTGGCACTCGGCCTATTGAGTGGTGAAAAGCGTGGGGGGCCGGCTTTTGATTTGTGTTGTTGCTGCCCCTCACCCCAGCCCTCTCCCGAGGGAGAGGGGGCCGATTTGGGTGGTGTTCAAAACCTGCATTCGACTCGGTACCTCACGTCGGCGTAGCTCTCGCAATCACCTCGGTCAGTCCCCTCTCCCTCCGTGAGAGGGCTAGGGTGAGGGGCTTTTGATCTTCTGCATATTTGCATTCAGCTCGGTACCACGTCGGCGCAGGTCTGCCAAACACCTCGGTCAGTCCCCTTTCCTCTGGGAGAGGGTTAGGGTTTGCTTTTGGCTGTTTAAATCCGCTGCCAAATAACCCGAACCTTCCCACAAGGTTTTCAGGTTGTCCGTCGGACGTCTGCTCTCTAGTCTGGGGCGTCGCTGGTTGTTCAGCGATCGGGTGTGAGAACCCGACATTCATAGTCATTCAGTGCCCAGATCCGCATAATTGCCGCCAGCAAGTCTGCTGCCTGCAAAGTGCGTTATGGCGGCTCTGTGCGGGCGGACGTATGTCCGGCCGGGTGCCTATGACCGGTTTTCTCACCCCGCACAAAGCTGCCACCTCTTCGCCGTGTGAGAAACGGCATCGAGATGGCTCAACCTCATAGGTGAGGCGTATGACCAAGCCAGTCCCCGACCCACCCGAAGAAACCCCAACCCCCCTCGAAGCCGCGCTGCGCGCCGACGATCTCGCAAAAAACCGCGAAGCCATCAAGCGTGCCCTCGATTTCTATCTCTGCCCGGCACCCAGCAAACCCCATCCACCCAGCACGATGTTTCTGATCCAGCCCGACATCGACACCGAAAGTCTGCTGGCTCATGCCTGTGAATCCCTCGCGTCAGCCAACACGCTGGCCAGCGATTTCGCCGATCAGCTCGGCCGTCCGCAGCGCAATACGGCGCTGGCGATTCAGCAGATCATCATGCTGGCGGAGCTGGCGGTGAATCGGGCGCTGGATCGGGTTGATCCGCACGCTTGAGACCGCGTCATCGTTCTTCGCGAGCAGGCTCGCTCCCACATCCAAATGCGTTCAACCTGTGGGAGCGAGCCTGCTCGCGAAGGCGGTGGAACATTCACCACAAATCCCGGGCATAAAAAAACCGCCGATCATTCACCGATCGGCGGTCCTTCATTGAGCCAAGCTCAAATCACTGCATCAACACTTCAATCGCGCCATCAGCCGTCATGCTGACCTGGCTGGTGCCCGCTTCAACTTCCGGCGTCACCGGCGCCGAATCCATGGCTGCGGCTTTCATCATCATCGGTGCGCGCAGGTACGGTTGTGGGTAACCGTTGCTGTTGAGGTTCAGGTTGACGATTTTGTAGCCCTTGCCACCCAGGGCGTCGGTGGCCAGTTGCGCGCGGTTCTTGAAGGCGGTGACGGCTTCTTTGAGCAATTGGTCTTCACTGGCCTTGCGGGTCGGGTCGGCGATGGCGAAGTCCATGCCGCCCATTTTCAGGTCGGTCAGCAGTTCGCCGGTGAGTTTGGACAGGGCGGCGAAGTCGGTGCTTTCCAGGCGCAGTTCGGCGCGTTCGCGCCAGCCGGTGATTTTCTGGCCCTTGGTGTCGTAGATCGGATAGCTGTTGCGGCTGCCCTGGCGCAAGGTGATGTCTTTGACTTGCTTGGCCTGGGCCAGGGCCTTGTTCATGGTGGTGCTGATGGCGGCGGCGAGTTTGGCCGGGTCGGTGTTCTGCTCTTCGGTGTAGAGCGTCACGATCATCTGGTCGCGGGCGACTTCCTGGCTGACTTCGGCGCGCAGGGAAATCTGGTTGTAGTGCAGCTCATCGGCGGCCAGCGCCGGAAGGCTGGCGACGCTGCCGACGGTCAGGGCGAGAAGGGCGGCGCTGCGGCAAAATGTGTGCATGAAGGCTCCTTGAATGAGGCGCAGAGGGCGCTGCGTGAACCATCAGACTCTATAAAGCAGTTGCAAGTTGCAAGTTGCAAGCTTCAAGCTGCAAGTAAAGGCAAGAGCAAGAACTGCGGCGCTTTTGATCTTGCTTGCCGCTTGAAGCTTGCAACTTGCAGCTGCCTTCCTGTGGTCGTTTGCCGCACTTTCGCCTCTGAACCCCGCGCCTTGGTTATACTCCGTGCGATCCGCCTGGAGCGCTCATCAGGAGAGCTCATGCTCGCCCCCGTACAACTGACTTCCGCCACTCGCCAGAACCTCTGGCGGCTGACTTTCATCCGCACCCTGGTGCTGGCCGCGCAGGCCGGATCCGTGGGCCTGGCGTACTGGCTGCAATTGTTGCCATTGCCGTGGGTGCAGTTGGCGATGACCCTTGGCTGTTCGATTCTGCTCTGCGTGTTCACGGCTGTGCGCCTGCGTACGTCGTGGCCGGTGACCGAGCTTGAATATGCGCTGCAACTGGCCTGCGACCTGGTGATCCACAGTGCGCTGCTGTATTTCTCCGGCGGCTCGACCAACCCGTTCGTTTCCTATTATCTGGTGCCGCTGACCATCGCGGCGGTGACGTTGCCGTGGCGTTATTCGGTGATTCTGTCCGGCATCGCACTGGCGCTGTACACGGTGATGCTGACGCGTTTCTACCCGCTGGAAACCTTGCCGGTCGCCCGTGAGAATCTGCAGATCTACGGCATGTGGCTGAGCTTCGCCCTCGCCGCTGCGGTTATCACATTCTTCGCCGCGCGCATGGCTGAAGAGCTGCGCCGGCAGGAAGAGTTGCGCGCGATTCGTCGCGAAGAGGGTCTGCGCGATCAGCAGTTGCTGGCGGTTGCGACCCAGGCTGCCGGTGCGGCGCATGAGCTGGGTACCCCGCTGGCGACCATGAGCGTGTTGCTCAAGGAAATGCAGCAGGATCACCCCGATGCACTGCTGCAGGACGATCTGAAAGTGCTGCAGGATCAGGTCAAGCTGTGCAAGGAAACCTTGCAGCAACTGGTCCGCGCCGCTGAGGCCAACCGGCGTCTGGCGGTGGAGATGCAGGACGTCACCGATTGGCTCGACGAAGCGCTGAACCGCTGGCACCTGATGCGCCCGGAGGCCAGTTATCGCTTCCAGCGTCTCGGCCAGGGCACGGTGCCGCGCATGGCACCGCCGCCGGATCTGACTCAGGCGCTGCTTAATTTGCTGAACAACGCTGCTGACGCCTGCCCGGAAAATCTCCAGGTGACGCTGGATTGGGATGCGGAAACGTTGACCATCAGCATTCGCGACCACGGCGCCGGTGTGCCGCTGGCCATTGCCGAGCAGATCGGCAAACCGTTTTTTACCACCAAGGGCAAAGGTTTCGGCCTGGGCCTGTTTTTGAGCAAGGCCAGCGTGACACGCGCCGGCGGCTCAGTGAAACTCTATAGTCATGAGGAAGGCGGCACGCTCACCGAGCTGCGCCTGCCCCACGGCGCCCGAGGAGACCAACATGAGTGACGAAATCCAAGTCGAAGGCGAAGAACTGCCGCATCTGCTGCTGGTCGACGACGACGCGACCTTCACCCGCGTCATGGCCCGTGCCATGGCCCGCCGCGGCTTTCGCGTCAGCACCGCCGGTTCCGCTGAAGAAGGCCTGACCATCGCCCAGGCCGATCTGCCTGATTACGCCGCGCTGGACCTGAAAATGGACGGCGATTCCGGCCTGGTGCTGCTGCCCAAACTGCTGGAGCTGGACCCGGAAATGCGCGTGGTGATCCTCACCGGTTATTCGAGCATTGCCACCGCGGTCGAGGCGATCAAGCGCGGCGCCTGCAACTATCTGTGCAAACCCGCCGATGCCGACGACGTACTGGCCGCGCTGCTGTCCGAGCACGCCGACCTCGACAGTCTGGTGCCGGAAAACCCGATGTCGGTCGACCGTCTGCAATGGGAGCATATCCAGCGCGTGCTCACCGAGCACGAAGGCAACATCTCCGCCACGGCGCGAGCGCTGGGCATGCACCGCCGCACCCTGCAGCGCAAACTGCAGAAGCGTCCGGTGCGTCGCTGAACCTGCGCTGAACGACTATCGCCTGCCCTCGCGATAAATCGCGCCGATCATCTATGATCGGCGCGTGTCTGTTGTTTTTTCTATCGAGCCTTATCCATGAATCAGAACGCTGAATATTCCGCGGTCAACGATGCTGTGCGCGGGCAGTTTTTTCGCAAAGTCTGGGCGATGACCACGCCTTACTGGCGCAGCGAAGAGAAGGCCAAGGCCTGGACATTGCTGATTGCCGTGATCGCGCTGACGTTGTTCAGCGTATGGATCGCGGTGTGGCTGAACAGTTGGTACAAGGATTTCTACAACGCCCTGCAGAAAAAGGACGAGGCGGCGTTCTGGCAGTTGATCCTGTACTTCTGCGGTATTGCGGCTGTGGCGATTCTCGCTGCGGTTTATCGCCAATATCTGACGCAGATGCTGACCATTCGCTGGCGGGCATGGCTGACCGAAAAGCACTTCACCCGTTGGCTGGAACACAAGAATTACTATCAGCTGGAGCAGGGCGGTTACACCGATAACCCCGATCAGCGAATTTCCGAAGACCTTAATAAATTCACCGCGAACACGCTGGCGCTGGGCTTGGGCTTGATCCGTACGGTCGTCAGTCTGGTGTCGTTTTCGATCATCCTGTGGGGTGTGTCCGGGAGCATCGAGGTGTTCGGTTTCACTATTCCCGGCTATATGTTCTGGTGTGCACTGGTCTATGCGGCGGTCGGCAGTTGGCTGACGCACTTGATTGGTAGACGTCTGATCGGTTTGAACAACAATCAGCAGCGCTTTGAAGCCGACCTGCGTTTTTCGATGGTTCGGGTACGCGAAAACGCTGAAAGCATCGCGTTGTACAACGGCGAGCCGAATGAAAACCGTCGTTTGAGCAATCGCTTCGGACTGGTCTGGCATAACTTCTGGGACATCATGCGCGTGTCCAAGCGCCTGACGTTTTTCACTTCGGGCTATGGCCAGATCGCAATCATTTTTCCGTTCATCGTTGCAGCGCCGCGGTATTTCAGCGGCAAGATCGAGCTGGGTGAGCTGATGCAAATCAACTCGGCGTTCGGCAATGTGCAGGAGAACTTCAGTTGGTTCATCAGCGCTTACCAGGATCTGGCCGAGTGGCGGGCCACTTGCGATCGTCTGCTGAGTTTCCGCAATGCCATGAGCAACAACGAGGAGCGCGTGCCCGCCATCGATGTGCAGAATCAGGGCAGCGAATTGCAAGTACATGACCTCGGCCTGGATCTGGCCGACGGTCGTCACCTGCTGACCAACGCCGATTTGACCGTGGAGGCGGGTGAGCGAGTGATGCTCAGCGGCCGTTCCGGCAGCGGCAAGTCCACTCTGCTGCGGGCGATGGGGCATTTGTGGCCGGCGGGCCACGGCAATATTCGTTTGCCGGCGGCGCGCTACCTGTTCCTGCCACAGAAACCTTATCTGCCCATCGGTACATTGCGTGAGGCACTGAGTTATCCACAACCGGGCGACACCTACGCGCCAGAGCGTTATGCACGGGTACTGGAAACCTGCCGTTTGCCGCACCTGGTTGGACGTCTGGATGAGGCCAATCACTGGCAGCGCATGCTCTCGCCGGGGGAGCAGCAACGCCTGGCCTTCGCCCGCGCACTTCTCTATGCACCGCAATGGCTGTACATGGACGAAGCCACTTCGGCGATGGACGAAGAGGACGAGGCGACGCTTTATCAGGCGTTGATCGATGAGATTCCGGGGTTGAGCATCGTCAGCGTCGGTCACCGAAGCAGTTTGAAACGATTCCATCCACGGCATGTGCGGATCGACAGCGGGCGTCTGGTCGAACAAGCCATAACCGTCTGAACACCCATCTGTGGGAGCGAGCCTGCTCGCGAGGGGTCATATCGGTCGACGAATCTGTCGTCTGAAACACCGCTTTCGCGAGCAGGCTCGCTCCCACAATAGGGCAATGTGTTCTGGGCGGTGATCGTACAACTCGCTTGAGCTATGATGGCCGCAAGCCGAACTTTCGAGACAAGATACAAATCATGGAAAAGCTGATCGACACCCCGCGCCTCCCCCGCAAGCGCCGCAGCCTCGCCCAGGAACTGGTGACGGTGTTGAGCGAACAGATCCGCGATGGCCTGCTCAAGCGTGGCGACAAGTTGCCCACCGAGTCGGCGATCATGGAAGCCCATGGCGTCAGCCGCACCGTGGTGCGCGAGGCGATCTCCCGTTTGCAGGCTGCCGGTCAGGTGGAAACCCGCCATGGCATCGGCACTTTCGTTCTCGACACACCAAGCCCGAGCGGTTTCCGCATCGACCCGGCCACTGTCGTCACTCTGCGTGACGTCCTGGCGATTCTCGAATTGCGTATCAGCCTCGAAGTCGAATCCGCCGGCCTCGCCGCGCAACGTCGCAGTGCCGAGCAACTGGCAACCATGCGCGCCGCCCTCGACGCCCTGAACGAAAGCGCCTCGCATGCCAGCGATGCGGTGTCTTCGGACTTCGCTTTCCACCTGGAAATCGCCCTGTCCACTGGCAACCGCTACTTCACCGACATCATGACCCACCTGGGCACCAGTATCATTCCGCGTACGCGGCTGAACTCGGCGCGCCTGGCCCACGACGATCAACAGCATTACATGAGCCGCCTGAGCCGTGAGCACGAGGAAATCTACGACGCGATTGCCCGGCAGGATTCCGATGCGGCGCGTGCGGCGATGCGTCTGCACCTGACCAACAGCCGCGAAAGACTGCGCCAGGCCCATGAAGAGGCGCAGGCGCAGGGCTGAGGTTGGATCAGCCTTTAAGCGTGATTTCCAATGGTAATGATTGCCGGACGTTGCCTGCTCTGTCGTTGGAGTACTGCAAGCGCGCATTCATGCCAGCATTGAGCATTTTTTCAAATAGCGCTTTCGGGATTGTAAGCTCAACGGGCTTTCCGGCGGAGCTTTCAGTCAGTACTACGGAGTGTGACCACTGCTCGGCGCCGTCAGAGTCGTACACGTTCAGTGTAATTGTGTCCCCTGAGGCCGTTTCTTGAGACGCAGGTACTATTCCGTGAGCGGGGCCCACCAGGCTATGTACGTGCAGGACGTTATTGATTGCTTCCTCCAGCACAGGTGCAGGCAGCATTTGGGTAGCGAAACGTTTATCTGTCATGTTCAAAATCCTTTTAGTTGTCGAAACGAGCCGTTGGCAGCTCAAGCTGATTAACGTATGGATCGCGAAAGCCTGGCACCTGTAAGAAATACCAGTCCCGACCAACGGTCATTCCTCAAACACCCAATCCCTCACGCCTCAACCCGCAACCTCAACGCCTGCGAATACGGTTCCATACTCGACTCATCCCGAAACTTGTACCTCAGCTCCACCTCGCGGTTCAGATACGGTTGCAGCGCCTCTTTCGGCAGTTGCACCTCGATGTCGAACAGCTTTTCCATTTCATCCTCGGCGTCGTCCCAGGCGCCAGTGTCCACTTCATCGCCTTCCCATTCAGGATCCTCGGCGTCGCTGCCGAGGATCGCGTAAACGCTCCAGTTCGCTGCGAAATCGCTGGAATCCGGCACCTGCACGGTGAGGATGTCCGGCAGTTGCGAGAGCTGAACGGTGACGCAGTCATCCTGCGCAGGGGCGGCGTGGGGGAGGGTGGGGGCGGCAAAATGCATCGACATAGCGGCTTCCTTTGAGTGGTCCGCCACGATCCTTCGTGGCAGTCGACGTACTTTACGAGCCGCTGGTCCCTCAGGAATTAAACGAATCCAGACCAGATATTTCCGCGAGCGAAGGCTTCAAGGACGGGCCTTCCAGCGATTTCAGCAAGCGCAAAAAGCGATTTTGTCGGACAAAAAAGCGCTGCCAACGATGAAATGCAGTTGACGGCTATATTTTAAGTTGTACGATGACCTACAACTTCGGCGAAGGCTGAACGGTCCACTCACAATAAAACGTTGCTACCAGGGTGTTCGAATAATGAATCCACAAGAACTGAAGTCCATCCTCTCTGCCGGCCTGCTGTCTTTCCCGGTGACCGATTTCAACGCGCAGGGCGATTTCAACCGCGCGGGCTACATCAAACGCCTGGAATGGCTGGCTCCGTATGGCGCTTCAGCTCTGTTCGCTGCCGGCGGCACCGGTGAGTTCTTCTCCCTGGCCGCCAGCGAATACTCGGAAATCATCAAGACTGCCGTCGACACCTGCGCCACCAGCGTGCCAATCCTCGCCGGCGTCGGTGGTTCGACCCGCCAGGCCATCGAATACGCTCAGGAAGCCGAGCGTCTGGGTGCCAAAGGCCTGTTGCTGCTGCCGCACTACCTGACCGAAGCGAGCCAGGACGGTGTTGCCGCTCACGTTGAAGCCGTGTGCAAATCGGTGAAGATCGGCGTGGTCGTCTACAACCGCAACGTTTGCCGCCTCACCGCACCGCTGCTGGAACGTCTGGCCGAGCGCTGCCCGAACCTGATCGGTTACAAGGATGGCCTGGGCGATATCGAGTTGATGGTGTCGATCCGTCGCCGCCTCGGTGATCGTTTCAGCTACCTGGGTGGCCTGCCGACCGCCGAAGTCTACGCCGCTGCCTACAAGGCGCTGGGCGTGCCGGTGTACTCCTCGGCGGTGTTCAACTTCATCCCGAAAACCGCGATGGACTTCTACCACGCGATCGCTCGCGAAGATCACGCCACCGTCGGCAAGATCATCGACGACTTCTTCCTGCCATACCTGGACATCCGCAACCGCAAGGCCGGTTACGCCGTGAGCATCGTCAAGGCAGGTGCAAAAATCGCCGGCTATGACGCAGGCCCGGTGCGGGCACCGCTGACCGACCTGACCGGCGAAGAGTACGAAATGCTCGCTGCGCTGATCGACAAGCAAGGCGCGCAGTAAACGAGAAAAGCGAGGCCGCTGAGCAATCAGCGGCTTTTTGCGTGAAGGCTTTTAGAGTTGAGGGCTGCCCTGTGACAACTGCAAAACGCTACGACAATTACATCAACGGCGAATGGGTCGCCGGTGCCGATTACTCGGCCAACATCAACCCGTCCGAACTCAGCGACACCATCGGCGACTACGCCAAGGCTGATCTGACTCAGGTCAACGCCGCCATCGACGCCGCTCGCGCTGCGTTCCCGGCGTATTCCACTTCGGGCATTCAGGCCCGTCACGATTCGCTGGATAAAGTCGGCACTGAAATCCTCGCTCGTCGCGAAGAGCTCGGCACGCTGCTGGCCCGTGAAGAAGGCAAGACCCTGCCGGAAGCGATCGGTGAAGTGACCCGCGCCGGCAACATTTTCAAATTCTTTGCTGGCGAATGCCTGCGTCTGTCCGGTGACTACGTGCCGTCGGTACGCCCGGGCGTCAACGTTGAAGTCACTCGCGAAGCGCTGGGCGTGGTCGGTCTGATCACCCCGTGGAACTTCCCGATCGCCATCCCGGCGTGGAAAATCGCCCCGGCGCTGGCCTACGGCAACTGCGTCGTGCTCAAGCCTGCCGATCTGGTTCCGGGCTGCGCCTGGGCGCTGGCGGAAATCATCTCCCGCGCAGGCTTCCCGGCCGGTGTGTTCAACCTGGTGATGGGCAGCGGTCGTGTGGTTGGCGATGCCTTGGTGCAGAGCCCGAAAGTCGACGGCATCAGCTTCACCGGTTCGGTAGGCGTTGGCCGGCAGATCGCGGTCAACTGCGTTTCGCGTCAGGCCAAGGTTCAGCTGGAAATGGGTGGCAAGAACCCGCAGATCATTCTCGACGACGCCGACCTCAAGCAAGCGGTCGAGCTGTCGGTGCAGAGCGCGTTCTACTCCACCGGCCAGCGTTGCACGGCGTCGAGCCGTCTGATCGTCACCGCCGGCATTCACGACAAGTTCGTTGAGGCCATGGCCGAGCGCATGAAGTCGATCAAGGTCGGTCACGCGCTGAAAGCCGGCACTGACATCGGTCCGGTGGTCTCCCAGGCGCAGCTTGAACAGGACATGAAGTACATCGACATCGGCCAGTCCGAAGGTGCACGTCTGGTCAGCGGTGGTGGTGTGGTGACCTGCGATACCGAAGGCTACTTCCTCGCACCAACGCTGTTCGCCGACAGTGAAGCGTCGATGCGTATCAGCCGCGAAGAGATCTTCGGCCCGGTGGCCAACATTGTGCGGGTGGCCGATTACGAAGCCGCGCTGGCGATGGCCAACGACACCGAATTCGGCCTGTCGGCCGGCATCGCCACCACCTCGCTGAAGTACGCCAACCACTTCAAGCGCCACTCACAGGCCGGGATGGTGATGGTCAACCTGCCGACCGCTGGCGTGGATTACCACGTACCGTTCGGCGGGCGTAAAGGCTCGTCCTATGGCTCCCGCGAGCAAGGCCGCTATGCGCAAGAGTTCTACACGGTCGTGAAGACCAGTTACATCGGCTCCTGACACACGCAATACCCCTGTAGGAACTGCCGAAGGCTGCGATCTTTGCTTCTGAAGATCAAAAGATCGCAGCCTTCGGCAGCTCTTACAGGGAACACCCGGCAAACCGGGGACCAAAGAAGCTTCACCCGCGCATAAAAATAATCAGTGGGAGTACATCTGCATGCAATCCTCCAAGCCGACTCACGTCCGCTATTTGATCCTGCTCATGCTGTTTCTGGTGACGACGATCAACTACGCCGACCGTGCCACGATCGCCATTGCCGGTTCCAGCCTGCAAAAGGATCTGGGCATTGACGCCGTTACCCTCGGCTACATCTTCTCCGCATTCGGTTGGGCCTACGTCGCCGGGCAAATTCCCGGTGGCTGGTTGCTCGATCGCTTCGGCTCGAAAAAAGTCTATGCCCTGAGCATTTTCACCTGGTCGCTGTTCACCGTGCTGCAAGGCTTCGTCGGTGAATTCGGCATGTCCACGGCAGTGGTTGCGCTGTTCATGCTGCGCTTCCTCGTGGGCCTGGCCGAAGCGCCATCGTTCCCTGGCAACGCGCGCATCGTCGCCGCGTGGTTCCCGACCGCTGAACGCGGCACCGCTTCGGCGATCTTCAACTCGGCGCAGTACTTTGCCACCGTGTTGTTCGCGCCGCTGATGGGCTGGATCGTCTACAGCTTCGGCTGGGAGCACGTGTTCATCGTCATGGGTATCCTCGGCATCGTGTTCTCGCTGGTATGGCTGAAAGTCATCTACAGCCCGCGTGAGCACCCACGCGTCAATGAGGCCGAGTTCAAGCACATCGCTGACAACGGCGGCATGGTCGACATGGATCAGAAGGGCAAGAAGTCCGACGGTCCGAAGTGGGACTATATCCGTCAGTTGCTGACCAACCGCATGATGCTCGGCGTTTATCTGGGCCAGTACTGCATCAACGGCATCACCTATTTCTTCCTGACCTGGTTCCCGGTGTATCTGGTGCAAGAGCGTGGCATGACCATTCTCAAGGCCGGTTTCATCGCTTCGTTGCCGGCGATCTGCGGCTTTATCGGCGGCGTGCTCGGCGGGGTGATTTCCGATTACCTGCTGCGCAAGGGCCACTCGCTGACCTTCGCCCGCAAGGCGCCGATCATCGCCGGTCTGCTGGTATCGAGCAGCATCGTCGCGTGCAACTATGTTGAAGTGGAATGGATGGTGGTTGGCTTCATGGCGCTGGCATTCTTCGGCAAAGGCGTTGGCGCACTGGGCTGGGCGGTGGTCTCCGACACTTCGCCGAAACAGATCGCCGGTCTGAGCGGTGGCCTGTTCAACACCTTCGGCAACATCGCTTCGATCACCACGCCGATCGTGATTGGCTACATCATCAGCTCCACCGGTTCGTTCAAATGGGCGCTGGTGTTTGTCGGCGCCAACGCACTGGTCGCGGTGTTCAGCTACCTGGTGATCGTCGGCCCGATCAAGCGTGTGGTGTTGAAAGAGCCGCCTGCGAAGGGCGGTAATGAAGCCACCGGCAATTTGTCTCAAGCGCATTCCTGAGGAGCGGCGTCATGCAGTTGATTGAACATTCCGACTCGCCGCGCTACATCCGCCTGCACGAGCGGGACAACGTTGTAGTGGTGGTCAACGATCAGGGCGTACCGGCCGGTACCGAGTTTGCCGATGGCCTGGTCACCGTGGATTTCGTGCCACAGAGCCACAAGGTCACCCTGGAGGAAATTCCCGAGGGCGGCCCGGTGATTCGTTACGGGCAGATCATTGGCTACGCATTGCAGCCGATCCGTCGTGGCAGTTGGGTCAAGGAAGATCAACTGCGCATGCCGACCGCGCCGCCGCTCGACAGCCTGCCGCTGTCCACCGACGTGCCGGCCGCGCAGGCACCGCTGGAAGGCTTCACCTTCGAGGGGTATCGCAACGCCGACGGCACCGTCGGCACGCGCAACATTCTCGGGATTACCACAACCGTACAGTGCGTCACCGGCGTGCTCGATCACGCGGTCAAGCGCATCAAGGAAGAGCTGCTGCCGAAGTACCCGCACGTCGATGACGTGGTGGCGCTGACTCACAGTTATGGCTGCGGCGTGGCGATCACCGCCACCGACGCCTACATCCCGATTCGCACTGTGCGCAATCTGGCGCGCAACCCGAACCTGGGCGGCGAGGCGCTGGTGATCAGTCTGGGCTGCGAAAAATTGCAGGCCGGGCAGGTGATGCACGAGGACGATGCGTCTGTGGATCTCAGCGATCCGTGGCTGTACCGCTTGCAGGACTCCAGTCACGGTTTCACCGAAATGATCGAGCAGATCATGGAACTGGCTGAAGTCCGTTTGAAGAAACTCGACCAGCGCCGCCGCGAAACCGTGCCGGCCTCCGAGCTGATTCTCGGCATGCAGTGCGGCGGCAGTGATGCCTTCTCCGGCATCACCGCCAACCCGGCGCTCGGTTATGCCTCGGACCTGCTGTTGCGCGCGGGGGCGACGGTGATGTTTTCCGAAGTCACCGAAGTGCGCGATGCGATCTACCTGCTGACCTCACGGGCGCAGACGCAGACCGTCGCCGAAGAGCTGGTGCGGGAAATGGACTGGTACGACCGTTATCTGGCCAAGGGCGAGGCTGATCGCAGCGCCAACACCACGCCGGGCAACAAGAAGGGCGGGTTGTCGAACATTGTCGAGAAGTCGCTGGGCTCGATCGTCAAGTCCGGCAGCAGCGCGATCAACGGCGTGCTCGGCCCGGGCGAGCGTTTCAAGCAGAAGGGCCTGATTTTCTGCGCAACGCCGGCCAGTGATTTTGTCTGCGGTACGCTGCAACTGGCGGCGGGGATGAATTTGCACGTGTTCACCACTGGCCGCGGCACGCCTTACGGGCTGGCCATGGCGCCGGTGGTCAAAGTGTCGACCCGCACCGAACTGGCGCAGCGCTGGCCGGATCTGATCGACATCGATGCCGGGCGCATTGCTACCGGGCGCGCGACCATCGAAGAACTCGGCTGGGAGCTGTTTCACTATTACCTGGATGTTGCCAGTGGCAAGCAACAGACCTGGGCGGAGAAACACAAGCTGCACAACGACATCACTTTGTTCAACCCGGCGCCGATTACCTGAGACCGCGTCATCGTTCTTCGCGAGCAGGCTCGCTCCCACTGGGAAATGCATTGCAAATGTGGGAGCGAGCCTGCTCGCGAAAGCGATCTGCCAGACGCCGAAGGACTTGTGGCTTATCATTAGCCCCCTATCGACGCTCACCCAAGGCTCTCCGGCATGCTGGCAATCTTTCTCGAAACCCTGAACATCACCGCGCCGGTCTTTGCCATGCTGTTTCTCGGTGTGCTGCTCAAGCGCATCGACTGGATCAACGACAACTTCATTCACACGGCCTCGTCGCTGGTGTTCAACGTCACGATGCCGGCGCTGCTGTTTCTCGGCATCCTCCACGCGGACCTGCACGCCGCGCTGCAACCTTCGCTACTGATCTATTTTTCCCTGGCCACTCTGGTGAGCTTTGCCGTGGCCTGGGGCTGGGCGATTTTCAAGTGTCCGCGTGAAGATCGCGGCATTTACACCCAGGGCGCGTTTCGCGGCAACAACGGCGTGATCGGTCTGGCGCTCGCCGCGAGCATGTATGGCGATTATGGTATTTCCCTCGGGGCGATTCTCGCGGCGCTGGTGATCCTGTTCTACAACACGCTGTCGACCATTGTGCTGGCGGTGTACAGCCCGGTGATCAAGTCCGATCCGTGGAGTATCTTTAAAAGCGTGTTCAGCAACCCGCTGATCATCAGCGTGATTTCGGCGGCGCCGTTCGCCTATTTCAAGATCGGCCTGCCGGGCTGGCTGGAAACCTCCGGCCAGTATCTGGCGCAGACCACTTTGCCGCTGGCGCTGATTTGTATCGGTGGCACGCTGTCACTGGCGGCGCTGCGCAAGAGCGGCAACATGGCGCTCAGCTCCAGTCTGGTGAAGATGGTCGGTCTGCCGATACTGGCAACCCTCGGAGCGTGGTTATGGGGCTTTCGCGGCGCGGAGTTGGGGATTCTGTTTCTCTACTTCGGTAGTCCGACGGCAGCGGCGAGTTTCGTCATGGCCCGGGCGGCGCAGGGCAATCATGAGCTGGCGGCGGCGATTATCGTGATGACCACGTTGATGGCGGCGATCACCACCAATGTCGGGATCTTTGTTTTGCAGTGGGGTGGGTGGATCTGATTGTGATGTTGTGGTGTTGCTCAGGGCCTCTTCGCGAGCAGGCTCGCTCCCACATGTGAAATGCATTCCAATGTGGGAGCGAGCCTGCTCGCGAAAGCTGTTTCAGCAGCACTGAATCACTCAGGTTTTTGATAGGTATCGATCACTTCCTGCGCCGCGCGAAACGCATCAATCGCCGCCGGCACGCCGGCGTACACCGCGCAATGCAGCAGCGCTTCGCGAATCTCTTCCACTGTGCAGCCATTGTTCAGCGCGCCGCGCACGTGGCCCTTCAACTCCTGCGGGCACTTCAATGCAGTCAGCGCTGCAAGGGTAATCAGGCTGCGGGTTTTCAGCGACAAGCCTTCGCGATTCCACACGCCGCCCCACGCATGTTCATTGACGAAATCCTGCAAAGGCTGGGTAAATTCAGTGGCATTGCCCAGCGCGCGATCAACGAACGCATCGCCCATGACCTGACGACGGATTTCAACCCCGGACTGCTTCGACTCGCTCATGGCACATCTCTCTTGTGGTGTTGGCGACGCCAGGCGCGGATCGACGTGAACGCCAGAAACGTCAGCAGCGCCGGCAGGACATAAAACAGCATCAAACGCTCGAGCTTGCCGGCCAGCGGCATGCCGGTGGTGAACGACACCACGTGCAGCCCGTAGACCAGATACAAACCCAGCAGCAGCAAGCCTTCAGCCCGGGTCACGCGGTAGCCGGAATAGAACACCGGCAGACACAGCGCGGCGACGCCGAGCATCACCGGCAAGTCGAAATCCAGCGCGTTGGGCGAAACCGAAAGCGGCGCCGGTGCGAGTAACGCGGTCAGTCCCAGCACCCCGAGCAGGTTGAACAGATTGGCGCCGATCACGTTGCCCACGGCAATGTCGCGCTGTCCGCGCAACGCGGCGATCAGCGAGGTTGCCAGTTCCGGCAGCGAAGTGCCGACCGCGACGACCGTCAGGCCGATGACCCGTTCCGACAGCCCAAGGTCGGTGGCCACGGCCACGGCGGCGCCGAGCAGCAATCGACCGGCGAAAACCAGCAGGGTCAGACCAGCGAGAATCATCAGCACACTGATCAGCCAGGATTGCTGCGTTTCCTGCGGCTGTGCGCCATGGGGGCGGGTCGAATGTCGCGACTGGCGAAACAGCAAGCCGAGGTACAGCGCCAGAGCGCCGAGCAAAAGAATGCCGTCGAAGCGTCCGAGGTCTTTGTTCCAGGCGAGGATGAACACCAGCAGGCTGGCGCCGATCATCAGCGGGATATCCAGGCGCACCAGTTGCCGAGACACGCGCAGTGGGATGATCAGCGCCGACAGGCCGAGGGTCACCAGAATGTTGAAGATGCCGCTGCCGACCACGCTGCCGACGGCGATGTCGGGGTTGTGGGTCAGCGCCGCTTGCAGGCTGACGGTCATCTGCGGCGCGCTGCTGCCGAGGGCGACGATGGTCAGGCCGATGATCAGCGGACGTACATGCAGCCGCTCGGCCAGGCGCACGGCGGCCCGCACCATCAGCTCGGCGCCGAAGATCAAAAGACACAAGCCGCTGAACAGTTCGATGACGTTGATCAGCGGCAGATCGGCTAGTGCGAAAATGGTCGGCGCTCCATCAGTCGAGGGCCTGCACGCGAACCCGCGCGGTGCCGCTGCGCAGCATGCCGATCTCGTCGGCAGCCTCGCGTGACAGATCGATCAATCGGCCACGGGTGTGCGGGCCACGGTCATTGATGCGGACCACGACCGATTCATCGTTTTTCAGGTTGGTGACCTTTACCCGCGTGCCGAACGGCAACTGGCGGTGGGCGGCGGTCAGGGAGTGCTGGTTGAACGCCTCGCCGCTGGCGGTGCGTTTACCGTGGTGTCTGGCTCCGTAATAGGAGGCGACGCCGGTCTGGTCGTAACCGTGCGGGTCGATGGTGTCAGTACTGGCGCAACCGGCCAGCAGGGAGAGCAGGGCGCTGCTCAAAAACAGGCGCTTCATTCAAGGTTTCCCGGATCAAATGTAGGAGTGAGCCTGCTCGCGAAGAGGCCATTACATTCAACATCCATGTTGGATGTCACGGCGCCTTCGCGAGCAGGCTCGCTCCCACAGGGATCGGAGCCAGTCATGACTGCGGCTGGCTCCATTGTGGTCAGCCTTCGAGCTTGCTTTTCAGCAGTTCGTTCACCTGCTGCGGGTTGGCCTTGCCTTTGGAGGCTTTCATGGCCTGGCCCACGAAGAAGCCGAACATCTTGCCGCGTTTGGCTTCGTCTGCCGCGCGGTACTGTTCGACCTGTTCGGCGTTGGCTGCGAGCATTTCGTCGAGCACCGCGGAGATTGCGCCAGTGTCGGTGACCTGCTTGAGGCCGCGCTTTTCGATGATCTCGTCAGCGCTGCCTTCGCCGTTGGCCATCGCTTCGAACACCACTTTGGCGATCTTGCCGGAAATGGTGTTGTCCTTGATGCGCTGGAGCATGCCGCCCAGTTGCTCGGCGGACACTGGCGAATCCTCGATGTCCAGGCCCTGCTTGTTGAGCAGGCTGCCCAACTCGACCATCACCCAGTTCGCCGCCAGTTTCGCGTCGCCACCGATGGCCGCGACTTTCTCGAAGTAATCTGCCTGCTCACGGCTGGTGGCCAGGACGTTGGCGTCGTAGGCCGACAGACCGAACTGGCTCTGGAAGCGCTCGCGCTTTTGCGGTGGCAGTTCCGGCAGGGTCGCACGCACTTCACCGAGGAACGACTCTTCGATGACCACCGGCAGCAAGTCCGGATCGGGGAAGTAACGGTAGTCGTTGGCTTCCTCTTTCGAACGCATCGGACGGGTCTCGTCCTTGTTCGGATCGTACAGGCGAGTCTGCTGGATCACTTTGCCGCCGTCTTCGATCAGTTCGATCTGGCGCTGGATTTCGGAGTTGATCGCCTTCTCGATGAAGCGGAACGAGTTGACGTTCTTGATCTCGCAACGGGTGCCGAACTCGACCTGGCCTTTCGGGCGCACCGAGACGTTGCAGTCGCAACGCAGCGAGCCTTCGGCCATGTTGCCGTCGCAGATGCCCAGGTAACGCACCAGCGCGTGGATCGCCTTGACGTAAGCCACGGCTTCCTTGGCGCTGCGCATGTCCGGCTCGGAAACGATTTCCAGCAGCGGCGTGCCGGCACGGTTGAGGTCGATGCCGGTGGCACCGTTGAACTCTTCGTGCAGGCTCTTGCCGGCGTCTTCTTCCAGATGCGCACGAGTGATGCCGACGCGTTTGACCGTGCCGTCTTCCAGGGCGATGTCCAGGTGGCCCTTGCCGACGATCGGCGATTCCATCTGGCTGATCTGGTAGCCCTTCGGCAGGTCCGGATAGAAGTAGTTCTTACGGGCGAACACGTTGTGCTGGCCGATCTCGGCGTCAATCGCCAGACCGAACATCACCGCCATGCGCACCGCTTCCTGGTTGAGCACCGGCAGCACGCCGGGCATGCCCAGGTCGATCAGGCTGGCCTGGGTGTTCGGCTCGGAACCGAAGGTGGTGGAACTACCGGAAAAGATTTTCGACCGGGTGGTGAGCTGAGTGTGAATCTCCAGCCCGATCACGACTTCCCATTGCATGTGTGTCTCCTCAGAAGCCGGTTGGGGTGCGGGTGTGCCAGTCAGTGTTGAGCTGATACTGGTGGGCAACGTTCAACAGGCGGCCTTCCTGGAAATACGGCGCGAGCAACTGCACGCCCACCGGCAGACCGTCGACAAAACCGGCCGGCATCGACAGGCCCGGCAGGCCGGCGAGGTTGGCGGTGATGGTGTAGACGTCTTCCAGATAGGCAGCGACCGGGTCGCTGTTCTTCGCGCCGAGTTTCCACGCCGGGTTCGGTGTGGTCGGGCCGAGGATGATGTCGACTTCATTGAAGGCAGCCATGAAATCGTTTTTCACCAGACGACGGATCTTCTGCGCTTTCAGGTAGTAGGCGTCGTAGTAACCGGCGGACAGCGCGTAGGCACCGACCATGATCCGGCGCTGTACTTCCGCGCCGAAGCCTTCGCCACGGGAGCGCTTGTACAGGTCGATGAGGTTTTCCGGGTTCTCGCAGCGGTGGCCGAAACGCACGCCGTCGAAACGCGACAGGTTGGAGGAGGCTTCTGCCGGGGCGATCACGTAGTACGCGGGAATCGCGTGCTGCATGTTCGGCAGGCTGATTTCCTTGATCACCGCACCGAGCTTCTGCAACTGCTGGATGCTGTTCTGGATCAACTCGGCGATGCGCGGGTCGAGACCGGCGCTGAAGTATTCCTTCGGCACGCCGATGCGCAGGCCTTGCAGCGAATCACCGAGGCTGGCGGAGTAATCCGGCACCGGCTCATCGATGCTGGTAGAGTCGTTCGGATCGAAGCCGGCCATGCCTTGCAGCAGGATCGCGCAGTCTTCGGCCGTGCGCGCCAACGGCCCGCCCTGATCGAGGCTGGACGCGTACGCGATCATGCCCCAGCGCGAAACGCGACCGTAGGTCGGCTTCAGACCGGTGAGGTTGGTGAACGCCGCCGGCTGACGGATCGAGCCGCCGGTGTCGGTTGCGGTGGCCGCCGGCAACAGACGAGCAGCAACCGCCGCCGCCGAACCACCGGACGAACCGCCCGGCACATGTTCCAGGTTCCACGGGTTTTTCACCGCGCCGTACCAGCTCGACTCGTTGGCCGAACCCATGGCGAATTCGTCCATGTTGGTCTTGCCCAGGGTCACGGCGCCGGCAGCAGCCAGTTTCGCGACCACGGTGGCGTCGTATGGAGCCTTGAAGTTGTCGAGCATTTTCGAGCCGCAGCTGGTGCGAATGCCCTGGGTGCAGAACAGATCCTTGTGAGCGATCGGCGCGCCGAGCAGGGCGCCGCTCTCACCGTTGGCCCGGCGTGCGTCGGCGGCTTTCGCCTGCTCGATGGCCAGGTCCTCGGTGAGGCTGATGAAGCTGTTGAGCTGCGGATCGAGCTGGGTAATACGCGCCAGCAGGACTTTGGTCAGCTCTTCGGAGGAAAACTTTTTATCGGCGAGACCGCGGGCGATCTCGGCCAGAGTCATTTGATGCATTGCAGGCTCTTTCCCTTTAGTCGATGACTTTCGGAACCAGATACAGGCCGTTTTCGACCGCTGGTGCGATGGACTGGTAGGCCTCGCGATTATTCGTCTCGGTCACCACGTCGGCGCGCAGGCGCTGACTGGCTTCCAGGGGGTGGGCCAGCGGCTCGATACCGTCGGTATCAACGGCCTGCATTTCGTCGACCAGCCCGAGAATGCTGTTGAGGGCGGAAGTAATGTGCGGAAGATCGGCATCATTGAGGCCAAGGCAGGCCAGGTGCGCGATTTTTTCCACGTCGGAGCGTTCTAGCGCCATCGGGATTCTCCAGTGGAAAACAGAACGGACGGCGTCCGTGTGTTAGATTGTCGGAACACTACCGCACTTCTACGGTCATAAGGCCGCGATTGTGGGGCTTGGTGCACAGAAAAGCGGCCAATTTAACATATTGGCGCCTTGCCCAAAATCC
>Ga0209676_1000421_pt1 | contig 74706 bp, 64 predicted proteins | sample AraplaCvi_mLB_r2_FD_184282 | JGI IMG/M metagenome (GOLD analysis project Ga0209676, IMG submission 184282) | Arabidopsis root microbial communities from North Carolina, USA - plate scrape MF_Cvi_mLB_r2 (SPAdes) (version 2) | ecosystem: Host-associated > Plants > Roots > Endosphere | place: USA...
TGCGTAACCGATAAGCCTCACGGCCTAAGGTTATTCAAATAGAACGCGGTTCGGACCGAACCGGGCAACAGAATCGGATACCAGCGGCTGGGGACGAGCCGGGCAACAGAATCGTCCCACCTTTCCCGATTCCTAGTGCGCGCTTTCGCAGTGACGGTGATCGCCGAGCGCCTCGATCACGCGGCAATCGGCGGCAATGCCGCCGCGGCAGCGCCCGACGATGCGCGCGAGTTCGTCGCGGAGCAGCGTGAGCTGCGCGATCTTGGCCTTGACCTGTGCCAGATGTGCGGTCGCAATCCGGTCGGCCTCGCCGCAGTCGCGCGCGGGATCGTCTGAGAGATCGAGCAGCGAGCGGATTTCCCCGATTGTGAACCCAAGCTCGCGCGAATGGCGCACGAAGCTCAGCCGCGAGCGGTGCGCGTCGCCATAGCTGCGATAGTTCGCTGCGGTACGATCGGGCGCGGGGAGCAGGCCGATACGCTCATAATAGCGGATGGTTTCGATATTGGTCCCGGTCGCCCGCGACAGTTCGCCGATTTTCATCGCTTGACCCTGTAGTTGCTACAGAGTGCATATAGGGCGCCGACTCGAAGATAACAGGAGGTTTCGGCGATGGCCGATCAATGCTGTGCCGGCAAAAGCGGCAAGACCGCACTCAACGATCCCAGGTGGCGGCGCGTCCTCTGGTTCGCGCTCATCGTCAACGCGGCGATGTTCGGGGTCGAGATCGTCGCGGGTGTCGCCGCGGACTCGCGCGCGCTTCAGGCCGACGCGCTCGACTTCCTCGGCGACAGCGCCAATTATGCGATCAGCCTCGGCGTTGCGGGCATGGCGCTCGCGTGGCGCGCACGCGCCGCCTTGCTCAAGGCGGGGACGATGCTCGTCTTCGGCCTCTGGGTGTTCGGATCGGCGGTCTGGGGTTTCGTCACCGGATCGGCGCCGCATGCCGAGACGATGGGGTTGATCGGCGCGCTCGCGCTTGCCGCCAATGTCGTCGTCGCGCTGATGCTCTACCGCTACCGGACGGGCGATGCGAACATGCGTTCGGTGTGGATCTGCTCGCGCAACGACGCGATCGGCAATATCGCGGTGATGGGCGCCGCGCTCGGTGTGTTCGGCACCGGGCGCAGCTGGCCCGACCTCGCCGTCGCGGCGATCATGGCTGGCCTTGCGATCTGGGGCAGCATCGAGGTCTTCCGGCAGGCGCGCGGCGAACTCGCCGCCGCGCCCGCCTAGGCGGCTTTACGCAAGGCTGTTGCCAAGGCCGATCACCACGGTCGATGCCATCAGTACCGCAATCCCGAGCCAGACCAGCGCGCGGGTGCGCCGGCCCGCAGGCGCCCATTCCCTGAGCGCGAAGCCCCATAGGGTCGAAAAGAGAATGATGCTCGCCATGTGCAGCGTCCAGCTCGAAAAGCCGAAACGCCCCATCTGGCTTTCGCCCATCGTGTAGAAGAAGAACTGGAAATACCAGAGCGTCCCGCCGAGCGCCGCGAGGCCATAGTTGAGCGCGAGCGGCGGCCTTTCGGTCGCGCCGGGCGCGGCTTCGCCGGCGAACTGGCGGATGCTGCGGTTGCGCGCGATCAATATGCCGCACCAGATGAGGTTGGTGGTGAGGCCGCCGAGCAGCACGACGCAGAGCACTGGCAGGCCCTGCCACAGCGGGTCGGTCCCGGCCGCTAGCGTCAGCGCGCGGATCGGTGCGCCGGCGTCGAGGCCCCAGGCGAAGCAGCCCGACATGATGCCGGAAAAGACCGCGATGGCGAGGCCCTTGCGCAGATTGAATTCTGATGCTTCCGGCGATGCGGCTTCGCCGGCCATCTCGCGTTCCTTGCGGCGTCCGGCCTGCGCCACGATGACGATCCCGACCAGCGTGATCGCGATGCCGAGGAACACCGTCTGCCCGCTCGTCGTTGCGAACAGCTCACCCAAGGTGCCGCGAAAGATCGGCGGCCCCATCGTGCCGATCACCGTCGTGAGCCCGAGCGCAACCGCCATGCCGAGCGAGAGGCCGAGGTAGCGCATCGTGAGCCCGAAGGTCAGTCCGCCAAGCCCCCACATCGCGCCCCAGAACCAGCACCAGAACCAGATATCGCCCGGTGTACGGCCCAGAACGCCGATCAGGTCGCGCGTCTGGATCGACGCGAAAAGCCAAGGTGCAATCGCCCATGAAAAGATGCCGCCGGTGATCCAGAAAATCTCCCACGACCACGCGCGGATACGCTTGTACGGCACATAGAAGCTCGCCGACGACAACCCGCCCAACCAGTGAAAGAACACGCCGAGCAGCGGATTCGCATCCATCCTTCTTCTCCCCTCATCCTGTCAGGCGGCCAATGTTTCCGGCCCGATCCTGTCCACGCCGGTCGCCCCGGTCAGCGCCATCGCGACGCGCATTTCGGCTTCGATCAGGTCGAGCACATGTCGGACGCCGCGTTCGCCGTCCGCAGCCAGCGCGAACGCCCATGCGCGGCCGAGCAGCACGCTTCGCGCCCCGAGTGCGAGCATCCGCACGACGTCGAGCCCCGATCGCACGCCGCCATCGGCGAGGACGGCCAGCCGGTCGCCGACCGCATCAGCGATCGCCGGCAGTGCGCGCGCCACCGACGGCACGCCGTCGAGCTGTCGCCCGCCATGGTTCGATACGATGATCCCGTCGACGCCCGCTTCGGCGGCGCGGCGCGCATCGTCGGCGTCGAGGATTCCTTTGATCACGATCGGCCCGTTCCAGTGAGCGCGCACAAAATCGAGATCGGTCCAGGTCACGCCCGGATCGAAATTATCCTTCATCCAGCCGAGAAAATCCTCAAGCCCTGACCGGGGTCCGAGCAACGGTGCAACATTGCCGAGCTGGTGCGGGCGGCCATGAATGCCGACGTCCCACGCCCAGCCGGGTCGCCGCATTGCCTGACCGACGCGACGCAGCTGCCCGCGGACGCCCGGCGCGCCCGACAGTCCCGAGCGGACGTCGCGATAGCGCGCGCCGGGAAGCGGCATGTCGACGGTGAACACCAGCACCGGACAACGGGCCGCGCTGGCCTCTTCGAGCAGCGACCGCATGAAGCCGCGGTCGCGCACCATATAGAGCTGGAACCAGAAGGGCGCGGATGAGCCCTGCGCAACCTCGGCGAGCGAGCAGGCCGAAACGGTCGAGAGGGTGAAGGGGACCCCCTTCGCCGCAGCGGCTCGCGCCGCCAGCACCTCGCCGCGCCGCGCCGCCATGCCGGCAAGCCCGATCGGGCCGAGCGCGACGGGCATCGCCATCGGCTGCCCGAACAGCTTCGTCGACAGGTCGATCGCCGAGACGTCGTTCAGCACCCGCTGGCGCAGCGCGATATCCTGCAGGTCGTCGATGTTCGCGCGTAGAGTGCGCTCGGCGTACGAGCCGCCGTCGAAATATTCGAACAGGAAGCGCGGCAGGCGTCGCTGCGCCGCTTCGCGATAGTCGCCGATCGATGCTGCTCTCACGCGGTTTCTTCCACCCGTTCGGCTTCTTCGCGCCAGCGGTCGCGATAAGGCGCAAGATCGACCTCGAGCGGTTCGACCAGCTCGAGGGGTTCGGCCGTGGGCGCCGCGGCGCCGAGGAGCCGCAGAGCGCCATAGGAGACGTCGTTGTGCGCCTTGCCGATATAGATGCGAAGGTCGGGGCGCAGCGCGGCGAGCGCGCGCACAAAGGCCTGCCCTTCGGCGAAGCGGCCCTCGATGAGCAGCCGCTCGCATGTCCCGACCATGTCGAGCGCCGCGTCGGCGAGGAGCGCGGCATAGAGCGATACGGCCGCGCGGCGTCGTTCGGATCCGGCGGGTTCGGCGATCCAGCCTCCGCGCCCATGCGGGAACGGGCCGAAACCGGGAGCGAAGCTCGGCAATACCATCGCGCCGGCCGCCAGCACGTCGGGCAGCGCGGCGAGCAGTGCGGGCTGGTCGGGCGCAATATCGATCCGCCGCGTGTCGAGGCCGATCAGCGTCTCGATCTCGCGGCCGCCCATGAAGCGCGCCGACGGGATCGGCTTGCCAAAAGCATCGACGTTGATGAGGCAGTCGCGTCGTTCGTCGAGGCGCCCGGTGTCGACCGACGCGGCATCCTTTGGCGAACGCATCGCGACGAACCAGGTGCCGGTCGAAAGCACGGTCGATTCATGTTCGGCGATTTCGGCGAAGCCGCGCGCCGCGAGCAGGGCGGCATTCGAATCATGGAGCCCGCAATGCACTTCGGTATCTGCCGGCAGGCCCGTGGTGGCGGCCCACGCCGGTGCCAGCCTGCCAAGGATATCGCCGGCGCGGCGCAGCGGCGCGAGCCGGTTTGCCCAGCCGCGCCGTTCGGCAAGCTGCGATGGCGTGCCGGCGATCGGGTTCCAGAGGTCGGAGTGACAGCCAAGGCTCGTGACCTCGGACGCGGCGACCCCGCTTAGCCGCCAGCCCCAATATTGCGCCCATGGCAAAATCCGGGTGCCGTGCGCCAGCGACGGATCGAGATGCTCGAGGCGGAACAACTGGGCGCCAAGGTTGAGACCGTCGGGCAGGAAGGGTGAACCCGTTTCCGCAAAAGCGCCCCGTTCTGCTTCATAGGCCGCGCGAAGATGGACGGGCATCGCTTCTTCATAGTCGATCGGGGGGCAGGCAAGCCGGTCGTCGCGGATGATTGCCACGCCCGCGCCATGTCCGACCGGGATGATTGCGCCGACGTCGGCGAGCGTGCCGAAATAGCGAAGCACCTCGGTCGCCCAGAGCTCGATCCCGGCGGTATCGAGCGCCGCATAGTCCGCCGTCCTGACGCGTTCGTTCGGGCGCACGCGCCGTTCGATCAGCGCGCCGTCCGGCGACCAGAGGCTGAGCTTGGACAGCGTTTTTCCGACATCGAGGACTATGGTTGCGCGACCCCTCATCCCTCTCCCTCTTGCTTCGTTGCGACCGAATTTGATCGAACTTTATCGAAACTGATTGCAGAGCGCCAGCGATTTCGATACAAGCCGCTCAACGACGAAACAACGAGTTTCCTTCATGCCCGATCTTCTGGATGTCACGCCTGAATCCCGCGCCGCGCTGCTGTTTGCCATTCCGGCGAATCGCTGGTCGGACAATGAGGCGAGGGGCAAGTCGCCCGAAGATCTGCTGCTCTATCGATCGAACTGCCTTGGTTCGGACTTGACGGTCACCAATTTCGGCGGCGGCAATACCTCGGCGAAGCTCGATGTGCGCGACCCGCTCACCGGTGAAAATGTCCCGGTCCTATGGGTCAAGGGATCGGGTGGCGACATCGGGTCGATGAAGCTCGACGGGTTTTCGACGCTGTATCAGGACAAGCTGCTCGGGCTCGAAAAACTCTATCGCGGGCCCGAACATGAAGACGAGATGGTCGGCTACCTCCCGCATTGCACCTTTGCGCTCAATCCGCGCGCGGCGTCGATCGACACGCCGCTCCACAGCTATCTCCCCTTCGCGCATATCGACCATGTCCATCCCGACGCGATCATCGCGCTCGCCGCGTCGAGTGATGGCGAGGCGGCGACGCAGGCGATCTGGGGCGGCGCGATCGGCTGGCTTCCCTGGCAGCGGCCGGGCTTCGATCTCGGATTGAAGCTTCGCGACCATGTCGCCGCCAATCCGGGGCTGCGTGGGATGATGCTCGCAGGGCACGGGATCATTTGCTGGGGCGAAAGCGCCAGGGCCTGCTACGACAACACGATCGCGCTGATCACTGACGCCGCGAACTATCTGAACGCGAAGCTCGCGGGCGGGCAGGCGTTCGGCGGTGAAATGACCTCGCCGCGCCCCGCTGCCGAACGCGCAGCGGCTGCGGCAAAGTCGATGCCGCTGCTCCGCGGCCTGATGGGCGGCCGTCGCGTCGGCCATTTCGCCGACGATGCCGAAACGCTCGAATTTACCGGCAGCCGCGACTTTGCGAAGCTCGCCGCAATCGGCACCTCGTGTCCCGACCATTTCCTGCGCACCAAGATCGCGCCGCTCGTCCTCGATCCCGCGCGCATCGACGATAGTGCGTATCTGGCCGAGCGGATCGAGGCGTATCGTGCCGGTTATACCGCCTATTACCAGCGGTGCACGCGGCCGAGCTCGCCCGCGATGCGCGATCCCAATCCTGTCGTCGTGCTCGTCCCCGGCATCGGCCGCATGACCTTTGCCGGCGACAAGACGACCGCGCGGCTTGCGGGCGAATTTTACGCGAACGCGATCAACGTGATGCGCGGCGCGGAGGCTATCGGCGCCTATGTCGGGCTCGACGAACAGGAAGCGTTCGACATCGAATATTGGCTGCTCGAGGAAGCGAAGCTCCAGCGCATGCCGAGGCCGAAGCCGCTCGCCGGGCGCATCGCGCTCGTCACCGGCGGCGCGGGCGGCATCGGCGCCGCCACCGCCGAGCGGCTGGCGGCCGACGATGCCTGCGTGCTGCTCGTCGACCGCGACGTCGACGCCTTGGCGAAGGCCGCGAGCGAGCTTGAGGGGCGTTTCGGACGCGACCGGATCCGTTCGGCGGTGTGCGACGTGACCGACGAGGCGCAGGTTGCCGCGGCGTTCGCCGCGTGCGCGCGCGAGTTCGGCGGGCTCGACATTCTCGTCGCCAATGCGGGCATCGCGTCGTCGGCGCCGATCGAGGACACGACGCTCGACCTGTGGCAGCGCAATTATGACGTGCTCGCGCAGGGCTATTTCCTGACCGCGCGCGCAGCCTTTCCGCTGATGAAGGCGCAGGGCGGCGGCTCGATCGTCTTCATCGGGTCGAAGAATGGCATTGCGGCGGCGACCAACGCGTCCGCATATGCCTCGGCGAAGGCCGCGGCGCTGCATCTTGCGCGCTGCCTCGCGCTCGAAGGTGCGCCCTTCGGTATCCGCGTCAACACCGTCAACCCCGATGCCGTGATCAAGGGGTCGCGCATCTGGGACGGCGACTGGCGCCGCGAGCGCGCGGGGGCGCACGGGATCGATTCGGGCAGCGAGCTCGAGGAACATTATCGCAACCGTTCGATGTTGAAGCGCGACGTGCTGCCCGAGGATGTCGCCGAAGCCGTCTATTTCCTCGGCTGCGATATGTCGGCAAAGTCGACCGGAAACATGATCAACGTCGATGCCGGCAACGCGCAGGCATTCCCGCGGTAAGACGCGTAGCTCAGGAGAATATTATGTCCGGCGACCTGCCGCTCGCACAGGATGATATCGAGCGGCTCAACGGCGATCTGGCCGACGCGCTCGACGATGATTATGGCAGTCTTGGCCGCCAGCTCGGACGCCGCGGGATCGACATCGACGCGGTAAAAGCGAAGGTCGCGGGCTTTTCGGTCGCGGTGCCGAGCTGGGGCGCGGGGCGCGGCGGTACGCGCTTCGCCAAATTCCCGATTGCCGGCGAGCCGACCAACATCCACGAAAAGCTGGAGGACTGCGCGGTCATCCAGCAGCTCGGCCGCGCGACCCCGCGCGTCAGTCCGCATTTCCCTTGGGACAAGGTCAGCGACTATCGCGGTTTGCGCGAGGAAGCCGCCGCGCTCGGGCTCGGCTTCGATGCAGTGAACAGCAACACTTTCCAGGATCAGCCGGGGCAGGTGGTGAGCTACGCCACCGGCTCGCTCTCCTCGACGCGCGCGGATGTCCGTGAACAGGCGGTCGCGCACAACATCGAATGCATCGAGATCGGGAAGCAGCTCGGCGTCACCGACCTCACCGTCTGGGTCGGCGACGGCACCAACTTTCCGGGGCAGCAGGATCTCGGCCGCAGCCTCGACCGTTATCTCGACGCGGCATCGCAGGTGTATGCGGCGCTTCCCGGCGACTGGCGGATGCTGATCGAGCACAAGATGTTCGAACCCGCTTTCTATTCGACCGTGATTTCGGACTGGGGCAGCTCGATCCTCGTCGCGCAGGAACTCGGCGACAAGGCGAAATGCCTCGTCGACCTCGGGCACCATGCGCCGAACGTGAATATCGAACAGATCGTTGCGCGGTTGCATCGTTTTGGAAAGCTCGGCGGATTCCACTTCAACGACAGCAAATATGGCGACGACGATCTCGACAGCGGATCGATCAACCCGCATCAGCTATTCCTCGTCTTCAACGAATTGATCGAGGCCGAGCTGAACCCGCGCGGCGATTTCCGCCCCGCCTATATGATCGACCAGTCGCACAATGTGACCGATCCGATCGAGAGCATGCTCTCGTCGGCCGAAGCGATCGTCGCGGCCCATGCCAAAGCGCTGCTCGTCGACCGCGAAGCTTTGCTCGCCGCGCAGGAAGCCAACGACACGATGATGGCGTTCCAGGCGCTGCGCACCGCCTATCGCACCGATGTCACGCCGATCCTCGCGATGGCGCGCGCCGAAGCGGGTGGGGCGATCGACACGATCGCGGCCTATCGCGCGAGCGGCTGGCGGGATCGCAAGGCGCAGCAGCGCAAGGCAGCAGACACCGCGGCGGGGATCGTCTAATCATTCGATTGCAACTCGGCGCAGCTCCCGTCAAATAGACGCAATCAGACAGGGACCCCGATGCACGCAGCCGAACGCGAAAAAATGATCCTCGATAGCTTGGGCGAGAGCGGTTTCGTCTCGTTCCGCGATCTTGAAGCCCGTGTGGCGGCGTCGCCTGCGACAATCCGCCGCGATCTCGACCGGCTGGAGGAAGCGGGCGTGATCACGCGCGTGCGCGGCGGGGCAAAGCGCGTCGGCGGGGCCAGCGGGACACCGGCCGCATCCGAAGAGGGCTTGTCGGGCGTTCCGTTCCACGAGAATATCGGCCGCAATCGCGCCGCCAAGGAAGCGATCGGGCGTGCTGCCGCGGGTCTCTGCATCCCGGGCGAGGGCGTGATGATCGACGGCGGTTCGACGACGCTGCAGATGTGTCCGCACCTCGACGGGCTGAGCCTGCAGGTACTGACCAACTCGCTCCATATCGTCAGCGCGCTGTTGCCGCAGCCGACGACGCGCATCCTCATTCCCTCGGGGCAGGTCTTTCGCGAGCAGAATATCGTCCTGTCGGCGGCGGGCGACGACGGGATGCCGCGCTTTCATGCGCCGAAACTGTTCATGGGTGCGGCGTCGATGGGTCCCGCAGGGCTGATGCAGGCCGACGTCATCCTCGTTGCCGCCGAACGCCGGCTGATCGAGCGTGCCGACGAGATCATCGTGCTCGTCGACAGCTCCAAATTCTCGGGCCCCTCGGGCAATGTCGTTTGCTCGCTCGACGAGATCGACATCGTCGTCACCGACTCCGCAATCGAACCGCGCCATGTCGCGATGATGGAAGCCGCCGACATCCGCGTCATCATCGCCTGAAGTTTCCAGAGCCTTTCGAAAGAAAACCCCGGTCTGCCGTGCCGTTCGGGCCCGAATGATTGAAATTGATCGTTGACGTGATTGATAAAGACAAATAATGAGCATTGATGCAGAAACGCTCATCGAAGCGTGGCATCGGAGGAACAAGATCGCCGGACAGGCGCCTCCGTCAAAAGGGACAACTCGCGAAGGCGAGTGCAGGGAGGATGCAATGAAGGCGATGACGAACGCGGGTCTGGATTTTGCTGCACGGCGGGATGCGTGGCGGCGGGGCATTTCGGCGCTGGCATGTGCGGGCGCTCTGCTCGGCGGGGCAAGCGCGCATGCGCAAGACGCCGATTCCGACGCACCGACCGATGCCGACATCGTCGTCACCGGCACCTTGCTGCGCGGCGTCGCGCCCGTCGGTACCAATGTCGTCGCGGTCAGCGAGGCCGATGTCGTTGCTTCAGGCGCGGCCTCGGCGAACGACCTGCTTGCCTCGATCCCGCAGGTCGGCAATTTCGGCACGATCCCGGCAGGGCTGGGCAATTTCGGCAATCCAATCGTGCGTCCCAATATCCGCAATCTTGGTGCCAGCGGTGGTTCGACGACGCTCGTGCTGCTCGACGGGCACCGGATGGTCGGTGCGGGCATCTTGCAGACGAGTTTCGATCCGTCGGTCATTCCGCCCGACGTCATCAAACGCGTCGACGTCATCCCCGACGGCGGCTCGTCGATCTATGGCTCCGATGCGATCGGCGGCGTGATCAACTTCATCACGCGCGACCGTTATGACGGCATCGGCGTCAACGCGCGCTACGGCTTCGCCAAGGATTACCAGACGATCGACGCCAGCGTGATCGCGGGCAAGGACTGGGGATCGGGTTCGGTCTTCGTCTCCTATTCCTATGCCTGGCACGACGATCTGATCGGACTCGACCGCGGCTATGCAACAGCGAACCAGACCAGCCGCGGTGGGGGCGATTTCCGCAGTACCGCCTGCGCGCTCGCGAACATCACCGTCGGTACGACGACCTATGCGCTGCCCGGGCGGACGCCGGGGATCAATCGCTGCGACCAGACCGACTATGCTGCCATCTATCCGCGCGAAGAACGGCACAGCGTCTTTGCCGGACTGACGCAGGACCTTAGCGATTCGGTCGCGTTCAAGCTGTCGGCCTATTGGTCGAAGCGCGATACGCTGCATCGCAGCGCGCAGAGCAGCATGAGCGGGACGATCACCGCGGCGAACCCCTTTTTCCGCCCGATCGGAACCGAACTCGCGCACACTGTCGCTTTCGCGTTCGACGATGTATTCGGCCCCAGCAACGACAGCCCGTCGAGCTTTTCCTCATACGGCATCACGCCCAGCTTCGATTTCGAACTCGGCGGCGGCTGGCAGCTGCGCACGATGGCCAATTTCGGGCGCAGCGAGAATGAATCGACCGAACGTTCGTTCAACTCGACCGCCGCGACCATCGCGCTGAACGGGACGACAGCTGCGACGGCGCTCAATCCCTATAATCTGTCGGCGACCTCGCCGCTGGTGCTCGCGGCGATCGACGATTTCGTCAACTATGGCGAGGCGACGCAGGAACTTGCCGAAGGCCGCATCGTACTCGATGGTCCGCTGACGACGCTTCCCGGCGGCGACATCCGCTTGGCGGTCGGCGGCGAATATCACTACGAGAATATTCGTTCCTTCACCGGCAGCGGCCCCGAAAATGCGGTCACCGGGTCGAACGCCTATGCCGCGCGCAACGTGAAGTCGCTGTTCGGCGAGCTGCTGATCCCGATCTTCGGCGCCGACAACCGCACGCCGGGCTTCTACAGCCTCGAGCTGTCGGGATCGGTCCGCTACGACGATTACAGCGATGTCGGCAGCACGACCAATCCCAAGATCGGGGTGACCTGGCGGCCGTTCGACGCGCTGACGATCCGCGGCAATTACGGCACGTCGTTTCACGCGCCGAGCCTCGCCGATCTCGGCAATTCGGTCGACGCGCGCGTTCAGGTGCTGCCGTTCAGCCCGTTCCGCGCGCCGAACAGTTCGCCGTTCGACGCGCTGCGCCCGACGATCGCGATCGCCGGCGGCAACGCCAATCTGAAGCCCGAAAAGGCCGATACCTGGTCGCTCGGCTTTGATCTGAAGCCCGCGGCGCTCGAAGGCTTTGTGGCGAGTGCGACCTATTTCAACGTGAAGTTCAAGGACGCCATCGCCGTGCCGCCCTTCACCTCACCTTTGCTGTTCACGACGCCGGCCTATGCGGATTTCTTCATTCTCAATCCGACGCTCGCACAGGCGCAGGCGGCGGCGGGCAATCTGCGCGTCGACGGCGTGCCGAACCTCGCCACCCTGTTCGCGATCAGCTCGCCCTATGTGCTGTTCCTCGCGCAGCGTGCGAACCTTGGCGCGGTGAATGTCGACGGGATCGATTTCAACCTCGCCTATAATCGCCCGACCGGCTTCGGCTCGGTGAGCGCGAACTTCACCGGGAGCTATCTCCTCAATCGCGAGACGCAGGTGGTGCAGGGCGGCCCGGTGAACGACGATCTCAAGAACGGCACCGGCCGCTTCCTGTTCACGGCGGGGCTCGGCGGGACGGTCGGCGACTTCACCGCGCGTGCGACCCTCAATCATCGCAGCGGCTATCCGGTGATCGGCCTCGCGCCGCAGGAACGCGTCGCGGCGTTCGATACCGTCGATCTCTTCTTCAGCTATGATCTCGGCGACATGCTCGCGAACACACTGCTCACGCTGAACATCGACAATGTCTTTGACGAGGACCCGCCGTTCCTGAACAGTGCCTCGGGTTATACCAATGGCAGCACGCTTGGCCGGCTGGTATCCTTCGGTATTCGCACCAAATTCTGACGGGGAGGTCGGGTTGCCACGGATCGGGAGCTTGCGAGGCCTTTTCTGGGGTGCGCTCGCCGCCGTTGGCATGGCAACCGCCCCCGCGAGGGCGGCGGATCCGGCCCCGGCGGAGCTGCGGACCGAATATGCAGTGGCGCCGCTGGGGCTCGATACGGCGGCGCCGCGGCTTGCATGGCGCTCGCCGATCGCGCGGCAAAGCGCTTACCGTATCCGCGTCGCAACGTCCGAAACCGACCTTGAGCGCGCGCCGCTGTGGGACAGCGGCAAGATCGTTTCCTCGAACAATGTCCAGATCGCTTATGCCGGGCCGGCGCTCGTGTCGCGCCAGCGCTATTGGTGGCAGGTGCAGGTGTGGGACGGCGACGGGAATGTCTCGGACTGGAGTGCGCCCGCTTCGTGGGAAATGGGGCTGCTAGGCGTGTCTGACTGGCAGGCGCAATGGATTTCGGGGCCCACGCGGCGCGACCACGACTGGGGCGACCTGACGCTCGACGCCGATCTGACGCTGACCGGCAAGAGCGTCGATATCCTGTTCCGTGCGCTCCCCAACGGCAAGACCTATGGCGACGCCTATGTCTGGACGCTCGCCGACGACAAGAACGGACCCGAATTGATCCAGACGGTGCGCCGCTATCCGGGCGGGACCAGCTCGGCGGTGAAGATGGAGCGGTTGGGGCAAATTAAATTGTCCACACCGCTGAAGGGGCGGCGCATCCGGCTTTCGATCGAAGCAAAGGGCGGCCACATCGTCACGCGGATCGACGGCGCGGTCGTCGCGACAGTCGACAATGACGCGCACAAGCATGGCACCATCGGCTTTGCGGGCAAGGAAGCCGCGTCGGCCATCGTCCATTCGGTCCGCGTATCGGGTACGCAGAGCCCTGCGGTCGCGTTCGATTTCGCGGGCGGCGACAATCCCTTCACCGGCGGCAGCGTCGCGAAGGACGGGCTCGTCGTCGCGAGCGGTGTGCCGGGCGTCGATCTCGTGCTGCCGATCGAGGCGCCCGCGCCGCTCGTTCGCCGTGCCGTTCGTCTCGCGAAGCCGGTGGCCAGCGCGCGCCTCTATTATGCGGGGGCGGGTATGCCGCGCCTGTCGGTCAACGGCACCGTCGTCGGTTCGTCGCTCGGCGCCGGTTTCACCGCCTATGACAAACGGGTCCTTGCCTATACCCATGACGTGACGAACCTGCTGCGCCGCGGCGAGAATGTGATCGGCGCGGAACTCGGACGCGGCTGGTACGGGCTGACCGATCCGAACGAATGGTATTTCCACGCGGCGCCCTGGCATGCCGAGCCCGCGCTGAAAGCGCAGCTCGAAGTCACCTACACAGACGGGGCGCGCGAGACGATCGCGACCGACGGCCGCTGGCGCACCGTGTCCGGCCCGACGCTCAATGATTCGGTGCACCGCGGCGAACGCTTCGACGCGCGACTGGTGCCGGCGGGCTGGGATCGTGCGGGCTTTCGCGACCGCAAATGGTCGGCAGCACCCGTCGTAGCGGGGCCGGCCGGGCGGATCGTGACGGCCAATTCGGAAGCGATCGAGCCCGTAGAGGATATCGCGCCCGTCGCGGTCAAGGAGGTCGCGCCCGGCGTCCATGTCTATGACTTCGGCCGCATCGTCGCGGGCCGGCCGGTGCTCAAGGTCAGCGGCCCGCGCGGGGTCACCGTGTCGATGGTCGCGAGCGAGCGCGTCGCCGACGATGGCAAGGTAGTGCCAGCCGCTGGCCTGATCGATGCGCAGCTCCAGACCGACCGCTATACGCTGGCGGGCAAAGGCACCGAGCAATGGGAACCCCGCTTCGGTTATCGCGGCTTCCGCTATGTGCAGGTCGACGGTTTCCCGGGCAATCCGCCCGAAGGCGCCCTGGCCGCCCGCATTGTCCACTCGGCGGTCGCGCACACGGGCAGCTTTACCAGCGCCGATCCGCTGCTTAACCGGATCGATTTCGCGGCGATCGCGTCGATCCTCAACAACCTCCACGGCTTTCAGACCGATACGCCGACCTATGAAAAGAACGGCTGGAGCGGCGATGCGCAGGCGTCGGCGGGCGCCGCGGCGCGCAGCCTCGACATCGCGCGCGTCTGGACCAAATGGCTCGCAGACTTCCGCGACGGCCAGTCGGACAAGGGCGAGGTTCCGGAAATCGCGCCGACGACGCCCTTCTACGGCTATGAGAATACGCCGGGCTGGAACGTGATCTGGGGTCCGACGACGCCATGGGATGCCGCGGCGATGATCCTGCCGTGGGAACTCTACACGACCACGGGCGACACGCGCATCCTTGCCGACAATCACGACATGCAGCGGCGGCTCGTCGATTATACCGCGACCTTCATCAAGGCGCCCGACTATCAGCGGTCGGCCGGGCTCTCCGAATGGGCGTCGGCGGGCGGCATGGATTACAGCAACGCGCGCGGCGGCGGCATCGACGCGGTCACGACGGCCTATTTCTTCCATCAGGCGGATATGCTGGCGAAGTCTTCGGCGATCATCGGCAAGGCCGACGATGCGGTGCGCTATCGCAAGCTCGCCGAGGATATTCGCACCGCCTATAATGTGCGTTACTGGAACGGCGCGATGGGCTGGTATCGCACCATCGACAGCAAGGGTGCGGTCGGCCGTCCGACGCAGGTGCAGAATATCCTGCCGCTCGCTTTCGGTATGGTGCCGACGGGACGCGAGAAGGACGTCGCTGCGGCTATCGCAAATGATGTCAAGGATCAGGGGCTGCGCACGGGCGTCTATGGTGCACGTTACCTGCTCGAAATCCTGAGCGACCATGGCTACGCCGACCTCGCGTATCGCGTCGCGACGCGCACCGACGAGCCGGGGTGGGGCTGGTGGATCAAAAATGGTCACTCGACGATGTTCGAGACGTGGAGCCTGAACAGCCGATCGCGCGACCATCATTATTTTGCGTCGATTTCAGACTGGATGCGCCAGCGGCTCGCAGGCCTGCGTCCGGGGGCGCCGGGGTACAAGGTCGTGCTCGTCAAACCCGCGATCCCTGACGGCCTCGCGAGCGCCGAGGCGGCGATGGAGACGGTGCACGGCCGCGCCTTCTCGGGGTGGCAGTTCGCTTCACACCGCAAGCTGACGCTCACCGTCGAAGTGCCGCCGAACACCACCGGTGAAATCTGGGTGCCGACGCGCTTCGGCGGGATCGCTGCGCCGTCGGGGGCAAGGGCCCTGCGGCAAGAGGCGGGATATGCCGTCTATCGTACCGGCCCCGGCCGCTTCATTTTCAACACCGGAGGCACACCATGATCCGCGCTATCCTCGCTTTAGGCGCCATCGCCGCACTGGTGTCGCCCGCTGCCGCGCAACAGGTGGCGATCGACAGTGGCGCCGTTACGGGCGTGACCGCTGACAGCATCGCCTCGTTCAAGGGCATCCCCTATGCTGCACCGCCGGTCGGCGCGGGGCGCTGGAGCGCGTCCGCACCCGTCCAGCCGTGGAGCGCGCCGCGCGAGGCGACCGCTTACGGTCCCGATTGCATGCAGAACCCGCTGCCCGGCATCCAGCCTGGATCGCGGCCGATGAGCGAGGATTGCCTGACGCTCAACGTCTGGACGCCGAAGCCCGCCAAGGGCGCGAAGCTGCCCGTGATGGTCTGGATCCACGGCGGCGGTTTCGTCGGCGGATCGGGGACCTTGCCCGAAACCGACGGCGCGGCGCTAGCGCGGCGCGATGTCGTGATCGTCAGCTTCAACTATCGCCTCGGCCGCTTCGGCTTTTTCGCGCACCCCGCGCTGGGGCAGGACGGCAACTGGGGGCTGATGGACCAGGTCGCCGCGCTCAAATGGGTTCAGCGCAATATCGCAGCCTTCGGCGGCGATCCGGCGAAGGTCACGATCTTCGGCGAGAGCGCGGGCGGGGAGTCGGTGTCGCGCCTGATGGCGTCGCCCGTCGCGAAGGGCCTGTTCGCGCGCGCCATCGTCGCCTCGGGCGGCGGACGCGATGACTGGCCGACACTGGCCGATGCTCAGGCGAAGGGGCAGGCGTTCGGCGCGCGGGCGGGCGCCGCCGATGCCGCAGCCTTGCGCGTATTGCCCGCCGACAAGGTGCTCGGCGGTCTCGCGCTGATGAGCAAGGAAGAAGATCGCTATTCGGGGCCGATGACCGACGGGACGATCGTTCCCGCGGGCGCCGAGACGATCTTCGCCGGAGGCAAGCAGGCGCGCATTCCCTATATCATCGGCAGCAACGACGACGAACTCGGCTTCATCCCGGCGCCGTTCCGCGCGATGGTCAACGGTCCCGTCGAAAAGTCGCTGGGTGCGGCCTCTACCGCCGTGAAGGCCGCCTATGCCAGCGAGGACGAGGCGAACCGGCGGCTCGGCGGCGACGCGATGTTCGCCGAACCGGCGCTCGCTTTCGGCCTGTTGCAGGCGCACGCGGGGGCGCCGACCTTCCTCTATCGCTTCGGCTATGTTCTGGAGGGTCAGCGCAAGCCTGATCTCGGCGCAGTCCATGCGTCGGATGTCGCCTTCCAGTTCGGCAATCTGCCTGCCGATGCCACCGCCGCCGATCGCGCTGCGGCGAAACAGCTCGGCGATTACTGGACCAACTTCGCGAAGACCGGCGACCCGAACGGCAGCGGACTGCCGGTCTGGTCTCGGCTCGACCCGGGGGCTCCGCGGCTGCTGTCGATGGGGATCGGGACGACTATAATGGCGTCGGCAACGTCACCGGCGCTCACTGCCATCGCCGCGGCCCGGGACGGAAAGAAATGAAAGTCATGACCATGCGCCTCTCCGCCGTCATTGCTGGCGCGCTCGCGATCGTCGCAATCCCCGCCTGCGCGTGGGAGGTGATCCGCCTGTCGTCGGACCCGGCACCTGCGACTTCGAAGGAAGTACGCGAGACCGGGCCGTTCGGCACGATCGTCCGCAACGTTTCGGACGCGACGCTCACCCCCTATGTCGCCGAGAAGCCCAATGGAACCGCGGTGATCGTAGCGCCCGGCGGCGGCTTTCATATGCTGTCGATCGACAATGAGGGCGAGGCGGTTGCCAAATGGCTGAACAGCCAGGGCGTCACTGCCTTTGTGCTCAAATATCGGCTGCTGGAGACCGGCGCCGACTTCCCGCTCCAGATGATGCGCTATCTTGCCAATCTCCCGTCTTTGCGCACCGCGGTCGAGCCGCTGCGCCCGCTCGCGACCGCCGACGGAGAGAATGCAGTGAAGTGGGTGCGCAAGAACGCCGCCCGCTATGGCATCAAGGCGAACCGCGTCGGGCTGATGGGGTTTTCGGCGGGCGGCGCGGTGACGGTGTGGACGCTGGCGGCGAACAAGCCGGCGAGCCGCCCCGATTTCGCGATCGCCATCTATCCCGGGCTGCTCCCCGACACGATCGCGGTGCCGAAGAAGGCGCCGCCGTTGTTCGTCACGGCGGCGAAGGACGACAAGCTGGCCTATGACGACAGCGTCCGCCTCGCGGCCGCGTGGAAGGATGCGGGCGCAAACAGCGCGATCGTCACCTATGAAAGCGGAGGCCATGGTTTCGGTATGAAGAAGAGCGGCAAACCGAGCGACGCATGGACCGACGCCATGTCCGAGTGGATGCGCGGTCAGGGACTGGTCGGCAAATGAGGACCGCATCGCTCTTCCTGCTCGCCGGCGGATCGCTGCTCGTGGGCTGCACCGCCAACGAACCCGCTCCGGCGCCGACGCCCGCCGTGCAAAAGGCGGGCAGCTGCGAAGCCCTTACCGGCCTTGCGCTCAAGGGCGGCAAGGTCGACGCCGCGACCTCGCTCGCGGGCGGCGCGATGGTCAATCTCGAGGCCGGCAAGCCCGGCCTTCCGGCGCCCGCCGCCTTCTGCCGCGTGCAGGCGACGCTGTCGCCGGTGCCGGGGTCGTCGATCAAGGTTGAGGTGTGGCTACCCGAACGCGCGGGCTGGAATGGCAAGCTGCTCGGCGCGGGCAATGGCGGCTTCGGCGCCAACATGTTGCTGCCGTCGCTGCTGATGCGCGGCGCGGTGCAAAAGGGCTATGCTGCGGTCGGCACCGACATGGGGCATGTCAGCGAAGCCGACGTCGACGCGAGCTGGGCGCTGAACGCGCCCGAGAAAATCCGCGACTATGGCTGGCGCGCCAATCATGTCGGCGCCGAGACCGCCAAGCAGGTCATCGCGGCCTTTTATGAAAACGCACTCACCGCGAGCTATTTCCACGGCTGCTCGGACGGCGGGCGGCAGGCGCTGACCCTCGCGCAGCGTTACCCCGCCGATTATGACGCGATCATCGCGGGCGCGCCCGCGATGCCATGGACGCGCATGGCGAGCGCATTCGCGAACAATGCCGTCGCGGCCGGCAGGCCCGGCGGCGACCTGTCGATGGCGAAGCTCAAGCTGCTTCAGACCGCTTCGCTCGGTGCATGCGACGGCCTCGACGGGGTGAAGGATGGCGTGATCGACGATCCGCGCGCTTGCCCTTTCGATCCCGCGAAGCTCGCGTGTAAGGGCGCCGAGGGCGCCGACTGCCTGACACCGGGTGAGGTCGCCACGGCGAAGCTGCTCTACGAGGGGCCGAAGACCGCCGACGGCAAAAACTTCTATCCCGGCTTCGCGCCGGGCGCCGAGGCCGAAGCGGGAACCTGGTCGCAGTGGCTGACTGGCAAGACATCGCAGCATGTAAAGTTCGGCACCGCCTTCTTCCGCTATTTCGTGCACGCCAATCCCGACTGGCAGCTCTCAGACTTCAACCTCGAGCGCGACTATGCGCTGGCGAAGGCGCGCGTCGGCGGCGATCTCGATGCCGACGGCACCGACCTCGGTGCGTTCTACAAGCGCGGCGGCAAGCTGATCCTCTATCATGGTTGGAACGACGCGGGGATCCCGGCGCAGAATACCGTCGATTATTACGAGCGCCTCGTCGCGGCCAACCCGAAAGCCGCATCGACCTCGGTGCGGCTGTTCATGGTACCGGGCATGTCGCATTGCCTTGCCGGGCCGGGGCCGAACATTTTCGATCCGCTGACAGCACTCGATGGCTGGCGGCAGGGCGGCGCAGCGCCCGAACGGATCGTCGCTACCAAATATGATAACGACCTGTTCGCCTATATCGGGCTGCCCGCGAAGGCTGGGCGGACGCGGCCGCTCTGTCCGTTCCCGAAGGTCGCGAAATGGGACGGCAAGGGTTCGACCGACGATGCCGCGAGCTTCGCCTGCCAGGTGCCCGGAAAATGACGAGCCACGTCAAGGGCGCGATCGAACCGCCGCTGATCGAACATACGATCGGCACGGCGCTCACGCTTGCCGTCGAACGCTGGGGTGATCGCGACGCGCTCGTATCGGTCGGGCAGGGGATCCGCTGGAGCTTCGCCGAACTGCTCGAGCGTTCCGATGCGTTCGCAGCGGGCCTGCTCGCGCTGGGTCTAAACCCCGGTGACCGTATCGGCGTCTGGGCGCCAAATTGCGCCGAATGGACGCTGACCCAGTTCGCCGCGGCGCGCGCCGGGCTGATCCTCGTCACGATCAACCCCGCCTATCGCCTGTCCGAGGTCGAATATACGATCAACAAGGTCGGCCTGTCGGCGCTTGTCGCGGCGACGAGCTTCAAGACCAGCGACTATCCCGCGATGATCGAGGAGCTGGCGCCCGAGGTTCCGGCGAGCACGCCGGGCGGGCTTCACGCGGTGCGGCTGCCGATGCTCCGCTCGCTGATCCTGATTGGCGAAGCAGCGCGTCCGGGCTGGCTGCGTTTCGACGACGTTGCGGGGTGCGGCGGCGACGCCGAACGGCAACGCCTCGCCGCGATCGCGCCGACCCTCGATCCCGATGACGCGATCAACATCCAGTTCACGAGCGGCACGACGGGGCTGCCGAAGGGCGCGACGCTTAGCCACCGCAACATCCTGAACAACGGCTATTTCGTCGGTCGCACGCAGGGGCTGGGCGAGGGCGACCGCATCTGCATTCCGGTGCCGCTCTATCATTGCTTCGGCATGGTGATGGGCAATCTCGCCAGCATCACCCACGGCGCGGCGATGGTCTATCCGTCGGAGGGTTTCGATCCCGAAGCGGTGCTGCGCGCGGTCGAGGCCGAGCGTTGTACCGCGCTTTACGGCGTGCCGACGATGTTCATTGCGGTGCTCGCACATCCGCGCTTCGACGACTTCGACGTCTCCTCGCTGCGCACCGGCTGCATGGCAGGGGCTATCTGTCCCGAACCGCTGATGCGGCAGGTGGTCGAGCGGCTGAACATGCGCGACGTGACGATCGCCTATGGCATGACCGAAACCAGCCCGGTCAGTTTCCAGACCGCGCCCGACGACCCGTTCGAACGCCGTGTTGGCTCGATCGGCCGCGTCCAGCCGCACCTCGAATGCAAGATCGTCGATGTCGATGGCAATATCGTGCCGTCGGGCGAGCCGGGCGAACTGTGCACGCGCGGTTATTCGGTAATGATCGGCTATTGGGACGAGCCGCAGCGCACAGCGGAATCGATCGACGGGGACGGCTGGATGCATTCGGGCGACCTCGCGACGATCGATGCCGAAGGCTATGGCAATATCGTCGGGCGCCTCAAGGATATGGTGATCCGCGGCGGCGAAAATATCTACCCGCGCGAGGTCGAGGATTATCTTTATCGCCACCCCGCGGTCGAGGATGTCGCGGTAGTCGGCATCCCCGACGAACGCATGGGCGAGGAACTGTGTGCATGGGTGCGCCTGAAGCCGGGCGCGGACGTCGGACCCGACGATATCCGCGAATTCTGCCGTGGCCAGATCGCCCACTATAAAGTCCCGCGCTACGTGCGTATCGTCGGCGAATTCCCCACGACGGTGACGGGAAAGGTCCAGAAATATCTGATCAGGGAGGCGATGGTCGCCGATCTCGGAAAGGAAGAAGCATAATGAAAACTGCCATGTTTGTTGCGGCGCTGATGGCCGCTGCGCCGGCTCTTGCTCAGGGCACCCCTGCGCCGGCGCCTGCTCCCGCTGCTCCCGCCCCGGCTCCGGCTGCGCCCGCAGTCGATGCCAAATATAATCTCGACACCCCGCTGCAGGACATCGTCGCCGACGAAAAGGGCAAGGCGGTGATCGAAAAGCACTTCCCCGGCATGATCGCGCTGCCCGAATATGAAATGTTCAAGGCGATCAGCCTGACGCAGCTCCAGCCCTATTCGAACGGCAAGATCACCGACGAGATGCTGGCCGCGACGGCCAAGGACCTGGCAGAGATCAAGTGATGAAGAGCCGGACAGCCTATCTGGCGGCATGCTTGCTGTCTTCTACGGTGGCGCTGTCCGGCGCTCAGGCGCAGGACATGGTCTACAAGGATAAATCGGCACCGATCGAGGCGCGCGTCGACGATCTGATGGGACGGCTGACGCTCGACGAGAAGATCCTGCTGCTCGCGGGCGAAAGCTCGATGACGCTGAACCCGATCGAACGGCTTGGCATCCCCTCGATCCGCATGACCGACGGGCCGACGGGCGTGCGCTCGCCCGAGGGCAAGCCCGCAACGGTCTTTCCTGTCGGCGTTGCGATGGCGGCGACGTGGAACCCCGACCTTACGGCCAAGGTCGGCGCGGCGATCGGCAAGGAAACGCTCGCGCACGGCGCCGATGTGCTGCTCGCGCCGACGGTCAACATCGTGCGCACGCCGCGCTGGGGCCGCAATTTCGAGACCTACTCCGAAGACCCGTATCTCGCGGGCCAGATCGGGCTCGGTTATGTGAAGGGCGCGCAGGGCGCCGGTATCGGCGTATCGCTCAAGCATTTTGCCGCGAACAATCAGGAAACCAACCGCTTCATCGTCGACTCGGTGGTCGATCCGCGGACGCTGCGCGAAATCTATCTCCCGGCGTTCGAGATGGTGATCAAGGAGGGTGACCCCTGGTCGGTGATGGCGTCGTACAACAAGATCAACGGCACGCATGCGGCGGAGAACCGCTGGCTGCTCACCGACCTGCTCAAGGGTGAATGGGGTTACAAGGGTTTCGTCGTGTCCGACTGGGGTGCGGTCCATTCGACCGCGACGACGGTCAACGCCGGCATGGATCTCGAAATGCCGGGACCGCCGAACCATTTCGGTCCCAAGCTCAGGAAAGCGGTCGACGAAGGCAAGGTCACGACCGCACAGATCGACGACAACGCCCGCCGCATGGTGCGTCTGATCGTGCGCAGCGGCGCGATCGAACGCGGCGTCGCGCGTCCGGTCGCCGAAAAGACCCCGCGCAACGCCGCGCTCGCGCAGAGCGCAGCCGAGGAAGCGATCGTCCTGCTCAAGAACAGCGGCGTCCTGCCGCTCCCGTCGTCGATCAAGTCGCTCGCGGTGATCGGCCCCAACGCCGATGTCGTGCGCATCCAGGGCGGCGGCAGCTCGGCGGTGGTGCCGTTCGAGACGAGCACGCCGCTAGCCGCACTCAAGGCCGCGCTGCCGGGGGTGGAGATTGTTTATGCACGCGGCGTCGACAATGAGGAGACGCCGCCGGGCGCCAATCCGAAACTGTTCAGCCCCGAGGCCGATCGCGGCGTGACCGGCCTCGCTGCCACCTACTACGCCAATGCCGATATGAGCGGTGAGCCGGTGAAGCGCGAAACCGCGAAGAGCTTCCTGAAACGGATCAGCGGCAATATCGCGGGGCCGCAGGTTACCGGATATGCGGCGTTCCGATGGGAAGGGCTGTTCTGGCCAGAGAAGAGCGGCACCTATGAATTCAGCACGCGCGGCACCGGCAACGCGACGATCATCCTCGAAGGCAAGACCGTGCTGTCGAAGGAAAGCGCGTCGAAACCCGATATCCGCGACGTGCTCGGTTTTCCGATCCCGCGGCGCACCGTGTCGGTCGATCTCGAAGCGGGGCGCAGCTACCCGATCCGGCTCGACTATGTGAACGGCCAGACGCCATACGAATATCTGAGTTTCGGCATCCGCGAACCGCTGCCCTCGTTCGACGAGGCGGTCGCCACGGCGCGCGGCGCCGATGCGGTGGTGCTGTTCGTCGGATCGTCGTCGACCACCGAGGGCGAAGGCTATGACCGCACGTCGCTCGATCTGCCGGGCGACCAGAACAAGCTCGTCGAGGCGGTCATCGCCGCCAATCCGAAGACCGCGGTGGTCGTCAATGCCGGCGCCGCCATGACGATGCCCTGGTCGGCGAAAGCTCCGGCGATCGTCGATATGTGGCTGCCGGGCGAAGGCGGCGCGGCGGCGCTCGCCAATGTCCTGACGGGCAAGGTCAATCCGTCGGGCAAGCTGCCCGTGACCTTTCCGGTGCTCACCGAGGATGACACGATCAACCTCAAGGGCGCGAAGACGCCCTATTCGGAAGGGTTGCTCGTCGGCTATCGCGGCTACGTCGCGAAAGGGGTAACGCCGCTCTTCGCCTTCGGCCATGGCCTCAGCTACACCGGCTTCGGCTATTCGGCGCTCGCGATGCCCGCGCGCGTCAAGGGCGGTGACGCCATTACGGCGAAGGTCACACTTCGCAACGAGGGCAAGCGCGCCGGCAAGGAAGTGGTGCAGCTCTATGTCGCTCCCGTGACCCCGGGCGAAGGCGACGCACCGATCGCGCTGCGCGGTTTTGCCAAGGTCGATCTCGCCACCGGCGCTCGCCGGACGGTCTCGGTCGCGCTCGATCCCCGGGCCTTTTCGCGCTTCGATGCCGAACGGGGGCAATGGCGCGTCGTTCCGGGCCGATACCGGATTCTTGCCGGATCGTCGTCGGCTGACATTCGCCAGCAACGCGAGATCGAAGTGACAGCGGACTAGGCGTAAATATCCGGAAACCATGATATTAGGTATCGGAGAAGGCACGTGGTCGCTGGTAGTCCCGTGTGTTTCCCGGCAGCCCGGAGCACGGACGGCACCGCGATTTCAGCGCGCCATGGGCAGTCATGGAGTGAGCGATCCGAAAAGGGCGGCGCAAGCGGGGACCAGATCGCTTGCGCCGCCCTGACGATGCCGCCTGAGGGTAAGGACGGCAGCACCGATGGAAACTATTCGATGACCTGGTCGCGGTAATGCTGGATGCGGGTGATCCGCAGGCCCGGAATGCCGCAGCGATCGATGGCGCGTCGCCATGTTGCGAGTTCTTCGAGGCTCAAACGATAGCGCCCGCAGGCTTCGCTGGTGGTCAACAGTCCGCCATCGATGGCCGCGAGTAACTCGGCCTTGCGTCGGCTCACCCAATGGGCGGTGTGGGAGGAAGGCAAATCCTCTATCGTTAGCGGGCCGACAGGCCCCATGACCGACGCGGGTCGGCCAGACTTGATTTCGAGCACTGCGACTCTCCGTTCGCGCGGCATTGGCCGCTTCGTGCCCCCCCGCTCGCGATGTCGCTGATCGAGGTTAATGAAATCTTGCGCCGTTGCCCTTGTTGCGGTGAGCCGTGTTCAACGCCGTTCAGCGCGAACAGTAGCGGTCTTTCCCCGAATCCCGGTCCGAAGCAGATCGGACGCTATCGGCCATTCGGCGGCAATGATGGATTTCGGTGGGCGTCAGGGACCTGAAATCAGGGTGCTAACCCGGTAGACGGCGCCGTGCCTTTCGTTGCGAAAGACGCGAGAGTGCATGGTGCCGGCTGTCAGACTCGAACTGACGACCTACCGCTTACAAGGCGGTTGCTCTACCAACTGAGCTAAGCCGGCACTTGGCGCTCCCCTAAGCATTTTTTGGCCCGATGGAAACATCTGGCTGACGGAAAATGCGACGACCGGGAAGTCTTCAGACTATGCCGAAGGTCCAGCCCTCGGTTTTCGCAAGCGCGTCGGTGAGCGGAGCGGGGTCCCACCGCGCAGTGTCGGATGCGATCGCGCGGAGCCAGGCGGCGGTCAGCAATGCGTCGCTGGCGTGATCGCTCACCGGTCCACATAGATGTGCCGGCGGCGAACCGAGGGCCGCCAGGGCGGCGTCGAGCGCAGCGCCGTCGCGGATCTTGCTGCGTCCGGGCGGCAAACCCGCCGCTCGCGCCGCAAGGCTGGTATAGATTTCGACGAGTACCGGCCCCGACGCGGGCGGGGAGGCGAGTGGCCACAGCGGCATCCGGCGATGCAGGCGGTGTAGCAGCCGCATGCCCGACAGGCTCGCCTTGCCGACCTGTGCCGCTCCGACGAGGTTGAAATTGCTGACGCTCGCCGCCTGCCGCGTCGCGCGCTGATAATGCTCGACGGTCCGGAGCCGCCCTGCGCCGGCTTCGAACAGGTCGCCCGGCTCGCCGCGCTGCCGGAAATGCCGCCGCACCTCCGCATGGGCCAGAAAGCCCGCCGCCTCATAGTGAGGGTCGCCGGTCGCCAGCCGTTCGACGAGCGCCCACAACGCGGGCATGTCGGGTGGACTGTCACTCCATCCGGGAAAATAGGCGCCGTGGTCGGCAAAGGCAAAAGCCGCAGAAAAGTCGAAGCCGACCAGCATATCCTCGCCCGTCGCCGTGATGCCCTCCAGCCAGGCCAATATTTCCGCGCGCGACCAGATGTGGCCCGGCCGCACCAGCGCGGGGGCAGCCGCGCCGCTCGCAATCGCAAGCGCGATCCCGCGCTGCCGTTCGCCGCGGGCGCCCGACCAGTCGATGGCGGCGAAATGGGTGAAGCGACGCATCGGTGCGCCTTAGCGCATCCATGTCATCTTGCACAAAGCCCCGCTCCGCCCCACATGCGCCTCATGCTGATCGAAACCGAATCGACGCCCAATCCCGCGACGCTCAAATTCCTGCCCGGCCGGGCCGTAATGGAGTCGGGAACCCGCGACTTTGCCAGTCCCGAAGAGGCGGAGGCGTCGCCGCTCGCGAGCGCGCTTTTCTCGCTCGGCGATGTGACGGGCGTTTTCTTCGGTCGCGATTTCGTGTCGGTGACGATCGCCCCCGGTGCCGAATGGGTCGATGTGAAGCCCGACATACTCGGCATCGTGATGGATCATTTCCTTGCCGATGTGCCATTGTTCAATGCGGCGAGCGCGGGCTTTTCGGTTCCGGCCGAGGATGAGGGCTTTGCCGACGATCCCGCGGACGCGGACATCATCGACCAGATCAAGGAGCTCATCGAAACCCGCGTGCGTCCGGCGGTGGCCAACGACGGCGGCGACATCATCTATCGCGGTTTCGACAAGGGTAATGTGTATCTGAAGATGCAGGGTGCCTGCGCGGGATGCCCTTCCTCGACCGCGACGCTGAAGAATGGCATCGAGTCCCTCTTGAAACATTATGTTCCCGAGGTAACGGCAGTCCACGCCGTCTGACCAATCCAATTCAGGAGATGCCCTATGAGCGAGCCGCTTTCCGACAGCGCTCTCGACCAGCTGTTTCGTACCGCGCGTACCTATAATGGCTATCTCGACCGGCCCGTCGCCGAAGAGCAATTGCACGCGATCTGGGACCTGGTGAAATTCGGGCCCACCAGCGCGAACAGCCTGCCGGCGCGGATCGTCTGGTGCGTATCCGATGAAGCGAAGGAAAAGCTCGCGGCGCTCGCCATCCCGGGGAACGAGGAAAAGATACGCGCAGCGCCTGTCACCGCGATCATCGCGATGGACACCGAATTTTATGAACATCTGCCTGAATTTTTCCCGCACACCGATGCGCGAAGCTGGTTTGCGGGCAATGATGCGCACGCGGAGGCGACCGCCTTTCGCAACTCGAGCCTGCAGGGGGCCTATTTCATCCTCGCGGCGCGTGCGCTCGGACTCGACACCGGGCCGATGTCGGGTTTCGACAATGCGGGGGTCGATCGGGCCTTCTTTGCCGACCGGCCGAATGTGAAGAGCAATTTCATCTCGACCCTCGGCTACGGCGATCCGGCGACGATTTTCGAGCGCAGCCCGCGCCCCGATTTCGCGCGCTTCAACCGCATCGCCTGAGCCAGAACGCCCTTTCATGAGGCACCTGGTCATCGATTCGGCGAGCGAGGCCTGTTCGGTGGCGCTGCTCGATGCCGGTGCGGTCGTCGATTATCGCCATGAGGTCATCGGGCGCGGCCATGCCGAACGCCTTGTTCCGCTCATCGCCGAACTCGCCGACGGCGGCCGCGCCGACATTATCGTCGCGGGATGCGGCCCGGGCAGTTTTGCGGGGGTACGCATCGGCGTCGCCGCAGCGCGTGCGCTCGCGCTCGGCTGGCAGGTGCCGGTGCATGGCTTCTCGACGCTCGGGCTTGTCGCCGCGGCCGCAGCCGATGAGATCGCGGCGGCGAACGGCGCGCTCGTCGTGATGGAGGGTGGCCATGGCCAATGGTTCGTCCAGCCCTTTGCTGCCGACCTGACGCCGCGCGGCGACGTGCGCTCGCTCCTGCCCGATGATGCGGTCGCACTCGCCCACGATCTGGTGGTCGGCAATCGCGCCGAGCCCTTTGTGGCGCGACGCGGTTCGGGGCGCGCAATCGCGACCTTGCCCGATGCACGCGCATTCGTACGGCTGCCGTCTTCTGCGCTGATCGACCAGCCGACGCCGATCTATGGCCGCGCGCCCGATGCGAAGCCGATGGCGCCGGCATGACGGGCGATATCCGCCTTGCCACTGCCCGCGTGTCCGATCTCGCCGCGGTGATGCGCGTAATGGATGCCGCGTTCGACCCCGCTTATGGCGAGGCATGGAGCGGGGCGCAGCTTCTGACGCTGTTCGCACTCCCGTCGGCGCGCGTTTGCGTGGCGTGGGACGACCACGAGGCATGCGGCTTCTCGGCTGCGCGGATCGCAGGTCCCGAAAGCGAATTGTTGCTGCTGGCAGTCGACCCTCAATTTCGCGGTCGCGGTATTGGCGCTTTGTTGATCGACGACTGGCGTGCCTGGGCCGGGGGGCAGGGCGTCGAAGACTATTTCCTCGAAATGCGCGCAGACAATGATGCGGTTCACCTTTACGAGCGCACGGGTTTTGCCGAATGCGGGCGGCGTCCAGCCTATTATCGCGGCAGCGACGGCGTGCTTCGCGATGCTATTACGATGCGGCAGTCGGATCGTACGTAAAATCGCTCCTGATCGGTCATTGCGAAATTGCATCCAGAGTGGCAGTAATCTGCCCGGCGAAAGAAAAAATCCAATATTCGCCATTCCTTCTTCTGGGTAATATATAACAAGGAATAGTCTCATGTCCGATCAAGCCGATATCAATGAGATGCTCGTTACGCTGACAGCCGACATCGTCGCTGCACATGTCAGCAACAACAGCGTCGCGATTTCAGATCTCTCCATATTGATAAATAATGTGCACGCCGCGCTGTCGGGTCTCGGTACCGAGCCGGTCGTCGAGGAAAAGCTGGTACCGGCGGTCTCTATCCGCACCTCGGTCAAGCCCGACTACATCATCTGCCTCGAGGACGGGAAAAAGCTGAAGATGCTGCGCCGTCACCTGATGACACATTACGGCATGACCCCCGACGACTATCGCGCCAAATGGGGTCTGCCCGCCGACTATCCGATGGTCGCACCCAATTATGCCGAAAAGCGTCGCGCGCTCGCGAAGGAAATCGGTCTCGGCACCAAGGGTCGCGGCGGCGGACGCAAGCGCAAGGCCAAGGCGTAATCGTCACAAAAGAACAGCCCCGCGGGGCAGGGATGGGCGGCGTCGCAGGGGCGCCGCCCTTGTCCTATCCGCGGGGCGTGCCTATACAGTTTGTAACAAAGACAGACACGGCTGCATCTGCAGGAAAGGCAAGCATGTCCGGCAATATCGATCTTGAAGCCCTGTGCCATGAAAAGGGCCTCCGCATCACCGAACAGCGCCGCATCATCGCGCGCGTGATCTCGGATTCGGAGGATCATCCCGACGTCGAGACGCTCTATGAACGCGCGTCGAAACTCGACAGCGGCATCTCGATCGCGACCGTCTACCGCACCGTCCGCCTGTTCGAGGAAGCCGGCATCCTCGACCGTCACGATTTCGGTGACGGCCGCTCGCGCTACGAGGCCGCGCCCGAGGCGCATCACGATCATCTGATCGACGTCGAAACGGGCAAGGTGATCGAATTCGTCGATCCCGAGCTCGAAGCGTTGCAGAAGGTGATCGCCGAACGGCTGGGCTTCCGCCTCGTCGACCACCGCATGGAGCTTTATGGTGTCGCCATCGATCGCAAGCGCGACTGATCGCAGTACGATTACCTGGCGGACGGTTGCCCGTCTCGCCCTGATGGTGCTGACGCTTCTTTTCCTGATCGTCCCGCACCTTCTCTACCGCGCCATCGGACGCCCGTCGCCAATGGTGATGGCCTTCCTCAACGCCGTCGGCTGGATCGCGGGCCTGCGCATCCGGACGACCGGCACGCGGCTGCGGCGCAACGTGCTGTTCGTGTCGAACCATGTCAGCTGGCTTGACATCCTCGCGCTTGGCGGCGCCGCCCGCTCGGCATTCGTGTCGAAGGCAGAGGTCGGCACGACGCCGCTCGTCGGTTGGCTCGCAGACCAGAACCACACCGTCTATGTCCAGCGCGAGGCGCGGCGCGAGATCCACAATCAGGCGAACGACCTGCGCAATGCGCTCGCGCGCGGGCGCCCGGTGACGCTCTTTCCCGAAGGCACGACGGGCCCCGGCGATGGCCTGCTGCCGTTCCGCGCCTCATTGTTCCAGGCAGTGATCCCGACGCCGCCGAACCTTCGTGTCCAGCCGGTGTTCCTCGATTACGGGCCCGAAGCGAGCGACATAGCCTGGCTCGATCCCGAAGCCGGGCTCGACAATTTCAAGCGGCTGCTCGCGCGCAAGCGTCCGATCCACCTGACGATCCACTATCTCGACCCGCTTCCCGATATCGTCGAGGGTGACCGCAAGCTGCTCGCCGAGGCGGCGCGCACGACGATTGCGGCGGAAATTGCACGGTCTTCCGCCGGCGCACTGCATCGCCTATAGCGCGCCGATGAAATCCGACTCTCCCCCAAATCCTCAAAAGACATTCCACGTCAAATCCTTCGGCTGCCAGATGAACGTCTATGACGGCGAGCGCATGGCCGAGATGCTGGGCGCCGAGGGCTATCTGCCCGCCGCCGACGGCGCCGACGCCGATCTTGTCGTGCTCAATACCTGCCACATCCGCGAAAAGGCGGCCGAGAAGGTCTATTCGGACATCGGCCGGCTGAAGCGCGCCGACGGCAGCACGCCGACGATTGCCGTGGCAGGTTGCGTCGCGCAGGCCGAGGGCGCCGAGATCGCGCGCCGTGCGCCGTCGGTCGATGTCGTCGTCGGTCCGCAAGCCTATCATCGCCTGCCCGACCTCATCGCGCGCGCCGAAAAGGGCGAGAAAGCGATCGACCTCGACATGCCGCTCGAAAGCAAGTTCGGCGCGCTGCCGAAGCGCACCGGCGGCCAGCGCCCGACCGCCTTCCTGACCGTGCAGGAAGGATGCGACAAATTCTGCACCTACTGCGTCGTACCCTATACCCGCGGCGCCGAGATCAGCCGGCCCTTCGCCGACCTGGTCGCCGAGGCGCGCGCGCTTGTCGCAGGCGGGGTGCGCGAGATCACCTTGCTCGGCCAGAACGTCAACGCATGGGACGGCGAGGATGAGAAGGGCCGGGCGATCGGCCTCGACGGGCTGATCCGCGAACTGGCGCGCGAGGATGGTCTGGAGCGCATCCGTTACACGACCAGCCACCCGAACGACATGACCGACGGGCTGATCGCCGCGCACGGCGAGATCGACGAGCTGATGCCCTTCCTTCACCTGCCGGTGCAGGCGGGCAGCGACCGCATCCTCGCCGCGATGAACCGCAGCCATTCGGTCGACAGCTATCTGAAGGTGATCGAACGCGTTCGCGCGGCGCGTCCCGACATCGCGATCTCGGGCGACTTCATCGTCGGCTTCCCCGGTGAGACCGAGGAAGATTTTCAGGCGACGCTCGATATCGTCCGCGCGACCAACTATGCGATGGCATACAGCTTCAAATATTCGCGCCGTCCGGGCACGCCCGCCGCGACGATGGATGGCCAGATTTCCGAAACCGAAATGAACGACCGTCTCCAGCGACTGCAGGCGCTGCTCAACGAACAGCAGCAGGCGTTCAACGAGGCGACGGTCGGCCGCACGACGCGCTTGCTCCTCGAACGCAAGGGCAAGCTCGAAGGCCAGCTCATCGGCAAATCGCCGTGGCTCCAGTCGGTGCACGTCATCGCGCCGGGTCTCAGGATCGGCGATATGGTCGATGTACGCATCATCTCGGCCGGTCCGAACAGCCTCGGTGCCGAGTTGCTGATGGAAACGGTCGCCTAGTGCGGCTGGCGGAAGCTGTCTCCGCGAAGACACACTCCGTCGCCTTCTTTCGCATTGCGAAGCTGCAAGTGATGGACTCCCGTCTTGGCGGGAGTAGAGTCGTGTCGTCGATCGAAGGAGCCTTGCCCATATGTCCAAACGCCCGCTGACCGCCTCCGCTCCCGCCGAACCCGGCGACCGCGTCCGACTGACCGCGGAGTTCGAGCGAACGCAGCTTCTGGGCATTCTTTTCGGCGAGTTCGACCGCAACCTCGTCGCGATCGAAAACCGCCTCGGAGTCTACATCTCGGCACGCGGCAACCGCGTACAGATCGAGGGCGAGGCCGAAGCCGCGGCGCGCGCGCGCGACGTGCTCACCGACCTTTATGACCGCATCGAAAAAGGGCAGGAGGTTGACGCCGGCATGGTCGACGGGGTGATCGCGATGTCGGCGCAGCCGACGCTCGACGGTATCATCCGCCACGATACCAACGAAGCCCCGGCGGTAATGATCCGCACGCGCAAGAAGACGATCGTGCCGCGCGCTCCGTCGCAGGTCCCTTATATGCAGGCGCTCGCGCGCGACGACGTGATTTTCGCGCTCGGCCCGGCGGGCACGGGCAAGACCTATCTGGCGGTTGCCCAAGCCGTCGCGCAGCTGATCACCGGCAGCGTCCAGCGCCTGATCCTCTCACGCCCGGCGGTCGAGGCGGGCGAGAAGCTCGGCTTCCTGCCCGGCGACATGAAGGAAAAGGTCGATCCCTATCTGCGCCCGCTTTATGACGCGCTCCACGACTGTCTGCCCGCCGAGCAGGTCGAGCGCCGCATCGCGAGCGGCGAGATCGAGATCGCGCCGCTCGCCTTCATGCGCGGGCGCACGCTTGCCGACGCCTTCATCATCCTAGACGAGGCGCAGAATACGACGATCCCGCAGATGAAGATGTTCCTGACCCGCTTCGGCATGAACAGCCGCATGGTGATCTGCGGCGACCCGAAACAGGTCGATTTGCCGGTGCCGGCGACCTCGGGCCTCGCCGACGCGGTCGCGCGCCTCGAGGGGCTGGAGGGGATCAACGTCAGCCGCTTCACCAGCGCCGACGTCGTCCGCCACCCGATCGTCGGACGGATCGTCGAGGCCTATGAGGGGCCGGGGTCCTAGGCTTCAAGCAATGGCGGCTTCGGGGTGGTGAGCGGACGCGCCCTTTCACCCTTCGTCATCCCGGGCTTGACCCGGGATCCCGCTTTTTGATGCATCCGCAGACGCCTGATTTCAAGCGGGACCCCGGATCAAGTCCGGGGTGACGGGGATGGGTAGGTCAGCCTTCGGCTGATTTCAACCGTTCCCCTCTTTCCGTTCGTGTCGAGCGAAGTCGAGACACCCATCGAGGAAACGCCTGGCCCGAGGGGGCATCTCGACTTCGCTCGATGCGAACGGACACTTTAAGGCGCAACGGCAACTACCGGTCGTTAGCCGTCCATTGGTCATCCCGGACTTGATCCGGGATCCATAGCCGCCCATCGTTGTGGACCCCGGATCAAGTCCGGGGTGACGATATTTAAGGGCGCCCGCTCCCGCTCGCTTCCGGACCTCTTCTCTTCGGTCATCCCGGCGGAGGCTTGAACTCATCCTCGCGGAATGACGCACCGGCGCGATCGCGTCCTTCGCCGGGGTAACAGTATCTACTGACGGCGCGACACATCCACCTGCTCCTTATTTTTTCGCGAACGATTCTCAATAGCATATTGACCCCCGGATTTGGCGCGCCTAGAGCGCCGCTATTGCGAGTCAGTCGCAAGACAATCAGGGGAAATAAATTGCATAGCCATCGTTCGTCGTCGACCGTCCGCTTCGCCGCAGGCAGCGCGCTGGGCCTCGCGCTCGCCGCGACCGCTTCGCCGGCCTTTGCGCAGGACAATGACGGCGAATATTGGGCGCTGCGCAAGAACCAGATCGTCGTCACCGCGACGCGCACCGCGGTCAAGGCCGAAGACGTTCCGGTCACCGTCACGGTGAAGAGTGACGAGCAGATCGCCGACGAACTTGTCACCGATATCCGCGACCTTGTCCGTTTCGAACCCGGCGTCAGCGTCCAGCGTCAGCCGGCGCGCTTCGGCGCCGCGCTCGGCACGACGGGCCGGGCGGGCAATGACAGCTTCAACATTCGCGGCATCGGCGGCAACCGCGTGCTGGTGCAGGTCGACGGCGTCCGCGTGCCCGACGGTTTCAGCTTCGGTGCACAGGCGGCGGGGCGTGGCGACTATGTCGACCTCGGCCTCGTCAAGTCGGTCGAAATCCTGCGTGGTCCCTCGTCGGCGCTTTACGGCAGCGACGGCCTCGCAGGCGCGGTCAGTTTCATCACCGCCGATCCCGTCGACTTCCTCGAGCCCGGCAAGGCTGTCGGCGGCCTCCTCCGCGCGGCGTACAGCAGCGCCGACGAGGAGTTCAGCGAGACCGCGATCCTCGCGGGGCGCAGCGGCGACTGGTCGGTCATGGCGGCCTATACCCGTCGCGATCACCAGGAACTCGACAACAAGGGCCATGTCGCGGGCGGCGTCACGCCCACCGGCACGTCGGGCAAGGATGCGAGCACTGGTCCGCTCCGCACGCTGCCCAATCCGCAGGATGGCCATTCGAACGCCGTGCTGGCGCGGATCGTCTATGACCCCGCCAATGGTCACAAGGTCCGCCTGACCGGCGAATATCTCGATACAGACCTCTACACCAACGGCCTGACCGGGGTGACCGCGACGCGCAACGCGCAGGGCGTCGTCACCGCCAGCGTAGACCGGCTCGAAGGCTTCGACAGCGGCGAACGCAAGCGCGTGTCGCTCGACTGGAGCTGGGAAGGCGAGGGGGCGATCGATTTCGCGCGCGTCGCGCTCTACTGGCAGGACGGCGAGGACAATCAATATACCGAGGAAGACCGTACGCCGGCCGCCGACCGCACGCGCCTCAACACATTCGAAAACCGCGTGATCGGCGCCGCCGCCGACGCGCGCGCCGATTTCGCGACCGGTGCGATCACACACCGCCTCGTCTTCGGCGGCGACATCAGCAAGACGCGCCAGCGCGGCCTGCGCGACGGCACCGTGCCGCCCTTCGGCGAAACCTATCCGACGCGCGCCTTCCCGAGCACCGATTTCACCCGCGCCGGCCTTTTCGTCGGAGACGAGATCTCGGTCGCGGACGGGCGTCTGCTCCTCTATCCGGCGCTGCGCTTCGACTGGTACGACCTGTCGCCCGACGACGATCCGCTGCTCCCCGCCTTCGCCGGCGCCAAGCAGGACGGCTCGCGCGTCTCGCCGAAATTCGGCGCGGTGTGGAAGCTGACCGATGAGGTCCGCCTGTTCGCCAACTATGCGACGGGCTTCAAGGCGCCCGAGCCGGGGCAGGTGAACCAGTTCTTCTCGAACCTCGCGTCGGGCTACACCTCGATACCGAACCCCGACCTTGACCCCGAGCGCAGCGAAAGCTTCGAGGGCGGCATCCGCTTCTCCAGCGACGCGATCAGCCTCGACGTCACGGGCTTTTCAGCGCGCTACAAGGATTTCATCAGCCAGGAACAGGTCGACGGCAATTTCCTGCCGAGCGATCCGGCTATCTTCCAATTCGTGAATCTCGACCGTGTCCGCGTCAAAGGCGCCGAGGCCCGGTTCGAGGGGCGAGCGTCGTCCGGCCTGTATACGACGCTCGCCCTATCCTATGCGAAGGGCGACGTGATCGACCCCGACGGTGGGCGCTCGCCGCTGTCGTCGATCGATCCGCTCAAGCTCGTCGCCGGCATCGGCTATCGCGAGCGCGAAGGGCGCTTCGGCGGCCAGCTCATCATGACGCACGCCGGCCGCAAGGAAGCGTCTCGCACGACGGGGCTCTGCACCCCCGAATGTTTTCGCCCCGACGCCTTCACCATCCTCGATGCCACCGCCTTCGTCCGCGTCATGGACGCGCTGACGCTTCGTGCCGGGGTCTTCAATATCCTCGACAAGAAATACAGCTGGTGGAGCGACGTCCGCGGCCTCGCGTCCACCTCGCTCGTGACCGACGCCTATACCCAGCCCGGCCGCAACGCGAGCGTGTCGCTGAGCTTCCGCTTCTGATCGAAAACCGAAGGACTGCACCGATGAAAAAATACCGCAAGATCGCCGCCGGGCTGTTGCTGTTCGCCGCCGCGTTGCCCGTTGCCGCTTCGGCCCACCCGCCGATCGCCGCCGAGGCGGCCGCCGCCAATTTCGAACAGGATCGCGCCGACATCCTCGCGATGGCGGGCAATTACCGTGTCAGCTTCAACATGCAGGAATCGACGCGCTGGGATCCGGCCTATGAGGTTCTCGAACCCAAGCGCTCGGGCGGGAACGAGGTCGTGCGCGTGATCGAGGACACCGGCCGCAAGATTTCGCTGCAACATATGCTCGTCATCACCGGTGACGACGACAAGAGCATGATCATCAAGCATTGGCGGCAGGACTGGGAATATGAACCGGCGAAGCTGCTCGTCTATTCGGATCGCAATGCGTGGACGTGGGAAGACGTCCCTGAAAAGATGCGCACCGGCCGCTGGTCGCAGACCGTCTGGCAGGTCGACGACAGCCCGCGTTATGGCGGCTGGGGCCAGTTCGAAACGCAGGGCGGCGTCCGCCGCTGGCGCTCGAACTGGACGTGGCGACCGCTCGCGCGCCGCGATGCCGTGCGCAATCCGGTCTACGACCGTTATCTCTCGATCAACCGCCACCAGCCCTCGCCCGATGGCTGGGTTCACTGGCAGGACAATACCAAGATGGGGACGAAGGACGGCAAGCTGGTTCCGATCGTCCAGGAATATGTCCTCAACACCTATATCAGATACGACCAGTATGACGTGAAGGCGGCCGACGATTATTGGGCCGCGACGAAGGAATATTGGGCGGCCGTACGCGCCGAATGGGACCGGGTGGCCGCGACCAAGGGCGGCATCGCGATTGAGGAAAAGGCAGACACCGGCACGGTGATCAGCGGCCGCCTCCTCGAAATGGCCGACGAGGTTCGGGAAAAGAAGCTGACGACGGCGAAGGCGATCGCCGAGGCGAAGAAGCTGATCGAGGCCAACACGCGCAAGCTTTGACGACCTTCACCATGTGAAGCCCGAACCTGGGGGCGGCTCGAAAGGGCCGCCCCCTATTTTATGTCTGTCTCTACTTCTTCGCCCCCTCGACGCTCCAGATGCCGGCGCCGCGCGTCGCGATGAACAGGAAGATGAAGCAGTAAAGGATGATCGTCTCGCCGCCATTGGCGATCGGATACAGCCCCTGCGTGGCGTGTGCGGTCCAGTAACCGACCGCCGACATGCCGCTCGCGAGGAAGGCGGCGGGGCGGGTGAACAGGCCGATGATGATCAATGCGCCCGCGACCAGCTCGATCGTGCCTGCGCCATAGAGCATCGGAGTAAGCGGATAGGGAAAGGCGGCGGGGAAGGCGAAAAACTTTTGCGCGCCGTGCGCGAGGAACAACAGGCCTGCGACGATGCGCAGCAATGCATAGGCCTGTTCGCCGAAACCATCGAGAAACTTCATGAGGATCCCCCTTGCATGTCGAATGATGGCGCGATGCTAGTGCAGCGGCATGGCGCACGAAAGCGCATTATGTGAAACGGTGCGTTTCCAGCGCTTTGCCTCGGCTTCGCCCGAAAAACGGTCATGGAAAGAAGAAAAATTCGTGCCGCATGTCACAACGGCGGCTTCTGTCTCGTCATGTCGGTACAACCCCACCCAAGGAGCTTGAAATGACCAAGGTAACCGACCCCTATGCCGTCGCCCCGCATCTGATGAAGCAGTGGATGGCCGTCAGCCTCGGCGCCGAAAAGAGCCTCGAGCCGAGCCTCATCGAACTGGTGAAGATCCGCTCGTCGATCCTCAACGGCTGCGCCAACTGCATCAACATGCACACCACCGAAGCCCGCGCAAAGGGCGAGACCGAACAGCGCATCTATCTGCTGTCGGCGTGGCACGAAGCGCCGGTCTTCACCGACCGCGAACGCGCCGCGCTCGCCTGGACCGACGCCTTGACCCGCCTCGCGGAAGGGCACACACAGAAGGCGGCCAAGGAAGCGCTCGAAGCGCATTTCACGCCTGAGGAGCAGGTGAACCTGACCGTGATGATCAACGTGATCAATGGCTGGAACCGGATCGCCGTCGGCTTCGGCCTCTGGTACGAAAACGGCGTGCCCAAGGCGGCCTGATGACACCCGAAGGCATCCGGAGCGCGGTGGACGCGGCGGAGGCGGCGGCGAGTTTCGACCCGCTGCGTCCGCTGCTCACCCGCGTCGCCTACCGCATGCTCGGCTCGGTCGCCGATGCCGAGGATGTGGTGCAGGATGCCTATATCCGCTGGCTCGGCACCGACCGCGGTGCGGTGCGCGAGCCCGCGGCTTTCCTCCGCCGTACCGTGACGCGGCTTTGCCTCGATCAGATCAAGTCGGCGCGGCACAACCGCGAGACCTATATCGGCCCCTGGCTTCCCGACCCGCTCGTCGGGGACGAGGAGGAGGACGATGTCACGCTCCCGCTGATGCTCGCGCTCGAACGGCTGTCGCCCCTCGAACGCGCTGCGTTCCTGCTTCACGACGTTTTCGGCGTCGGGTTCGAGGAGGTTGCGAAGACGATCGACCGCGACCCGGCCGCGACGCGCCAGCTCGCCGCGCGTGCCCGCACGCACGTTCGCGACGCACGCCCGCGCTACAAGCTCGAGAAGGAGCAGGGGCTCGAAATCGCCAATGCCTTCTTCGAAGCGTCGCGCAGCGGCGACATGGGTGCGCTCGGTGCGCTGCTCGCTGCCGATGTCGGCATGTGGGCCGACGGCGGCGGCAAGCGCCCCGCCGCAACGGGCCCCATCCTCGGCCACGACATCGTGCTGAAGCTGCACCGCAGCCTTGCGGTGCTGTTCGGCAAATATGGCTCGACGCTCGTCCATACCGGCATGATCAATGGCCTGCCGGGTTTCGTCACGCGCGAGGCCGACGGCGAACTGCAGACCACCGCGCTCGATATCGAGGGCGGACGGATCACCGGAATCTATGTAATGCGCAATCCCGACAAGCTCAGGCACGTGCATTGACCGGAATTTTTCAGATATATAACTGAATTATCTTCTGAAATATTGCCCAGTATAATCGATTTTCGGTGCGAAGTTTTTCGTGATACGGTTGCTGTTGTTTCGGGTTCGCCTTCGGGGAAAAGGGGAATTTGTGATGCACCAGCCGTTCAGACTCGCCGCGATCGTTGCCGCCGGTTTTTCGCTCGCCAGCTTTACGCCGCTACCCGGTTTTTCCGTCGCCGCACTCGAGGCGCTCGACCCCAGCCGGCTGGCGAGCCTTGCCTGCGGCGTCCGCCGCGCCGGTTCGACCCTCGCCAACGACCTGCTCATCGCCTCGGCGATGGCCGCGCCGGCGAGCGAGGGGCGGTCGATCCCGCTCTTTCCCGATCTTGCATCGTCGCCCTTTCCGGTCTCGGCGCGCGACGCGCAGGCGAAACGCTATTTCAGCCAGGGTCTGCTGCTGACCTACGGTTTCAACCATGCGGGGGCGGTGCGCTCGTTCCGCGAGGCGCAGCGCCGCGATCCGGATTGCGCGGCGTGCTGGTGGGGCGAGGCGGTGGCGCTCGGACCGAACATCAACGCGCCGATGGACGATCGCGATCATGCTGCGGCGCTCGATGCGATGGACCGCGCCATGGCGCTGCGTGCCGGCGCTACACCGATGGAGCGCGCGCTGATCGAGGCGGTTGCGCGCCGCTATTCACGCGATCCGGCGGCCGACCGCGCAGCGCTCGACGCCGCCTATGCCGACGCCATGCTCGACGTCGCTCGCCGCTTTCCGGACGATGACGATGTGGCGGTACTCGCGGCCGAAGCGGCGATGGACACGAGTCCGTGGAACTATTGGGAGACCGACAAGCGCACGTCGGTGGGCCGCAGCGGCGAGGCCGTTCGGCTCATCGAAGCCGTGCTCGGGCGAAATCCCGGGCACGTGCAGGCGAACCATCTGTACATTCACCTGATGGAATCGGTCGATCCGCAGCGCGCCGAGGCTGCGGCGGACCGGCTTGCGAGCCCGCGCGCGCCGAGCGCGGCACATCTCGTCCACATGCCGGGTCATATCTATCAGCTGCGCGGCCGCCACGCCGATTCGATCCGCGTGAACGTCGCCGCGGCGCGCGCCGATGAGGCCTTCATCCGCGACGCGGGCGACCACGGGCTCGTGCGCTATGGCTATTATCCGCACAATATCCATTTCATCGTGACCTCGGCGCAGATGGCGGGCGACATGCCGACCGCCGTCCGCGAAGCGCAACGCCTCCGGACCGTGCTCGATCCCGCGACGTCGGAGCGTTTTGCCTGGATCCAGGCGATCGACGCCGCGCCCTATATGGCGATGGCGCAGGTCGCCGAACCGAAGGCGATCCTCGCGATGCCGGCGCCCGATGCACGGCTCGCCTATCCGACCGCGATGCGCCATTATGCGCGCGCGATCGCCTATGCGCAGCAACGCAACCGGGCGGCCTTCGACCGCGAGATGGCGGCGATGGAGAAAATCCGCGGGTCCGACGCGATGAAGGCGATGATCGATCAGGGGGTTCCGGCGGCCGACCTCGTGATGTTGGCCGAACTCGTCGCGCGGGGTCGCTTTGCCTTTGCCGGCCGTCGTTATGACGATGCGATCGGTTTCTATCGCAAGGCGATCGAGATCGAAGGGCGGCTTCCCTACCAGGAGCCGACCTATTGGTATTATCCGGTGAAGCAGTCGCTGGGTGCCGCGCTTTTCCAGGTGAGGCGATATGGCGAGGCGAGCGAGGCGTTTCGCGGCGCGCTCACGCAGGCGCCCAATAATGGCTGGGCGCTTTACGGGCTGAAGCGGAGCGAAGCCGCCCAGGGGCACAGGCTCGAAGCCGCGGCGGCGGACAGGGCGTTGTCGAAGGCGTGGCTCGGCGACGCGCGCTGGCTCCGTATGGATCGCCTCTAGCGTATCGCCCGGTCCGAACTTTTCGCTGTCCTACCATCCGGCGCCGCGATAGCGTCGCGCGATGATCTTTTCGACGACCATATCAGCCACGCCTATGCGATTTCCGAGTGAAGTTGTGCAGTTTTCCGCCATTTCTTTCTGGCGCTATTTTCCATGCTGAGCGTCGAGACCCATGAAGCCCAGCCCTGGCCCGATGCGCTCGACTGGGAGGTCCGGGCGGCCGAGGCCGCCGCCACCGCGCTTGCGCTCACGCCCTTTGCATCGCTCGCCGATGCTGCGCCGCTCGTCGAGATATCGGTGCGTCTGACCGACGATGCCGAAGTCCATGCGCTCAACCGCGACTTTCGCGGCAAGGACAGGTCGACCAACGTCCTGTCGTTTCCGCAGGTCCAGGACGATCTGCTGGAGAGCCTCGCGAACAGCGACGACGGCGAAATCCTGCTCGGTGACATCGTGCTCGCGCGCGAAACCTGCGCGCGCGAGGCGGAGGAGAAGGGGATTCCGCTGGTCGATCATGCGACGCACCTGATCGTTCACGGCACGCTCCATCTCGTCGGCTACGATCACCTGGACGACGCATCGGCGGCGGCGATGGAGGCGCTCGAGGTGAAAGCGCTTGCATCGCTGGGCATCGCCAATCCATATGCGGATCAGGATTAACAGGGAAACGCCGACCATATGCCCGACGACCAGGGATCTTCGAACCGATCGGAAGAGGACAGTAGCAGACCCGGATTATTGTCCGGGCTGAAGAAACTGTTGTTCGGTGGCGACAAGGAACCGTCGCTGCGCGAACAGATCGAAGAGGTCATCGACGAGGCCGAGGAAGAGGGCGAGGACCGGCGCGGCAGCCATATCGTCGGCGACCTGTCGCCGATCGAGCGCAAGATGCTCCGCAACCTCCTGCATTTCGGCGAACAGACGGTCGATGATGTCGCGGTGCCGCGCGGCGAGATTATCGCGATCGCCGAAACTGCGAGTTTCGAGGACGTCGTGGCGATCTTCGTCGATGCCGGGCACAGCCGGTTGCCGGTCTATCGCGAAAGCCTCGACGAGGTCGTAGGCATGATCCACGTCAAGGATGTGTTCGCGGTGCTCGCCGAGGACCGGCCTGCGCCGCCGCTCCTCGATCTCATCCGCCAGCCGCTTTACGTTCCGCAATCGATGGGCGTGCTCGACCTGCTCGCCGAAATGCGCGCCAAGCGCACCCACCTTGCGATCGTCATCGACGAATATTCGGGCACCGAGGGCCTGCTGACTATCGAGGATCTGGTCGAGGAAATCGTCGGCGAGATCGAGGACGAGCATGACGACGAGCCCGAACCGCTGATCGTTGCGGGCGACAGCGGCTGCTGGGACGCCGACGCGCGCGCCGAACTCGACGACGTCGGCGAAGCGATCGACCCGCGGCTCGCCGAGGTCGAGGAGGATGTCGACACGTTGGGCGGACTTGCCGCGGTCCTCGCGGGCCATGTTCCCGAGGTCGGCGAGATTCTTGTCCATCCGAGCGGCTGGCGCATCGAGGTGACCGAAGCCGACGAGCGCCGCGTCCATCGCCTGCGCCTCCACCCGCCGGTCGAGGTCGATCTGGAAGCACCGTCGGAGCGCGGCGAGGAGTTCTGACGCGATTGCCATCGCGCGCCTAAAGGACTAGGCGAGGCCGGATGGAAGTTTCCGACCTTCGCATCGCCCTGTTCAGCGGCAACTACAATATGACGACAGACGGTGCGAACAAGGCGCTCAACCGCCTTGTCGGCTTCCTCCTGGCGCATGGCGCGGCGGTGCGCGTCTACTCGCCGACGGTCGCGAACCCGGACTTCGAGCCGACCGGCGACCTTGTCAGCGTGCCGTCGGTCGCGATCCCCGGACGCAGCGAATATCGCATCCCCGTGTCCTTCTCGTCGCGCGTCCGCGAGGATATCACGTCGTTCGCACCCAACATCGTCCATATCTCCAGCCCCGATCGCGTTTCGCGGCAGGCTGCGGCCTGGGCCCGCCGCCGGCGGCTTCCGGTCGCCTGCTCGGTGCACACGCGCTTTGAAACCTATTTCCGCTATTATAACCTGTCCTTCCTCGAACCCGTCGTCGTCGCCTGGCTGCGCAAGCTTTATCGCAAGTGCGATGCGCTGATCGCGCCGTCCGAAAGCTTTGCGCAGGTGCTGCGCGACCAGCGGATGAACTATGACATCGGCATCTGGACCCGCGGCGTCGAACAGACGGTCTTCAATCCCGGCCGCCGCGACACGGAATGGCGCCGGTCGCTCGGCATCGGGGACGATGTTCCCGCGATCGCTTTCCTCGGCAGGCTGGTCATGGAAAAGGGCCTTGACGTCTTCGCCGACGCGATCGACGTACTCCAGCGGCGGGGGGTCCCGCACAAGGTCGTCGTGATCGGCGAGGGACCGGCGGGCGAATGGTTTGAATCGCGCCTGCCGGACGCCAGTTTCGTGGGTTTCCAGGGCGGGGCCGATCTCGCTCATGCCCTGGCTTCGTGCGACATCTTCTTCAACCCGTCGGTTACCGAAACCTTCGGCAATGTGACGCTCGAAGCGATGGCGTGCGGCCTCCCCGTCGTCGCGGCGCGGGCCACCGGCAGCGCGAGCATCGTCAAACATGGGCAAACCGGTTATCTCGTCGCGCCGGGTTCGATCACCGGTTTCGCCGATCATCTCGAGCGCTATTGTCGCGATATCCTGTTGCGCGCCGAACATGGCGCGGCGGGAGTTCTCGAAAGCGGCTCCTATCAGTGGGACGCGATCAACCAGACGGTCGCCGACACCTATATCCGCCTGATCCGCCAGAAACAGCGGCGCCGGAGCTGAGTGTCCGATGGCCGGTGACCTGTTCGGTGGCAGCGCACCCGGGGAGCGCGGAGCGGGCCCGACCGGTCCCGCGCCGCTTGCCGAGCGGCTGCGCCCGCGCTCACTGGCCGACGTCGTCGGGCAGGAGCATCTGACCGGTCCCGACGGCGCGATTGGCCGCATGGTCGCTGCGGGACAATTGTCGTCGATCATCCTCTGGGGGCCGCCGGGTACGGGCAAGACGACGATCGCACGGCTGCTCGCCGAGGCGGTCGACGTGCGCTTCGCACCGCTGTCGGCGGTCTTTTCGGGTGTCGCCGATCTCAGGCAGGCCTTTGCGGATGCCGAGAAGATGGCTGCAGCAGGCAGGCGCACCCTTCTTTTCGTCGACGAGATTCACCGCTTCAATCGCGCGCAACAGGATGGTTTCCTGCCCTATGTCGAGCGCGGCACGGTGGTGCTCGTCGGCGCGACGACCGAAAATCCGAGCTTCGCCCTCAATGCTGCGCTGCTGTCACGCGCGCAGGTGCTCGTACTCAACCGGCTCGACGAGGCCGCGCTCGGCACGCTCGTCGAACGGGCTGAAGCGGAGCTGGGCAAGCGGCTCCCGGTCACCGACGAGGCGCGCGCGGCGCTACTCGCCAGCGCCGACGGCGACGGCCGCTTTCTGCTCAACCAGGTCGAGACCTTGTTCTCGGTGACGATCGAGACGCCGCTCGACCCGGCCGAGCTGGCGCAATTCCTCCATCGCCGCATGCCGGTCTACGACAAGGACCGCGACGGTCATTACAACCTGATTTCGGCGCTCCATAAGGCGCTGCGCGGATCGGATCCCCAAGCGTCGCTCTACTGGCTCGCGCGAATGCTCGTCGCGGGCGAGGAGCCACTCTATGTGCTGCGGCGAATCACCCGCTTCGCAAGCGAGGATATCGGCCTCGCCGATCCGCAGGCGCTGGTGCAATGCCTCGCCGCAAAGGACGCCTATCAATTCCTCGGTTCGCCCGAGGGCGAACTCGCGATCGTGCAGGCGTGCCTCTATTGCGCGACCGCGCCCAAGTCGAATGCTGCCTATGCCGCACAGAAGGCGGCGTGGGCGGCGGCGCGCGAAACGGGCAGCCTCGCACCGCCGGCGAATATCCTCAATGCGCCGACCAAGCTGATGAAAGATCTGGGTTATGGCGCGGGCTACAGCTACGACCATGACGCGCCCGACGGCTTCTCGGGCGACAATTACTGGCCCGATGGCATGTCCGCCATCGACTTTTATCGTCCCGTCGATCGCGGGTTCGAAAAGCGCATCGCCGAACGGCTCGCCTGGTGGGATGAACGACGCCGTGTGAAGGAATGACGTCAGCCTTGCCCGGTGAGCTCCAAGGGTATATTTTCAGTTCCCTCGGGTCGCGCCGGAACTGGGGTAGTCATCATGGCACTGGCGCTTGTCCTTGCCGCCGCAGCGACACCGATCCTGTCCTGCCCGGGCGGCACTATCGAAACCACCTGCACCGCGGTTGAGGTGTCGGCGAAGATAGCGCTGACGCGCCCCCGCGTCATCGGTATCGCGCAGCGATGCCTCTATGACTTCGGGGGTAAATGCAGCGTCGAGGCGAGCGGGCGGATCAACACAGCGGATCGCGGCACGACGCTGCTGTGGCAGAAGATGCGGCTCGCGCCGCGCGACGGGGCGCAGACGCGGATGCTCGTGCTGCTGTCGCAGGACAAGGCGGGCAAGGTGGCGCTCGCGGGCTTCGCCGAAAGTTCGGGATCGATCGGTACGCCCGATCTGGTGGAGGACAACGACAAGCGCCGGCTTGTCCATGTTGGCGGCACGATGGCGGGCAGCGGCGGTGGCAATGCCGATGCCCTGTTCATGAGCGATAGTGCCGCGCCGCGGTGGCGCCGCGTCGACCTGTCCGACTGGGCGGAGCAGGGCAGCAAGTTGCTGCCGTCGGGCTATTGGCTGCGCGGCCCGGCGCAGTTCGCCTTTGACGAGATGTTCGCCTCCGCCCCCGTCGCGCGCGACGGCGACGGCAATTGCTGCCCGCGCGGCGGCAACGCATTCTATGATCTCGATATTCAGGGTGACCGGCTGGTGTTGACGCGCCTTCGCTTCCAGCCCATGCAGCCGTTGGGACGGGACGTCGAGGTTATCGCCGGGACGCTCGAGGACTAGTTCGACGGGACGTCATGGCGCTTGTATTTGACAGCTGGAACGATGTGGTGGCCTTTGCCTGCGCGCTTCCCGAGGTTGAAATGCTTCCTTTCTACGGCACGCCTTGTCCCAAACTCAACGGCAAGGCGCTCGCGTCGCCGGGACGCGAGCCGGGCAGTTTTGCGGTGATGTGCAAGCCCGACGAAAAGGAAATCCTGCTTGAAACCGACCCCGACACTTTCTGGCAGACGCCGCATTATGAAGGCTGGCATGCGCTGCTTGTCCGCTTCGGGTCGGACGATCCCGAACGCGTCGCGGATGTCATCCGGCGCGCCTGGTGGGATCGTGCAAAGAAGGCGCAGCGGCAGGCTTTCGGCGACCGCCCTTGATCTTCTGGGCCTGCTTGGCGCCCTGTTTCTTGCCGGTGCCGTGCCGGCCGCGGCGCAGGCGCCGAAGCCCAATGCCGAGCTGAACCGCGCGTGGGCGGCGGGCTATCGCGCCGCTTTTGTCTGTTCGTCCTTGTGGAACGGCGCGGGCAAGCCGATCGAGGCGATCGAGCGCGACGAACTCACCGGCATCTATCCCGAGATCGAGGCCGACGTGCGCGAGCTCAGGGCCGATGTCGACGCGGGGACAAGCCGGGTCGGCGTGACCTACCGCAACGACATGCCGCCGCGCATCGCCGAGTGGCGCGGCCGCGAGGGCTGCGTCACCCTGCCGATCGGTGCGCGGCCGACGGGCAAGGTCGCGCCGGCCCGACATCCCGATCTCGATGGCCAGCCTTGGCCGGTCGGCGACAAAGGCGCCCGCTGGCCTGTGTCGAGAGGCATGAGCAAGTTCGAACTGGCGACGACGAACATGGCGCAATTTGGTGGCCGCACCAGTTCGCTGCTGGTTATCAAGAATGGCCGGATCGCGCTCGAACGCTATTGGGGCGGGCACGATATCCACACCGCGCAGCGGACCTTCTCGGTCGCCAAGTCGATGGCGGCGACGCTGATCGGTCATGCCGCACAGCAGGGCGCGATCGATGTGACGAAGCCCGCGGCAATTGCCGAATGGCAGTCGCCGGATGATCCGCGCGCCGCGATCACCACCGAACAGCTGATGCGCATGGCGAGCGGCCTCATCAGCGACACCGCCGGCAATCGTAGTGACGCCATCTATATGGGGGGCGCGTCGGTGCGCCAGTGGACGACGCAATGGCCGCTGCTCAATCCGCCGAACACGCGCTATCGCTACGCCAACAACGATACGCTGCTCGCGACGCTGTCGCTGAAGGCCGCGCTGCAACGGGCCGGCACGCCGCTCGACCCCGCCGCCTTCTTCGACCGGCTCGGCATGACGCACACCTTCGTCGAGCATGACAAGGACGGCGATTATATTCTGTCGAGCCAGGTGTGGACCACCGCGCGCGACCTTGCGCGGCTCGGCCTCCTCTATCAGAACGACGGCATATGGCAGGGCGAACGCCTGCTGCCCGCCGACTGGCGCCAGTTCGTGACCACGCCGAGCGGGCCGCAGCCCGATGGCGCGTTCGGTTATGGTGCGGGTTTCTGGCTGCTCAACAAGTCGGACGGCGTTCCCGCCGACGCCTTCGGCGGCTTCGGCAACCGCGGCCAATATCTCATCGTCATACCGTCGCGGGCGCTCGTGATCGTGCGGCAGGGCTATGACGACGACAAGACGCGGCTCGACATAGCAAAGCTCGTCGCCGCGGTGGTCGCGGCGGACGGCAACGACCGGCGTTATTCGAAGGGCGGGTAACGCTCGAACGCTGGCAGATCGCCCAGCCTTTCCATCCAGCCGATGCGCTCGGCGGTTTGGATCTGCGCCTGTGCGGGGATCAGGTCAGGGTCGTCGAGCGACGCGGTCTGGACGTCTATCTGGCCCGGAAAAATCGCATCATTCGTATAGAAGAGCCCCGTACCGCAATCGGCGCAGAAATGGCGGCGGCCATGCTCGGACGAGGCGTAGATTTTCGCGGTGCCGCTGATGTCGATCTCGTCATTGCCGACCAGCGCCCAGCCGACGAGCGGTGCGCCCGAATGGCGGCGGCAGTCGCTGCAATGGCACAGTGCGTGGTGCTGCACCGCGGTGCTCATCGAATAACGGATCGCGCCGCAATGGCACTGGCCGCTGGCGCGAGAAACTTCTTCGGTCATCGCTCTCTCCTCGAGGATTTGGTATGAGAACATAACATAAACATGAGTACCCTGACAATGATGCCGAAGGCAAGAATTAGCATGATGTTAACCACAAGCATCTAGGCCGCAGAGACACGGATTTTGGGGAACTTCCATGGATCAGGGCGGATGGGGAAAACCGGCTGCGAGCCAATTGGCGGCGACAGGCGCCCCGCGGGGTATCGCGCGATGAAACTGGTCATCCAGATTCCCTGCCTCAACGAGGCCGAAGACCTTCCCGCCACGCTCGCGGCCTTGCCCCGCAAGATCGACGGCATCGACACGATCGAGATATTGGTCATCGACGACGGGAGCACCGACAATACGGCGCAGATCGCCCGCATGTGGGGCGTGCATCATGTCGTCCGCCACCGCACCAACCGCGGCCTTGCCGCGGCGTTCCGCTCGGGCATCGATGCTGCGCTTGCGGCGGGTGCCGATATCATCGTCAATACCGATGCCGACGGCCAATATGTCGGTGAGGACATCGCCAGGATCGTCACCCCGATCCTCGATGGACGCGCTGACATCGTCGTCGGCGACCGCGGTGTCGCCGACAATGCGCATTTCGGGCCGGTCAAGCGCCGCTTGCAGGAACTGGGCAGCGCGATGGTCCAGCGGCTCGCGAACGTTCATGTCTCGGATGCGGTCAGCGGTTTTCGTGCCATCAGCCGCGAAGCGGCGCAACGCATCAACATCACGACCGAGTTCAGCTATACGACCGACATGCTGATCCAGGCGGGGCGCAAGCGCCTGTCGATCCTGAGCGTGCCGATCCGCACCAATGCGACGCTCCGCCCGTCGCGCCTGTTCAAGTCGATCCCGCGCTTCATCGTCAACACCGGGATCACGATGGCGCGCGCTTATACGACCTATAATCCGCTACGGGCCTTCGTTGGCCTCGGCCTCGCGATCGCGTTTATCGGCAGCGCGCCGATCGTCCGCTTCCTGATCTTCTTTCTGCAAGGGAGCGGCGACGGCCATGTCCAGTCGCTGGTGATCGGCGGGGCTTTGCTTGTCCTTGGCGCGATGGTTGCGGTGATGGGCGTTCTCGCCGACCTGATCGCCGCGAACCGCAAGCTCATCGAAGCGAGCCTCGTTCGCCTGCGGCAAATCGAGGAACGTCTGCCGCCCGCGGCCGAGCCGGAAGAGCCTGTCGCAGCGAACCGGCGCAAGGGGGCCGCGTGACATCGTTCGCCGCCGCCCCGGTTGAATTGCCGGCCAAACGGACCGGAATTCCGGGAACGAACTCGATCTTCTGGCCGCTCGCCGGGATTGCGCTGGCGCTGGCAGGGCATCTTTACCTTGCCCTGACGCGCGCGATCAACTGGGATGAATTCTATCACTACAGCCAGGTGCAGAAACTGGCGCAAGGGACGCTGACCGAGCCGCTGCAGACGCTCTACACGCGCGCGTTCGTCTGGGTCACCGACCTGCCGGGCGTCGGCGTCGACCATATCATCGTCATCCGCCTTTTCATGTTCCTGTGCGAAGCCGTCGTCGCCGCGGCGATCTTTGGTGCCGCGTCGCGCTTCGTCGCGCGCGTACCCGCTGCCTTCTGCGCCCTCATCTATCTGACCGCCGGTTATGTGCTCCAGCACGGCACGTCCTTTCGCTTCGACGCGCCCGCCGCAGCACTTCTGATGACGGCAGCATGGTTATTGCTTCGCTTTCCCCTGAACGCCGGCCGCATTCTCCTCATCGGCCTGCTTGCGGGCGTTTCCGCGATGCTGACGATCAAGACGATCCTCTATGCGCCGGTCTTTCTCGGCATTGCGTGGCTTCTCTGGTTCGAGGCCGATGACAAGCGGCGCCTGGTCTTGCGGCTGGCGGGCGTCGGTGCCGCCGCGCTCGGTTCGTTCGCGCTGATCTATCTCGCGCATGCCGGCAGTCTTGCCGGCAACAGCGACGTCGAGGCGATGAAGGTCGTTTCGCGCGCGGGTGGCAAGATGTTCCATTTCGGCTATGTGACCTATTGGCGGTCGCTGCTGAAAGGCGTGCAGCTTTCGATCGTTCTGACGCTCGTGATACTCGCCTTTCCGATGGTGGCCTGGAAGGGCGCCCTGCCCAAGGCGGAGAAACTTGCGCTGGCCGCTTTTTACCTGCCGATCCTGACGCTGTTCTTCTATCACAACACCGCCCCATATTTTTACGTCTACATGCTGCCGCCGGTAACGGTCGCGTGCGGTGTTGTGCTGGCGTCGCTGGTCGCGCGTTATCGATCGCTATCTGTCACCGTGCTGCTTTTGCTTGGCGGCGCGTTCGTTTTTTACAACGAACCGCCGAACACGATCGAACGCCAGCGCCAGATGCTGCGCGTTGCCGACAGCATGTTCCCGCAGGCCGTCGCCTATTTCGACAGCTGCGCGATGCTCGGCCGCTTTCCCAAGGCGAATGTGTTCATGACGCCGTGGGGAATCGACCAGTATCTCCTTGGCGGCTTTCCGAGCCTCGAGCAGGTCATGGCCTCGAAAACCGTACCGCTGATGGTCAACGACGATTACATGTTCGATCAGGCGCTGAACGGTACGGCGCCGGTGCCGGCGTTTCTGCCGGGGGATCTGGCGGCGATCCGCGATACATTTGTTCACCTGTGGGGGCCCTTCTGGATCGCCGGCGAGGAGATTCCGGCCCGTTCGGGCGATCATCGTTTCACGATTCGGGTGCCGGGGATTTACACGGTCCGCGGGGCGAGCGTCACAATCGGCGACCGCGTGATCGCGCCGGGGCGGTTCGTGTATCTCGATCGCGGGATTTATCGGGCGTCGACCGCCGGCCTTTCGGGCGCCAGGCTGATCTGGGGCAAGGGTATCGAGGGGCCCGCGCAACCCGACGGGGGCGGACCACTGTTCATGCCATTCTGAAGGTCGGTTCGCCTAATCGGGGAGGCGGGTCGGGCCGCGGCGGTCGCGCCCCAATGTGACGAGGCCATATCCCATATCGCCGGCGATCGACGAGGCGCGAAGCGCCAGCGTCGCAGCCATCAGCGCCGCTGCCGGCAAGCTGGCGCCGGCGAGCGCGAGCAGCGCCGCCTCGCGAACCCCGATCCCGCCCGGTGCCACCGGCACGATGAAACCCGCGAGCCAGGCCAGCAGGAACAGGGCGGCGAAATGCGACAGGCTCGTCCCGGCGGGCAGAACCGCGGCGCCGATCAGGCCGGCGGCGAGTGCAAAGCCGCCGAATGCCAGAATCTGAAAGGCCAGCGCAGTCAGCAACGGCTTTCGCACGGAAAGCGATGCCGCGACAAATATCGTCGCGGCGGCGAGGGCCGTGGCAGGCGCACGGTCAAAGGCGAGACATGCCGCGGCCACCGCCATGCTGCTGACGAGATGGAGGCCAACCTCGACGACCACGGATTTGGCGAGCAGCTTGTGTTCGATCCCGGTCTTTGCGCCTTCGACCTGTCGGCTGACATATTGAAACACCGACCCCGGCAAATATTTCATCAGCACGCCGCGCGCATAGATGCGTTCCATGTCGCGTGGCGGATGCATGGCTTCGGGATCGACCAGCGCCGTCCATCCCCGCGCCAGCGCGTGATCGGCGGCAGCAAACAACAGGGGCGCGCCGATCATCGCGCCCGCAAGACCCCAGGATGCATGCGGCTGGAGCGTCGACCAGTCGAGCCGCCACAGCCGCTCGCCGATGAAGGCGACACTGCCCGCGAGTGCCGCGCCGCCAACCCATCGCCCGACCCGTTCGAACGACGGCCGGCGCGGCGCCGCGGCGGCGTCAGCCATAGAGGATGCTGGTGAAATCGGGGTAGGGAACACAATAGGAGCGACCGAAATAGCGGCGCTCTTTCAAACCGCAATTCCGGATTGCGCTGCGATAACGGCTTCGGCCGCTATCATCGAGCAGGATGATGCCGCCCGGCGCCAAGTGCGGAATTGCGCGTGCGAGACATTCGGTGCGGCGGCGTCCGTCGACGACGATCAGGTCGAAGGGGCCGTCTGCGTCTTCGATAGCGCCGATATAGGCGTCGCCGTCGAGCTGGCGGTGGTGCAGTTCGATGTTCGGAAAGCGGGCGATCTCCCTGGTCAGGCGCTGATGCCATTCGGCATGATGTTCGACGGAGGTCACGCGCGCGGCATGGCGGGCAAGCCAGATGGTGCTCGCGCCGGCACCAAATTCGAACACCCGTGCCTTGGGCCGCGCATCCAGAAACCCGGCAACTTCGCGTGTCGCGGCGACGTTCCACCAAGGAAGGCCCAGCGCGATCATGCGCTCGATATCGTGGATCGCCAGCAGCGATGCCGACCAGCGAAGCCAGCCATATTGGTCGCTTCGGGTCGCGTTTTCGGCCAGCTTTTCCATGGGGCCGAAGTCCGCGATCCTGTGCATGAACCCCGAATAGGACCGTTTGACCAACTGCATCATTTTCTCCAGCCTCCCGAAGGGGTGCAAGAGTGTATTAACCAAAACATCCCTGTCGAAAGGTTAATTTCGGGCCGAAAACGGCTCAATCGCCGAGATCGACCTGATGGTGCTGCGCCCACGCCTGATACTGGCCGCGCGGGTTGGCGGAAGGCTGGGACAGGATCGCCGGCATATCGGCGCGGAGCGCGCCAAGATCGAGCGAACGAATCATCGCCTTGACCGGCCCCACGCCGGCCGGGGTGATTGACAGGCGTTCGATGCCGACGCCGAGCAGGGCCATCGCCTCCAGCGGACGCCCGCCCATTTCGCCGCACACACCGAGCGCGATCTTCGATCCCGATACCGTCCGAACGACACGCGCAAGGTAGCGCATGACGGTCGGCGAGAGCCAGTCATAACGTTCGGCGAGCCGCGGGTGTGCGCGGTCGGCGGCGAACAGGAACTGCGTCAGGTCATTCGTGCCGATCGACAGGAAATCGAGGTGCGGCAGCATCAGGTCGAGCGTTTCGAGGAGGCCCGGCACTTCGAGCATCGCGCCATAGCGGATGGCGACGGGCAATTTCTTGTTGTGCTGTGCCAGCCACGCGCGCTGGCCGACGAACAGCGCGCGCGCGGCCTCATATTCCCACGGCTCCGAGACCATCGGGAACATGACGTTGAGCGTGCGTCCGGCGGCGGCCTCCATCAGCGCCCGCGCCTGGACTTTCAACAGCCCTTCGCGTTCGAGCGCAAGGCGCAGCGCCCGCCAGCCCATCGCCGGATTTTCTTCCTGCGCGGTGTCGCGGACGTTCATATAGGGCAGCGCCTTGTCGCCGCCGATGTCGACCGTGCGGAAGATCACCGGCCGGTCGCCCGCCGCGTCGAGTACATCGCGATAGAGCCGCTGCTGACGGTCGCGCGAGGGCAGCGTCGCCGACACGAGGAACTGGAATTCGGTACGGAACAGCCCGATTCCGCGGGCGCCTGTCAGATCGAGCGCCGCGACGTCTTCGCGAAGGCCCGCGTTGATCATCAGCTCGATCGGAACGCCGTCTTTCGTGACCGCGGGCAGGTCGCGCAGTGCGGCGAGGTTGGCCCGGCGCTTCTGCGAAATCTCGAGTTTGGCGTCGAAGGCATCCTGCACGGCCTGCGTCGGCCGGACGTGGAGCTGGCCGGCGGTGGCGTCGAGCAACAGCAGATCGCCCTCGCGGATCGATGCGCGGACGTCGCTGACGCGTCCGATCACCGGCACCCCCATCGCGCGTGCAACGATGATGACATGCGCCGTCAGGGAGCCTTCCTCGAGTACGACGCCCTTCAGGCGGCGGCGATCATATTCGAGCAGTTCGGCAGGGCCGAGGTTGCGTGCGATCAGGATTGAATCCTGTCGCAGGCCCATTTGCGCCGCGGTGCCCATCTGCCCCGACACGATGCGGATCAGCCGGTTCGACAGATCCTCGAGGTCGTGCATCCGGTCGCGCAGCAGCGGGTCGTCGATCTGGCGCATACGCATGCGGGTGCGTTGCTGGACGCGTTCGATGGCGGCCTCGGCGGTCAGGCCGCTGTCGATCGCCTCGTTGATCCGCCGCGACCATCCCTCGTCATAGGCGAACATCTTGTAGGTCTCGATGACCTCTTCATGCTCGCCGCCGACGCCGAAGTCGGCCGAACTCGCCATGCGGTCGATCTGCTCGCGCATCTTGTCGAACGCGGCGTAAACGCGGTGGCGTTCGGCTTCGATATCGTCGGCTACCGTATGCTCGATCGTGATGCGCGGCTGGTGGAATACCGTGACCCCGGCACCCATGCCGTCGACCAGCTTCTGGCCGTTCAGCCGCTGCGCCGACTGGTCGGCCGCCGCAGCGTCGGTGCGCGCGGCGGTATCGACAAGGTCAGCGTTGGCGATCAGTTCGGACAGCACCATCGCAACGGTCTGCAGCGTTTCGATCTCGATATCGTCATAGCGCCGCGGGTCGCTATGCTGAACGCACAGGACGCCGACCGCGCGTTCGCGGCGGATGATCGGGACGCCGGCAAAGCTGTGAAACAGCTCTTCGCCCGTTTCGGGGCGATAGGAAAAGTCGGGATGGGCAGCGGCTTCATCGAGGTTCAGCGTCTCGATCTGGTCGGCGATCGTTCCAACCAGCCCTTCGCCGAGCCCGAGCCGCGTGACATGCACGGCTTCCTGCTTCAGCCCGCGCGTCGCATAGAGTTCGAGAGCCCCGTCGCGCAGCAGGTAGATCGAGCAGACTTCGCTGTCGAGGCATTCGCCAATGATCCCGACGACCTGATTGAGCTTGCCTTGCGCATTGGCGCGCGACGCCATGACCTCGTGCAGCCGGGTCAGAATGGTGCGCGCTGACTGGGCGGCTGACGAGGGCGGAGGCGGGGCGTTGGTCATCGCGATCCTGCTAACAGAAGGATGCGTCGAGCGCCAATACCCCGCGCGCGTTTGTTCGATCCATTCCTATGCAGCCCGGTAGCGACCGGACTCGGGCTAGTGGTTCCCCGCCGGAACCGTCGGGATTGTTCCGGCCGTGGCAGACGTGCCCGCCGGTTGGACCGTCGTCGCCGGGGCGATATATGCGGGCGTGACCGCCGGTCGGGGCGCATATTGTGCATCCCACGCGACCGCGTCGGCCTGATATCTGGCATAGGCTTCGTAGAATTCGCTGAACGGCTCGTCGAGCCGCGCGAGATGCGCCGGGGCCTGTTCGACGAGTTGCGCGGTCGGCGTTGACGAGACGAGCTGCGCGATTTCGTTGGCGCGCGCGCAGAAGCCGCGCTGCGCGGGCGGCTGGGCGAAATAGTTGAAGAGCTGGGTCGACAGCCGGTCGCGCGGTGCGATGCCGTTGTTCCGGTTTTCCTTGCCGAGCTGCGTGATCACCGATTTTTCGGTCGACTTGATCACCTTTCCGTGCGTCTTGATGATGTTGTTGTAAGCCGACACGAGCGTCGTTTCCTCAAGCCCGCGGCAGCCGATGGCGGCGACGTTGAGCCCGATCTTGAGCTGCCAGAAAGCACGGTCGCCCGTTACGCCGCTGTTTGCAGTGACGAAGCGGCCGTCGATTCCGCGGCCGGGCAGTATCTGCGTCAGCGAGGCGTTGCCCGGCGGCAGCGGCCGCGGCGGGATAACGATCGCGACGGGCGGCGGCGGGGGAGGCGGCGGCGGCGGCGGCTTCGGTGCACAGGCGGCGACGCTCGCCAGCAAACCGGCTACGATAATCTTGCGCGACAAATTCATGACCCACTCCCCAACCGCGAAACTATGCGGAATCAACCCCGGGCATGCAACGCCGCTTCGGCCTGTTGCACCAGAGATGCGACGATTGCGGCCGCACTCTCCTCTTCGGATACCATACCGACAGATTGCCCTGCCATTAACGAACCGTTTTCGACGTCGCCGTCGATTACCGCGCGGCGCAGCGCCCCCGCCCAATAATGCTCGATTTCGAGCTGGGCTTCCAGCATGTCGACCTCGCCCGTGTCGAGCTTGTTCGCGACCTCGCGCTGCTTGGCGGTAAAGGCTTCGGTACCCGCGTTCTTGAGCGCGCGGACCGGGATGACGGGGAGGCGCGGGTCGATCTGGACGCTCGCCACCGCTTCGCGTGCCGAGGCGCGCAGAAACGCCTTTTTGAAATTGGGATGCGCGATGCTTTCGGTGGCGCAGACGAAGCGTGTGCCAAGCTGTACGCCCGAAGCGCCCATCTCGAGATAGGCTGCGATCGCTTCGCCGCGGCCGATGCCCCCGGCGACGAACACCGGCACCTCGTCCGCAAGCGTCGGCAGGATTTCCTGCGCGAGCACGCTCGTCGACACCGGGCCGATATGGCCGCCGGCCTCCATCCCCTCGATCACCAGCGCGTCGACGCCCGAGCGGACGAGCTTCCTGGCGAGCGCGAGCGTCGGTGCAAAGCAGATCACCCTGGCGCCCGACGCCTTGATCGCCTCGAGACTGCCTTTGGGCGGCAGGCCGCCCGCGAGCACGACATGGCCGACTTCATGCTTTGCGCACACGGCGATCAGCTCGAACAGCTGAGGGTGCATCGTGATCAAATTGACGCCGAAATTGCGGGTCGCGAGCGCCTTGGTCGCAGCGATTTCGGCATCGAGCAGCTCGGGTGTCATCGCGCCGCACGCAATGACGCCGAACCCGCCGGCATTGCTGATTGCGCTCACGAGGTTGCGTTCGGAAACCCAGCTCATCGCGCCGCAGAGGATGGCATAGTCGCTGCCGAGAAGTTCGGTGCCGCGGGCCATCAGGTCGACAATTTTGCTCATTGAGGCTGCCTTTGCCAGCACCGGGACTCGCGCGCAATCCCTAGCGTCGTTGTAAATGTCGGCCAGTCGCGCATCTGAATCCGTTTGGCGCGGTCCGTTGGGCGCGACAACCGAACCTTTCGGCGCAGAAAGCAAATCAATCATTGTCAACTAAATCAGTTGGCATATGCTTTGCCGGCGAATCCATAAGGGAAAGGAAAGATCATGAGCGCTATCAAGGACGTCGCCAAAGGCGGCTCCGAAGAGGTGCCCCGCGCCATCCAGACGGTGCTCGAAGCCCTCGACAGGCTGAAGTTCGGCGCGATCCAGCTGACCGTGCACGAAGGGCGTCTGGTGCAGGTCGATGTGACCGAGCGGCACCGCTACCCCAACTGATTTGAGCAGCTCCCGAGCGAGGGATTGACCCTCATCCTGCCGCAGACCGGACCACCGGATGTGGCAATTTTCGTGCATCTTCAAGCAACAGGAAATTGTCATGACCGCAAAATATCCGTCCGTCCGTCGCCGCGTGCCGGCGTCCGCGTTTACACTCTCTCTTCTGCTCGCGCTCGGCGCGACCTCGGCGATGGCAGAGGAGGCTGGCGCCGGTGATGCTGCCGTCGCGGCCGACGCTGCCGATGAGGCCGAAAGCGACGTCAGCCGGGGGGATATCATCATCGTTACCGCTCGCCGCCGTCAGGAGACCGCACAGGAAGTGCCGGTCGCGATCTCGGTCATCCGCGGCGATTCGATCGAGGCGACCGGCAACTTCAACGTCGTGAAGCTCCAGCAGCTCGCGCCCACACTGCAGGTCTACACCTCGAACCCGCGCAACACGTCGGTCAACATCCGCGGCCTTGGTGTGCCCTTTGGCCTCACCAGCGACGGTTTCGAGCAGGGCGTGGGCATCTATGTCGACGATGTCTATAATTCGCGCGTCGCTGCCGCGACCTTCGACTTCCTCGACGTCGACCAGGTCGAGGTCCTGCGCGGTCCGCAGGGCACGCTCTACGGCAAGAACACGACCGCAGGCGCGATCAACATCACGACGAACCAGCCGACCTTCGATTTCGAGGGTCGCGCCGAGGTGAGTGTCGGCAACCTGAACTACCGCCAGGCGAAGGCCGCGATCTCGGGCCCGCTGACGGACAAGATCGCCGCGCGCATCGCCATCGCCGCGACCAGCCGGCGCGGCACGCTGTTCAATGTCACGAGCGATCGCTGGATCAACGAGCAGGACAATCTGGGGCTTCGCGGCCAGCTGTTGTTCCAGCCGAACGAGGATCTCAGCATCACGCTCGCCGGCGACTATAGCAAGCAGGATCCCGAGGGCTACGGCACGACCTATGTTCGCGTCGGCCGGACCCAGCGCGCGCTCGCCCGCCAGTATGATGCGCTGGTCGCGGCGGTGAATGCCGCCAGTCCCGGCCGCAACTATGCGGTGCCGAGCACCAATCCCTATGATCGCCTGACCGACATCGACGCCAGCCTGAACGCCGGCAACAAGATCGGCGGCGCTTCGGTACGCGTGAAGTGGGATATCGGTCCCGGCACCCTCACGTCGATCAGCGCCTGGCGCTTCTGGGACTGGAAGCCCGAGAACGACCGCGATTTCACCGGCCTGTCGATCGTTTCCAAGTCGCAGAACCCGTCGCAGCAGGACCAGTATAGTCAGGAATTCCGCTACAATTACGAAGGCGACAGGATCGACTTTGTCGTCGGCCTGTTCGGTTTCAAGCAGCGGATCGACACGCAGGGGACCGAGCAGCAGGGTGCCGACGCCAGCCGCTGGAGCCTGACCGGTGCGCAGGCGGCCAACCCCGCCATTCTTCAGGGGCTGACTGCGAGCAACACCCAGTATCTGAAGAGTACGAGCGCAGCGCTGTTCGGCCAGCTCAGCTGGAAGATAACCGACGCCCTGACCATCCAGCCGGGCGCGCGTCTCAACTATGACAAGAAATCGGGCTTTTATCAGCGCGTCGTGACCGACGGCGCGGGCAACGTCATTTCCTGTACGCCGGCACCTGCCGCCGGTTCGGTGCTTGCGGCGCAGTGCGGCGTCTATCAGCCGCAGGTGAGCTCGCCGTCGGACAGCGCGTGGAACTTCACCTATGATTTCAATGTGAACTACAAGGTTGCGCCCGACATTCTGGCCTATGCGACCTACGCCAAGAGCTTCAAGACGCTGGGTATCAACCAGAATGGTCTGCCGCTCAACGCCGACAACAGTGTCAATTTCGACGCGAGCACGGTGAAGCCCGAATCGATCAACCATTTCGAAATCGGCCTGAAGACGCAGTTCCTCGATCGCCGGGCGACCTTCAACCTCTCGGCCTTCCGCACCGACATCAAGAATTTTCAGGCGACGGTGAACGGCGGCCAGTTCGGAACGGTGCGCGGCTATCTGGCCAATGCCGAGAAGGTCCGGACACAGGGCATCGAAGCCGATCTCAAGATCGTCGCGAGCGACCGTTTCACTGCCTATGCCAATGGCGCCTATACCGATTCCAAGTACAAGAAGTTCACCAACGCGCCGTGCCCCCCCGAACTGTCGGGCGGGACGCTCCAGCCGGCGAACGCCACGCCCGACTATTCGCAGCCCGGCGTTCCCGGCGCGCTCAGCCCGCGGCAGTGCGATATCTCGGGTCAGCGCCTGCCCGGCGTGTCCAAATGGGCATTCTCGTACGGCGCCGAGGCGAACGCTCCGGTCACGCTGCTGGCGAAGGAAGGGCAGGTCTATCTGGGCGTCGACGGCAATTACCGCTCGGACTGGAATTCGAACGCGTCGCCGTCGATCTACACCGAGGTGAAGGGTTATGCGCTGACCAACTTCCGTGTCGGTTTCCGCGCCGAGGGTTTCGACGTCTTCGGGTGGGTCCGCAACGCCTTCGATGTCGATTATATCGAACTGTTGCAGGTCGCGCCCGGCAACACCGGCCTGATCGCCGGACAGGTCGGCGACGAGCGCACCTGGGGCGGGACGGTGAAGTTCAGCTTCTGATCCGGTACCTGTTGTACGAAAGAAAAGGGCCGCCCGCGAGGGCGGCCCTTTCTCATGCAGACTGACGGGGTCAGCGCTGCTGCGGGTTCTGGCGACCCTGATCGGGGCGCTGGTCGCCGCCGGGCTGGCGCTGCTGGCCGCCCTGCTGCTGTTGCTGGCGGCGCTGTTCTTCGTTGCGGTCCGCTTGCGGTTTCTTCTCATTCTGCTGGTTGGGGTTGTTAGCCACTTTCCATCTCCTTGTGCCGCGCCATGCCGTCATGCCGCGACACCGGACCAACCCGGGGCCACGAGCGATGTTGCCCCCGCATCGCCGGGGCGTGCCCGGGGCGGGACGGGCGCCCCCGGGGGCGGCAACCCGGCGCGCGCTTGATCGGTTCGTTCGATGACTGAATTCAGCTTATTCGTTTAGGTCGATGGGAAGGTGCGGCGTAACCTTCCCCGGTCCGGACGAAAGGATGACGCCATCGACTCGACGCCCGCCTGCGCCGACCACCCTGCGGTGACCCTGTCGCTGCCGACGCGTCACGTGCCCGTCATCCCGCCGCGCCATCATCCAACGATCACCATAAAAGGAGAGACTGCATGAACGCCCCCGAAAAAGGCTGTCCGTTCCATACGGACGGATCCCGCGCGTTGCTCGGCCGCACCAACAGGGATTGGTGGCCCGAGATGCTGGCGACCGACATCCTCATCCCCAACGGCTCGTCGAACCCGCTCGGCGACGATTTCGACTATGCCGCGGCGTTCAGGTCGATCGACTATCAGGCGCTGAAGGACGACCTGACCGCGCTGATGACCGACAGCCAGCCGTGGTGGCCGGCGGACTACGGGCATTACGGGCCCTTCTTCATCCGCATGGCGTGGCACGCCGCGGGCACCTATCGCACCGCCGACGGGCGCGGCGGCGCCAACAGCGGGCAGCAGCGCTTCGCACCGCTCGACAGTTGGCCTGACAATGGCAACCTCGACAAGGCGCGGCGCCTGCTGTGGCCGATCAAGCAGAAATATGGCAACAAGATCAGCTGGGCCGATCTGTTCATCCTCGCCGGCAATGTCGCGATCGAAAGCATGGGCGGGCCGGTGTTCGGCTTCGGCGGCGGTCGCGTCGACGTGTTCGAGCCCGAGCGCGATATTTATTGGGGCTCGGAAGAGAAATGGGTCAACCAGGGTGTCCAAACGCGCATCGATCCGGGCAAGGGGCTCGACAATATCGAAGGCCCGCTCGCCGCGATCCAGATGGGCCTCATTTACGTCAATCCCGAAGGGCCGCAGGGCAATTCGCACGACGATGAAGGCATGGCGCGCGACATGAAGGAAACCTTCGCACGCATGGCGATGAACGACGAGGAAACCGTCGCGCTCACCGCAGGCGGCCACACCTTCGGCAAGGCGCACGGCAATGGCGACGCGTCGCTGCTCGGCGCGGCACCCGCGGGCGGCGACCTTGCCGCGCAGGGCTTCGGCTGGGTCAGCGGGCACGAGAGCGGCGGCATCGGCGAGCACACCGTCACCAGCGGCCTCGAAGGCGCGTGGACGAACACGCCCGATAAATGGACCGACAATTTCTTCCGCCTGCTGTTCGACTATGATTATGAGCTGGTGAAATCGCCCGCGGGTGCCAACCAGTGGCAGCCGATCGACCAGAAGGAAGAGGATATGGCCCCCGCGGCCTGGGATCCAAAGCTGAAGGTCCCGACGATGATGACCACTGCCGACATGGCGCTGAAGCGCGATCCGGCGTACCGCAAGATCAGCGAAAAGTTCCGCAACGACCATGAGGCTTTCCGCGATGCTTTTGCGCGCGCGTGGTTCAAGCTGACGCACCGCGACATGGGTCCGAAGGTCCGCTACCTCGGTCCCGAAGTTCCCGCCGAGGATCTGATCTGGCAGGATCCGATCCCCGCCGGTTCGACGCCGTCGGACGCCGACGTCAAGGCGGTGAAGGAGAAGATCGCCGCAAGCGGTCTGACGGTCAGTCAGCTGATCAAGACCGCGTGGGCATCGGCGAGCACCTATCGCAAGTCGGATTTCCGCGGCGGCGCCAACGGCGCGCGCGTCCGCCTCGCGCCGCAGAAGGACTGGGAGGTCAACGAGCCGGCTTCGCTCGCAAAGGTGCTCGGCACCCTCGACGGGCTGCGCGGCAGCCTGTCGATGGCGGACGCGATCGTTCTCGGCGGCGTGGTCGGCCTTGAAAAGGCGATCAGCGACGCGGGCTTCAGCGTTGCGGTGCCGTTCACCGGCGGCCGCGGCGATGCGACCGCCGAACAGACCGACGCCGACAGTTTCGAGGTGATGGAGCCCGAGGCCGACGCGTTCCGCAACTATGTCGGCAAGAAAAAGCTTGCGGTGAAGATCGAGGAAATGATGCTCGATCGCGCCTCGCTGCTCGGCCTGTCGGTGCCCGAAATGACGGTGCTGGTCGGCGGACTGCGCGTTCTCGGCGCCAATCACGGCGAGCGGGGGCATGGCCATTTCACCAAGCGCTCGGGTCAGCTGACGAATGACTATTTCGTCAACCTCTATGACATGACCAATGTGTGGAAGGCCGTCGATGGCTCCGACGACCAGGAATATGTCGCGACCGACCGCGCCAGCGGCGGCGAGGCGTGGCGCGCGACGCGCGCCGACCTGATCTTCGGCTCGAACGCCGAACTGCGCGCGGTCGGCGAGGTTTATGCGCAGTCCGACAGCGGCGAAAAGTTCGCGAAGGACTTCGTCAAGGCGTGGACCAAGGTGATGAACGCCGACCGTTTCGACCTCGCCTGATCCGGCGCCCCGGTCCCGCATCATGCCGCGGGACCGGCGGCGGCCAAAGGACGACGGGTCGCGACCCGCCCCCGGGGACATGGGCCTGGGGGCGGGTCTTCTTTTTTGGGGCTTAAAGCCACAAAAGCCCCGCATGCACGCCTTCAAATTGTGTCCTTTGTGACTTTAAGAGGTGCAGCACCCTCGCGTAGCGCCGAGCGGACGATGTCCATGTCGGCGCCGCCGGAGACATCGACAGCCCCGCCTTTCAGCACGCGCACGACGGTGACGCCATTGAGCGCGCGATCCATCGCGACGCCGAATTGATGCGTGCGCCCCATCGAAATCGCACTGTTCCATGCGGCGACGAAGCTCGCCGCGCCGGGACGGTCGCGAAGGCGATAAGCCGAGCGCCGCCCCATGCCCACGGCCTTTGCCGCCTGTCCGACCGAACCCATCGCCTCGAGCGCGCGGATGAAATTCGCCTGCGTTTCGGGCGTCCAGCCATCGGCGCGATGGCGCTGCTGCGGGACCGGCAGGAAGGCGAGGCAGGTGTCGGCGAGGAGCGGGGCGGGCGTGGCGATCTGTTCCATCCGCCAGTATGGAGCACAGCCGTATAATGTAGGAAAGGGTCATTCGGGGCGTATGTCGACGATGGGCGGGAAACGTGCGTCAATCCGGCGGTGCTTGCCGGCCATCCCGTCGGCGCGGCTGGCGCGATGACTGAATTGAAGTCATTCATCGGTCGTTCGGTTAAGACGGCTAAACTGAAATGCCGGATCAGTAGGAGGATCGACATTGAAAAAACTTCTGGCCGCTGCGGTTCTCGCAGCCATCGCCATTCCCTCGGCCCCCGCGTTCGCCGACCCGCCGCCATGGGCGCCCGCGCATGGAAAACGCGCCAAGGACCGTGGTCTCTACGACAGCTACGGCCGCTATTACGAGCCGCGGCGCCTGTCGAATAACGACCGGATATGGCGCAGCAACGACGGTCGCTATCATTGCCGCCGCGATAATGGCACCACGGGGCTGATCATCGGCGCAGCGGTTGGCGCTCTTGTAGGGCGCGAGCTTGACGGCGGGCGCGACCGGACCGTCGGGACGATCGTCGGCGCTGCCGGGGGCGGTCTGCTCGGCCGCGCAATTGACCGCGGCGAGCTGAAGTGCCGCTGAGCAGCGGCGGCGAATCGACCGCGGGTCATGATGCATATTGGGGCGGCAAGCTGACCGTCAGCGACCGGTCGCTTGTCGCCTGCAAGTAGCTAATGCGCGTCCTTCGGTGCCGGCCCTCCGATCGGGGGTGGCTTGCAGAAGGGCACCATGACGAGAGCGGCAAGGAACAGCCAGGCCATCAGGCGGAAAACATCGTCGAAGGCGAGCGTCAGTGCCTCGCGACCGACGATGCGGCCGAGTGTGCCCTCGGCCATCTGCTGCGCGAGCGCGGGGTCCGACACAGTGCGCCCGATATGCCGCGCCAGCCCCGCCGCCGCCTCGTTCGCCGCGTCGGCCGAACGGCCGAGCGCTTCGGACAGGCGCAGCATATGAATGCGCAGATTGTCGCCGAGCCAGGTGTTGACGAGCGCGATGCCGATCGCGCCGCCGAGGTTGCGCATCAGGTTGAAGAGGCCCGAGGCGTAGCGCAGTTCGGGCCCCTCGAAATTGCCGAGGGCGAGCCCGACCGAGGGGACGATGCACAGCATGATCGCGAAACTGCGCACGACCTGCGGCCAGAAGAGCGCGGCGAAGCCCCATTCGGGGGTCATAAAGCTGAACATCCATAAGCCCGTCGCGAACAGGGTCAGCCCGAAGGTGATGACGATGCGCTGGTCGACCTTTTGCGACAGCGCGGCGGCGATCGGGACGCCCATCAGCTGCGCGATCCCCGAAACGAAAACCGTGGTGCCGATTTCCGACGCATTATAGCCCTGTACGCGCCCGAGGAAGATCGGGACGAGATAGGTGCTGGCGTAGAGGCCGAAGCCGATCACGAGATTGAAAATGCAGGCGAAGACGAAGGTCGGCTTGCGGAACGGGGTGAGCTTGACGATCGGTCCGTCCGAACGGAACGAGCGTTCGAGGAAGAGGCCGAAGGCGACGAACGACACCCACGCACCGATCGCGATCTCGGGTTCGCTGAACCAGTCGTGCTTGGGTCCTTCCTCGAGCACATATTCGAGCCCTGCGAGGAACACCGCCATCGAGGCGAGATGCACCCAGTCGATGCGGCGGAGCATCGGCAGGTTCGGCTTGTCGATCCGCACGAGCGCGAGGATCGCGAGCGTCACCATCGCGCCGGGAGCTACGTTGATGAAAAAGACCCAGCGCCAGCCCATCGTATCGGTGATCCAGCCGCCGACCGTCGGACCCAAGGTGGGCGCGAGCACCGACACCATGCCGAGGATCGCGGGGATCATCGCGCGCTGCTTGCCCTCGAACAGCATATAGCCCGTCGCGAACACCGTCGGGATCATCGCGCCACCGACGAAACCCTGCACCGCGCGAAACAGGATCATCGATTCGATGCTCCACGCGAGACCGCAGAGGATGCTCGCGATCGTGAAGAGGCCTGCCGACGCCGCGAACAGCCAGCGCGTTGACAGCGCCTGCGCGAGGAAGGCCGAGAAGGGGATCATCACCAGTTCGGCCATCAGATAGGCGGTCTGCACCCAGCTGATTTCGTCGGGGCCGGCGCTGAGTCCTGCCTGCACCTCGTTCAAGGACGCGGCGACGATCTGGATATCGATCAGCGCCATGAACTGGCCGAACGCCATCACCGCAAAGATCAGATATTTTCGCGCGTCGGGCATCGCCGCCGGGTTGAGCGGCGCATCATCGGGGGCGGCGTTCGCGCCGGGGGAAAGCGGGATGGAGGCCATGGGTCTTGTGTCCTGTCGTCTTTATATTATATGCGTCATATAAAAGGAGACGCAAGTGCGCTATTCAAGTGAGCACAAGGCCGAGACGCGCGAACGCGTGCTGAAAGAGGCCGCGAAGGAAATTCGCGCGAAAGGGCCGGACAATGTCGCGGTAGCGGGCATCATGGCGCGCGCGGGGCTGACGCACGGCGGTTTCTACGCCCATTTCGCGTCGAAGGACGCGCTGGTGAAGGAGGCGATCGGGACGATGTTCGCCGACGCGCGTGCGCGCAGCGACCGGATCGATCATGACGGCGATCCGCGCGGCGTTCTGCGCGCCTATATCGATTTCTACCTGTCGCCCGCACATCGCGACGGGCGCGATCGCGGATGTCCGCTGCCGACACTCTCGGGTGATTTTGCGCGCTCGCAGCCCGCAACGCGCGATCGCTTCGGCGCCGGGGTCGAGGGGATTGCGAGCCGCCTCGCGGGGCCGCTGGCGAAGCTCGGCTACGCCGATGCGCAGGCGGAATCGCACGCGCTGCTCGCGCAGCTCGTCGGCGGCGTCGCGCTCGCCCGCGCGGTTGGCGATCCGGCGCTGTCCGACGCGATGCTTGCCGATACGCATGCGAGCATCGTCGCGCGCTATGGGCTGGAAACCGCCCAATGACGCTCGCGAAGGTGCAGGGGCTGATCGCGAGCGGCGGACGGCCGCCGATCGGCGACACGCTGGGTTTCCAGCTTGTCGATGCCGGCGAGGGCTGGGCGGCGTTCGAGGGCGTGCCGGGGCCCGAACATTATAATCCGATGGGAACGGTCCACGGCGGCTATGCGGCGACCCTGCTCGATTCCGCGTGCGGGATCGCGGTCGTGACCAGGCTTGCCGACGATCAGGCGATGACGACGCTTGAGCTCAAGACCTCGTATCTCAAGGCGATGACCGGGACGACCGGCAAGGTGCGCGCCGAGGGGCGGGTGATTTCGATGGGTCGCCGCGTCGCCTATGTCGAGGCGAAGCTGACCGACGAGGCGGGGACGCTCTATGCGACCGCGACCTCGACGCTGCTGGTGATGCAGCAATGAACGCGCCGGTGACGATCGAGGCCGAAGCTCCGGCGCGTCGCCGTCTGGCGCTCCCGAGGAAGGCGTGGAAAATCGGACTCGTGGCGCTCGGTATCGCCGTGCTCGGGACATGGTGGATATTGTCGCCGCGCAGCGCGGAGTCGACCGACAATGCCTATCTGCAGGCCGATGCGAGCGAGGTGGCGCCGCGCGTCGGCGGGCTCGTCACCGCAGTGCTGGTGAAGGACAATCAGGCGGTGCGCGCGGGCGACCCGCTCGTCCGCATCGACGTGCGCGATTATGACTCGCGGCTGATGGCGGCCGAGGCGGCGGTCGCCGACGCCGACGCGCAGGTCGCGACGGCGCGCGCGACGCTCGCCTCGCTGGGTGCCGAACAGAAGCTCGCGGCGGCGCAGATCCGGTCGGTGAACACGCAGATCGCCGCCGCCGACGCCGAATATGCACGCGCGGCCGAGGACCGGCGGCGCTATAATGCGCTGCTCGTCGATGGTTTCGTGACCAAACGCGATGCCGAGCAGGTGTCGGCGACCGCGGTCGGCGCGGCGTCGGCTGCGCAGCGCTCGCGCGCCGACCTTGGGGCGAGCGTCGAGGCGGCCGCCGTAACGCGCGCGAAAGGGCCGATTCTTGCCGCGCAGGTAAAGGCGGCCGAGGCCGAGGCGGCGAAGGCGCGCGCGGCGCTCGCGCTCGCGAAGCTCGATCGCGGGCATACGCTGGTGGCGGCGCCGATCGACGGGGTGGTCGGCAACCGGCGCATCCAGGTCGGCGACTATGTCCAGCCGGGTTCGCGGTTGCTGTCGGTGGTGCCGGTGAAGTCGATCTATGTGGTTGCCAATTTCAAGGAAACGCAGACGCGCGCGATGCGCCCGGGGCAGAAGGCCGACGTTTATGTCGACGCGCTCGGCGAAACGCTGCACGGCACCGTCGAAAGCCTTGCGCCGGGGTCGGGGAGCGCGTTCACCTTGCTGCCCTTCGAGCCCGGATCGGGCAATTTCACCAAGATCGTCCAGCGCGTCGGCGTGCGCATCCGCCTCGATCCGGGGCAGCCGGCGCTCGCCGAACTGCGGCCCGGGCTGTCGGTGACGGCGAAGGTGCGGCTGCGCAACTGATCGCTCGGACCGGCTTTCCGTAGCGGCGATTCATCGCATATCATGTTAACGGTGTAAATTTCTTCTTGACCTCGCGCTCCCCGGCGATCAATGTTTACGTCGATAACATTGAGTCGGAAAGGACAGGCGGATGAAAACCTTGCTCTATGCCATCGGACCGATGCTGTTCGATTCGCTCGGCGTGCTCGTCTTTGCGGTGCTGCTCGTCGCTGGCGCGGGGATCGTGCCGGCGACGATCGCGGGCACCGTCGTCGCGCTCGGCGTCGTCGGTTATGAGCTCGCGCGCGGCAGGAAGGTCGCGGCGCTGCAATGGATCAGCCTCGCCTCGGTGCTTTTCACCGCTGCAGCGACGCTCTTCACCGGCGATCCACGCTTCGTGATGGCGAAGCCGACGATCGTCTATCTGATCGTGGGGTCGGTGATGCTGCGCAAGGGCTGGCTCAGCCGCTATATTCCGCCCGAACAGCTCGCGATCGTTGGCGACGTCATGGACCGCTTCGGGATGATCTGGGCAGCGCTGATGTTTACCAGTGCGGGGCTCAACCTCGTCATCGCGCTCTTCTTCACCGCATGGTGGCCGCTGTTTATCGGCATCTTTCCGCTGGCGTCGAAATTCGGGCTGTTCGCGATCCACATTGCGGTCGTGCACTATATCACGCAGGCACGGCTGCGCCGCCGCGCGGGCGGCGGGCTGCAGCCGCTCGCGGCCGAATAACGCTTACTCGGCGTCGAGGCCGTAGGCGGTGTGGAGCACGCGCACCGCGAGTTCGGTCTCGTCCTCGTCGATCAGCACGCTGACCTTGATCTCGCTGGTCGAGATCGCCTGGATGTTGATCCCCCTGTCCGCAAGCGCGCGGAACATCGTGCTCGCGACGCCCGCGTGACTCTTCATGCCGACGCCGACGACGCTGACCTTCGCGACCTTGTCGTCGCTGATGATGCGGTTGAAGCCGATCTTGTCCTTCGCGCCTTCGAGCAGGTCGATCGAACGGAGCAGGTCGGTGCCGGGGACGGTGAAGGTCACGTCGGTCTCGCCCTTTTCGCGGCCGACGTTCTGGATGATCATGTCGACGTTGATGCCGGCGGCAGCGAGCGGGCCGAAGATGTTCGCGACCGCGCCGGGCTTGTCGGGCACGCGGGTGACGATGATCTTCGCTTCATTCTTGTCGTGGGCGATGCCGGTGATCAGCTGCCGTTCCATCTGATGTTCCTCTATTTCCTCGTCGCTGACGATCATCGTGCCTTTTGCGGGAGCCTCGTCGCCCTCGACGAAGCTCGAAAGGACCTGCACACGCACGCCCATCTTCATCGCGAGCCCGACCGAGCGTGTCTGGAGCACCTTGGCGCCGACGCTCGCGAGTTCGAGCATTTCCTCATAGGTGACATAGTCGAGCTTGCGCGCCCGCGCGACGATGCGCGGGTCGGTCGTGTAAACGCCGTCGACGTCGGTGTAGATGTCGCAGCGGTCGGCCTTGACCGCAGCCGCCACCGCGACGGCGCTGGTGTCCGATCCGCCGCGGCCGAGCGTCGAGACGCGGCCGTCGTCCATCATGCCCTGAAAGCCCGGGATGACCGCGACCTCGCCCTTCGCCATTGCGGCGGTCAGCGCGCCGGTGTCGATGTCGATGATGCGCGCGCGGGCGTGCGCTTCCTCGGTACGGATCGGAAGCTGCCAGCCGAGCCAACTGCGCGCGGGCGTGCCCATCGCCTGCAGCGTCAGCGCGAGGAGTCCTGACGTCACCTGCTCGCCGGCGGCGACGACGACGTCATATTCGGCGGGATCGTAACGCGGGTTCGCTTCGCGGCAGAAATTGACGAGGCGGTCGGTTTCGCCCGCCATCGCCGAGACGACGACCGCGACCTCGTTGCCCTGCGCGACTTCGCGCGCGACGAGTTTCGCCACGGTGCGAATCCGCTCGGTGCCCGCCATCGACGTGCCCCCGAATTTCATCACGATCCGCGCCATGTCGCCCTGCCTTTTCAAAAACTGGTTTCGGCCGCAACTTCCAAGGGTTTCTGCGGCGTCCGGCTGTTAGGCAAGGGGGAGGACGAAGGCAAGGCGGCGATTATCCTGTCGGGATATATTTTCTTGCCAAAGGGAAAGCGATGCGGGGTTTTCCGTCGGGAAATTGTCCCGTGAGGGCAATTTTCTTGCTCCGGGCGGGCGCTGGTGCCAAATCGACCCCATGAATGCTGCCACGATCAACCCGCACGAAGCCGCCCATTTCGGTGCGCTCGCCGCCGACTGGTGGGACCCGCACGGATCGTCGGCGATGCTGCACAAGCTCAATCCGGTACGCCTCGCCTATATTCGCGATCAGGTCGATGCGCACTGGCATGTCGATGCACGCGAACGTCATCCGCTCGCGGGACGCAATGCGATCGATGTTGGTTGCGGTGCGGGGCTGCTCGCGGAGCCGCTCGCGCGCATGGGAGCGGCGGTGACGGGGGTCGACGCAGCGTCCGAGAATATCGCCGCCGCGCGCGATCATGCAGCGGGGCAGGGGCTTGCGATCAGCTACTTCGCCGGCGAGCTCGCCGCACTGCCTCCCGCAACCTTCGACCTCGTCACCTCGATGGAAGTCGTCGAGCATGTCACCGATCCTGCGGCGTTCATCGCCGAACTCGCGGCGCGGCTTGCACCTGGCGGGCTGATGATCCTGTCGACACCGAACCGCACGATGCTGTCGAAGCTGTTGCTCGTCGAGGCGGCCGAGCGCCTCGGCGCGGTGCCGCGCGGCACGCACGACTGGGACCAGTTTCTGAAGCCCGAAGAACTCACAAGGCTGCTCGAGGGCGCGGGGCTGGAAGTTGTCGATCGCACCGGCCTGTCGCCGTCAGCGGCCAAGGGCTTCAAGCTCGGCGGCAGCGAGGCGCTCAACTATCTGGTCGCGGCAAGGTGGCCGGCCTGACCCGCGACCCGCGCGTCGATGCCTATATCGCGAAGGCGCGGCCCTTCGCGCAGCCGATCCTCAATCACTTGCGCGAGCTGGTGCATCAACATGCACCGGGCACCGAAGAGACGCTGAAATGGGGCGTGCCGGCCTTCGTACTGCGGGGACAAAATCTCGCGGGCATGGCAGCGTTCAAGCAACATGCGACCTTCGGTTTCTGGCGCGACGAGGACGTCACCGGCTCGCCGCGCGACACCGGCGCAATGGGTAGCATGGGACGGCTGGCGTCGCTCGCCGATCTGCCCGATGACGAGACGATGGCGGCCTATATCAGGAAGGCCGCTCTCCTTTGCGCCGAAGGCAAGCCCAAGCGCCCGGCGCCGAAGCCCAGGCCGGTGCTCGACCTGCCAGACGATCTGGGCGCCGCACTCAAGGCCGATGCCGCGGCGCAAGTCCATTGGGACGCCTTCTCGCCCGGCAAGCGCCGCGACTATATCGAATGGGTGATCGAGGCGAAGCGCGAGGAAACGCGCGTCAAACGCATCGAAACGATCGTCGCGCAGGTCGCCGAGGGCAAGGACCGGAACTGGAAATACAAGAGCTGCTGAGAAGAACATCGCCCCCGCGAAGGCGGGGGCATTCTCGGTTTACTCGGATATGCTGGACAAAGCCGCCAACGACCCCCGCCTTCGCGGGGGTTGACGCTTCGGAACGCTTCGCATTCCGTGGCGCGTCAAAAATCCACGTCTTCGTAGTATTTCGGCGGGGTCACGATCTCCATCCGCTCGGCGAGCAGCGGACGGAAGCTCGGGCGCGACTTGAGGCCCGAATACCAGCCCTTCGTCTGCTCATGCCCCGTCCAGTCGATCCCGCCGAGATAGTCGGCGACCGAGATATGCGCCGCGGCGGTGAGGTCGGCGAGGCTCATCGTCGCGCCGGCGAGCCAGGTGCGGTGGTCGATCAGATAATCGACATAGTCGAGATGGTTGTTCGCGGCCTTCATCGCCTCGCGCAGCGCGCCGCCGTCGGGCGGCTGACGGTGGACGATGCGCTTCTGCATCCGCTCGAACAGCAGCGGGCCGGTGACTTCATAATAGAAATCATGGTCGAACCACGAGGTCAGACGGCGAATCTCGGCGCGGTTCGCCGCAGTGCCGTTGATCATCGCCTTGCCTTCGACGGTTTCCTCGAAATATTCGGCGATCGCCATGCTGTCGATCAGTACCTGCCCGCGGCCCTCGTCGACCATCACCGGGGTGCGTCCCGCGGGATTGAGGTCGATGAACTCGTCGCGGCGTTCCCATGGCGATTCGCGGACCAATTCGTAACCGACACCTTTTTCGCCCAGCAGCAGGCGAACCTTGCGCGAAAAGGGACAGAGCGGGAATTGATAGAGTTGCCACATGCTCATGGCATAGCGGCAGCAAGGCGCCGCGTGCAACGGCTATCGGGATGACGAAACGAGGAGGTCAGCGGCGCGAGGCCGCGCGCTCGCGTTCCCATTGCGCCGCGAGATCGCGCGCCATGTCCTTCAGCACGGGCGCGTAGGCGGCGAGCGCCGAAGCCGCGTGCCCCGCCATCCGCGTCGTTGCGCGGACGTCGTCGCCCATGCGGTCGGCATAGTCGGGATCGCGGCCGGTCACTTCGCCGAGCGTCGCGTCGGGCGGGATATAGGCGGCGCCGGATTCGGGATCGATCTGCGCCACGGCCTTGGCGAGCGGGCCGACCTGCATCTGCATCAGCGCGCCGACCATCGCGGTGATCGTTTCCGCCATGCGGTCCTGCGCCACCGGATCGTTGAGCGTCGCAACCGCGCCCTGCATCTCGCTCGCGGCAGCCGGCAACGGCGCGGCGAGCGCGAGGAGGGGGAGGGCGACCAGGGACAATTTTGCGGTCGAGCGCATGGCTTCATCCTTTCGGGATGCGAAAATCGATGCGGCGCTATAGACGAACGACGCTTTCGCTGCGCTGAACGGCGGCGGCGATGCGACGAAGCGCACCGCCGCTGCGACGGGTCATTCGGCCGCGACGACCTCGACCTCTTCCTCGTTCAGCGAATGCGTCAGGCGGCTGAGCATTTCCTTCGGGCAAACCTGCCAGAAACGGCCGCGCCAGCGGTCCCAGTCGGCAAGAACCTCGGCCGACCATTTGCTTCCCGTGGCCTTGGCATGTTCCTCGACCAGTTCCCTGAGCTCGGCTTCCCAATGGCGGCTGGCCAGCCGCTGCCAGACAATCGATTCGCCGTTCGCGCGGCGTTCGAACTGCTCGTCGGTGTCGAGGATAAACGCCATGCCGCCGGTCATGCCAGCGCCGAAGTTCGATCCGACGGGGCCAAGGATCACCGCGGTGCCGCCGGTCATATATTCGCAGCCATTCGCGCCGCAGCCCTCGACGACGACCTTCGCGCCCGAGTTGCGGACCGCGAAGCGCTCGCCCGCCTGACCCGCCGCGAGCAATGTGCCCGCGGTCGCGCCATAGAGGACGGTGTTGCCGACGATGCTGTTGTGCTGGCTGACGAGCGGGCTCGAGACCGTCGGGCGCACGATGATCCGGCCGCCCGACAGGCCCTTGCCGACATAGTCGTTGGCGTCGCCGAACACTTCGAGCGTGACGCCTTGGCACAGGAAGGCGCCGAGCGACTGGCCGGCGGTGCCGCGCAGGCGCACCTGCACATGGTCATCGGCGAGGCCCTTCATGCCGAAGCGTGCGGTGACCTCGGCCGACAGGCGCGTGCCGACCGCGCGGTGCGTATTGCGGACGTTATAGGTAAGCTGCATGCGCTCGCCGCGCTCGAACAGCGGCTTGGCGTCATTGAGGATCTGCGCGTCGAGGCTGTCGGGCACCGGGTTGCGGAAGTTCGGGCCCTGCGAACGGCGCTGGTCGTCGGGCGCGTCGACCTTGGCGAGGATCGGGTTGAGGTCGAGGTCGTCGAGATGCTCGGCGCCGCGGCTGACCTGACGCAGCAATTCGGTGCGGCCGATCACCTCGTCGAGGCTGCGGCAGCCGAGCTTCGCAAGGATTTCGCGGACTTCCTCGGCGATGAAGGTCATCAGGTTGATGACCTTTTCGGGGCTACCGGTAAACTTCGCCCGCAACTTCTCGTCCTGCGTGCAGACGCCGACGGGGCAGGTGTTGCTGTGGCACTGGCGCACCATGATGCAGCCCATGGCGACGAGGCTGAGCGTACCGATGCCATATTCCTCGGCGCCGAGGATCGCAGCGATCACGATGTCGCGCCCGGTCTTGAGTCCGCCGTCGGTGCGCAGGCGGATACGGTGACGCAGGCCATTGAGCGTCAGCACCTGATTGACCTCGCTGAGCCCCATTTCCCACGGGGTGCCGGCATATTTGACGCTGGTCTGTGGCGAGGCGCCGGTGCCGCCCGTATTGCCCGCGACGAGGATCACGTCGGCGTGCGCCTTCGCGACGCCTGCGGCGACGGTCCCGATGCCCGCCGAGCTGACGAGCTTCACGCAGACGCGCGCCTTCGGGTTGATCTGCTTCAAATCGTATATGAGCTGCGCCAGATCCTCGATCGAATAGATGTCGTGGTGCGGCGGGGGCGAGATCAAAGTCACGCCCGGCGTCGCATGGCGCAGCCGCGCGATGAACTCGGTGACCTTGAAGCCCGGAAGCTGGCCGCCCTCGCCGGGCTTCGCGCCCTGTGCGACCTTGATCTCGATCTCGTCGCACGCGCCGAGATATTCGGCGGTGACGCCGAAGCGGCCCGACGCGATCTGCTTGATGTTGCTGTTCGCATTGTCGCCGTTGGCATAGGGGCGATAGCGTTCGCTCGCCTCGCCGCCTTCGCCCGACACCGCCTTGGCGCCGATGCGATTCATCGCGATCGCCAGCGTCTCATGCGCCTCGGGCGACAGCGCGCCGAGCGACATGCCCGGGGTGACGAAGCGCTTGCGGATTTCGGTGATCGCCTCGACGCTGTCGAGCGCTACGCCCTGCGCAGGATAGTTGAACTCCATCAGGTCGCGCAGATACACGGGCGGCAGGTCGGCGACGCCGCGCGCGAACTGCAGGTAAGTCGAATAGCTGTCGGTCGCGACCGCGGTCTGCAACAGGTGCATCAGCTGCGCCGAATAGGCGTGCGTCTCGCCCCCCGCGCGCTGGCGGTAGAAGCCGCCGATCGGCAGCGTCGTGACGCGCTTGTCGAACGCCGCCTCATGCTTCTCGGTCGCGTTGATGAAGAGCGACTGATAGCCTTCACCCGAAATCTTGGCCGGCATGCCCGGGAAGAGATCGTTCACGAGCGCGCGCGACAGGCCCACCGCCTCGAAATTATAGCCGCCGCGATAGGAGGAGATCACCGCGATCCCCATCTTGGCGAGGATCTTGAGCAGCCCGTCGTCGATCGCCTTGCGGAAGCGCAGGCGGCATTCGTCGAGCGTCAGTTCGCCGAACAGGCCGCGCGACTGGCGGTCGGCGATCGCGGCTTCCGCAAGATAGGCATGGACCGTTGTCGCGCCGACGCCGACGAGCACCGCGAAGGCGTGAGTGTCGAGCACCTCGGCCGAACGCACGTTGATCGAGGCGTAGCTGCGCAGCCCCTTGCGGACGAGATGCGTGTGGACGGCGGCGGCGGCGAGCACCATCGCCATGCCGACGCGGCCATCGCCGATATTCTGGTCGCTGAGGAACAGTTCGGAGCGCCCGGCGCGCACCGCTTCCTCGGCCTCGCGGCGGACACGCGCGATTGCCTCGCGCAGCGTCGACGCATCGCCGCCCGCGGCAAAGGTGCAGTCGATGTCGGCGACGGCATCGCCGAAATAGGCGCGCAGCCGATCCCAGTCGTCGCCGACGAGGACTGGCGAATCGATCACGAGGACGTGGTCGCTCTGACCCTTTTCGTCGAGGATGTTCGCGAGGTTGGCGAAGCGCGTCTTGAGGCTCATCACATGCCGTTCGCGCAAGCTGTCGATCGGCGGGTTGGTGACCTGGCTGAAATTCTGGCGGAAGAATTGCGCGACGTGGCGCGGCTTGTCGGAGATGACCGCGAGCGGCGTGTCGTCGC
>Ga0209676_1000422_pt1 | contig 74541 bp, 81 predicted proteins | sample AraplaCvi_mLB_r2_FD_184282 | JGI IMG/M metagenome (GOLD analysis project Ga0209676, IMG submission 184282) | Arabidopsis root microbial communities from North Carolina, USA - plate scrape MF_Cvi_mLB_r2 (SPAdes) (version 2) | ecosystem: Host-associated > Plants > Roots > Endosphere | place: USA...
GAAACGCATCTTCCTCCGCCCGCCCTGGGCCTCTTTCGGAAGCGGGTTAAAACCCCGCGCGTCGAGGGCTCGGGCACAACGGTCACGCGGAGCGCTCCGGCCTCGGCCGAAACGGTATTCCTCTATCTCCTCATCCGGGCCCTGCCCGGACGCTCCGCCGCCTCCCCACACGCCTTCAGCGGCCAGCCGCGTGAGGTCGAGAAGCCGTGCGCCCTAACGAAGATCGTACGACCGCGCCGCCGGAGCCTTCCCCGGAAGTTGTCCCTGACGGACCACCTCCAGGTCGATACGGCTCCAGCCGGCGTCCCGGATCCGCGCCATCACCGCCTTGTAGAACCGGCTCTCGACCGTGACCTCCTCGCTCAGGCGGACGCCCTGGATAGTCCGATCCGGCGAGCCGGCCACGGCGGCGATGTCGGCGGGCAGGGCCGCGAGGCTGGAGGGCTTGTCGCCGACCCGCAGGGCCCCGTCGTGATAGAGATAGACCTCGACCCAGGGCGGCGGCTGGACGTACGTTGCCTGGGGCGGCGGCTTTCGCGCCGAGGTGCGGGCGGCGAACAGACCCCAGCCCACCAGGGCCAGGGCGGCGGCGCAGAGGGCCAGGCCGAGGGCGCGCTTGAGATCCATGAGGACCTACTGTTTGGGCCGATCGCGTCCAAAGTTCGGCAGGGCGCTTTCCTGGCCGGCCGCCACGATGCCCCGGCGGATGGCGCGGGTTCGCGTGAAGTGGGCGTGCAGGGTGTCGGCGTCGCCCCAGCGGATCGCGCGGCTCATGGCCTGCAGGTCCTCGGTGAAGCGGCCCAGCATCTCCAGCACCGCGTCCTTGTTGGCCACGAAGATGTCGCGCCACATGGTCGGGTCGCTGGCGGCGATGCGGGTGAAGTCGCGGAAGCCCGAGGCCGAGTACTTGATGACCTCGTTCTCGGTGACGTTCTCCAGGTCTGCCGCGCTGCCGACGATCGTGTAGGCGATCAGGTGGGGCAGGTGGCTGACGACGGCCAGCACCAGGTCGTGGTGCTTCTCGTCCATCAGCTCGACCTGGGCCCCGAAGGCGCGCCAGAAGGCTGACAGCCTGGCGACGGCCTCGGCATAGTGCTCGTCGTCGCTCTCGAAGGGCGTCAGGATCGTCCAGCGGTTCTCGAACAGCGCGGCGAAGCCGGCGTCGGGGCCCGATTGCTCGGTGCCGGCGATCGGGTGGCCGGGGATGGCGTAGATCTTCGACAGGTCCTGGGCGCGGAAGGCCTCGCCGACATTGCCCTTGGTCGAGCCGACGTCGGTCAGGGTGGCGCCGGCCTTCATCGCCGGGATCACCTGGGCGGCCAGGTCGGGGATCGACAGCACCGGCGTGGCGATGACGACGAGATCGGCGTCCTTCACGGCCTGCGCGATGTCGCCGGTGACGTGCTCGGCCACGCCCAGCTCGACCACGCGAGCGCGGTGGGCCTCGCTGGCGTCGGCCACGGTGACCTCGCCGACGACGCCGTGTTCACGCGCGGCGCGGATGACCGAACCGCCGATCAGGCCAAAGCCGATGACGGTGATCTTGGGGTAGAGGATGCCCGGAACCGACATCTAGCGACCCATGAACTCGGCCAGCAGGTCCACGACGGCGCGGTTCTGCTCTTCGAGGCCGATGGTGATGCGGATCGAGTCCGGCAGGTTGTAGTTGGCCACGGCGCGGACCAGGTAGCCGCGCGAGGCCAGGAACGCCTCGGCCTCCTTGGCGGTCTTGCCCGGCGTGGTCGGGAAGGTGGCCAGGACGAAGTTGGCCGCCGACGGCGTGACCTCCAGCCCCAGGCCGCCCAGCTGCTGGGTCAGCCACGGACGCCACTGCTCGACCAGGGCCAGCGAGCGGGCCTGGAAGTCGTCGTCGAACAGGGCCGCGACGGCGGCCTCCTGGCCGGGGATCGAGGTGTTGAACGGCGGGCGGATGCGCTCGATCGGGGCGATGATGTGCTCTGGCGCATAGCCCCAGCCCACCCGCAGGGCGGCCAGGCCGTGGATCTTGGAGAAAGTGCGGGTGACGATCACGTTCTCGGCGGTGCGGGCCAGGTCCAGGCCGTCCTCGAAGCGCGGGTCGCTGCAGAACTCGGCATAGGCGCCGTCCAAGACGAGGATCACCGACGGCGGCAGGGCCGCGTGCAGGGCGCGGATCTCCTCGCCCGTCAGCCAGGTGCCGGTCGGGTTGGCGGGATTGGCGATGAAGATCAGACGGGTGCGCTCGTCGACGCACTTGACCGTCTCGTCGATGTCGATGCGGTGGTTCACTTCCTTGGCCATGCGGACCTCGGCCTGGCAGGCGCGGGCCCCGATGGCGTAGGCGGCGAAGCCGTGCTCGCCCTGGACGATGTTGTCGCCCGGCTCGAGATAGACCTGGCACAGCAGGGCGAAGATCTCGTCGCTGCCGTCGCCGAAGGTCAGGCGCTCGGGCTCCAGCTTGAAGCGCTCGGCCACGGCGTCGCGCAGGATGTTCGCCTTGCCATCCGGATAGATGTGCATCCGGTCGACGGCGTTGCGATAGGCGTCCTTGGCCTTGTCGCTGCTGCCCAGGATGTTCTCGTTGCTCGACAGCTTGACCGGATGGTCGACGCCTTCGATCTTCGACTTGCCGCCGACATAGGCATGGATGTCCATGATGCCGGGTTTCGGGACAGGACGGGGCGCGGCGAAGCGATCGGTGGTCATCTGGCTACTCGGTCTTACGGATTGTCCCCTGGGGACGGCGGTCTCTTACACGTCGAACTGTTCGGGCGCAGCCCCGATGACGCCCGTAAGGTCGCCCGGAGCGCGGGCCAGGCGCTCGTCATGCGGCTGGAAGAAGCCCGACAGCGAGAACAGCTTCAGGCCGCCGGCCTCGGCGATCAGCTCGGCGGCGACGTCGGTCTGGCTCAGCGACTCGACGATGGCGGTGGCGCTCTTGGCCGAGTCGGTGACCCAGAAGGTCTGGTCGCCGCCGGTGGGCTCGACCTCGACCTCGGCCACGGCCAGGGCGGCTTGCGGACCCCAGCTGGCCAGGCAGGGGAGGGCCGCGAAGACCTTCAGCTTGGGCTCGGCCAGCAGGCGACCCCACCAGGGCGTGTCGGACGCCAGCGGCAGGATGGCCACGCCCCAGGGCGAGCGGGCGATGGCCAGGGCGTCCTGGGCGTTGGCGACGACCGACAGGCGCGGCGCCGTGCCGAAGCGCAGGCGGGTCAGCTCGACGGTCCGCGCTGCGTCGCGGCCGCCGAAGACGCCCAGGTGATAAGGACCCTGGCGCGCCAGGTTGTCGGCCATGATCTCGCGCCAGATGCGGATGACCAGGGCGTCGCTGGCCCCCTTGCGCGGGGTCTGAAGCAGCTTGCGGATAATGTGGGCTTCGCGGCCGGGGCGCAGGCCAAAGCCGGTGTCGCCCGAGGCGCGCTTGGCGGCCGCGACGGCGCCGGCCAGGCTGGCGCGCTCGTCCAGCAGCTTCAGGAGTTCAGTGTCGATCGCGTCGAGACGCCATCGGACCTCTTCGAGAGACGGCGTAGCCGCCGCCTGATCGCTGCCCATGTTCTTCCCCGAAATTGGAGGCGGGACCATAGTCTTTGCCGCCGAACACGCAATAGCCAGCCCTCGCGGGGAAGAAAATTGCGTCTTCGGCGATCGTCGCTCAGTCAATACACCGTCGGCGCCGGGCCCGTATCGAACAGGCCCAGCATCGTGCGGCCATTGTGGAAGTTCAGGTCCGCCTCGATCACCGGTTCCTGGCCCGCGGCTTGGGCGACCGCGGCCACGGCCTGCTCCGGGGTCTTGATCGGCTTGGAGAGATCCGCGCGCTCCTTGATCGCGACGTTCAGCGAGCCGGTCACGCGGCCCTTGTCGTCGACCGAGAGCACGCCCGACCTGGCCTTGCCCTCGGCGTCGCCGGCCAGGATCTGGCTTTGTTGCAGGGTGATCTGGCCGCCGGCCTCGCTCCAGCGCTTGACGGCGGCCTCCCAGTTGCGGCCGCGCAGGTACGAGACATGCGACAGGCGGGTCTCCAGGATCATCGAGGCGGTCTTGTCCTGGGCGATGCGGCCCAACAGGCCCGTGAACGCCGTCTTGGCGCCGCCGGCCTTGAAGAAGATCGCGCCCTGGTCGTCGGGGCCGGCGCGCAGGTGCAGCTGCATGTCGTCGGCCGAGACAAGCTGGAACGGCTTGGCGCCGGCGGCGGGGGTGAAGGTCAGCTTGGCGCCCTCGACCGAGACGCGCGGCGGATACTCGGTGACGTGCGAGATGCTGGCCCGCAGCGCTTCGCCCGTGATGGCCACGTCGCCGGCCTCGGGTCGGGTCAGCACCACGCCCTGCGGCGCGACCATCACCCAGTGGGTCAGGTCGAAGATCTCGGCCTCGCCCTTCAGTAGCGGCGCGCGGACGGCCCAGCCGGTAGGCTCTGCGATGCGGGCGTCCGCCAGGTCGACGTTCAGGCGGAAGGGGAAGCCATAGAAGGTCCGGCTGGTCCAGGACAGGTCGTAGCCGCGCGACTTCAGGTCCGCCGCCTGGGCGTCCATCCGCTGCTCGGCCTGGCCGCGCAGCCAGTACCAGCCGTAGCTCCAGCCGCTCGCGATCAGGGCGCCGAGGATGAACGGCGTGAACAGACGGCTGCGCCGCGCCTTTCGGGGGGCTTTGCGGGACGGGCGGGCGTCGTTATGGGTCATGTAGAGGGCGCGTCCAGTCGGGATCGGTGATGAGCTTAGAGGGCGGCGAGCAAGATCGCTGGGTGTTCGGGTACGGATCGCTGATGTGGCGGCCCGGGTTCCCGTTCATAGACCGAAGAACGGCCGTGCTCCACGGTCGGCGACGGGCCTTCTGCATCTATTCGGTGCATCATCGGGGCACCTACGAGCGTCCCGGCCTGGTGCTGGGCCTGGCGCCCGGCGGCGCGGTGCGCGGCATGGCCTATCGCGTGGCGGCGTCCGAATGGGAGGGCGTCTACGCCTATCTTCGCGAACGCGAGCAGCCGACCGAGACCTATTTCGAGACCTCGCGCGAGGTGAAGCTGGACGGGAATGGCCCAAATGGGGGGCAGAAGGTTCCCGCCCTGGTCTTCCTGTCGGACATGAAGCACAGCCAGTGGGCCGGGGCGCTGACCTTGGACCAGCAGGCAGAGCTGATCGCCGGCGCGTCGGGCCTGTCGGGCCCGAACATCGACTATCTCAGGGATCTGGTCCTGCACCTGCGCGAGGACGGCGTGCGCGACCACGCCATGGAGAGGCTCCTGAAGATGGTCGAGGCGATCGAGGCGGCTTAGAGCGCCTTGTCCTCCAGCGCCTTGGTCGCGGTGTCGATCTTGGTCTGCAGCTCGCGCATGAACTCGCCGCGCTTCAGGCCGGCGGGGATGGGCTCCAGGTATTGGAAGACGATCGTGCCGGGCTTGCGCAGGAAGCCCTTGTTCCAGTGGACGCCGCAGTTCAGCGCCAGGGGCGTCACCGGCATGTCCAGCTCGCGATAGAGGGCCGCGATGCCGGGCTTGTAGTCGCCGGGCTGGCCGACGTCGCCGCGGGTGCCTTCCGGGAAGATCACGATCTGGCGGCTCTCCTGCATGCGCTCGACGGCGTCGCGGACCAGCTTCTTCAGCGCGGTGGAATGGCCCCCGCGATCGACGACGATCATGCCCGCCTTCAGCCCGTGCCAGCCGAACAGCGGCACCATCAGCAGTTCCTTCTTCATCACGAAGCAGGCGTCGGGCAGCAGGGCGAACTGGCTGAAGACGTCGAACATCGACTGGTGCTTGGCCGCGACCAGGGCGGGGCCGGTGGGACGATACTGCTCGCCCCGGACCTCGACCTTGATGTCGGCCAGCACCCGCAGGCCTGCGATGAGGCCTCGGGACCAGGTCCGCAGGCACCAGGTATTGGCCCGGCGCGGCAGCGGGAAGGTGACGATCATGCCGATCGCCCAGACCGCCGACCACAGCCAGAAGAACAGCTGGAACAGGAACGAACGCAGATAGATCAAGACGCTTCCTTCGCCGCCGCGGGGGCGGCCTTTTCTTTCGGACCCAGCCCCAGGAACGCCTCACGGCCCAGGATCGCCAGGTACTTGCAGTATTCCACGATCATCCGCCGGGCGCTGATGGACGTCTTCCACCAGCGATGGGCGTTCAGATCGGTCTTCACGGGGTAGGGGGACAGCTTCACGCCGGGCATGGCGGCGCTGAGCTCCAGCATCGAGCGCGGCATGTGGTAGTCGGCCGTGACGACGATCAGGCTGCGGTAGCCCTTGGACCGGGCCCACTCGGCCGTCTCCAGGGCGTTGCCCACGGTGTTGGCGGCGGCGAAGCCCAGGTCCACGCAACAGTCGTAGATCGGCTTGACCGCCTTGGTCACGGTCAGCACGTCGGCGCGGGTGGCCTCGCGGTTGACGCCGGAAATCAGCAGGCGCTTGCCCTTGCCTTCTTCCAGCAGCTTGGTGGCCGCTTCCAGGCGCACGTTCGAGGCGCCGGTGAGGACCACGACGCCGTCGGCGGTGGGCGGCTCGGGGGCTGGCGTCGACTGGTCCACCCGACCCGTGAAGGCCAGCAGGCCCAAGCCCCAGATCATCAGCGCGATGAACAGCGCGGCCAAGGTTTTCACGGCATCTCCCCCACGATGCGTGACGCCGCCAGGCGGGCCGAGAGGCCGGCGATCAGGGCCGCCACGACCGGCGCGGGCAGGGCGGCCAACAGATCGATCCAGGCCAAAGGCAAGACCGGCGCAACCCCCGCGCCGCCGCCGAAGTAGCGTGCAACGGCGCCGATGATGGCCGCGCTCGCTCCGCCCAGCAAGCCCGCCAGCGCGCCCATGGTCGCGAAGCGGTTCTGGAACAGGCCGGTGATGAAGCCCTGTTCGGCGCCGGAGAAGTGCAGCACCTCGATGACGTCGCGGCGGGCGGCAAGGCCTGCGCGGGTGGCGAAGGCGATGACGGCGGCCGTGGCCGCGGCGATCAGGACGAAGACGGCCAGGGCCGCCAGCCGCGCCAGGTCGGCGGCGCGCTCGATGTCGGCGATCCAGCGGCTGTGGTCGTCGACCGTGGCGTCCACCCCGGCGGCCTTCAGGGCGCGGTCCAGGGTCTCGGCGGTCGGCGGGGCCTTGGGGGCGAGGTCCAGCGTCACCAGGCGCGGGGTGGGCAGGTCGTCGACCAGGGCCTCCTTGCCGATCCAGGGCTCCAGCAGCGCCTCGGCCTTCTCGCGGGGCAGGGCCTGGGCCTCGACCACGCCCTTGATCCCGGCCAGCGTCTCGGCGGCGCGAGCGGCGGCGCTGTCGGGCGTCTCGTTGGCGCGGGCCCGGACGACCACGGTGGCCGAGCCGGTCAGCTGGCTGGTCCAGCCGTGGGCGGCGCGGTTGGCGGCCAGGGCCGCGAAGCCGGTCAGGCAGGCCAGGAAGCACAGCACGGCCACCACGAACACCAGGGCCCCGTCACGGGCGTCGCGCGGCGGCAGCAGCGGGCCGGGCTTCCAGCGGGCGACCTGGAAGAACTCGCTCATTGTCCACCCCTTTGGGCGGCTCGCACATCGACCAGGCGGCCCTGATCCAGATGCAGGGTCGGGCGAGCGGCGCGGGCCACCAGGTCCTCGTCGTGCGTGGCGATCAGCACGGTGGTGCCCAGGCGGTTCAACTCGACGAACAGCCGCAGCAGGCGCAGCGACATGGCCGGGTCGACATTGCCCGTCGGTTCGTCGGCCAGCAGCACGTCGGGACGGTCGACGACGGCGCGGGCGATGGCCAGGCGCTGCTTCTCACCGCCCGACAAGGTGGCGGGCAGGGCGTGCATGCGGTCGCCCAGGCCGACCCAGCTCAGGAGCTCGGCGACGTCGTCGCGATAGGTGGCGGGCTTGCGTTTCAGAATGCGCAGGGGAAGGGCGGCGTTGTCGAACACCGACAGGTGCTCCAGCAGCCGGAATTCCTGGAACACCACCCCGATCCGTCGCCGCAGAAACGGCAGGTCGGCAGCATGGGTCAGGCTCACATCGCGGCCGAAAAGCTCGACGCGACCCCGTGACGCACGGTGCGCCAGGTAGATCAGCTTGAGCAGTGAACTCTTGCCAGCGCCCGAGGCGCCGGTCAGGAAATGGAACGAGCCGGAGTCCAGGGAAAAGCTTATGTCCCTTAGGGTTTCCGGCACCCGGCCGTAGCGCATCGACACGCCTTCGAAGCGGACCACCGGAAGGGCGTCATCGCCCTGTTGTGTGTCGATCCGCAAGGCGCGTCACTTGGGTTTCTGGACATCAGGGTTAAAATCAGCGACCCCATTTAGCTGTGTGGGGAGCGTTCGATTCGCGGCCATGATACTGACCTGTCCGGAGTGCGCCAGCCGCTATTTCGTCGAGGACTCCAAGGTGGGTTCGGCGGGTCGCGTCGTGCGCTGCGCCTCGTGCGGGAACCGGTGGACGGCCCGTAACGAGGAGGCCGTCGACCTGTTCGACGAGCCCGAGGCGCCGACCCTCGCCAGTCAGATCGACAGCGTCGAGCAGGTCCCCGAGACCGCCGCCGCGGAGTCCGAGGAGCCACCCGTCAGCGCGCTGCCCGGCGAGGAACTGCCCAAGGTCTTCCGCGCCCGCGCCGACGCCGAGCGCCGCCTGCGCGAGGCCACCACCACGGGCGTCATCTGGGCCGGCATGGCCGCCGCCATGGCGGTGGTCGTCGTCGCGGCCCTGATCTTCCGCATCGACGTCGTCCGGATCATGCCGGGTTCGGCCGGGGCCTATGCCGCCGTCGGTCTGCCTGTGAACACGGTCGGCCTGGTCATCGACCGCGACAGCATCAAGGCCCAGCCCTCGATGCAGGATGGCCACGCGGTGGTCACCGTCGTCGGTACGATCCGCAACATCACCGAGCATGAGGTGGTCGCCCCGCCGCTGCGCGTCGAACTGCTGAGCAAGGAAGACAAGCGCGTCGCCGGCCAGCTGGCCGCCGCCGCCGATCCGAAGATCCCGCCGGGCGAAGTGCGTCACTTCTCGATCACCTTCCTGAACCCGCCCCGCACGGCGCAGAATCTGCAGATCGGTTTCGCCACCGAGCCGGGCGCGGCCAAGGCGGTGAAAAGCGCCCTGAAGAAGCCCGAAGCGCATGGAAGCGAACCCGAATTGTCGCTGCGCGGGGCTCAAGAGCCCTCCGCCGAGCACGAAGCGGCTGGACAGGAACCCCCGGGGCATGAGAGCGGGGAGGAAACCTCCCCTCCGGACTCTCACGAACCCGCGCATCATGAATGACACCAAGAAGCCCGAAGTCCTGATCTCGGAAGCCGAGATCGCCGACCGGGTCCAGAAGCTGGCCGAAGCCATCGCGCCGCGCATCGACGACGACACCGTCGTGGTCTGCCTGCTGACCGGCGGCCTGTGGTTCGCCGCCGACCTGACCCGCGCCCTCTACAAGGCCGGCCGCGACGTGCGGTTCGACGCCCTGTGGCTGGCCTCCTATCACGACGAGCGCAAGAGCTCGGGCCGCTGCGAAGTGCGCGCGGACCTGCAGCGTCCGCTGGTGGGCCGCCGCGCCCTGGTCGTCGACGACGTCTTCGACACCGGCCTGTCGCTGTCGGAAGCCGCCCGCCTGGTCAAGGACGCCGGCGCCAGCGAAGTGCTGACCGCCGTCTTCGCCCGCAAGCCCTGGCCGACCTCGCGCGGCATGGAGCCCGACTTCGTGGCCTGGGAAGCGCCGGCGCGCTACCTCGTGGGCTACGGCCTCGACGACGAGGGCAAGAGCCGCGGCCTGCCGTACATCGGCGCGATGGACTGACGCTGGAAAGCAAAAGGCCCTCTCGATCGAGAGGGCCTTTTCTCTTTGGGGGCTACACCCAGTCCGGCACGAGATCCCGCGCCAGGATCTCGTCATAGGTCGGCCGCTTGCGGATCACCGCATAGCGGTCGCCGTCGACCAGGACCTCTGGGACCAGCGGCCGGGTGTTGTATTCGCTGGCCATGGCCGAGCCGTAGGCGCCGGCCGACATGAAGGCCACCAGGTCGCCGGTCGCCAGCGGCGGCAAAGCGCGATCACGGGTAAACGTATCGCCCGTCTCGCAGACCGGACCCACCACGTCGTAGACGGTTTCGCCCGCACGCTTGGTCACCGGGCGGATGTCGTGGAAGGCGTCGTACATGGCCGGGCGGACCAGGTCGTTCATCGCCGCGTCGATGACCAGGAACTTGCGGCCTTCCGGACGCTCGTGGACGTGGATCACGTCCGAGACCAGCACGCCGGCGTTGGCGGCGATCACCCGGCCCGGCTCGAAGGCCAGCTTCACGGGCAGGCCCCTGGTGACCTCGCCGACCATGGCGGCGAATTCGGCCGGCGGGGGCGGTTCGGGGTGGTTGAAATAGGGCACGCCCAGGCCGCCGCCCAGGTCCAGGCGCTCGACCGACAGGCCTTCGCCCAGCAGCTGCTCGACCAGGCCCCGCATCTTGGTGAAGGCGGCGCGCATCGGCGCGAGGTCGGTAATCTGGCTGCCGATGTGGCAGGCCACGCCGATGGGCTCGAGATTGGCGTGGTTGCTGGCGTTGGCGTAGAGGCGCGCGGCCTCGGCGAACGACACGCCGAACTTGTTCTCGGACTTGCCGGTGGCGATCTTGGCGTGACCGCCGGCCGCGACGTCCGGATTGACCCGGAAGGCGACCTTGGCCTTCACGCCCAGACCGGCCGCGACCTCCGCGATCAGGTTCAGCTCGGGTTCGGACTCGACGTTGATCTCGGCGACACCGGCCTTGAGGGCGAACTCGATCTCGCGGCGCGCCTTGCCGACGCCGGAGAAGACGATGCGTTCGGGGGGAATGCCGGCGGCCAGGGCGCGGCGGACCTCGCCTTCCGAAACGGTGTCGGCGCCGGCGCCCAGGTCGCCCAGCACCTTCAGGACCGCGACGTTGGAATTGGCCTTCACGGCGTAGGCGACCAGCGGGTCGACGACCCCGGCGGCCGCCAGGGCGTCGCGGAACACGGTGAAGTGCCGCTCCAGCGTGGCGCGGCTGTACACGTAGACGGGCGTACCGACCTCGGCCGCGATCTTGGCCAGGGGCACGCCCTCGCAGGCCAGGCCCTCCGGGCCGTACTCGAAGTGATTCAACGGATTGCCTTAGTTGGGCGTGGCGCCGGGGAAGCCCGCGGCGGACGGGCCGCCGAACGGATCCTTGGTGCCGGGCAGGGGCGCGGCGCGGATGGTGCGGTTGCTGGAGGCCGGGTCACGGATCTCCTGGGCGCCGCCGGCGCGGGCCGGCTGGTTGGCTTGGGCCGAGGCGGCGCGGCGCTCGGCTTCCCAGGCGGCCTTCTTGGCCGGATCCCACATCGGGGCCGGACGCTCCAGGGCGCCTTGCTTGCCGCAGGCGGCGGCCGTGACGGCCAGGGCGGTCAGCGCCAAGATGGTGACTTTGCGCGTAGTGATAGGGCGGATCATGCGAGCACTTCCTTCCAACGCGCGATCTGGGCGCGGACCTGGGCGGGGGCGGTCCCGCCGTAGCTCATGCGGCTGGCCGCCGAGGCGGCCGGAGTCAGAACGGCGTAGACGTCCTGGGTGATCCGCGGCTCGATCGCCTGGAACTGTTCCAAGGTAAGATCGGCCAGATCGACGCCAAGACCCTCGGCCGCCTTCACGGCCGAGCCTGTCACGTGGTGGGCGTCACGGAAAGGCATGTTCAGCGTCCGCACCAGCCAGTCGGCCAGGTCGGTGGCGGTCGAGAAGCCCGCGCCGGCCGCCTTGGCCATGTTTTCGGTGTTCGGGGTCAGGTCGGCGACCATGCCGGCCATGGCCAGCAGGGCCAGCTCCAGGGCGTCGAAGGCCTCGAAGGTCGGGACCTTGTCCTCCTGCATGTCCTTCGAATAGGCCAGCGGCAGGCCCTTCATGACCACGGTCAGGGTGGTCAGCGAGCCCAGGATGCGGCCGACCTTGGCGCGGATCAGCTCGGCGGCGTCGGGGTTCTTCTTCTGCGGCATGATCGAGCTGCCGGTGGTGAAGGCGTCGGTCAGCTTGATGAAGCCGAACATCGGCGTCGTCCACAGCACGATCTCCTCGGCCAGGCGCGACAGGTGCGTGGCGGTGATCGACGCGGCCGACAGGGCCTCCAGGGCGAAATCGCGCGAGGAGACGCTGTCCAGCGAATTGGCGGTCGGACGGTCGAAGCCCAGCGCCGCCGCCGTCTGGTGCCGGTCGATCGGGAAGGGCGAGCCCGCCAGGGCCGCCGCGCCCAGCGGGCACTCGTTCATGCGGGCGCGGGCGTCCCGGAAGCGGCCGGCGTCGCGGCCGAACATCTCGACATAGGCCATCAGGTGGTGGCCGAAGGTCACCGGCTGGGCCGGCTGCAGGTGGGTGAAGCCCGGCATCAGGGCGTCGGCATGGGCCTCGGCCTGGACCAGCAGGGCCTTCTGCAGATCCACGAGCTGGGCGGCCGAACGGTCGGCGGCGTCGCGGACCCACAGGCGGAAGTCGACGGCCACCTGGTCGTTGCGCGAGCGGGCGGTGTGCAGCCGGCCGGCGGTCGCGCCGATCAGTTCGCGCAGGCGAGCTTCCACATTCATGTGGATGTCTTCGTATTCGTCGCGGAACGGGAAGGTCCCGGTGGCGATCTCGTCCTCGATCCGGGCGAGGCCGCCGAGGATTTCCTCACCATCGCTGCTTGAAATCACGCCCTGGTTCATCAACATCCGCGCATGGGCGCGGGAGCCTGCCAGGTCTTGCGCCCAAAGGCGCTTGTCGAAGCCGATGGAGACGTTGATCGCCTGCATCAGTTCCGCCGGCTTGGCCGAGAATCGACCGCCCCACATGGCTTGGCCCTGGCCGTTGGCGGCCTTGGGCTTATTGGAGGCGTTGTCGGTCATATGAGCGAAGTCCAATCGGAGGCGGCGGCCAAGAAGCGCAATCCGATCAGGTTGGCGCTGGGCGGCGTCATCCTCGTCGGTGTGGCGGCGGTTCTATACGTCATCGCCAGTGCTTCGTTCAAACCCTCAGGGCCCGCCGATCTCACAGAATTCAAGAAGGGGACGCTGGAAAAGCTGGACGTGCCCGCCACGCCGCGCGCCGCGCCCGACACCGTGTTCACCAGCCTGGACGGAAAGCCCGCGACCCTGGCCGACTTCAAGGGGCGCGTGGTGGTCATGAACCTGTGGGCCACCTGGTGCGCGCCGTGCAAGGCCGAGATGCCGACCCTGGCCAAGCTGCAGGCCGCCTACGCCACCCAGCCGGTCACCGTGCTGCCGATCACCGTCGATCGCGACGGCGACCTGAACCTGGTCAATGAGGAGATGGCCGCCAACCCGCCGCTGAAGACCTATCGCGACCCGGGCTACAAGGTCTCGTTCGCCTTGCAGCCGCGCGCCCAGGGCTATCCGACCACCGTGATCTATGACCGTCAGGGCCGCGAGCGCGCGCGCATGTCGGGTCCGGCCGACTGGTCGGGTCCGGAAGCCCGGGGCATCGTCGAAAAGCTGCTTGCCGAGAAGTGATGGGCTGGGAAGTGATCGATCCGGCCGTCCTGGAACCGCTGGCCGACGACGCCTGGCCCGCCCGCGAGCGGGAACGGCTGGGCGGCTGGCGGCTGAACGCCTCGTCCGGCCGCTCGATGCGGATCAACGCGTGCTGGCCCCTGGAAGCGCCGGACCGTGACCCCGAGTTCGCGCTGGACGCCGTGGAAGCCTGGTTCGCCGAGCGCGACCTGCCGGCGCGCTTCAAGCTGACCGACGGCCTGACCGCGCCCGCCGACCTGGCCGAGCGCCTGGCCTCGCGGGGCTATGCAGCCAGCCAGCAGACCTTGGTGATGCTCGGCCCGACCGGTGGGGAGGGCGACGCCGCTGTGCGCCTGTCGACCGCGCCCGACGCCACCTTCGAGGCGGTGTTCACCGCCACAGCCGGCGATCCGAAGGACGGCCGCGAGCGGCTGGAGGCCCTGGGCCGCATCCCGGCGCCGGCTCGCTTCGCGCGGCTGGACGTCGACGACGCTCCGGCGGCGATCGGGTGTGGCGCGGTCAGCGGCGAGTTCGTCGGCGTCTTCGGCATGCGCACCGCGCCCGATCATCGGCGCAAGGGCCTGGCGCGGCGCGTGCTGCGGGCCCTGCTGGCCGAGGCCCGTGGCCTGGGCGCCGAGCGCGCCTGGCTCCAGGTCGAGGCCGGCAACGCCCCGGCCATCGCGCTGTATGCCGACGAGGGCTTCGCGCCCGCGTATCGGTATCAGTACTGGGCGCGCTGAGCGTAACTTCAGCTTTTCAATCGCTAAATCTCGTCATCCCGGACGCGCCTGCGCGATCCGGGACCCAGGCGGCCGGCTGTGCGGTGGCCCCTGAGTCCCGGCTCTCCGCTTCGCTGCGGCCCGGATGACGCTCGAGGGAAGGCGTCTCCTCCATTGCTCAAAAAATCACCGTTCGATAGACTGGTTTACAAAACAAACTTGTTGATCCATGGTGCCGCCACCTCACGGAGGGGACAAAGCCATGCATGCGCCGCTCAGCGCCACCGAACGATCGATCGCCGCCCGGATTGGCGGTCGCAACGCTCCGGTCGGCGCCCTGCGCGCCTTCGTCACCCTGCTGGTGATCGCCCACCACACGGCGCTGGCCTATCACCCGTATGCGCCGCCGCCGAAGGCGTTCGACGCTCAGCCGATCCTGTGGACGGCCTTCCCGGTCGTGGATCCGCAAAAGTTCGGCGGTTTCGGCCTCTTCACCCTGGTCAACGACATGTTCTTCATGTCGCTGATGTTCTTCATCTCGGGCCTGTTCGTCGCCGACGGCCTGAGGGGCAAGGGCGCGGGCCGGTTCCTGAAGGGCAGGGCGCTGCGGCTGGGGATCCCGTTCGTGGTGGGCGCGGGCCTGCTGGCGCCGCTGGCCTACTATCCGGCCTGGCTGCAGTCGGGGGGCGCACCGTCCCTGAGCGGCTTCGCCAGTGCCTGGACGCATTTGCCGTTCTGGCCCAGCGGGCCGGCCTGGTTCCTGTGGGTGTTGCTCGCGTTCGGCGCGGTTGTCGCGGGCGTCCATGCGCTGTTCCCCGGGGTCGTCGACGAGCTGGGGCGCTTGGCGCAGGGCGCGGAGCGCAAGCCAGCGCGCTTCTTCTGGGGGCTCGTGGCCTTCAGCCTGCTGTTCTACCTGCCGCTGTCCATGACCACGCCGTTCGGCCATTGGAGCATGGTCGGACCGTTCCTGTTCCAGACCGCCCGCATCGGCCACTACTTCGTCTACTTTCTGGCCGGGATCGCGGTCGGCGCGGCCGGCGTCGGCCAAGGCCTGACCGATCCCCAGGGCAAGCTGGCCAAGCGCTGGTGGGCCTGGCAACTGGCGCCCGTCCTGCCGATCGTCGGCGGCGTCGCGGCCATGATCATGGCCTTCTCGCCCAGCCCACCGCCGCGAGCCTTCCTGGACCTCTTTGGCGGCGTGATGTTCGTCCTGGCCTGCGCGACCCTGTCCTTCGCGGCCCTGGCGGTGTTCCTGCGCTTCGTTCGCAAGATCGGCCGGGTGGGCGCCAGCCTGCAGGCCAACGCCTACGGCATGTACCTGACCCACTACGTCTTCACCGGATGGCTGGCCTGGATGCTGCTGCCTCAGCAGTGGGGCGGGCTGGCCAAGGGCGTGGCGGTGTTCGCCGGCGCGACGGCGCTCAGCTGGCTGACGACCATGGTGTTGCGGCGCATGCCGCTGTTGGGGCGAATCCTGTGACCATCCATGATGCGACGCTGAAGGGGGCTGGGCCCATGAACGACAAGCTGAAGACGGTCCAGGACGACCTGGCCTTCCTGCGAGGCCTGGCCGAGAGCAGCGGCGAGCGCGGCGGCGTCGGCGCCGCCGGCGGCGCGCTCTACGGGGCGGCCGGCCTGCTGTACGGCCTCCAGACCCTGGCCTATTTCGCCCAGGAGAAGCGGGTGATCAGTCTGGGCCTGGAAGGCAATCTGGTGATGGCCTGGGCGCCCACCGTGATCTTCCTGATCCTGATGGTCGTCGTGATCATCATCGACCGCAAGAATCCCCAGCGCGGGGTCACCAATCGGGCCGTGAACGCCGCGTTCGCCGGAACGGGCATCGCCAACCTGGCGCTGGTCCTGATCTTCGCCTCCGCCGCCGGTCGCATGAAGGACTTCCACTACTGGCTGTTCCATCCAGCGGTGGTCTTCGTGCTGCAAGGCGCGGTCTGGTACGTGATCTTCATGCTTCGCAAGCGGCTCTGGACGGCTCTGGTCGCGATCGGCTGGCTGATCTGCGGCGTCGCGCTGGGCATGCTGATCTGGCGAGCCGATCTCTATCTGCTGGTCGCCAGCTTCGGCCTGTTCGCCTTCATGATGGTCCCGGGCTTCTACATGATGCGACAGGCCCAGCGGCCGGCCGCCTGAGACGATGGTGGCGGGCAAGTTCGACATCAGCGGGCTGGACGACGTCATCCACGGGCGGGTGCGGCTGGGGATCGTCGCCTATCTGGCCAGCGCCGAAGTGGCCGACTTCACCGAGCTGAAGGATGTGCTGGAGGTCACCAAGGGCAACCTCTCCATCCACCTGCGCAAGCTGGAGGAAGCCGGTTACGTCTCGATCGACAAGAGCTTCGTGGGGCGCAAGCCGCTGACCCGCGTGCGCCTGACCGAGACCGGCAGGGCGGCCTTTTCGAGCTATCTGAAGGCCATGGGCCAACTGGTCGAGCAGGCGGGGAAGGCCTCCTGATCCGCCCCTTCGTGGGGATGAGCGGCTATTGGAAACCGAGTTCTGTTCGGAGATCGGTCGCGCTCATCCCGGAAGCCCGCAGTTCGCGCAGGGTCTGAGCTCTATCTCTCTTCGCGTACCGCTTGCCGTCTGGGCCCAGCAGCAGGCCGTGGTGGCGGTAGGTCGGCGTCGGCAGGTCCAGCAGGGCCTGCAGCAGGCGCTGGATGTGGGCGGCCTCGAACAGATCCAGGCCTCGGATCACATGGGTGACGCCCTGCAGCGCGTCGTCATGCACGACGGCCAGATGATAGGCGACGCCGACATCCTTGCGGGCCAGGACGATGTCGCCGGCGGTCTCGGGGCGAGCCTGGACGACACCGGTCTCGCCGTTGGGGCCGGCGCCTTGCTCGACGAAGGTCAGGTTTTCGAACCCGCCCAGCGCCTCGCGCGCCGCGGCCAGCGACAGCCGCCAGGCGAACGCCTCGCCGCGTTCCAGGCGCTCGGCTTCCTTATCGACGGGAAGCGGCGCGCCGACATAGGCCGCCGTCGGCTCGTGCGGCGCGCGGCCGATATCGATCTCCTTGCGGGTCTTGAAACAGCGATAGACCAGGCCGCGTTTGCGCAGGGTCTCGATGGCGGCGTGGTAGTCGGCCAGATGGTTGGACTGCCGGCGAACCGGCTGCTCCCAATCCACTCCCAGCCAGGCCAGGTCCTCGAGGATCGCCGCATCGTATTCCGGGCGACAGCGGGTGGCGTCGATGTCCTCGATGCGCAGCAGGAAGCGGCCATTGGCCTCGCCCGCGGCCCGGAACGCCGTCAGGGCGGAGAATGCATGGCCGCGATGGAGGCAGCCCGTCGGCGATGGCGCGAACCGGGTGACAAAGGTCACGCCCGGGCCCGGGCCTCGGCGAACTTCGAGAACATGCCCAGGTGCTCGAACACGGCGCGCAGGAAGGCTTCTTCGCCGCCTAGCAACTCCTTCAGAGGGGCGAACTGCTTGAAGCCGATCATCTCGGCCAGCCCATGGCCGGCGCACCAGGCGGCGATGGTCGCCAGCTCAAGGTCGATCTCGGTGACGTGGCCGCCGCCATTCTCGTTGATGGTGTCGCGCACCTGGCAGTAGGCGCCGTCGTCCTTCAGCTGGTCGGGCAGGGCGTCCTTGTCGCGCGAGCGGTCGTACATCACGCGGTAAAGGGCCGGGTTGTCGCGGGCGAAGCAGACATAGGCCACGCCCAGATTCGTCATCCGAGCGCGCGGATCCTCGGTCTCGGCGCGGGCTTTCGACAGAGCCAGGTCCAGTTCGTGCCAGCCCTCGTGAGCCACGGCCTCCAGGAGCTCGGCCTTGTCCTTGAAGTGGTGATAGGGGGCGGCGGGGCTGACCCCGGCCTCACGCGCCACAGCCCTCAGCGAGAGGGCGGCGGGACCGTCCGTCTCCAGGATCTTGCGTGCGGCGTCGACCAGGGCGCGGCTCAGGTCGCCATGGTGATAGGGGCGGGATTCGGCGGTCGCGGTGCTCATCGGCCCTCACTCTAATCACACCCTTTCTAAAATTTCATCCAAACGCTGTAAAGATCATCTTGACGCCGTTCAGATTGGTGCTATCTAAGCATCGTCCAGATTGGTTCGGCTCTCGAAGCGGCCAATGACCCATTGGGGGTTGGGACGACAAAAGAGTGGGATCTATTCGCCATGCGCACGCTTAACGCCTTTGAGACCGCCTTCGACCGTATGGCCGGCGGCTATTTCCTCGTGATCGCCCTGGGCGTCGCCGCCGCCATCGTCGGCGTGGGGCTGTAAGGTTTGGTTGCTCGCAGTCGGCGGGCCGGCTTCCGATCCTCCGGAAGCGCCCGCCGTCGCGTTCGGCTTGAGCCTTCCCGAACGGGGAGCTAAACCACGCCAGGACGCGTTAGGCCTTTGACGCCGGATGATCCGTACGCGTCACAGGCTTTTTCCATGATCCAAGACTTCTTCCGATGAGCGTCGCCTTCACCAAGGAAGGCGACAGCGAGGCCTTCGCGGCCGATCTGCCCGATCGCCCGATCTCCACCCATCCAAATCTCGTCACGCCCGAAGGCCTGGCCCAGATCGAGGCCGAGCTGGCTTCGGCGCGCGCGGCCTACAGCAACGCCCAGAGCGCCGGTGGCGCGGCCGATGGCGATCGCACGGCCATGGCCCGCGCCACCCGCGACCTGCGCTACTGGTCGGCCCGCCGTGCGACGGCCCAGTTGATGGAGCGCGATCCTGGAAAGACCGTCGTGCAGTTCGGCGACCGCGTGACCTTCGAGCGCGAGGACGGTCGGGTGCAGACCTTCCGTATCGTCGGCGAGGATGAGGCCGATCCGGCCCAGGGCTCGGTCTCCTATGTCGCCCCGATCGCTCGCGCCTTGCTGGGCAAGTCGGTGGGCGAGACCGGCCCCGCGCCCGGCGGCGAGATCGAAATCACCGGCATCGAATAGCCCGGGGGATAGTTCAGCAAGATCCGGATTGTCATCGGCCGCAGGGCGGGGTCCCTTGCGGCCGATGTTCGTTCCGCCGACCGCACAAGCCCTGCTTGAAGCCCGCCGCTACCTCGCCACCGCCGACCCGGCCCTGGCGGCGATGGAGGCCGTGACCCCGCCCTTTGCGTGGCGCGTCAGCCTGGGCGGCTTTCCGGGTCTCTTGAAGATGGTCGTGCAGCAGCAGGTCAGCCTGGCCTCGGCCGCCGCCATCTGGGCGCGGGTCGAGGCGGGCCTGCCGGAGATGACGCCCGAGGTCGTGATGGGCCATGACGAGGCCTATCTGCTGTCGTTGGGACTTTCGCGCCCCAAGGCTCGCTATGCCCGCGCCCTGGCGGAGGCGCACGTCACCGGCGCCTGCGATTTCGACGCCCTGCCGGGGCTGTCGGACGAGGAAGCGATCGCCGCCCTGACCGCCATCACCGGCATCGGCCGCTGGACCGCCGAGGTCTATCTGATGTTCACGCAAGGCCGCCTCGACATGTTCCCCGGCGGCGACGTCGCTTTGCAGGAAGCCATGCGCTGGGCGGACAAGACGCAGGTCCGGCCGAACGAGAAGCAGGCCTACAAGCGCGCCGAACTCTGGCGGCCGTATCGCGGCGTCGCGGCCCATCTGCTGTGGGCCTGCTACGGCGCGGTCAAACGCCGCGAGATCGCGCCTTTCTAGAAACAGATCAGCGACGTGTCTTGGTTCTGTCGCTGAGTTGGCCCATCCTTTCCCTGCGTTCGGGAATGAATGCCGATTCCCAGAATTGCGTAGGAAGGAGGCCCGTCTTCAGTCCTGTCGCGTACCACAACAGCCGAGGCGCTGAACGTTTCGACGTCCGCTTCGACGGGGGGATCTGATGCAGGTCCTCACGCGCCCGCCATCCGGCATGCCGGCCCTGGTGCTCAACGCCGATTTCCGGCCGCTCAGCTACTATCCGCTGTCCCTCTGGCCCTGGCAGGAGGTGATCAAGGCGGTGTTCCTCGACCGGGTCGACGTCGTGGCCAGCTACGACCATGTCGTCCATTCGCCCTCGTTCGAAATGCGCTTGCCCAGCGTCGTGGCGCTGAAGCAGTACGTTCCGCAGGAGCGGCCGCCGGCCTTTACCCGCTTCAACCTGTTCCTGCGCGACAGCTTCAGCTGCCAGTACTGCGGCTCGCCCGAGGAGCTGACCTTCGACCATGTGATCCCCCGCTCGCGCGGTGGCCGGACAACCTGGGAAAACATCGTCACCGCCTGCGCGCCGTGCAACCTCAGCAAGGGCGGCCGCACGCCGCGCGAAGCGGGCATGCAGCCCTTCCACAGCGCCCGCCGCCCCTCGATGCATGAGCTGCAGGAGCGGGGCCGCAAGTTCCCGCCGGGCCGCCTGCACGTCAGCTGGCTGGACTACCTCTACTGGGACATAGAGCTGGAGGCGTAGGGTTCAGGCAGCAAAACGGCCCGGGCTTGTCTTTGAGGAAGCGTTCCCGGGCCGTGGCTGTTAGGCGGAAGGGGATCGGTCCGCCGAAGCTGAACCTTAAATGCCGTCCCCACGGCGAAGGTTCCGGGCGTCGTGGAAATCGTTTCGGCGCGGCGGCGCTGGGGCTGTGTCGGGTAGCAAGCGATGCAACCCGAACCTAAGCCGAAGGGTTTTTATCTCCGAGGCAAGAGCCACGGGAGGTACCCATGAACCGCCATCACACCGAAGACGCCGACAAGCGTCACTTCACCCACGGCACCGCCGCGTCGACCGCCGACATGGCTTCGGAAGCCAAGGTCCGTCCGGAAGACCGCCACATCGACGCGCCGCACGCTCGCGAAGCCAAGCGTCCGCTGGCCGAGGGCGAAAAGCACGACCAGCTCGCGGCCAAGGTCGAAAAGTCCGAGAACCGTCAGGAAGCCCTGCTGGACGAGGGTCTGGAAGAGAGCTTCCCGGGCAGCGACCCGGTCAGCGTCAAGCGCATTACCTGATCAGCCCAATTGCCTAGCGAGAAGGAAACCGGCGGGCGGCGCGTTCGGCGAAGCTGAGCACAACCGCCGTCTCCGCAGCCGGTTGACTGACGATCGGCTCGAACGCCACGGCCTGGCGGCGGCGACCCCGCCGCCGGTCCATCTGCGCGATCTGGGCGAAGGTCAGTTCGCCCTGTTCGCGGGCCATCTTGCGCACGGTCTCGATCATGCCGGCGCCGTAGACGATCAGGATGCCGGTCGCATCGGCCAGCCAATCGGGGATGTTGCCGTCGCGATGGGCGATGATTTGGGCCACCTCGATCGCGCCGCCCAGCACGAGGGCCGCGATCGTCAGGTCGTTGCGGCGCATGCGCGGGAAGGCCAGGAACGACACCGCCAGCAGGCCGCCGAACGCGATGGCGTGCGCTTCCTTGTCGGTCAGGCCGAAGTGGCTCTCCGCGCCCTGGAACGGACCCAGGGTCAGCACCGTCACGGTCAGGGCGCCCAGCAGCAGCGTGAGACGCGCGGCGGCGACGAAGTGGACGGGCTTGAACATGAAAAACGCGACCTCCGGAAGGACATCCAGGTCCTAACAGCGAAGGTCGCGCCATTCGGTAAATGCGTAGGGTTAGCGAGACGCTACTTCTTGTCGCTGTCCGCCTTCTTCTTGGCCTCGGCTTCGGCCTTGGCCGCGTCGTCCTGGGCCTTCTTCCAGACCTGGAACTGCTCGATATAGGGCTGGCGGCGCAGGATCTTGGACGCGGGGTCGACGATCACCGGCACGGTGTCGCCCACGGTCACGCGGCCCGTCCCGTCGGCCATGGGCAGGGTGACGACCTTGTCGCCGACCTTCACGTCGACCGGCAGGGGGAAGGGCTTGTCCTTGGGTGTCTTCCACTTCAGCACCAGGTCGCCGCCCTCGCGGGTCTCGACCAGTTCCGGCGGTTTGGCCTCGTACAGGTAGACGTCGAAGAACCAGCCGTAATCCTTGCCGGTCACCCGGTTGACGATCTTGATGTAGTCCTTGGTGCCCAGATACAGCGGCTTGAAGTTGCCGGGCTTGGGATCGGGCGTGCCGTAGACGGCGATGCGGGTGATCCTGAAGAACGCCTCGTCGCCGATCAGCGTCCGCAGGGTGTGCAGGACGTTGGCGGCCTTGAAGTAGATGTCGTTCCCGGGACCGCGGTCGCCGTTATAGACCTCGTCTTCCTTCAGCTGTTTGCCGGAGACGATCGGGAAGCGGTTCTTGGTGTCGACGCGCATCTGGTTCAGGCGCGCCATGTACTCCATGTCACCGTGCAGCCATTGCGACATCAGCGGCTGCATGTAGCTGCCGTAGCCCTCGTGCAGCCACATGTCGTCGTTGTCGGTGTTGGTCAGCTGGTTGCCGAACCACTCGTGCGCGAACTCGTGCTGCAGCAGCCAGTCGAAGCCGTAGATCTCCTTCTTGTACTTGTTGCCGTACGCGTTGATCGTCTGGTGCTCCATGCCCAGGTGCGGGGTCTCGACCACGCCCATCTTCTCGTCGCGGAACGGGTAGGGGCCGATCATCTGCTCGTAGAAGTCCAGCATCGGCGTGAACTCGGCGAACAGCCCCTTGGCCTTCTCGGCATTGCCCTTCAGGTACCAGAAGTTCATCGGTACGGTGTCGCCGAACCGGCTCCTGTAGCTGCCCGACAGCTCCTCGTAGGGACCGACGTCCAGGGCGATGGCGTAGGTGTTGGGGTTCTTGGCCTGCCAGTTGTAGGTCCGCCAGCCGTTCGTCTCGGTCATGCCCTTGAAGACGCCGTTGGCCGGGGCGACCAGCGGGGCGGGGACGGTGATGTGCAGGTCCACCAGCTTGGGCTCGCCGGTCGGATAGTCGATGCAGGGCCAGAAGATGTCGCAGCCGTCGCCTTGCACGGCGGTGGCGATCAAGGGCTCGCCGCTCTCGGTCTTGCTCCAGACGAAGCCGCCATCCCAGGGCGCGCGCTTGGCCTCCAGCGGGACGCCGGCATAGGTGACCGCCAGCGTCACCGTCTTACCCTTGGCCACCTTCTTGGGCAGGGTGATGGTCATCCGACCTTCGGGATTGGTCCAGGCCGAGGGCTTCAAGGGCTTGCCGTCGATGGTCAGCTTGCTGATGGCGAAGACGCGGTCGAAGTCGACGACCAGCTTGTCCAGCGGGGCCTTGGCCGTGAAGGTCAGGGTGGCCTCGCCCTCGATCGCCTTCTTGTCGGGCAGGATCTTGAACTTCAGGTCGGCGTGGTCGAAGGCCAGCTTCTGCTGCTCGGCGGGCATCGGGCCGCCGGTCTCGAGTGACTGCGCGCTGGTCTTCAGGGGCTCGGCGGCCCAAGCGGGAGAAGAAGTCGTGGCGGCGGACAGCGCCAACAGCGACGCCGCGCAGGCGGCGAGGTTACGGAAGGACAAGCGGGCGACTCCCCAACGCGATGACGTGTTGGGGCGTATCGGTAGGCCCACGCGGCGCGCCCGCCAAGAGCGTGACAGTTGAAAGCACTCGCCGTCCGGGCAGGCGCCCCAGATCCTGGCGTTTCAGATCTTCTCGCTGATCTTGATCGCCGCTCGGCAACCGGCCTGGATCACGGCGGTCAGCAGCGGGTAGGCGGTCGCCTCGTGGGCGCCTTCCTCGATGGCCAGGTCGCGGTGGGCCAGTTCGTCGTCGCGAAACTGGGTCAGCTCGGCGGCCAGGGCCGGGTCGCGGTCATTCAGCTCCTCGATCTGGCCGGCATAGTGCTTCTCGATCACCGTCTCGACGGCCTCGGTGCAGGCATGGGCGGCCTTGTCGCCCAGCAGGGCCGTACCCGCGCCCAGGGCGAAGGCGGCGGCGCGCCAGACCGGCGACATCAGGGTCGGACGCACCCTTCGTTCTGACAAAAGCTCGTTGAAGCGGGTCAGGTGGACCTGCTCGTGGCCCTCCATCTCCTTCAGCTGGTCGGCGATGCGCTCGCGGCCGGGGCTGGCGCGCATCACGGCGGCCTGGCCGCGATAGATGTGCACGGCCGCCAGCTCGCCGGCCTGGTCGACGCGAAGGATCTCGGCGAGGCGCGAGGTCAGCGCGCCCTGGCCAGGACGGGGAGGGACGGGGCGCGACATCAGAGGGTCTCCGCCTTGCGCAGGCCCGACAGCACCGACCAGACGGTCAGCTTCAGCGACACCAGCGCATTCCAGCCGGCCATCGACAACCCTAAGAACACCCAGGCGGCCTTGTCGCACATCGGGACCTTGAGCTTCTTCGTGCCGTTCAGCATGGCCGACAGGTCGCCCGCGCTGACCGAACCCGAGCCCGTGCAGCTGGTCGGGCCCGGCCACCACTTCCACTCGACGCCAGCGTGGAAGACCGCCAGGCCGGTTCCATACAGGAAGATCACGCCCAGCAGCAGGTTCACCGGCTGGCGCAGGCGGGACCACAGCGGCGTGCGCTGCAGGACGACGCCGATCAGGCCGACGGTTCCGGCGACCCAGTAGACCTCGCGCGCCTTCAGGCACAGGTGGCAGGGAGCCAGGTGGCCGAAGGTCTCGAACGCATGGGCGATGGCCAGCATCAGGGCGCTGGACAGGAAAGCCACCAGCGGCCAGTGCCGCGTCACCAGATCGTAGACCTGGCCGATGAAGCCCTTGGATCGTTCAGTCGTCGTCATGCGGCGCAAGCTCCACCGTGTCCGCCCCCACCGATGAAATGGCTGGCCGTCAGGCCAATGACAACGAGGGCGATCAAAATTCCGGCGAAAAGCGCCAGGCGACGCTCGACGACCGGCAGCAGGGCCGGGCCGAACTTCTTGATGATGAAGGCGACCAGAAAGAAGCGAGCGCCGCGCGTCACGGCCGAGGCGGCCAGGAACACCGGGAAGCTGAACGCGGCTAGGCCGGAGGCGATGGTCACCAGCTTGTAGGGGATGGGGGTCAGGCCCTTGGCCAGGATCACCCAGACGCCGTACTTGCCGTACCAGCACTGGAACTGCTCCAGCCCGCCCGAGTGGCCGGTCGCGGCCATCATCCACAGGCCGAAGTCGCGCAGGAAGTAGCCGATCGCATAGCCGAGGCATCCGCCCAACACCGAGGCGATCGTGCAGATCAGGGCATAGCGCCAGGCCTTCTCCGGCTTGGCCAGGCACATCGGCGCCAGCATCACGTCCGGCGGAATGGGGAAGAACGAGCTCTCGGCGAACGAGACGGCGAACAGGCTCAGCGGAGCGTGACGGGAAGCGGCCAGGCCCATGACCCAGTCGTACATACGGCGCAGCATGCGGACTCCGAGGAACGTGATGCGCGTTGCTAGCAGGGTGATGCGAGCTTGTCCGCAAGGATCGGCGCGCGCGGCTTCCCGCCCGCGCGCGCCGCCATTCCTGATCAGAACTTCAGCGCAAGGGAGACGCTGTAGTTGCGGCCAGGCTGGCTGTAGCCGTCCTTGATGGTCGAGTTGTCGGCCAGGCCGCGCGCGTCGCTCCACCACCAGTACTTCTCGTCGGTCAGGTTGAAGACGCCGGCGCGGGCCGTGATGGTCTCGGTGACCGCCCACCACGCCGTCAGGTCGCCGACCGTGAACGAAGGCGGGGTGAAACAATTGTACGGCGAGCTGCCGGGAACCGCGCCGGTGCACGACACGCCCGCGCGGCCGGCCGACTTGCGGTCCGAGTGGACGACGCTGATGTCGCCGCCGAACTTGCCCGACGGGGCGCGATAGGCCACGCCGCCGGTCAGCTTGACCGGATCGATCGAGACCAGGGGCGTGTTGACGCCGTTGGTGCGCGAGGCGCCGCGAGCGTACGAGATCGCCGTGCGCGCCGTGAAGCCGGCGCCCAGCTCGAACGCGCCCTTGGCCTCGGCCCCGCTGATCTTCACGCCCGACAGGTTGACGTACTGATAGACGGCCGGATTGGCGGCGGTGAAGTTCCCGGCCACCTGCACCTGCTCGATGAAGTCGTCGTACTCGCCCGTGAAGCCGGTGACGGCCACGCGCCAGCCATTGCGGTGCAGGCGGAAGCCGGCTTCCAGGGTCTTGCTGGTCTCGGGCCTCAGGTCCGGGTTCGAGATCGACCTGTAGTTCGAGACCGGATTGGCGAAGCCGGTGTTGACCTGCGACGGCGAGGGGGCCTTGAAGCCCGCCGCGACGTTGGCGAACAGGGTCACCAGATCCGTGGCGTCCCAGACCACGCCCAGCTTGGGCGAGACATGGGTGTCGCTCTGGCCCGAGGCGACCGTCGTGAACAGCGGGTCGGCCTTGGGATCCAGCTTGTAGTAGTCCAGGCGCACGGCCGGATAGATCGTCAGCGGGCCGGCCGTGATCTCGTCCTGCACGTAGAGGCCGGCCAGGGTGAAGTCGGTGGTCGGGAAGGCCTTGGCGGGGAAGGTCTCGCCAGCCGGCGGGATCGTGCCGTCGCGCGTACCCTGCTGGCGGGTGATCGAGGCGTCGCCGCCCCAGACGATCTCGTGCTTGACCGCGCCCTGGTCGAACACGCTGTGCAGCTCGACGGCCGCGCCGAACACGCGGTTGTCGAAGGTGGCGTCGCGGGTGCGGTCGGCGGCGGTGTTGCGGTCCTCGGCCGAGAACTGGCGGGTGGTGCTCTTCTGCCAGTACAGCGCGGTGCGGGCCGTGCTGATCAGGCCTTCGCCGCCGTCGAAGCGGTGGTCCAGGTTGACGCGGTCGCGCTTGACCTTGTCGAAGGCGGTCAGGCCCAGGACGCTGGTCGAAGCCAGCGGCGGCTTGGCGATGGCCGACAGCACGGTCCAGTCGACCTGGCGGTCCATGTGGTCCAGCGTCAGGCGGAAGCGGTTTCGGTCGTCAGGGCTGTAGACCAGCTTGCCCAGCACCGAATTGGAGGTGTTGTCCTCGGGATTGGCGGTGGTGCGGTCGGTGTTGGCCGAGTCGTTGGTCCCGGCCGTCTTCTGGCCCTCGCCGTCGCGGCGGGTATAGGCGACCAGGGCCTCCCAGCGATCGGACTTGCCGGCCAGCACCAGGCTCTCGGTCCAGCTCTTGTCGGCCGAGGCGTAGCCGACGCGGGCGCGGCCCGCGAAACTGTCGCCGGCCTTCAGGATGTCGGACGGATCCTTGGTGATGAAGGTGACCGAGCCGGCCAGGCCGTCAGCGCCGTACAGGGCCGAGGCGGGGCCGCGCACGATCTCGACCGACTTCAGGATGTCCAGGTCCACATAGTCGCCGCGGCCGGTCGACTGGGCGCCGAAGGAAAAGCCGTCGGGCACGCGCACGCCGTCGACCACGATCAGCACGCGGTTGCCTTCCAGGCCGCGGATGTTGAAGCCGGCATTGCCGTCGCGACCCGTCGAGGCCCCGGCGGCGGTGAAGCGCGCGGGGGCGTTCCGCACCGACACGCCCGGCTCGTCGCGGACCAGGTCCTTGATGTCGCGGACCAGTCCGTCCTCGATGTCTTCCGACGAGATGACGCTGACGGTCACCGGGGCCTGCGAGACGGTCTTTTCCGAGCGGGTGGCGGTGACGGTGACCTTGTCGAGCTCGACAGCCGCGTCCGCGGCGGGAGCGGTGGCGTCAGCAGCGTGCGCTGCGGTGGCCAGCAGGGCGGCGGTCGAGGCGGCGGCCAGGGCGGCCAGCTTCAGGCGAGACATCGATATCCCCTCGATGGTTCGTTTTGCGAATTATTCGCAAATGATGGGCGACGGCCTAAAGCGGGTGTCCGGCCCGGTCAAGCTATTTGCAATTGATTCTCAGAACTAATCGCAATATGCCGGGTTCGCCGCGGCTGGTGCGGCGCCTGGGGGTGTCCCGATGATCCGTTCTCTTCGCGCAGGCCTGATGGGCGGCGCGCTCGTGCTGACCCTGGCCGCACCAATGGTCCCAGGGGCCGCCCAGGCCCATTCGCCCTATCTGCTGCCCACGGTGTTCGACGCCTCGGATCGCAAGATCGTCACGGTGACGGGCTCGTTCACCGAGAGCTTCTTCACGCCCGAGGTGGTGATGAAGTCCGACGCCTATGCCGTGATCGGTCCCGACGGCGTGCGCGTCCCGCTGACCCCGACCTATCTGCGCGAGGTCGCCCTGGTCGAGGCGGCGGTCGAGAAGCCCGGGACCTACCGCATCACCACCGGCCAGCGCGGTGGCCGCACCGCCAAGGCCGCCCTGGTCAATGGCGAGTGGAAGTTCTTCGAGGGCGAGAAGGCTCCAGCCGACGCCATCGACATGCAGAGCCTGACCATGGCCGAGGTCTATGTCACGCGCGGCGCGTCCAACGACGCAGCCCTGGCCCCGATCGGCAAGGGCCTGGAGTTCAAGGCGATCACCCATCCCAGCAAGATCGTCACCGGCCAGGACGCCGTGTTCGAGGTGCTGTTCGACGGCAAGCCGCTGGCCAACCAGGCGATCACCCTGCAGGGCGCCGACGACCGCTACGCCGACACCAAGGCCGCCGCCAGGACCGTGACCAGCGACGCCAAGGGCCGCTTCGCCGTCAAGGTCGACAAGTCGGGGATCTACCAGATCCAGACCCGCCACCGCGTCGCCCCGGCCGCCGCCGGCCAGCCCGGCCAGCCCGGCCAGAGTTTCACCTACGCCCTGACCTTCGAATCTCTCCGCTAGGACCCGTCATGAAGACCCGCATCATCCTCGCTGCCGTCATCGCCGCCTCGCTGGCAGCGGGCGGCGCCCACGCCGCCTCGCACGCCCGCGACACCTTCATCAAGGAGCAGGACCAGAACGGCGACGGCGTCGTCTCCAAGGACGAGTTCGCCGCCACCCGCGCCGTCCAGTTCGCCAAGACCGACTCCGACAAGAACGGCTCGCTGTCCCAGGCCGAGTATGTCGGCGAGTTCAAGGCCCGCCTGGAGAAGAAGCTCGCCACCGACGACCGCACGGCCGAGAAGAAGGAAGAGGAGCGCGTGCGCCAGATGCGCCAGGCCGACGTGCGCTTCGGCGTCCTCGACAGCGACAAGAGCGGCGCGATCACCCGCGCCGAGTTCGACTATTCGGGCTGGCGGATGTTCGTCCACCACGACACCAACAACGACGGCGTGGTCTCGGCCGCCGACCCGGTCAAGGAAGACCAGCAGGACTAAGAGGCGAGGGGAGCGTGTCGCCGAACTTGGACTTTCGGCGTTTCGTGGCTATGACCGCCGGCCAAGACACAGGGGCCGCGCGGCCCGGACCGAAAGCCTGAAGACCATGAGCGACACGCCTCCCGACCGCCTGTCCGTCAATCCGGACAGCCCGCACTACAACGCCGACCTGCTGGAGCGCGGCATCGGCATCCGCTTCAAGGGCGTCGAGAAGACCAACGTCGAGGAGTACTGCATCTCCGAGAAGTGGGTGCGCGTCGCCGCGGGCAAGACCCTGGACCGCAAGGGCAACCCGATGACGATCAAGCTGCAGGGCGACGTCGAGGCCTATTTCCGCGACGACGACGCGCAAGGCTGAAGTGGCCGACGCTGATCTGGAAGCCATGGCGCGCGACGAGCTTTCGCGCGCCATGACCCTGCGCTGGCAGGATCTGAAGGCCATCGTGCCCTGGGGCGACACCTTCGAGGGCATCTCGCCGGCCGGCCGCTATGTCGAGGTCGAGCGCAGCTACCTCTGGGCCTCGGAGGAGGGTGGCGACATCCTGTGCGAGGTGACCGTCTATGGTGGTCCGTCGCGCTACGACGCGGGCGAACGCGTCTCCAACATTATTTCTCGTCCATCCTGACCACCTTGGCCGTGCATCGATAACGCTGTTGCGTTAACCATAAGGCGCGCTATTCCGATGGCGCATCGCATGGGGCCGAGGGGGATCGCCGTGTACCAGTCTGAATTTCCGGTCGATCAACCGGTGCCGGTCTTCGACCCGACCCTGGTGTTCCTGCTGATCCTGGCGGGCCTGGCCATCGCCGCCCTGGCCTTCTTCGCCGGCCGTCTGACGGGGCGGGGCGACAAGGGCGAGAAGCAGAGCGACGTCCCCAAGATCATCCACGAGGCGGTGAAGGCCAAATGCGTCGCCGCCTCCAGCGCCCACTCGGGCGAACTGGTGGTCAAGACCCAGGACCTGATCGACGAGGTCCGCCTGCGCGTCGGTCCGGTGCTGGCCTTCGGCGGCCCCTCCGCCAAGGCGTTCGAGCACCTGGGCAAGGCCATGAAGGGTGAGCCACCGGAAGAGAAGAAGAAGGACGACCACGGCAAGAGCGACAAGCAGGGCCATGGCCACGGCAAGGACCACGACAGGGGCCACGGCCATAGTCATGATTCGCACGCTCACGGTCACGGCGACGCCAAGGGCCATGGCGAGGTCGAGGTGGGGGTGCTGACCCGCAACGTGACGATTCTCGCGCCGCAGACGGTGGTGATCGCCAACGCGCCCAAGCCCGATCCGCACGGCCATGACGACCACGATCACAATGACGACGCGCCCAAGCCCTTGGATCACAAGGAGTTCATGCAGCAGCTGCGCCTGGCGGTGGCCGAGTTCTCGGACTTCTGGAATCGTCCCAACTGCCTTCGCGAGCTGGAGGACTGCCAGAAGGTCCTGACCCAGACTCAGCCGCTGCCCAAGCTGAAGGTGCGTCTCTCCGAGCGCGATTGAGCGCTCCCGGGGCCTAAGAACGCCATTCAGGAAGGCGAGATGACTATTCGCTGCCCAAGCGGCGTGCGAAAGTGCCTGTTCGTGCGAGTGAACTCTTCGCGGCGTTGAGCCGCCGAGCGGGGGCGCTCACCAAGAGCACACGGCCTTCAGGCCGCACACGGACTGGCGAAGGCCGCTCCTCCTCAAAGGCGGCCACGCCCGGGAGGACGAAAGGAAGGACATGACCGCGACGGTGTCTCCGATCACCTCTGGCGCGCCCGAAGCGCCTGAAACCGGCGTGAGCCTCGTCGACTACGTGCCCTATCGCCTGGCCACCGCCTCGGCGGCGGTCAGTCGCCTGATCGCCCGAGCCTACGAAGACCGTTTCGGCCTGACCATCCCGCAGTGGCGGCTGATGTCGGTGCTGGCCGAGGGCAGCCTGACCCAGCACACGGCGGTCAGCCGCACGGCGATGGACAAGGTCCGGGTCAGCCGCGCGGCCCAGGAGCTGGTCGTCCGGCGCCTGGTGGCCCGCACCACCGTCCGCTCGGACCGTCGCTCGCACACCCTGGAACTCACCGCCGCGGGGCGTCGCCTGTTCGCCGAGATCGCTCCCCTGGCGCTGGCCTATGAGGCGACCCTGCTGGCGGGGCTGGCCCCCAACGAGGTGGCGATGTTCAAGCGCCTGCTGGATCACCTGGAGACCGCCGCCATCCAGCTGACCGGCGGCGAGACGATCGCCCCGCGCCCGGACGGTTCGCCGGAAGGCTCGATCGAAGCCGACTAGCCGTTTCCCGACGAAGGCGTTTCAGAGACTGGAATTCGCTTTCGACGCCTGCTAGGAAGACCACCCTTCGCGCAGGCGCGAAGCACGCGGGCGTGGTGAAACTGGTAGACGCGCCGGACTCAAAATCCGGTTCCGAAAGGAGTGTCGGTTCGACCCCGACCGCCCGCACCAACTCCTTCTACAGTCAGATCGACACCCGGCTGGCCAGCCGCGCGCGGGCCAGGTCGATGAAGGCGCGCAGCTTTGGCGCCTGGGCCGCGCGGCGCGGGAAGTAGAGGAAGAGACCCGGCTCTTCGATCGAGCTCGCTGGCAGCACCTGGCGCAGCTTGCCCTCGGCCAGGGCGGCGCGGGCTGTGTGCTCCAGCATATAGGCTATGCCCACCCCGGCGACGGCCAGCTCCAGGGCCGCGATCGGATCGGTGACGCGGGCGGGACCCTTCACCGACACCGCGATGTCTCGGCCCTGGTCGGATAGATCCCAGGCATAGACCGCGCCCGAGGCCATCAGGCGGTAGCCGATGCAGGCGTGCTGCTGCAGGTCGGCGATGGTCTGGGGCGCGCCGGCCCTGGCCAGATAGGCGGGGGAGGCAACCAGGATCGTCTTGATCGGCGGGGTCAGGCGGACGGCGACCATGTCCTCGGCGATCATCTCGCCCAGGCGGACGCCCGCGTCATAGCCCTCGGCGACGATGTCGATCGTGGCGTCCTGGCTGACGACCTCGACGGTCAGGTCCGGATGGCGGATGGCCGAGGCGGTGATGAGATCGGTCAGCACGATCGGCAGGGCGATGCGCGGAGCATTGATCCGCAGCGTGCCGGTCACCCGGCCGTGCAGGGCCTGGGTGGCCTCGAAGGCCTCGCGGAGCTGCTCCAGGGCCGGGGTAATCTGATCCAGAAAGCGCTGGCCCGCCTCGGTCACGGCGACGCTGCGGGTGGTTCGGGCGAAGATCGGGGTCTTCAGCTGCTCCTCGACCATGCGCACGGCGTGGCTGACCGCCGACGCGCTGAGGTCCAGTTCGGCGGCCGCCGCTGCGAAGCTCTTGCGGCGGGCCACGCAAGCGACAACGGGCAGGTGCAGCAGGAGGTCGCGGTCCATTGTGCGATTATATCGCATAATTCATGCGAAATAAGCCGAATTATCTTCCCCGATGTCCGGGCGCATCTTCTTCGCAACGGCGTCAAGGCGCTTCATGCTTCGAAGGAGATACGAACATGGCTCAGCAAGTCTGGTTCATCACGGGCGCTTCCAGCGGCTTCGGCGAGGCCTTCGCCCGCTACGCGATCGCCAAGGGCCACAGGGTCGTCGTTACCGCCCGTAGTGTCGACAAGCTTGCGGCCATCGCCGCCGAGGCGCCCGAGCAGGTTCTGGCCCAGCCGCTGGACGTCACCAAGCCCGGCGACGCCGAGGCGGCGGTGAAGGCGACTCTGGATCGCTTCGGCCGTATCGACGTGCTGATCAACAACGCCGGCTTCGGCATCGTCGGCGCGATCGAGGAGACGCCGATGGCCGAGCTGCGCGCCCAGATGGAGACCAACTTCTTCGGCGCGGTGGCCGTGATCCAGGCGGCCCTGCCGACCTTCCGCGCTCAGCGCTCGGGCGCGATCGTCAACATCTCCAGCCTGGGCGGCCAGTTGTCCTTGCCGGGTTTCGGCGCCTACAGCGCCAGCAAGTTCGCGCTTGAGGGCGTGTCCGAGGCCCTGGCGGCCGAGATGAAGCCGTTCGGGGTGAAGGTGCTGATCGTCGAGCCCGGCTCGTTCCGCACCAACCTGGCCGGCGGCTCGATGCGCCACATGCCGTCGTTGGACGCCTATGCCGAGACGGTCGGCGCGACGCGGGATTTCGCCCACGCCATGCATGACAACCAGCCCGGCGACCCAGCCAAGGTCGCCCCGGCTGTCGCCAAGGCCCTGGCGGCCGAGGCCACGCCGCTGCGCCTGCAACTGGGCGCCGACGCGATCGACATGGTCCGCACTCACAGCCAGCAACTGCTGGCCGACCTGGAGGCTTGGACCCCTGTCGCGCTGGATACGGCGCTCTAGGGCCGCTCCGTCGCCTCGACCCGTTGGATCAGGCCGCGCAGCAAGGTGCGGCCCTTCACCCACGCCCCGTGGCCGCTCTCGACGTTGATGTGGCCCGCGCGACCCAGGTCGACGAACTCCGACCCCCACCCCCGCGCGAACGCCTCGGCCCGCTCGAGTTCGACATAGGGATCGTTGCGGCTGGCCACGACCAGGCTGGGGAAGGGCAGGCGCTGGCGGGGGATGGGGGAGAAGCCGACCAGCAGACGGCCGGCCGGCCCCTCGCGATTGACGTCGGCCGGCGCCACCAGCATCGCGCCGCCGACGCCGCGTCCGCCCGTGACCTGGGCGAAGTGGGAGACCAGGGCGCAGCCCAGGCTGTGAGCCACCAGGATGGCGCCGGGGCGCTGGCGCACGGCCTCGGCCAGACTGATCATCCAGTCGCCCAGCAGCGGGCGCTCCCAGTCCTGCTGTTCGACGCGCTCGGCGCCGGGCAGCTCGCGCTGCCAGTGCGACTGCCAGTGGTCGGGACCGGAGTTGTAGAGCCCCGGCACGATCAGGATCGGCGGGTCCTCACGGTCGCCCCGGAAGGGCAGGGCGGGTTCGAAGGCGGAGGGCGGGGGCATCATCATGCGGAACTCGGTGGCGTTTGCCGTCGCGATCCTGATGCCCGCTCCCGTCACGCGCCTCAATTCATATCAATTATATAGGGATTGAGAAAAGCTAGGGCGAGACGGCGGTCTCGCCCTGGACCTTCCGGGATTTGGCTCAGCCGATCTTGTCGCCGCGATGCAGCGGATCGGGCAGGGGATCGCCGTCCTTCACGAACTGCAGCGACACCGAATTGATGCAGTAGCGCAGGCGCGTCGGGGCGGGACCGTCCGGAAAGACGTGGCCCTGGTGGCTGTCGCAGCGGGCGCAGCGGGTCTCGATGCGGACCATGCCGTACGAGGTGTCGCGGATCCCGACCACGTGGTCCTCGGCGAACGGGGCGTAGAAGCTGGGCCAGCCCGTGCCGCTCTCGAACTTGGTCTCGTGCTTGAACAATGGCAGGCCGCACAGGCGGCAGGCATAGACGCCAGGGTTCTTTTCGCCCAGCAGGCCGCCGCAGAACGGGGCTTCGGTGCCGTGATGCAGGAGGACGCGGGCCTCCTCGGCCGTCAGGTCGGCCTCCAGGCGTTCGCGTTCCGGCTCCGTCGGCGGCGTGAGGTCGAAACCGGCGGTTGAAAGGGTGGCTGCGTCTGTCATGACTGCCAATGTAGGCGTTCGCGCCTTGAACCGGTAGGACCTAGGAGCTTCCCATGACCGTCGCCGTCGCTTTCCTGCAGCCGGGCTGGGCCGATTGGGAGGCCGGTGGCGTGTTGGCCCTGCTGCGAGAATATCTGAAGGTCCAGATCGAGATCGCCACCCCGACCGGCGATCCGGAGACCTCGATCGGCGGCGTGCTGGCGGCGGCCGACTACCGCTTCGACGACCCGGTGCTGAGCGACGCCGACGTCTTCATCCTGATCGGCAGCGATGAATGGAGCAAGGGCGAGAACCCGGCCATCTCGGCCCTGATCCGGCAGGCCTTCGCCGACGGCAAGCCGGTGGCCGGGATCTGCGCCGGGACCACGGCCCTGGCGTGGGCGGGGCTGTTCGATGGCAGGAAGCACACCTCGAACGGCAAGGACTGGCTGGAAGGCGTCGTGCCCGGCTATGCGGGCGGCGATCACTATGTCGACACGCCCAAGGCGGTGACCGACGGCAAGCTGGTCAGCGCCTCGGGCCTGGCGCCCGTGACCTTCGCCGCCGCCGTCGCCCGCCTGATCGCGCCCGAGCAGGAAGAGTTGATCGCGGACTATGTGGCGATGTTCGCCCGCGAGTTCTCTTGAGGGCTGGGGACTATTTCAGCGCCGCCACGCCGGCGCGGGCCACGATCCCGTCCTGGGCGGCCGAGCCGCCCGAGACGCCGATCGCGCCGACGATCTTGCCGTCGACCAGGAGCAGCTCGCCGCCCTCGACGGCGGTCGCGCCCGTGAAGATCGCGTTCAGCGTCCCAGCCTTTACCGCCTCCTGGAAGTAGGACGAGGGGCGGCGGAAGTTGGCCGAGGTCTGGGCCTTCTTCAGCGCCACCTCGTTCGAGCCGTACTGCGTGCCGTCCATCTTCTGGAACAGCACCGGCTGGCCGTTCGACTCCAGCACGACGATGACCATGGTCCAGCCGTTCTTGCGCGCCTCGGCCTCGGCGGCGGCGACCACGGTCTTGGCCTCGGCCAGGGTAATCACGCGCGTCGAGTAGGACGGTGTGGGCGTTGGCGCGGGGGCCGCAGCCTGGGCGAGAGCCGAGCCGCCGGCCATCGCGAGGCTGGCGGCGATCAGGGCGAGCATCTTTCTCATGGCAGCACGACCTCGTCGTTCAGGGCGGTGTTCTGGGGCTGGGCAGAGACGATCCGGACCCGCAGGCCCTGGGCCTTCACGCCTGCGGGGATCTTCAGCTTCACCGAGGCGGTCTTGGGCAGCAAGTCGCGCGGCGCCTTCAACGCAGGAATGGCGGCGCTATTCAGCACCTGGCCCGAGGCGTCGACCAATTCCAGCCTGGCGGCCTGGGCGTCCTGGGCGCCGAGGCTGTGGACCTTGGCGGTGACGGCCGAGCCCTTCACCACGACGTCGCCGCGGCCGACGCCCAAGTCGGCGCGCTTGGCCGGATCATCGCCCGCCGTGACCCGCTTCATGTCGATGACCGTCGCCTGGCGCGGCGCCAGCGTGACCTTGGTCCCCAGGCTGCGCTCGAAGGCGACCGAGCGGGTCGAGGCCGCGCCGTCGATGACGTCGTCGCCATTGGCGTCGAGGCCCTCGGCGAGGCTCCACTGGCCAGGCGCGACGTTCCAGCCGGTCATGGTCGCGGTCACCGGCTTGTCGGTCCGGTTATAGGCGATGACCTTGAAGCTGGTCTTGGTCGCGTCCTTGACCAGCAGCGCGATGTCCGTCCCGTCGGCATTGTCGAAGCGCCAGCTGACCAGGTGGCCCGGAGTCATCTGGCCGCGCTTGTTGGCGATGCCGCCCAGGCGCGAGCGCTGCAGGATGTCGGATGGCAGCTCGACACGGTCCGACCACCAGTGGCCTTCCGTGTGCATGTACATGTGCTGGGCGTTCCACTGGATCTCGTCGGCATAGAGATCCTCGAGGAAGCTCTTGTCGCCGGTCAGGGTCCAGGCGCTGTAGCGCTCCAGGGCGCCGCCCTTCTTGGCCGCGGCGATGATCTGGTCCTTGTTGGCCTCGCCCAGTTTCAGTTCGGACAGGGCGTTGTCGTTGAGGCTGCCCAGCGACTTGATGCTGGCCTTGCCGATACGCCATTTGATCGGCGCCAGGTACTTGGCGTCGCCGGTCAGGCGGTAGGCGGCCCAGAACACCTGGAACGGACCGTCCGCGCCCGAGCCCTGCAGCACCGTGCCGCCGCGCTCGGCGTCGGTGCGCCAGTTGATCTCGTTGGGGTACGAACCGTCCTTCTTGTTGACGTGGGCCAGGTAGCCGTCGGCCAGGCCGATGACGGTGTCGCGGGCGGTCGGGTCGCCGTTGTAGTCGCTGATCAGGATCGACGGGTGGACGACGCCGAACGAGTACGGCTTCTGCCACTCCCACGGGCCCTCGCGGTACGAGATCTTGCCGCTGTACCAGTTGGTGTTGAAGTGGACGTGGCCGGCCGGGTTCTTGTCGATCACCCGCGGCAGGGCCTTCACCGTGGTGAACAGCCGCTCGACCGCCAGCGGATCGCCGTAATTGACGTACAGCGCCTCGGAATTGGAGTTGATGCCTTCCTCGTAGGCGTGCAGCTCGTCGGTCACGATGGTCGAGAGGCCATCGGTGAACATGCCGTTCTTGTAGACCGCGTCGGTCAGGCGGTTCAGCGAGTGGGTCAGCTTGTCGGGCTGGACGCCCATCAAGGCCACGCCCGGCCACTGCTGCAGCAGGTCGGTGTCGTCGGACAGGCCGCCGCCGAAGTCGCCGAAGTCAGCCTGGCGTTCGTCGATCCACCAGTTGATGAACTTGCTGACCAGCTTCAGGTCTTCGGTCTGGCGGAAGGCCCATAGCGGCGCGCCGTCGGTCGGCTTGGGCTGGTCGAAGGCGGGCCAGCCCTGGCTGCCATAGGTGATGTCGCCCCAGTACTCGCGGCCGATCTGGTTGTCGGGATCGACTTTCAGCAGATCGGTGATGTCTGCGTACAGGCGGCGGTAGAGGCCCTGGCGCTTGGAGGTGGTGTGCTCCTCGACCAGGAAAGCCCAGTTGTCCTTCACCTGGTTCAGGCGGTCGGCGATGTGCTCGACCTTGGCCTTGTCGCGGTCCTTCAGCACCAGGCGGATCTTGGCGCCGTCCAGGGCCTTGGGGCCGAATTCGGCGCTGTCGGCGGCGATGGTCAGGTACAGGCTGTCGGCGGTCAGGATGCGGTCGCGCATGTCCAGCCAGACGGTGCGGGCCTCGCCGGCCTTCACCGAGACGCTGACGTCGATCATGTTGCGGCCCGGCCAGATCGGGTCCTTCACCTGGATGTTCAGCGGGATCGTAGCGCCGGCGGCGCCGGGCAGGGCGGGAATGTCGATGGCCACGCCGTCCAGGCCGTCGCGGGCATTCTCCCAACCATAGGCCCAGTTGCGGGCCAGCGGCTTGGCGGCCGGGGCGTCGCCGAAGCCCGACGGGATCAGCACGTGGACGATCGGCAGGCTCGGCGCGGTCAGGTCGGCGGCGGGGCGCGGACGGGTCGGCGCGGCGTCCGGAATGGCCACCACCGTGGCGCGCTCGCCGGCCGGGTGACGGCCGGCGATATAGGCGTTGAGGTCGGCCAGGTTCAGATAGTCCGGCGCCACGTCGGCGCGGACCGTATAGCTCATCTTGAAGGCGCCCTTCGGCTCGGCCCCGGCCGAGACGTTGTAGGCCCAGATCTCCTGGATCGGGGTCTCCTGGGCCAGGTTGGTGAAGGTCAGGACGCCGCCCTTCAGCGACTGGGCCAGGGCGGTGACCGTGCGGGCCTGGTCCTTGGCGCGCGTCGCGACGCTTGCGCCCTTGTCGCCGGCTTTGGCGGCCCAGCTCAGGTCGCCATAGGCCGGGCCCTGGATCTCCAGGCGGTTGATCGGCTCGTCCGGCAAAGCGAGCGTCAGGGCCTTGCCGCCGTCGACATAGACGTTCCAGTCCGGAAGCTGGAAGTAGTCGTCACGGCCGGGCAGGCGCGAGCGGTTGTAGACGCCCGGCCAGGTGGTCTCCTGGATGCCGTCGTTGGCGCGCCACATCCATTCCTTGATGTCCTTGGCGTCGGCGAACTCGACCTTGCGGATGGTGGTCTTGGCGTCGGCGAGGAGGGGCGGCGCCTCCTTGTTCCAGCCGTAGCGCTGCTTCCAGGCGGCATGGACGGCGGGATCGGCGAGCGTGGGGACAGGGGCCTGGGCGGCCGGAGCCTCGTTGCGGGCCAGGGCGGCGATGGCGTCAGCCGCCAGCGGGCGGTCGTAGACGCGCAGCTCGTCCAGGTCGCCGCCGCGCGTGAAGTTGTAGCGGCTCTGCACCTGGTGCGGGGCGATCACGCGACCGGCGACGCCGAACTGGTCGAGACCGGCGTCATAGACCGCCTTGCGCTCGGTCTTGGCCGCCAGCTTGCCGTCGACATAGAGCTGGACGCCGGTGGTCTCGTCCCAGGTGAAGGCCAGGTGGGTCCAGGCGTCGGCGGCCGGGTTCTTGTCGATCTTGAACGAGACGCGGGTGCGGGCCAGGCCGTTGTCGGTAACGAAGGCGTCGAAGCCGTGGCCGTTCCAGTCGACGCGCAGGAACGCCATGTCCCAGCTGCTGTGATCGGCGTAGCCGACGCGGAAGATCACGAACGGCGCGACGCCGACCGGATAGCCCGAGCGCCAGAAGAACGAGAGCGTGCCGCGCTGGGCCTGGATGTTGCCGGGCGCGTTCCACGAGACGATGCCGTCATCCTCGGCGTGGAAGCCCTTGCCGGTCTTGCCGTCGATGGGCGTCACCTTGTCGGCGAAGTTCGGGACCGGATCGCCGGCCGCGACGTCGGCGACCAGGCCCTTGTCGCCCGACACCTTGAACAGCAATGCCGGCTCGGCCGCCAGGGGCGCGCTTTGCGCAGCGGCGGCCGCGTTGGCCAGGATCAGCGCGCAGGCCGAGCCCAGGAAAATCGCCTTCATGTGAACCGTCTCCTCCCGATGGCGGACATCGCGGAACCCTACTCTTGGTAACCGGTGTCATGCCTAGTCGCTGGTGTAGCGCCGTAAGGGCATGCTTGCAAACCCAGGAAGGCCTGATAGGCCATGCTGCAAAGCACAAAAATCACGGGCGGAAGTTGCTGATGTTTACGAAGATTCTCATCGCCAACCGGGGCGAGATCGCTGTCCGCGTGATCAAGACCTGCCGCCGTCTGGGGATCAAGACCGTGGTGGTCTATTCCGACGCCGACGCGGGAAGCCTGGCCGTCGAGATGGCGGACGAGACGGTGCACATCGGGGCCTCGCCGGCCGCCCAGAGCTATCTCGTCGCCGACAAGATCATCGCCGCCTGCAAGCAGACCGGCGCCCAGGCCGTGCACCCGGGCTTCGGCTTCCTGTCCGAGAACGCCGGCTTCGCCCAGCGCTGCGCCGACGAGGGGGTCGTCTTCATCGGTCCCAACCCCGGCGCCATCTCGGCCATGGGCGACAAGATCGAGAGCAAGAAATTCGCTCAGGCCGCCGGTGTCTCGTGCGTGCCCGGCCACATCGGCGAGATCGCCGACACGGCCGAGGCGGTGATGATCTCCGAGCAGATCGGCTATCCGGTGATGATCAAGGCCTCGGCCGGCGGTGGCGGCAAGGGCATCCGCGTCGCCTGGAACCGCAAGGACGTCGAGGAGGGCTTCCCAGCCGTCCGCGCCGAGGCCAAGGCCAGCTTCGGCGACGACCGGATCTTCATCGAGAAGTTCATCGAGAGCCCGCGCCACATCGAGATCCAGGTGCTGGGCGACAAGCACGGCAACGTCGTCCACCTGTTCGAGCGCGAGTGCTCGATTCAGCGTCGCAACCAGAAGGTCATCGAGGAAGCCCCGTCGCCGCTGCTGGACGAGGCCACCCGCCAGGCCATGGGCGCCCAGGCCGTGGCCCTGGCCAAGGCCGTGAACTATGACTCAGCCGGCACGGTCGAGTTCGTGGCGGGCCAGGACAAGAGCTTCTTCTTCCTGGAGATGAACACCCGTCTGCAGGTCGAGCATCCGGTCACCGAGCTGATCACGGGTCTCGACTTGGTCGAGCAGATGATCCGCAGCGCCTGGGGCGAGAAGCTGGCGTTCGAGCAGAAGGACCTCAAGATCAACGGTTGGGCCATCGAGAGCCGCATCTACGCCGAGGACCCGTACCGCAAGTTCCTGCCCAGCATTGGCCGTCTGGTCCGATACGACCCGCCGGCGGAAGGGGAAAGGGAAGGTCCCGGGGGCACCTACACGATCCGCAACGACGCGGGCGTGCGCGAGGGCGACGAGATCTCGATGTACTACGACCCGATGATCTCGAAGCTGTGCAGCTGGGCCCCGACCCGGCTGGCGGCGATCGACGGTATGGGCCGGGCGCTGGAGGACTTCCATATCGAGGGCCTGGGCCAGAACATCCCGTTCCTGGCCGCGGTGATGGACGAAGCGCGGTTCCGCTCGGGCAGGCTGGCCACCAGCTACATCAAGGACGAGTTCCCCGAAGGCTTCCAGGGGACCCAACCGACCGCCGAACAGCTGGACATCCTGACCGCCGTCGGCGCGGCCATGCAACGGGTCTATGCCGCGCGGGCTCGCTCTTACGCCTCCGGCCTGGCGGGCGCGCCGCGCGAGGATTGGGTCGTGGCCGTGGGTCACGCCAAGCGTCCTGTGAAGGTGAGCGGGGAGGGCGACGTGGCGGTGGAACTGCTCGACGAGAACCGCGCCCTGGCCCTGACCGACATCGACTGGCGTCCGGGCAAGCCAGTGTTCAAGGCGACCCTGGGCGGCAAGGCCTTCACGGTCCAGGTCGCCCCAGCCGCCGAGGGTTTCACCATCCGCCACCGCGCCGCCAAGGCCCGGGTTTTGGTCCTGACCCCGCGCAGCGCCGATCTGCACGACAAGCTGCCCGAGAAGCAGGCGGCCGACACCTCCAAGCTGGTGCTGTCGCCGATGCCGGGCCTGGTGGTCTCGATGGACGTCACCGCTGGCCAGACCGTCCGCGAGGGCGAGGTCGTCTGCGTGCTCGAGGCCATGAAGATGCAGAACATCATCCGGGCCGAGCGCGACGGGGTCGTCAAAGCCGTCAACGCCAAGGGCGGCGATCCCGTCGCGGCGGACGAGGTGCTCGTGGAGTTTGCCTAGCAGCGCTTGCGACTTCGGGCGTCGCCGCTAGCTTGCGCGAATGGCGAGCAAGATCCAGCTTTCGATCCCCAGCCTGCTCAGTTTCAAGGGCCGGCTCCGACGCCTGCACTATTGGGTGACCAATCTCTGCCTGGCTATCCTCAAGGCGGTTTGCACCACGATCCTCGCGGCGGCGGCTTGGCGGATCGAAGTCAAGGACGAAGGCTTCGCCGCGGCGGTGGTCGAGTTGGTGTTCCTGTGGCCTACCCTGGCGCTGGTGGTGAAGCGAGGCCATGATCGCGGCCGATCCGCGCTGTTCAGCAGCGTGGTCCTGGGCGTCGGCATCGCCGCGGCCATGACCGCGACGATGGTTCCACTTCACATGAACCAGACCGTCGGCGGTGTTTGTCTGGTGCTCGCGGTGAGCGCCTTCGGGTACCTGTTCATCGACTATGGCCTGATCGACGGCCCGAGAGGGCCCAACCGTTATGGGCCGTCGCCAAAGGGCGCGTCGGACCGTTCAGTGGCCGACCCGGCGCGGTGACACTTTCTCCGTCATGGCGCAGGCTCTAGATTGCGGGTGTCGGCGCATGGCCGACTCGAAGGACTGCAAGGGCGGGCATGAGCGATCGTAGCGAATTGGCGGAGCTGTTCCTGTCGTCGAACGGCAGGCTGTCGCGCACGCCGTTCCTGATCGCGGCCGGCGTGCTGATCGGCATCGCGGTGTTCTTTGAGGCCTTCGGCTCGACCGTCCACCTGCTGCTGGGCTGGCTGGTCTATCCGGTCCTGCTGTTCTCGGGCGCCTGCGTGCTGTCCAAGCGCCTGCATGACCGCGGTCGCTCGGGCTGGTGGGCGCTGCTGATCCTGGTGGCCCTGGTCGCGGTCTGGCCGCAGCCCCAGCACTTCCTGGACTTCCTGTTCTCGCTGGTGGTTCTGTGGACCGTCGTCGAGCTGGGCGTCATGGGGGGCGAGCAGGGCGCCAACCGCTATGGGCCCAACCCGCTGAAGACGGCCCAGGTCTCGGTCTAGGCCGTCCTCACTTAGACGGGAGGGGGCGCGTCCTCGACCGGCCCGAACACCTTCGCGAAACTGGCCCGCAGCGCCGCATCCGCCTCGTCGAGGGTGACCGGCAGCCCCAGATCCACCAGGCTGGTCACGCCATGCTCGGTCTGGCCGCACGGCACGATGCCCGAGAAGTGGGTGAGGTCCGGCTCCACGTTCAGGCTGACGCCATGGAAGCTGACCCATTTACGCAGCTTCACGCCGATGGCGGCGATCTTGTCCTCGCGGCTCCAGCCGGCGCCCTTGCGCTCGACCCAGACCCCGACCCGGCCGTCGCGCAGCTCGCCGGTGACGTTGAAGGCGGCCAGGGCGTCGATGATCCACGCCTCCAGCGCCGCGACGAAGGCGCGCACGTCGCGGCCGCGCCTGGTCAGGTCCAGCATCACATAGGCCACCCGCTGGCCCGGGCCGTGATAGGTGAACTGCCCGCCGCGGCCGCTCTCGAACACCGGAAAGCGCTCGGGCTCGATGAGGTCGGCCGCCTTGGCCGAGACGCCGGCGGTGTAGAGGGGCGGGTGTTCCAGCAGCCAGATCAGCTCGCCCGCCGTTCCGTCTGCGATGGCGGCCGCGCGGGCCTCCATGGCGGCAACGGCTGCCGGGTAGGGCACGTAGTCGGTCGAAACCGCCCACCCCACACTTGCCGCGTCATCGCGTCCCATCGTCGGAAGCTCAGTGTTTTCAGCGTTTAACGGGAGAGCAAGCATACGGCCCTAATCTTGCAATCGAAGACGCGGCGGCCGGGTCGGTCGCGTGTGTCAGTTTCAGGGGCCTTACTTCGTGACCCAGGTCAACGCCGTCAATGTCGAGATCTCCGTTCTGCTGGGTCGCTCGATCCTCCCCATGCAGCAGCTGCTGCGCATGGGCCGCGGCGCGGTGATCCCGCTGGACGCCAAGACCAATGACGAGGTCTGGATCCTGGCCAACAACCACCCGATCGCCCGCGGCGAAATCCAGATCAGCGACGACCGCATCGCCATTCAGGTGACCCGCGCGGCCGACGTCTACGACTACATGGCCGGCGGCGCCTAATAAGTCGCAGGCTCGGTTTCGCTCATAGCGAAACTTCCGACTTCCCAAAGCCGATTCAGTTTGCTACCTGCCGCCCCTCACCACGATGCGGTCGTGGCGGAATTGGTAGACGCGCAGCGTTGAGGTCGCTGTATCGCAAGATGTGGAAGTTCGAGTCTTCTCGACCGCACCAGTGTTGAACACAGAATAGAGCGCTCCCGGCGAAATCGGTTTCCGACTCGCTAGGGGCGCTCTAATCGTTTCTGGCCCTGATTTAGCCTCAGGGTCGCTTCATCGGACCGCAGCATCGAACCCACGCGCTCTTAGAGCTCAGGAGGCCCCCATGACCCGGGACACCGCCGAACTGACCGACGAAGTGCTGGACGACATCGCGCTGGCCCAGGCGCTGCCCAAGTCCGAGACGCCCGAGGAACTGGAAGATCTCGCCCTCGGCGACGACTACGCCCTCAATCCCGAATACGTCGAAATGGTGGTCGACGCCGCCGACAGCGGCGACACCAAGCGCCTGCGCGAGCTGGTGGGGGCGCTGGAGCCGGCCGACGTCGCCGACCTGATGGCCTTCCTCACCGCGGACTACCGCGAGGAGGTCATTCCGCTGCTCGACCCCGAGGCGCTGGGCGAAATCATCTCGGAGATGGACGAGAACCTCCGCGAGGAGGTGCTGGAGGCCACGCCGTCCGTGACCCTGGCCCGCGCGCTGGAGGAACTGGACACCGACGACGCCGCCGACGTCATCGACGACCTGGACGACACCAAGCGCTTCCAGGTCCTGGCCGCCATGGGCGAGATCGACCGCGCCGCCATCGAGACGACCCTGTCCTACGAGGACGAGACCGCCGGCCGCCTGATGCAGCGCGAGTTCCTGGCCGCGCCGGAATTCTGGACCGTCGGCCAGACGATCGACTTCGTCCGCGAGTCCGGCGACTCGCTGCCCGAGCTGTTCTTCGACGTCTATGTGGTGGATCCGACCTTCAAGCCGGTGGGCGCGATCCCGATCAGCATCCTGCTGCGCAGCCGCCGCGAGACGCCGCTGGCCGAACTGATGGAAGCGGTCACCGAAATCCCGGTCGCGATGGACCAGGAAGAGGTCGCCTACATCTTCGACAAATACCACCTGATCAGCGCCCCGGTCATCGAGGCGGGCGGGCGACTGGTCGGCCAGATCACCGTCGACGACATCGTCGAGGTCATCCGTGACGAGGCCCAGGAAGACATCCTGGCCCTGGCCGGTGTGTCCGACGCCGGCCGTGACGCCTCCGTGGTCGAGATCGTCAAGTCGCGCCTGCCGTGGCTGATGCTGAACCTGGCCACCGCCACCGTGGCGGTCAGCGGCGTCGCCATCTTCCAGGCCGAGATCGCCCAACTGGTGGCCCTGGCCATCCTGATGCCGATCGTCTCATCGCTGGGCGGCAACGCCGGCACCCAGACCCTGGCCGTGGCGGTGCGCGCCCTGGCCAGCAAGGAGCTGACCACGGCCAACGCCCGCCGCATCGTGCTGCGCGAGCTGCTGGTGGGCCTGGTCAACGGCCTGTGCCTGGCGCTGGTCATGGGTGTGGCGACCTATCTGTTCTTCGGCGAGGCGGACCACCACGGAAAGCTGGCGATCATCGTGGGCTCGGCCTTGATCGCCAACATCTTCACCGCGGCCCTGGGCGGCATCCTGATGCCCCTGGCGCTGGAGAAGATGGGGCGCGACCCGGCGGTGTCGTCGTCGATCTTCGTGACCTTCCTGACCGACTTCACCGGCTTCTTCGCGGTGCTGCTGATCGCGTCGCTGCTGCTGCACTGACGATTTTTCAGAGCCAGTAACAGGAAACTGGCGCCGACCTTGCGCCGAGACAGGCGAACGCATCCGCGTCTGTCTCAAACTGGGTCAAACTAGGCGATGAAACCGCGTCATCAGGTCTCCCGGGTCGCCGTCGATCTCATCAAGAGATTCGAGGGCTACCGTCAGAAGGCCGCGCAGCTCCCCGACGGGCGCTGGACGGTCGGCTATGGCCACACCCTGACCGCTCGCGAGGGCGCATCCGTCTCGGAAAAGGACGCCGAGGCGCTGCTGCTGTACGACCTGATCTCGGTCGCGCACTCGGTCAACGAGCACACCTACGCGCCGCTGAACCAGAACCAGTTCGACGCGCTGGTCTGCTTCGCCTTCAACATCGGTCTCGACAACTTCCTCCGCTCGGGCGTGCTGCGCCGGATCAACGAGGGCTCGCTGCTGCAAGCCGCGTGCGCGATGGAGATGTGGCGCAAGGCCGACTTCGAGGGCGAGCGGATCGTCATCGACGCCCTGGTCCGCCGCCGCGCCGCCGAGAAGACCCTGTTCCTGACGCCGGCCAATGGGGAGTGGGTGCCCGCGCCCAGCCCGGTGCTGCGCCCCAAGGTCGACTACGACGCCAGCTGCGCCATTCCCAAGCAGACGCCGATGGCCGTCAACACCCGCACGGAAGGCGACCGCGTCGTCGCCGAGCGCGAGGAAGGCCTGCCGCTGCACGTGGTTGTCCCGGAAGAGGACGGTCCGACCGCCACAGAGCAATCGGCCGCCGCGGTCAGCGCCCGCCTCGAAGCGATCCTGGCGGACGCGGCCGTTGCTCCGGCGACGACGACCAAGCCGATCGCGCCGCGCGAGGATCTGGGGCTGCCCGAGCCGCCGGCTCCGGCGCCAGCCCAGCCAGCCGTGACCGAACCGGCGCCTGTCCTGTTCCAGGACACCTCGACCACGACGCCGGTCGAACCCGTGCAGGCGTCGCCGGCGCCGGTCGAGTTCACGCCCTTCCGCCTGACGCCGCAGCCGACCGAGGTCGAGGAGGTCGAAAAGCCGGCGCCGGTCGAGGCCTTCGCGCCGAGGCCGCCGCCCAGCGAACCGACCCTGTTCGGCGCGCCGGCTTCCAGCTCTTCGGTCTTCAATCTGGGCGGCTTCTCGACCAGCGAGGAAGTGAACCTGGGCGCCATGGACGTGCCGCTGGTCGAGTCGGAGCAGCCGCGCTTCGGTAACACCAGCCTGCTGATCAGCCTGGGCATCCTGGGCCTGGCCCTGTTCGGCGGCGGCGTGCTGTGGATCCTGACGGTCGCCGCCGGCTCGGACGGCTCGGTGAAGCTGTTCGGCTACGGCGCCAGCATGATCGGCGCGATCTGTTTCGTGGTTTCGGCTTATCTTCTGCTTCGCCGCCTGGCCGGACCCGATACTGACGACGAGGAATAGTTCCTTTCCTTCCCTCGCGGAAGGTGAGCAAGAACGCCCGCGGGTCTCGGAGACTCGCGGGCGTTTGTGCTATGGGAGGCGCTATGACGATGAATTTCGCACCCTCGATGGATTTCGCGCTGGGCGAGACGGCCGACGCGATCCGCGAAACCACGGCGCGCTTTGCCGCCGACAAGATCGCGCCGCTGGCCGCCCGTATCGACGAGACCAACGCCTTTCCACGTGAGCTTTGGGTCCCGATGGGCGACCTGGGCCTGCACGGCATCACGGTCGAGGAGGAGTTCGGCGGCCTGGGCCTGGGCTATCTCGAGCACGTGGTGGCGGTGGAGGAAGTCTCCCGCGCCTCGGCCTCTGTGGGCCTCAGCTACGGCGCGCACTCGAACCTCTGCGTCAATCAGATCCGCCGCTGGGCCACGCCCGAGCAGAAGCAGCGTTACCTGCCCAAGCTGATCAGCGGCGAGCACGTCGGTTCGCTGGCCATGAGCGAGGCCGGCTCGGGCTCGGACGTGGTGTCGATGAAGCTGCGCGCCGAACAACGCGGCGATCGCTATGTCCTGAACGGCACGAAGTTCTGGATCACCAACGCCCCCCACGCCGACACGCTCGTGGTCTATGCCAAGACCGACGACCGTCGGATCACTGCCTTCATCGTCGAGAAGGGCATGAAGGGCTTCAGCGTCTCCAAGAAGCTGGACAAGATGGGCATGCGCGGGTCGGACACCGCCGAGCTGGTGTTTGAGGACTGCGAGATTCCGGAAGAGAACGTCATGGGCCCCGTCGGCGGCGGCGTCGGGGTGCTGATGAGCGGTCTGGACTATGAGCGCGCCGTGCTCAGCGCCGGTCCGCTGGGCATCATGCAGGCGTGTCTCGATATCGTCCTGCCGTACGTGCGCGACCGCAAGCAGTTCGGCCAGGCGATCGGCTCGTTCCAGCTGATGCAGGGCAAGATCGCCGACATGTACGTGGCCCTGAACTCGGCCCGAGCCTATGTCTACGCGGTCGCGCGCGCCTGTGACGCGGGAAAGACCACGCGCTTCGATGCGGCCGGGGCGATCCTGATGGCGTCCGAGAACGCCGTGAAGGTGTCGCTGGAGGCCATCCAGGCCCTGGGCGGCGCGGGCTACACGAAGGAGTGGCCGGTCGAGCGTCTGCTGCGCGACGCCAAGCTGTACGACATCGGCGCGGGCACCAACGAGATCCGCCGGTTCCTGATCGGTCGCGAGCTGATCGGGGCGTAATCCTCCCCTCCCGGGGGGAGGTGGTGCGGAGGGCCGGAGTGGGCTCGGCATAGGCCTGCGAAGCCCCTCAGTCGCTACGCGACAGCTCCCCAGAAGGGGAGCATGAAAAAGGGCCGCCCCGTGAGGGACGACCCTTCCATCGTCGTGGCCGCTTTCGCAGCGCGTGACTTAGAACCTTTGGCGTTCAACGCCTCAGGCGGAAACCTCGCTCTTAAGGCTCCAGGTCACCACTTGCGACCGCGGTTGGAGACAATGAGACACTAGATCACCTCCTTTCAGTAGTTGAACAACACAGGCAGCATATGGGGCTGATCGCGCTGTTGAAAAGAGGGTATCGCGCGCGACGCGAGGTCGCAGTGTCGATTGATCAGACCGCCAGCAGCTTGAGGCCCACCAGGATGGCCGCCCACAGAACGAGGGCCGCGCCGATCGCCAGCGGACGGTTGAAATTGAACCGACGAAAACCGTGGCCCGGGGCCGATGGGCCGTTCGGGGCAAGATGAATGCGCGTGGGCATACCGCGTGAATCCTTCCCTAGTAGTCCCTCTGTCGGAGACCTGACTCAGACCGTATGATGAATCTTCGCCTATGAGAAGAATTCTTCACAAAGGCGCAGGTTGCATTGGCCTCGAACGGCATTGCGGGAGGGATTGGCTTGGCCAGCTGGGATCCGGACACCTACGCCCTCTATCGCCGATACCGGGAACGCCCGGCTCTGGACCTGCTGACCGCTCTTCCGCGTGATCTGGCGCCTCGCGAAATCTGGGACCTGGGTTGCGGCCTGGGCGAGCAGGCGGCCCTGCTGGCGGCGCGGCATCCGCATGCGCGGGTGAGGGGGCTGGATTCGAGTCCTGAGATGCTGGAGCGGGCCAGGGCCCTGCCGGCGCGGGTGGAATGGATCCTGGGCGACATCGACAAGTTCTCACCCGACGCACCCGCGGACCTGCTCTTCACCAACGCGGCCCTGCAATGGGTGGGCGACCATGCCCGCCTGATCCCGCGCCTGGCGGAGCGCCTGGCGCCCGGCGGAGTGCTGGCGGCGCAGATGCCGGTGGTCGACGGCCTGGGCTGGCGCGCCAGCTTGCAGGAGATCGCCGCCAACGGACCTTGGGCCAGGCGCTTCTCGGGCGTCGAGGGCGTCCGCGCGGCCAATGCGCCGGAGGACTACTACGCCTGGCTGGCCCCGCTGTGTCCCGAGATCGACATCTGGAGCACGACCTATCTGCATGCCTTGCATGGTCAGGACCCGATCGTCGACTGGACCATGGGCACGACGCTGCGGCCCTACCTGGACGCCCTGCCGGACGACGAGAAGGCCCCGTTTCTGGACGCCTGGCGAGCGCGGCTGGCGCGCGACTATCCGCGCCGCGAGGACGGTGTGACGCTGTTTCCGTTCCAGCGATTGTTCATCGTCGCGCGGAAGCGCTGACGCCCGCGCGCCGCTCAGCCAAACTTGGCCGTCGCCGCAGCTCGGTGACCGCCATGTGCAGGCCTTCCAGGGCGAAGCTGGCGGCGACGTAGCCGGCCTTCGCGGCGGGCTCGAAGGCGCGCCAGTCGCGAATATCGACGCCATCCAGCTTCGGCGTGATCAGGACGTCGGTGGCCTCGCGGGCCGCAGCCAGGTCGCGGCCGGTGGTCACCGTCGCCGCCCGCATCAGGAGGGCCACGATCGGCGGGCCCTTGCGCCACTCGCCCGAGACGATCCAGCTCCAGATCGACGGCGGCCGCGCGACATCGTCGGCGGTGACGCTGCGACCCATGGTGACGTCGACACCGACGATCGGCCCCAGTTGGAACGAGCGCATCACATCGGCCGGGAAGTTCTTCATCACTGCTCCGTCGACCAGCACCGCGCCGCGATCGGTGGCCGGCGGCAGCACGCCTGGCAGGGCGATCGAGGCGCGCAGGGCTGTTTGCAGGTCGCCGGTGCGGTGCAGCTGATACGCCCCCGACGTCAGGTTCGAGGAGACGCAGAAGAACGGCAGCCACAGGTCGCTGATGTCGACCGTGCCGAAATGCTCGTCCAGCCGCGCGTTGACCTTCTCGCCCCGGGTCATGGCGATTAGGGGGAAGGCGATATCGTCCAGCGGGCTGGTGTCGACGAAGGCCTTGCGGATGCGGTGCTCCAGTTCGCCGTCGTCCCAGCCCATGGCGATGCCGGCCGCCACGATCGCGCCCATCGAGGCGCCGCCGACGAAGTCGATCGGGATGCCGCGCTCGCGCATCGCCTGGATCGCGCCGATGTGGGCATAGGCCCGCGCGCCGCCGCCGGAGAGCACCAGGCCCACCGACTGGCCGGTGAGCACCCGCGCCAGACGCTGCATGTCGGCCAGGCCGTTCTCGCGCAGATGGAACAGTCGTGCGGCCTGGGTGGCCTCCAGCCAGGCGGCCGAGCCGCAGGGGCGGGGCAGATTGGCCGATTGCAGCAGGATCAGGTCGACCAGCCGCTGGGCTTGCAGCGGCCCCGAGGCGTAGCTGGGGATGCTGGCCGGCGGGGTGCGATCGCCGCGCCCGACCCGGAACAGCCGATCCACCTGGCGGCCGACCACGTGCTTCCAGGCGGTCTCGTCGGCCTCGGCGACATAGAGGACGAAGTCGTGCTCGCGCTCGACATTGCTGAACCACTCGGTCGGGGCCAGCAGGGATTCGCCGCCCTCGACGGTGACCGAGTAGCCCAGGGTCTCGATGCAGCGGCCCAGGCGCTCGACGATCGGGCGGATCGCCGCCCCAGGCTCGACGGCGATGAAGCCGAACACCGACGGATCGCCGATCGCGGCATGAGTCTGGGCCTGGCGGGCGCGGCGGATCATCAGCCGCGACAGCTCCAGCATCACGGTCGGGTCTTCCTCGGCCGCCTCGAAGAAGTCGTCGCGGGGCAGGGCCAGGATCTCGCTGTCGCGCAGGGAGACCATGCTGGCCGAGTGGGCCGTGCCGCCGACCAGGGCCATCTCGCCGGCGGGTTCGCCCGGGCGGATCACGCCCAGGAACTGCGGCTCCTGGCCTTCCTCCTTGCGGAAGGCGCCCAGGCGGCCGGTCTTCAGGAAGAACAGCTGATCGGCGTCCTCGCCGGGCTCGAACAGCGTCGCGCCGCCGGGCAGGGAAAACCAGGCGGCCGCCCCGGTCCGCCGCTCGCGGGCGAACAGGCGCGACAGAGCCGAGTCATCGGGCAGGGGCGTTTCCACGGCGCGGACGCTAACCCACGGCGGCAGGCTTGACCACGGGGGCGCGTTTGGGCGCAACTGTTGCTCCCGAAGCCGAAATGTCCGAGAACGGATTTGGCTCTGAATCTTCGCGTTCGGGGTCCAAAAAACTCCGACTTCCGGGCTAGGGTGGAAAAGGCTAAGCGTCGTTCATGCCGAAGTTGAACTCCGTTATCGACGCGTCCGCCGACGCCTTCGCCCGTAACGCGGCCCATAACCGCGCGCTCGTCGATGCGCTGCGCGCAAAGGTCGCGGAAGCGGCGCTGGGTGGTCCCGAGAGTTCGCGCGAGCGTCACGCCTCGCGCGGCAAGCTGCTGCCCCGCCAGCGGGTCGAGCGGCTATTGGATCCCGGCTCGCCCTTCCTGGAGATCGGCCAGTTGGCCGCTTGCGATCTCTATGGCGGCGAGGCGCCGGGCGCGGGCATCATCTGCGGCGTCGGCCGGGTGTCGGACCGCGAGGTGATGATCGTGGCCAACGACGCCACGGTGAAGGGCGGCGCATACTTCCCGATGACGGTGAAGAAGCACCTGCGCGCCCAGGAGATCGCCGCCCAGAACCGTCTGCCGTGCGTATATCTGGTCGACAGCGGCGGCGCGAACCTGCCGCACCAGGCCGAGGTCTTCCCCGACCGCGATCACTTCGGCCGCATTTTCTTCAACCAGGCCCGGATGAGCGCGGCGGGCATCCCGCAGATCGCCTGCGTCATGGGCTCGTGCACCGCCGGCGGGGCCTATGTCCCGGCGATGAGCGACGAAACGGTCATCGTCCGCAACCAGGGCACCATCTTCCTGGCCGGTCCGCCGCTGGTGAAGGCCGCCACGGGCGAGGTCATCTCGGCCGAAGAGCTGGGCGGGGCCGAGACCCACGGCCGTCGCTCGGGCGTCGTCGACCACGTGGCCGAGAACGACGAGCACGCGCTGGAGATCGTCCGGTCGATCGTCGCCAACCTGAACACCACCAAGCCCCAGGAGCTGGTCGTCGCCGATCCGGAGCCGCCGCTCTACGATCCGGAGGAGCTGTACGGCATCGTCCCGACCGACGTCCGCGCGCCCTACGACGTGCGCGAGGTGATCGCCCGCATCGTCGACGGCAGCAAGTTCGACGAGTTCAAGGCCCTGTATGGCACAACCCTGGTCTGCGGCTTCGCCCGCATCTGGGGCCAGCCGGTGGCGATCCTGGCCAACAACGGCGTGCTGTTCAGCGAGAGCGCGGTCAAGGGCGCGCACTTCATCGAGCTGGCCTGCAAGCGCAAGATCCCGCTGGTGTTCCTGCAGAACATCTCGGGCTTCATGGTCGGCGGCAAGTACGAGGCCGGCGGCATCGCCAAGGACGGCGCCAAGCTGGTCACGGCGGTGGCGAGCGCGGAAGTGCCCAAGTTCACCATCCTGATCGGCGGCAGCTTCGGGGCCGGCAACTACGGCATGTGCGGCCGCGCCTATAACCCGCGCTTCCTATTCACCTGGCCCAACAGCCGCATCTCGGTGATGGGCGGCGAGCAGGCCGCCAGCGTGCTGGCCACCGTCCACCGGGACGCCGCCAAGTGGAGCCCCGAGGAAGCCGAGGCCTTCAAGGCGCCGATCCGCCAGCGCTACGAGGACGAGGGCAACCCGTACCACGCCACCGCCCGGCTCTGGGACGACGGCGTCATTGATCCGGCTCAAACCCGAGACGTCCTCGGCCTCGCAATCTCGGCCTCGCTGAATGCGCCGATCCCCGAGACGACCTTCGGCGTTTTCCGAATGTAGCTTCACGGAACCAGAGGGCTCCACATGACCAATCCGATCGCCGATCCCATCGTCGAAGTCACCGACACCGACGCCATGACGCCGCTGGTCCATATCGACAGCACGCCCGACGGCGCCGTGACCGTCTGGATCAACCGGCCCGACAAGAAGAACGCCTTCAACGCCGAGACCATCGCCGGCCTGCGCGAGGCCTTCGAGACCCTGCACGGGGCCGAGGGGGTGCGGATCGTCTTCCTGCGCGGCGTCGGCGGCGCGTTCAGCGCGGGCGCCGACCTGGAGTGGATGGGCGCGGCCGTCGAGTGGGACGAGGACGACAACCGCGACGACGCCCTGGGCCTGGCCCATATGCTCAAGGCGCTGCACGACATCCCGGCCCTGACCGTGGCCCTGGTCGAGGGGCCGGCCTATGGCGGCGGCGCGGGGCTGGTGGCCGCCTGCGACCACGCCATCGCCCTGGTGGACGCCAAGTTCTCGTTCTCGGAAGTGAAGCTGGGCCTGACCCCGGCGACCATCAGCCCCTACGTGATCCAGGCCCTGGGCCCGCGCACGGCCAAGCTGCTGTTCGCCACCGGCCGGGTGTTCGACGCCGACGACGCCTGGGGCTACGGCCTGGTCGACGAGGTGTTCGAGGACGTCGCCAGCCTGGAAGTCGCCCGCGACGCCCTGATCGAGGAGATGCTGCCCTGCGCCCCCGGCGCGATCGGCGACGCCAAGGCGCTGGTCAACGACTTCGCTGGCCAGAAAATCGACAAGGGGCTGATCGAGGAGACCGCCAAGCGGATCGCCCGCCGCCGTGTCTCGGAAGAAGGCCAAGAAGGGGTGCGCGCCTTCCTCGCCCGTCGTAAACCGTCCTGGTCTGAATAGATTCAACCTGGGGGATGTGGGGCGTGGTGACAGGCGCGGAACTGGAAGCGGCGGTGGCGGACTCGGCGGCTGGCATGGTCGGCGGCAGGAAGAAGCCGTTCAACCATCAGGGCGAGCCCTGCAAGAACTGCGATACGCCCCTCGAGGGCTGGTACTGCTACAATTGCGGCCAGAACGCCGACACCCATCACCGGTCGATCCTGCACCTGATCTGGGAGGCCATCGAGGGGATGTTCCATCTCGATGGTCGCCTGGCCAACACCCTGCCGCTGCTGTTTTTCAAGCCGGGCAAGCTGGCCAAGGACTACATGGAAGGCCGGATCGTGCGGCACGTGCCGCCGTTCCGCACCTTCCTGGTGGCGCTGCTGCTGTTCATCTTCGCCGCCGAGCACGCCATTCACGGTATCCGCCATCAGCAGGAGCTGAAGGAGGAGAAGGAGGCCGCTGAACTCGCCACGCCGCAGGGCCGCAAGGCCAAGGCCGACGAAATCCGTAAGGAGGCCGCCGCCGACCGCCAGGAGCGCCTTCAGAGCGCCGCCGCCGAGCGCGACGAGGACCTGAAGGACGCGGACGCCGACAAGTCCAGGATCGCCGCCGAATACGCCGAGGACGTGAGCAAGGCCGAGGCGCGCTACGCCGAGCATATCGCCAAGGCCGACGCGCTGGAAAAGAACGTCAACGCCGGCGCCGAGGCCCTGGACCGGCTGCATAACCGCAACAGCCATGTCGCGAGCCAGGTGCGCGGACTCGACTTCCAGAGCCCCGAGAAGCTGGAGGCCGGCGCCAACAAGCTGGCCGACGTCCAGATCGCCGGCCAGCACTTCAACGTCGTCGGGCCCGACGCCAAGACCAAGGCCGCGATCCGGGCCGAGGCGGCCAAGCCGGACCATTCCGGCAAGTACTACAACGGCAACTGGTTCAAGGAGCGCATCGCCAAGGCGATCGAGAACCCCGACTACTACACCCTGGTGCTGTTCGGCTGGGCCCACCGCCTGGCGGTGCTGCTGCTGCCGATCATCGGCCTCTCCCTGGCCTTCGTCTATCTGAACAAGCGCCAGTACTTCATCTACGACCATCTGCTGGTGGCCACCAACCTGCTGTCGTTCTCGTTCCTGACCTGGGCGCTGGTCTTCGTGCTGCCCGGAGCGCTGGCGGGGCCCGCCCTGACGATCGTGCTGCTGTGGACGCCGATCAACCTCTTCCAGACGCTGCGCGGGGGCTATGGCTCCAGCATCGTCGGCGCGCTGATCAAGACGCTCATCGTCTGGTGGATGACGGTCATCGCCTTCGCGTCGCTGCTCATCGCCCTGATGGTCTTCACCCTTTCCCAGATGTAGGTCTTTCGCTTGCTCTCCTCCGTCCTGATCGCCAACCGCGGCGAGATCGCCCGACGCATCATCCGCACCGCCCGCGAGCTGGGCGTGGCGACGATCGCCGTCTATTCGGAAGCCGACGCGAACGCCCCATTCGTGCTGGAGGCCGACGCGGCGATCCTGATCGGTCCGGCGCCGGCCAAGGAGAGCTACCTGGATCCCAAGAAGATCCTTGCGGCGGCCAGGCAGATGGGGGCGCAGGCCATCCACCCCGGCTATGGCTTCCTCTCGGAAAACGCCGACTTCGCCCAGAGCGTGATCGACGCGGGCCTGGTCTGGATCGGTCCGCCGCCCTCGGCGATCCGCGCCATGGGCCTGAAGGATGCGGCCAAGAAGGTGATGATCGAGGCCGGCGTGCCGACCACGCCCGGCTATCTGGGCGAGGACCAGTCGGTCGAGCGCCTGACCGCCGAAGCCGCCAAGATCGGCTTCCCCGTGCTGATCAAGGCCGTGGCCGGCGGCGGCGGCAAGGGCATGCGCAAGGTCGACCGCGCGGGGGATTTCGAGGCCGCCCTGGGCTCATGCCGCCGCGAGGCCGCCGCCAGCTTCGGCGACGATCGCGTGCTGCTGGAGAAGTACGTCACCCGCCCGCGCCACATCGAGGTCCAGGTGTTCGGCGACAGCTTCGGCAATGTCGTCCACCTGTTCGAGCGTGACTGCTCGCTGCAGCGCCGCCACCAGAAGGTCATCGAGGAAGCACCCGCGCCGGGCATGGACGAGGCCACGCGCGAGGCCGTCTGCGCCGCCGCCGTGAAAGCCGCCCAGGCGGTGGGCTATGTCGGGGCCGGCACGGTCGAGTTCATCGCCGACGCATCGGAAGGCCTGCGCGCCGACCGCATCTGGTTCATGGAGATGAACACCCGCCTGCAGGTCGAGCATCCGGTCACCGAGATGGTCACCGGCCAGGACCTGGTCGAGTGGCAGCTGCGGGTCGCCTCGGGCGAGCCCCTGCCGCTGGAGCAGGACGAGATCACGCTGGACGGCTGGGCCATGGAGGCCCGCCTCTATGCCGAGAACCCGGCCACCGGCTTCCTGCCCTCGACCGGCAAGCTGAAGCACTTCCGCCTGCCGGAAGGCGACGTCCGCGTCGACAGCGCGGTGGAGGAGGGCGGCGAGGTCACCCCCTTCTACGACCCCATGATCGCCAAGTTGATCGCCCACGGCGCCGATCGCGAGGACGCCGCCCGGCGTCTGGCCGACGCCTGCGCCCTGGTCGAGGTCTGGCCCGTCAAGACCAATGCCGCCTTCCTGACCAAGTGCGCCAGCCATCCCGACTTCGTGGATGGCGCTGCCGATACCGGCTTCATCGAGGCGCGGCTGGACGAACTGACCGAACGGACCTTCAGCGACGAGGCGGCCATGGCCGCGATCGGCTGGCGGCTGGACAGCTTCCTGGAGGCCGAGGCCCGCCGCGATCCGTGGGAAAGCGCGCCGTCCAAGCTGCTGGGCTTCCGGATGAACAGCGATCGCGCGCCGATGCACTTGCCGATGTCGGCCGACGGCAAGGTCATGCCGCTGCGCGTGGCCCTGCTGGGCGGCGGAACCGAGGACTGGTCCTGGGACATTCGCCACGCCGACGGCCGGGTGTTCGACGAGGTCAACCGCCTGCCCACCACCTACGGCAAGGGCCCGATCCAGGTGTTCGAGGGCGGCGACGTCCAGACCTTCGACTTCGAGGCCAAGGTCGGCGGGGCGGGCGAGGGGGCGGCGTCGGACGGCGCCATCCTGTCGCCGATGCCGGGCAAGATCGTCTCGGTCGCCGTCACGGCGGGACAGACCGTCGCCAAGGGCCAGGTCCTGCTGACCCTGGAGGCCATGAAGATGGAGCACGCCCTGGCCGCGCCGTTCGACGGCGTGGTCGCCGAGCTGACCGTCAGCGCCGGCGGCCAGGTCAGCGAAGGCGTGGTGCTGGCGCGGTTGGAGGCGCAAGCCTAACAACCGGTAAAGCATAGTCCTTCCATTTGCGCTTGACCGTTACTGTCTTGATCGTTGAAGCTCGATTATCGTAGGTGATGATCCGGCGTGGGGCGATCATTTTTGGAAATGATTAACCGCGAACCTTGGGTGTTCTTTAGGACTGACCTGCCAAAACCCTCCCATCAGTTTCGTTCTTCGGAACCAGTCAAAAACGGGTGGGTAATGAAATTCTCGATCGCTCTCGCTGCGGGTCTCGCTGGCAGCTTCTTCGTCGCTCAAGCCGCTTCGGCCGCCGGCGGTTTCGAAGATCAGATGGGTCGCTGCCTGCAGCAGTTCGCCAACACCCGTGACGCCGCTCAAGTGATGCTCGAGTGCAACGCCGCTGACGGCAAGCTGTCGGACTGCAAGGTCGTCGACAACAGCGCCGGTGGTAAGGGCTTCGACAAGGCCGCCATGTGCATCGCCGAAAAGCTCCCGATGGGCGCGAAGACCGGCACCGTGAAGGTTCCCTTCCGCTTCCCGGGCGGCGCGTAAGCTTTCCACGCTTAAGCGTCCCAACAGAAGCCCCCGTCGACACCGTCGACGGGGGTTTTGTCGTTTCAGGGCCTAGAGCAGGCGGCCCTGCGCCGGCTTGGCCTTGGACGGCGCGTCCTGCATCAGCCCGCGCCGGCGCAGCTCGGTCTCGGCGCTGAAGCGGATATTGACGTCGCGTTCCTGGGCCAGGGTCCGCAGCGCCTCGTCGCCCAGGCGGTCCCACGGCTTGCCGCGCTCGGCGCCCATCGGCACGCGCGGCAGGAGGCCCGGCTCGTCGCTCCAGGCCAGCAGCTGCTCCAGCGAGGCGGCGTTCAGCATGTCGCGCAGATGGTGGGCGGTGACATAGGCGTCGGGCATGGCCCGGTGCGCGGGCAGGCCGATCTCGTGGACCAGGCCCTCGGGCATGCGCTGATAGCGCAGCATCTGGTTGGAGAAGCTGGTCAGGTGCGGCCACAGGCGCAGGGCGCACTTCCAGGTGCAGATCCAGGCCGCGCCGCCGGTGAGCCTGGGCGTGCAATAGCGCTGCTCGAACGCCGCGCGGTGGGCGGCCAGGGCGTGGACGCCGCCTTCGGGGCGCAGGACCTCGGCGGCGACGTCCTTCCAGAACGGCGCGCCGGCGACCTCGGCGTCGAGGATGTGGTGGACGGCCATGGTCTCGGGCGAGATCGGATGGCCCGGATTGACCAGCTGCGCGCCCCGCTCGTCGTCGACCCGCCAGAGGCCGTCGGTGTGCTGGACGACATCCTGCCAGCCGATTTCGCAGACGTCGTGGGCGCCGGAGCCGGCGGTCTCGAGGTCGATCACGCGGACGCGAGGGGCAATCATGCGAGGGATAATGGGGGCGGAGCGACGGCGATCCAAATGTCCGCCCACGCCTGAATAAAGCCCCGAAACAGAACCGCCGCTGCGGACGGCCCCCCACAAGGCGTCCGTAACGGCGGCGTAGGGCCCCTGGAGCCCTTCGCGCCCCCACAGAACGCGATGCCATAGCGATAACGCCGTCATGCGAGGCGTCGATTGGTTTCCCCCCCAAAAGCGAACCGTTCGTGGGCGGACTGCGGCGCGCCTGGAGTTGCCTTGCCGTCCCGGCGCGCTATCTAGCGGCCATGGCCCTGCACATCATCAAGCTGGTCGTCGGCTGCGACACCGTCGAAGACCTCGTGGACTGGCACAAGCAAAGCGACCGTCCGTGGGTCATGCACACCCGCATGACGCCCAAGCGCATCGACGAAGTCCTGGACGGCGGCTCGCTGTACCGGGTGTTCAAGGGCCAGATCCTGTGCCGCCAGGCCATCCTGGCCATCGACACGGTGGGCGAGGGCGTCAACCAGCGCTGCGAGGTGACGGTGGATCCGACGATCGTGCGGGTCGCGCCGCAGCCGCGCCGGGCCTTCCAGGGCTGGCGTTACCTCAAGCCCGAGGACGTCCCGCCGGACCTGACCGAGAGCGAAGCCGCCGACCTGCCGCCCGAATTGGCGCGACAGCTGCGGGAAATCGGCGCCTGGTAACGCTCACGTCGAAACTTTGGGGTGTGACGTTAGCAAACTGGCAACCGAGACGGGTGTCATCTTGCCGCAGGGGATAGCGGAGGGATGACGATGAAAGCCGGTTTCGCCGCCTTGGGCGTGGGCATGCTGTTCGTGGGCTTGATCGCCGGTCTGCTGATCGCCCTCAAGCCGATGTAGTCAATTCACGGCCCCCTTAGCGAACTGGCATGTTGTCGATCAGCCGCGTCTTGCCTAGCCACGCGGCGACCAGGATGCGGCCCGCGGCCTCACCGATCGAACCCGGGCCCAGGCGCGACAGATCGCTGGCCTCGCGCACCTCGACATAGTCCACCTGACCAAAGCCGGCCGCCTTGAGAGCAGCCGTCGCCTTTTGCTCGGCCTCGTCGATCCGGCCGCCCGCGGCGACCTCGGCGGCAGCGGCCTTCAGGGCGGTGGGCAGGGCCACAGCGGCCGCGCGCTCTTCGGCTGACAGGTACGCATTGCGCGACGACAGGGCCAGGCCGTCTTCGGCGCGAGCCGTCGGGGCGCCGATGATCTCGATGGGGATGTCCAGGTCGCGAGCCATGCGCTTGACCACCTGCAGCTGCTGGTAGTCCTTCTCGCCGAACACGGCGACGTCGGCCTGGGACTGATTGAACAGCTTGGCCACCACCGTCGCCACGCCGCCGAAGAACTGCGGCCGCGCCGCGCCTTCCAGCGGTTCGGAGACGCCCGACACCGACACCGCCGTGGCGAAGCCGGGGGCGTACATCTCGGCGCCGTTCGGGGCGAACAGCAGGTCGCAACCCACCGAGGCCAGCTTCTCGACATCGGCGGCCTCGCCGCGCGGATAGGCGTCGAAGTCCTCGTGCGGGGCGAACTGCCTGGGATTGACGAAGATGGTGGCGATCACGCGATCGGCCTGCTGACGGGCGATGCGGATCAAGCTGAGGTGGCCCTCGTGCAGGGCGCCCATGGTGGGGACCAGGGCCACGCGCTGGCCGGCCGCCTTCCAGGCGCGCACGTGCTGACGCATCTCGGCGATGGTGCGGACGATGGTCGGGCTGGTCATGCTCTGAAGGGCTCCACGCGGACAGGCCCGGCTTATGGCCCCAGGGTCTCGAGAGGTCCACCATCCCCCGCGGGAAACCGGTCCCTTTGGGGGTCTGGAGGGTGCGACAATTATGCCTGTGGATTGAACCGGTTGACCCGATGGGGTGCTGGTAACATCGTGTTAACCTTCAGTCCAAGGCCGCGCGAGTCGCGGCGCATCAAGGATCGGACCATGGCCGAAACGCGCGTCATCGTCGTCGGCAACGAAAAGGGCGGAGCGGGCAAGTCGACCATCGCCGTCCACCTCGTCACCGCTCTGCTCTACGGCGGCGCGAAGGTCGCCGTGCTGGACCTCGACCTGCGTCAGCGCACCTCGGGCCGCTTCTTCGAGAACCGCGTCGCCTGGGCGGCCAGCAAGAAGCTGGACCTGCCCATGCCGCTGTCCCTGAGCCTCAGCGACAACGACATCGCCCTGGCCGAGAAGTCGGAGGACGAACAGGTCGCCGGCTTCGAGGCCGCCTTCGCCAAGGGCCTGGCCGAGTGCGACTTCGTGCTGATCGACACCCCCGGCGGCGACAGCGCCATCACCCGCCTGGCCCACGGCCGCGCGGACCTGGTGGTCACGCCGATGAACGACAGCTTCGTCGACTTCGACATGCTGGGCACCGTCGATCCGGTGACCCTGGAGCTGACCAAGCCCAGCCTGTACTCGCTGACGGTCTGGGAAGGCCGCAAGCAGCGCGCCCTGTCGGGCCAGCGCCAGGCCATGGACTGGGTCGTGCTGCGCAACCGCCTGGCCACCACCGAGGCCCGGAACCGCAAGCGTCTTGAGGACCGTCTGACGGCCCTGGCCAAGCGCGTCGGCTTCCGCATCGGCCCCGGCCTGCGCGACCGCGTGATCTATCGCGAGCTGTTCCCGTTCGGCCTGACCATCGCCGACCTGTCGCCGCAAGTGCGCCCGGTGCCGGTGTCGCTGCAGCACCTGGCCGCGCGCCAGGAACTGCGCGCCCTGATGCACAGCCTGGGCCTGGCCGCCTATTCGGGCGAGACCCTGCTGGCGGCGCAGTAGTCCCCGGGTTACATGAATGACCAAGCGGGCGGCCGGGTAGGACCCTGCCGCCCGTTTTCGTGTTCGGAGTTCCGATGCTCTATCTGCTGCTGGGCGCAGCCATCCTCGTCTTCCTGCTCTGGCCCAAGGGGCGCGCCTTCTTCAAGGGCGACGGCTGGCGGGTCGGGGCGGGGGCGGCCGCGATCGCCGCCTTCGCCGGCGCGGCCTACGCCACCATCCGCGGCTCGTGGGGTACGGGGATCGTGCTGGGCGTCATTGGCCTGTGGAGCGTCACCGAGGCCCGCCGTCGGCCCGTCGTCCGTCGCGAGCTGGTCCAGCCGCCCAAGGCCGAACTCAGCCTGTCCGAAGCTCGCGCCATCCTGGGTGTCGGCCCCGAGGCGACCCTGGCCGAGGTCAAGGCGGCCTATACCCGGCTGATCCAGATGGCCCACCCCGACAAGGGCGGCACCGAAGGGCTGGCGGCCCAGCTCAATGCCGCCCGCGATCGTTTGATCCGCAAGCGTAGCTGAGCTAGGAAGACGGCATGATCAATCGCGAACGCTTCTGGCGCCGCCGGTCGTCCGGCCAAACCTGCTCGGTATGACGCCCTGAACCCGGTTCAGAGCGAGCCCTTTCGTGTGCGGCTCGAGGCGTTACTCCAGTTCGGACTATGATCATCCCATGACGACCCAAGACACCGACCGCGCCGCCCAGTGGGCCGCGCGCTTCAGCGACCGCATGAGCCGCGTCCGCGCCAGCGAGATCCGCGAGCTCCTCAAACTGCTGGACCAGCCCGACATCCTGTCGTTCGCCGGCGGCATCCCCGACCCGGGCCTGTTCCCCGCCGAGCAGATCCAGGCCGGCTACGACGCCATCCTGGCCGACCAGGCCCTGTCGCGGCAGGCCCTGCAGTACTCGGTCAGCGAAGGCTACCTGCCGCTGCGCCAGTGGATCGCCGAGCGCATGACCCGCGACGGCATGCCGTGCGAGCCGCACAACATCATGCTGACCGCCGGCTCGCAGCAGGCCCTGGACCTGATCGGCAAGCTGTTCATCGGTCCGGGCGACACCGTCGTCGTCGCGCGGCCGACCTATCTGGGCGCGCTGCAGGCCTTCAACGGCTATGAGCCGGCCTATCGCGACCTGCCCGAGGGCGCGCTGAAGGATCCGGCCTCCACCGACCTGCCGCAGGGCGCGCTGGGTTATTTCGTGCCCGACTTCGCCAACCCGACCGGCGTCAGTCTGACCCTGGAAGAACGTGAGGCCGTGCTGGCCCTGGCCGAGCGCCTGGACATGACCCTGGTCGAGGACGCGGCCTATCGGGAGCTGCGCTTCATCGGCGAGTCGACCCCGACCCTGCTGGGCATGGACATCGCTCGCTCGGGCGGCATCGACAACGCCCGGACGATGTTCCTGGGCACCTTGTCCAAGACTCTGTCGCCGGCCCTGCGCATCGGCTGGGTCTGCGGTCCCAAGGCGGTGATCGAGAAGCTGGTCCTGCTCAAGCAGGGCGCCGACCTGCACGTCTCGACGATCAACCAGATGGTCGCCCACCGCGCCGTCTCGGAAGGCTACGACCAGCACCTGCACCGCCTGCGCGGGGCCTATGGCCACAAGGCCCGGGTGATGCTGGGCGCCCTGGAGCGGACCATGCCCCAGGGCGTGACCTGGTCGCGCCCCGAGGGCGGCATGTTCGTCTGGATCGACCTGCCGGAAGGCATCGACGGCGCGGCCCTGCTGGCCCGGGCCATCGCGGAGGAGCGCGTGGCCTTCGTGCCCGGCGCGCCGTTCTTCGCCGAGGTCCAGACGCCCAACGCCATCCGCCTCAGCTACTCCCTGCCGACCGACGAGCAGATCGAGGAGGGCGTCCAACGCCTGGCCCGGCTGATCGGGCGGGTGATCGCCGAGGGCTAGAAAAGCAAAACCCCGGAAGGCCACGCCTTCCGGGGTTTTTCTTGTTTCAGGCTCGGGTGGAGCAGCCTACGGGGCCAGCACCATGCAGGGCACGCGCTTGGCCTTCAGGGCCGAGCAGGCGCTGCGGGCGGCGTCCGAGGTCATGCCCTGGAACTGGGCGCGGAACGTGCCGCCGGCGCCTTCCACGGCGGCTTCCGCCTCGGCCACGGCCTTGGCGAAGCGGCCGCGCACCAGCTTCAACTGGTCGTTGGCCAGCGACTTGGACTTGAACGCGCCGACCTGCACGCCCCATTCGCCCTTGGCCTTCTTCGAAGCTTTTTGGGCGACAGGCTTGGCCTTGGCGGCTTCCTGGGCGCCGCGCAGGGTCGGGGAGACCTTGACCGGGCCTGGGTTGCGCGGGTTCTCGGTCAGGACGATGCGGAGGCCGGCCTGGTCGCCGTCGCCTTGCTCGACCGAAGGACGCTCGATCGGGCCCGACGGCTCGTCCTCATAGATGTTGGCGGCGATGGAGGTGCGCTCGCCGCGCGAACGACGCTTCATCACGTCGAAGCCGGTCAGCAGCAGGTCTTCCATGTTGTTGTCGCGCCAGGCGGTCGACGGGCCCCCCAGGACCACAGCGATCAGGCGGCGGCCGTCGCGCACGGCCGAGCCGGCGAGGTTGAAGCCCGAGGCATTGGTGTAGCCGGTCTTCAGGCCGTCGAAGCCTTCCATGCTGTCCAGCAGGCGGTTGTGGCCTTTGACGTAATTGCCCCGGAAGTAGAAGCCCTTCACCGAGAAGTAGCTGTAGTACTGCGGGAAGTCGCGCATGGTGGCGCGCGACAGGATGGCCAGGTCGCGGGCCGTCGAGATCTGGCGGCTGTCGGGCAGGCCCGAGGCGTTCACGAAGCGGCTGTTGCGCATGCCCAGCTCCTGACCGCGCAGGGTCATCAGGGCGGCGAAGCGCGACTCACTGCCGGCGAGTCGCTCGGCCATGGCCACGGCGACGTCGTTGGCGGACTTGACGGTCATGGCCTTGATGGCCTCGTCGACCGACAGGCTGTCGCCCGGCGAGATGCCGATCTTGGTCGGAGCCTGGGCCGCCGCGCGGGGCGACATGGTGACGCGATCCGTCAGCTTCAGGCGGCCTTCGCTCAGCGCCTCGAACGTCAGGTACAGGGTCATCACCTTGGTGACCGAGGCAGGGTAGCGGGGGCTGTCGGCCCTTTTGTCGTAAAGGACTTCGCCCGAATTGGCGTCGATCACGATCGCCGCGTATTTCGGTTCCTGAGCGTTCAGCTGCAGATACGGTATGGCCGCCGACGCACTCGTGGGAGCCGCAGCGCCCAGCAGGCACGACAGCGCCAGGCCGGCAGCGGCGAGGAAGGAACGGGCGGAGGTAAGCTTGGCGAACATCGAGCAGCGTCCGTCATTTTTGAACTGGGAAGCGGTTCCGCACCGCTACACGCGTAACCAGTAACATGATGGAAGCGGCCTTTCGCTAAAGTAAACAACTGGTGAGCGATCTTGCCGCAGGCGCGAAAAAATTGGTCGCGTGTTTCCAATGCTGCAGCTTCGACGCAATGACCCTGCGTCATGGTGCGCTGCACAATTTTGTTGACTGCTGCACTGCAACATGAGAGAACCGTGGTGTTCCAAGCGCAGATGGAAGAGCTGCGGCTCAACCTCCGCCCCGCCCGTCTTCTTCCTCCCCAGGAGATTCCCATGGCCGCCGCTGAAACCCTGAAGACCACCGTCGAGCAATACACCGCCGCCTCGAACCAAGCGTTCAAGGATGGCGTCGAGAAGTCGCTGGCCGCTCTGGCCGAAGCCAACACCCACTCGAAGAAGAACCTGGAAGCCGTCGTCGCTTCGGTGACCGCCGCCACCAAGGGCGCTGAAGCCCTGGGCGCCCAGACCTTCGCCTACGGCAAGAAGGCCGCGGAAGACCAAGTCGCCGCCGCCAAGTCGCTGGCCACCGCCAAGAGCGTGCAGGAAGCCGTCGAGCTGCAGACCGCCTGGGCCAAGTCGGCCCTGGAAGCCTACATCGCCCACGTCAGCCGCGCGTCGGAGATCGTCTCGGCTTCGATCAAGGACTCGGTCAAGCCGCTGAACGAGCGCACCAGCGCCGCCGTCGAGAAGTTCCAAGCCGCTCGCTAAGAGCTGCTCCGAACCGCCGATTGAAAGGGCTCGGACCGCAAGGTCCGGGCCCTTTTTCCTTTTGCGCTGCCCGATGACTCGCCTGCCGGCGGGTCATTTTTCTTTTTGTCGCTCCCGGCGGGGCGCGTTAAGCATGCCCCACGAATTTGAGTGGAGCCGCGTGCATGTCGAAGGTCGAGGAACGTCTGAAGGCCCTTGGGATCGAGCTGCCCCAGCCGGTGGCGCCGGTGGCCAACTACGTGCCCTTCGTCCGCTCCGGCAATCAGGTGACGATCTCGGGCCAGATCTCGATCGCGGCCGATGGCGGCATCAAGGGCACGGTCGGCGTCGACGTCGACCTGGAGACCGCCCAGAAGGCCGCCCGCCTGTGCGGCGTCAATCTGCTGGCCCAGATGAAGGCGGCCTGCGACGGCGACCTGGACCGCGTGGTCCGCGTCGTGAAGCTGGGCGGTTTCGTCCAGGCTGGTCCGGACTTCATCGACATCCCCAAGGTCGTTAACGGCTGCTCGGACCTGATGGTCGAGGTGCTGGGCGACGCCGGCCGTCACGCCCGCTCGGCGGTGGGTGTCTACAAGCTGCCCCTCGGCTTCGCGGTCGAGGTGGACGCGGTGGTGGAGATCGCCTGATGCGCTCGCGCGAACGCCCCTCGACCGATGTCTTCGGCGAGGCGTGGGAGCGCCTGTTCGACCCGCCGGTGGCCCATCGGGGCCTCTGGACCCCTGACGGCGCGCCGGAGAACAGCTTGGCCGCCTTCCAGGCCGCCGCCGCGCATGGCTATGGCATCGAGCTGGACGTCCAGCTGACCGCCGACGGCGAGGCGGTGGTCTTCCACGACGACCGCCTGGAGCGGATGACCGGCCGGGAAGGGCGCCTGCGCGACCATACCGCCGCCGAGCTCGGTACGTTCAGCTTGAAGGGTACGGACGAGACCATCCCGACCCTGGCCGACACCCTGACCCTGATCGGCCACCGCGCCATGGTCTTCATCGAGCTGAAGACGCCCTTCGGCGATGTCGGGCCGCTGGAGAAGCGGGTCACCGACATCCTGGTCGACCACAACGGCCCGACCGCCGTGATCGGCTTCAATCCTTACTCGCACGCCTGGTTCGCCGACCACCACCCGCAGATCCTGCGCGGGCTGGACAGCTACAGCTGGAACGACGACAGCGCGCGCAAGCTGGCGCCGGAGATGCGCAAGTCGCTGGCGGCCCTGGAGCAGGTCGAGATCGCGCGACCCGATTTCCTGGCTCTCGGCCTGGACATGTTGCCCAGCCCGCGCGCCGACCTATATCGCGCCAAGGGCATGCCGATCGTCGCCTGGACGGTCCGCTCGCCCGACCAGTGGGAAGGCGTGCGCGACCATTGCGACAACCTGATCTTCGAGGGCTTCACGGCGTGACGCCAGACCCGATCGGGGTCCAGTCGGCGGTGCGCGTCCATCGCACGATCGCCGAGATCGGCAAGGACGCCTGGGACGCCTGCGCGAGTCCGTCGGGCGATCCCTTCGTCAGCTACGACTTCCTGTCGATCCTGGAGGAGAGCGGCTGCGTCTCGGCTCGCACCGGCTGGGCGCCGCATCACCTGACCGTCGACGACGATAACGGCGTCGTGGCGGGCGTCATGCCGCTCTATCTGAAGTCCCACAGCCAGGGCGAATATGTCTTCGACCACGCCTGGGCCGACGCCTACGAGCGGGCCGGCGGGCGATATTACCCCAAGCTACAGTGCTCCTCGCCGTTCTCGCCGGTGACCGGTTCGCGGCTGATCGTGCGATCGGACGTGGACATCGACGAGGGCCGTTCGGCGCTGCTGGGCGGGGCTCTCACCCTGTGCGAGCGCTTAAGCGCCTCGTCCCTGCACGTGACCTTCCCGGTCGAGGAGGAATGGGCCTGGATGGGCGAGCGCGGCATGCTGCGCCGTCAGGACCAGCAATATCACTGGGAGAACCAGGGCTACGCGACCTTCGACGATTTCCTGGCGGCCCTGTCGGCCAACCGTCGCAAGACCATCCGCCGCGAGCGCCGTGACGCCCAGGACGGACTCGAGATCGTGGCCCTGTCAGGCGACGAGCTGACGGAGGCGCACTGGGACGCCTTCTTCGGCTTCTACATGGACACGGGCTCGCGGAAGTGGGGCCGGCCTTATCTGAACCGCCGGTTCTTCTCGCTGCTGCACGAGGGGATGGCCGACAAGGTGCTGCTGATCCTGGCCCGCCGGCCGGGCGGGCCCTGGATCGCCGGGGCGCTGAACCTGCTGGGCCGCGACTGCCTCTACGGCCGCCACTGGGGCTGCGTCGAGGACGTGCCTTTCCTGCACTTCGAGCTCTGCTACTATCAGGCCATCGAGCACGCGATCCGGCTGGGCCTGCCGCGCGTCGAGGCCGGGGCCCAAGGGCAGCACAAGATCGCCCGGGGCTACCTGCCCAGCGCCGTCTATTCGGCCCACTGGATCGCCGATCCGGCCCTGCGCGAGCCTGTCGCCCGCTACCTGGAACGCGAGCGCGAGGCGATTTCGAGCGACATCGAGATGCTGACGGAAGAGTTCTCGCCCTTCCGCCACGCACCGGATCCGCGCCGCGACGAGCGCTGATCGGGGACTAGTGCAGCCGCACCTCGCCGACCTTGTCCTTGTAGTCCGTCTTGGGGTCGACCCCGAGCATCATCTTCACGCCAGCAAACAGGCTGTTCTCGTTCAGCCAGATCTGGGCGTCGGCCGGCTCGAAGCGCAGCAGGCGCAGCTTGGGATCGTCCTTGCCCTCGTACCAGGCGGCGATGAAGGGATTCCACAGGCGCTCGACGGTCTCGCGGTCGGTGTCGATCCGCAGGGATCCGTCGACGGCGGCGAACAGGTGGTGGCCCTTGTCGGCGAAGTGGATGAAGGCGTCGCGCGCGCCGCCTTCGACCGCCTGGACCAGGTCGACGTCGACGGCGCTGAAGATCCAGATCGGACCCGAGTGATCGCCCTCGATGATCGCGGTCATCGGCTGGGCGCGGCCGTTCTCGTGATCGGGCAGGCCCAGCATCACGGTGCGGTCGGACTTGATGGCCTTCCAGAACTTCTCGGCCAGATCGGCTTCCTTGGACATAGCGGTCTCCGTGGGTTTCGCAGACCAACGGCGGGCGGGGATGAGGCGTTCCTAGGGCGAAGCTTGGCGCACGGCCCTGACCCCTTCGGTGCGCGCGCGCACCTCGGGTGAGGCCAGGCAGGTCGCCACGGCCTCGTAGCCCGGAGAGCCGGAAAGGGGGGCGACGCTGACGGGCGGCCCGTGATTGGCGGGGCAATAGAGGATCGCCTCGTCGGGGCCGACGGCTGCCAGGTCCAGGATCACGTTGGAGCGCGTCATCAGAAACAGCGGCCGGGCCGCAGGGCCGCGTCGGCGCAGATAGGACATCAGCGCGGCCTGCGTCGTCTCGTCCAGTCCTTGCTCCACCATGTCGACGACCACGGCCGTTGGGCCCTCCGCCTCGAAGGCGGACAGCAAGGCGATCAGGTCGTGCGAGGCGGAGGCTCCGTCTCCGACGAGTTGCGCCAGAACCTGGTTCACGCGCTGCGCCAGCGCCGGGTTCGCGGCCATCTCTCCGCGGGCCGCCGCCGCGCCGTCCGCCGCGCGCAGCGGATCGAGGAAGGCGGCGCCCGGCAGCGTTTCGGCCAGGCGCAGCGCCAGCCGTGTCTTGCCGCTTCCAAGCGGTCCGGTGAGATAGGTCAGGGGGTGGACCCGGCCGAGCGTGAAGCGCTCGCCGCCCCAGGGCCAGGGCAGCGCGAAGCTCACCGGGGCTGGCTCCGTATCGGAGAGCGTCGGCGGTTCCGCATTCGCGAGCTTGGCGCGCATCGCTCGAACCTTTGCCTGGCTCTCCGCCAGCGCCCCGATCTGTCGTTCCAGCGCGGTCTGTTGGTCGGCGAGCGTCGCCGCGAGATGAGTAACATCCCCGTCGAGGGCGCGAGCGACCCGGGCGAGGCTGATGCCGAGCGCCCGCAGCGCCACGACATGCTCGGCGCGGGCCATCTCCGTCGGGCCATAGACGCGCCAGCCGGCCGCGGTCCGCGGGGGCTTCAGCAGACCGCGCCGCTCGTAGATCCGCAGAGCCTTGACGGAGACGCCGAGCCTTCGCGCGGCCGCGTTGGACGTGAGGAACTCGGCTTCCGCTGTCATGACGACTCACCTGGGCGACGGCTGATCGCCATCTTATCGAGGCGTCCCCAGGGGCCGGGTCAAGGCGTAGATGCAGGCGTCACCCGGCTATGCGTCCGGGCCGACCGGCTGGCGTCCTACGAACGTTCCCAGGCCGTCTTCAGAAGCGCCTTGATCTCGCCGTCGACCTCGGCGGGAGACGCCAGAGTCAGCTTGGCCTTCAGGCGCTCGGACCAGCCCTCGTTCCTGGGCTCCAGGAGGCGCGGGGAGGCGTCGGGCGTCACGGCCAGGCCCAGCGCCGCCTGGCCGCCCTTGAGGGGCTTCAGGGCCGCGAACTGGGATTTGCGGGACCAGGCGGTGAAGGTCTTGCGCTGGCCGGTCACCAGGCCCTCGAAGCCGGCGACGGTCGTCTCGACCGCGTCCAGGATCGCCGTGGAGGTCGGGTCGGTCCACAGCGCCGCGCGCAGGCCGTCGGCGTCGTCCCAGCCCATCTCAGAGGGGAAGGCGACCCCGAAGATCGTGGCGGCGCGGTTGACGCCGATGCCGTAGGTCGCCTTCAGCCAGTCGGTGCGGGCCTTGGGCTTGGTCTCCCTGCACTCGCGGCGGACGATCTCGACCCATTCCTCCAGGGTCTTGCCGGTCTCGCGCTGCAGATTGGCCCGGACCGAGGCGAACCATTTCTGCTGCTGCTCGGTCAGGCCCTGAGGCTTGGCATTGGGCGGCTTGGTCTCGCTCACGGTTTGCGCGTCCCCTCGTGTTTGCTACGACCGTCCCGTCAAAGGGAGACGGTCATGAGCCTCGATGGACGCTACGACACGGACAACATCTTCGCCAAGATCATCCGGGGCGAGATCCCCAGCGTGAAGGTGTTCGAGGACGACAAGGTGCTGGCCTTCATGGACGTCTTCCCGCAGTCGCGCGGTCATGCCCTGGTGATCTCCAAGGCTAGCCAGGCGCGCAACCTCCTCGAGGTCGAGGCTGAGGTGCTGGGCGACCTGGCCGCCGCCACCCAGAAGCTGACCCGCGCGGTGGTCGCGGCGCTGAAGCCGGATGGCGTGGTCGTCACCCAGTTCAATGGCGCCCCCGCCGGCCAGACGATCTTTCACCTGCATTTCCACGTCATCCCCCGCTACGAGGGGGAAGCCCTGGGGCGGCACGGCGAGGGCGGCATGGCGGACGTCGAGGAATTGAAGGCCCTGGCGGCGCGGATTGGCGCGGCGCTCTAGGAGGGGCAAGGGCCTTGGTCGGGTATCAGGCCAACGGCGCGCAACGAATCCCGTACTGACGCCTTGAACCTAGACGCAGCGGAGCGCGCCATGACCCGGGAAGACCAAGGCCGGGGCGGCCTGCACAGGCTGATCTACGCCAGCCGCTTCACGGGCGCCGAGCGCGACTTTGACGAGGTCCTGCGCAAGGTCATCGCCAAGTCGATCCAGAACAACCGCATGGATGACGTGACAGGCTTCCTCGTGGCCGGGGAAGGGCGCTTCCTGCAGCTGCTGGAGGGGCCGGCCAAGGCCGTGGAAGCCGTCTATGCCCGCATCGGCAAGGATCCTCGACACGCCGACCTGGCCCTGATCCACAGCGAAGGTGCCGATCGCCGTCTGTTCCGCGACTGGAACATGGGTCAGCACCGCATCGGCGAGGCCGATCGCGCCCTGCTGGCCGAGGCGGGTCTCTCAAGCTTCGATCCCGCCAGCCTGAATACCGAAGCCGCCGAAAAGCTGCTGACGACCGCCGGCGGGCGTCATCTGCGCTGAGCTAAGGGACCAGCTTGATGAGGGCGGTGGAGATGGCCATCAGCACGGCCATCCCGCTCAAGATCGCCCAGCCTTGCAGGCGGATCTTCTCGCTGAGATCGGCCCGCAGGCGACTTTCCATCAAGGCCATGTCGGCGCGCACAAGGGCGATTTCGCTTTTTAGTTCTGCCTTGGTCGCACAAAGCTCGACCTTGGCTCCCAGATGACCAAGGTCGGTTGCCAGGACGCCGAGATCGGTTTTGGTCGCCAATCCGCTGATGTCAGGAAGCATGGTCGTCTGCTGCACCAGTTCGACGATCGCTTCGGCCATGGGCTGGTCCATCCCGGCTTCGCGAAGCCGTTTGGAGGCGCTCAAGCTGTCGAAAGCGACCGTGGCCATGAACACACGCTAGCCGAATGTTCATGTTTCGTCCACAATCTTCGCGCGTCCTCAAACGAAAAGGGCCCGGATCGCTCCGGGCCCTTCGCTCGTCTGATTGAGAGCCTATTCGGCCAGGGCCGGTTCGGCTTCGTCGGTCTTGCCGGCCTTGGGATCGGCGGCCGAGTCGATCTCGAACTCGATCTTGCCGTTCTCCAGCACCACCTTGACGTGGCCGCCGCGGACGAGACGCCCGAACAGGATGTCGTCGGCCAGGGGCTTCTTGATGTGCTCCTGGATGACCCGGGCCAGCGGACGGGCGCCGTAGAGCTCGTCGAAGCCGTTCTTGGCCAGCCAGTCGGCCGCGTCGTCGCTGAGTTCGATCGTGATGTTGCGGTCGGCCAGTTGGGCCTCCAGCTGCATCACGAACTTCTGCACGACCTGGCGGATGATCTCCGGCGTCAGCGGCTTGAAGGCCACGACGGCGTCCAGGCGGTTGCGGAACTCCGGCGTGAACAGGCGCTTCAGGGCGGCTTCCTCTTCACCCTCGACCTTCGAGCGGCCGAAGCCGATCGAATTGCGCTGGGCGTCCGAGGCCCCCGCATTGGTGGTCATGATCAGGACCACGTTGCGGAAGTCGACCTTCTTGCCGTTGCTGTCGGTCAGGGTGCCGTTGTCCATCACCTGCAGCAGGATGTTGTAGACATCCCCGTGGGCCTTCTCGATCTCGTCGAGCAGGACGACGGCGTGCGGGTGCTGGTCGACCGCGTCGGTCAGCTGGCCGCCCTGGTCGAAGCCGACATAGCCGGGAGGGGCGCCGATCAGGCGGCTCACGGTATGGCGCTCCATGTACTCCGACATGTCGAAGCGCAGCATCTCGATGCCCAGGGTCTGGGCCAGCTGCTTGGCGGCTTCGGTCTTGCCGACGCCGGTTGGGCCGCTGAACAGGTACGAGCCGATCGGCTTGTTCGGTTCACGCAGGCCGGCGCGGGCCAGCTTCATGGCGGCCGACAGCTGGGTCAGGGCTTCGTCCTGGCCGAACACGGCGCGCTTCAGGTCGGTCTCGAGTTCCTTGAGGGCCTCGGTGTCCGACTTGCTGACCGACTTCGGCGGGATCCGGGCGATCTTGGCGACGACGCTTTCGATCTCCTTCACGCCGATGGTCTTCTTGCGGCGGCTTTCCGGCAGCAGCATCTGCGAGGCGCCGGCTTCGTCGATCACGTCGATCGCCTTGTCCGGCAGCTTGCGGTCTGTGATGTACTTGGCCGACAGCTCCACCGCGACCTTCAGGGCCTCGGCGGTATATTTCAGCTTGTGGAAGTCCTCGTAGTAGGTCTTCAGGCCCTTGAGGATCTTGATGGTGTCTTCCACCGTCGGTTCGTTCACGTCGATCTTCTGGAAGCGACGGACCAGGGCCCGATCCTTCTCGAAGTGCTGGCGGAACTCCTTGTAGGTGGTCGAGCCCATGCAGCGCAGGCTGCCCGAGGCCAGAGCCGGCTTCAGCAGGTTGGAGGCATCCATCGCCCCGCCGCTGGTCGCGCCGGCGCCGATCACGGTGTGGATCTCGTCGATGAACAGCACCGCGTTCGGGTGGTTCTCCAGTTCCTTGACGACCTGCTTCACGCGCTCTTCGAAGTCGCCGCGATAGCGGGTGCCGGCCAGCAGCGCGCCCATGTCGAGCGAGTAGATGGTGGCGCCTTCCAGGACCTCGGGGACCTGGTGCGTGACGATTTTGCGGGCCAGGCCCTCGGCGATGGCGGTCTTGCCGACGCCCGGGTCACCCACGAGCAGCGGGTTGTTCTTGGTGCGACGGCACAGGATCTGGATCGCGCGTTCGACTTCGTTCGCGCGGCCGATCAGCGGGTCGACCTTGCCTTGGCGGGCCTTCTCGTTGAGGTCGACGCAATAGGCCTCGAGAGCCTCGCCGCCCGTCTTGGTGTTAGGCTTCTCGCCGTCCTCCTCGGTCTGGTTCGAGCCGGCGCTGGCGCCCTTGACGCTCTTGGCTTCAGAGGCGCCGGCCTTCTTGGCGATGCCGTGGGCGATGAAATTGACCGCGTCGTACCGCGTCATGTCCTGCTCTTGCAGGAAGTAGGCGGCGTGGCTTTCGCGTTCGGAGAAGATGGCGACCAGAACATTGGCGCCGGTCACCTCTTCGCGGCCCGACGATTGGACATGGATCACCGCGCGCTGAATCACGCGCTGGAAGCCGGCGGTCGGCTTGGCGTCCTCATCGTCGTCCACGACCAGCGAGGACAGTTCGACGTCGAGATAGTTCGAGAGGCTCTTCTTCAGCGCGGCGAGATCGACGTCGCACGCGCGCATAACTCCGGCGGCGTCCTCGTCGTCGGTCAGGGAAAGCAGAAGGTGCTCGAGCGTGGCGTACTCGTGCTTACGCTGGTTGGCGTACGCGACGGCGCGGTGCAGGGACTCTTCCAGGGGGCGCGAAAAAGAGGGCAATGGGGGAGGCTCCTCAGTCCTTTTCCATGGTGCACTGCAGGGGGTGCTGATGACGTCGCGCCGAGTCGATGACTTGGGCGACCTTGGTTTCTGCAACTTCGTAAGTGTACACGCCACAGACGCCCACACCGTTCTGGTGGACATGCAGCATGATGCGGGTCGCGTCTTCTCGCGACTTGTTGAAGAACCGTTCGAGCACGTACACGACGAACTCCATCGGAGTGTAGTCGTCGTTGAGAATCAGAACTCGATAGAGCGAAGGCTTCTGTGTCTTCGGCTTCACTTCCGTGACGACCGACGACCCAGCGCCGTTGCTTTGTCCGCCTTGCTTCCGCTCGGCCATCGACTTGTTCTCTCCCGGCGGGCAAATCACCCGCCTGCCTGAATTAGATATGGAAACGCGGCGGCTTTGGAAGAGGCCGAAGCGCCGCTGCGCCGCTTTA